>Ga0136617_10003317_pt1 | contig 14374 bp, 11 predicted proteins | sample AntDrymUQ3222106_2_FD_129672 | JGI IMG/M metagenome (GOLD analysis project Ga0136617, IMG submission 129672) | Polar desert sand microbial communities from Dry Valleys, Antarctica - metaG UQ322 (21.06) | ecosystem: Environmental > Terrestrial > Soil > Desert | place: Antarctica: Dry Valley... | reverse complement strand
GGTGAGCGGCGGTAGTCGGGCAGCAGCACCGCCCAGCCCGTCCGGGCAGCCAACCGCCGGGCGAAACCGTCGTGGGTGACCAGGTCGCCCATCGCGAAGCCGCCGCCGTGGAGATAGAGCAGCACTCCGGGAGCGCCGTCCGGCACGTAGAGCCGGGCAGCCACACCACCGGCGTCGACGTCGTCGACCCGCGCTACCGCGACCTTCTCCTCCACGGCCGCCTCGGCCCGGGCCTCCGCGCGGGCCAGCGCCAGCTCGGCCAGCACCTCCTCGGTCACGAAACCCCGCTGGCTGGTCATGACTGAGCCCAGCCTGGCCAGCTCGTCGTCGACGACCGACGGAGCGAGCTTGGTGAACACCGGCGTCGGCTTGTCGACGCGGGCGGCGACGGTGACCGGCTGCGACTTCCAGGCGGGCGTCGCGGCGTAGTCGCCGGTGATGACGGAGTACGTCGCGTGGCCGGCGCCGTGGCCGGGGTCCAGCTCGTCGACCTGGTCGACGCGCGGCATGGGCATGAACTCGCCCTGCCCGCCGAGCACCAGGTGGACCTTGTTGGCGGCGTGCGGGATGAACGGGGCCAGCAGGGTGTTGCAGTCGCTCACGCACTGGGCGGCGACGTGGAGCACCGTGGCGAGGCGATCGCGCTGCGACTCGTCCTTCATCTTGTAGGGCTCGGTGACGGTGAGGTACTTGTTGACCTCACCGACGACCCGCATCGCCTCGCCGATGCCGGCTCGCAGCCGGTGACGGCCGATCAGGTCGCCGACGGTGTCGAACCCGCTGCGGACCGCGGCCAGCACTGCCTCGTCGACCGGCTCCAGGTCGTGGCACGGGGGGATTTCGCCGAAGCTCTTGGCGATCATGGTCGCGCTCCGGTTGACCAGATTGCCCCAGCCTGCGACCAGCTCGGAGTTGTTGCGAGTCACGAACTCGGCCCACGTGAAGGCGGCGTCCGAGGTCTCCGGCCCCGCGGCGCAGATGAAGTAGCGCAGCGCGTCCGGGCCGTAGCGGGCCAGGAAGTCGCCGACGTAGAGGACGTGGCCGCGGCTCGTCGAGAACTGCGAGTCGCCCATCGTGAGGTACTCCGACGAGACGACCTCGGTGGGCAGGTTGAGCTCGCCGTACTCACCCGGCTCGCCGCCGCGCTCGCCCTTGCCGCCGTACGCCAGCAGCTCCGCCGGCCAGATCTGGGAGTGGAAGACGATGTTGTCCTTGCCCATGAAGTAGAAGGACTCCGCGTCCCCCTCGGCGTCCGGGTTCCACCAGTCGCGCCAGCGGTCCGCACTCCCACCATCGGCCTCGGCCCGACGGCGCGCCCACTCGATCGAGGCCGACAGGTAGCCGATGACCGCGTCGAACCAGACGTAGAGCCGCTTGGTCGGCTGGTCCTCCCAGCCAGGCACCGGGATGCCCCAGTCGATGTCGCGGGTCATCGCACGCGGGCGGATTTCCTCGAGGATGTTCTGGCTGAACTTGATGACGTTGGGTCGCCAGGTGCCGGACGCCTCGCGCTCGTCGAGCCACTCCCCCAGGGCGCCGGCCAGCGCCGGCAGGTCCAGGAAAAAGTGCTGGGTATCGACGAAGTCCGGGGCCTCGCCGTTGATCTTCGACCGCGGGTCGATCAGGTCGGTGGCGTCGAGCTGGTTGCCGCAGTTGTCACACTGGTCGCCGCGTGCCTCGCCGTACCCGCAGATCGGGCAGGTGCCCTCGATGTAGCGGTCCGGCAGCGTCCGGCCCGTCGACGGGCTGATCGCCGACTGCATCGTCTGCTCGACCATGTAGCCGTTGCGGTGGCAGGTGCGGAACATCTCCTGTACGACGCGGTAGTGGTTGCCGGTGGTCGTGCGCGTGAACAGGTCGTAGGACAGGCCGAGGTCGACGAGGTCGGTGACGATGACCGCGTTGTTCTTGTCGGCGAGGTCCCTGGCGCTGACGCCCTCCTTGTCGGCCGTGACCAGGATCGGCGTGCCGTGCTCGTCGGTCCCGGAGACCATCAGGACGTCGTGCCCGGCCATCCGCATGTAGCGGCTGAAGACGTCGGAGGGCACGCCGAAACCGGCCACGTGGCCGATGTGGCGCGGGCCGTTGGCGTACGGCCAGGCGACGGCGGACAGGACGCGGGTCATGCCGGTGATCCTAGGCGGGGGCCGGCCGCACTCCGCACCCGGTTTCCGGCGCGGGCGGTCCACGGCGACCACCTGGTGGTAAGTGTCAGCCGTGGGCGTCGATCCGGTGCTGGGTACGCCGGCGGATGGCCGGCAGCCGGTCGTAGAGCCTGCCCCCGGGGCAGGCGGTGTCGTTGGTGTCGCGGTGGCCGTCGACGGCCGGCAGCCGGACCCGGCGCCCGTCGCGATACCTGTCGCTCCCGGTGGACGTCGTCGTCACCCTGCCGGTGGCCTTGCGGTCGCGCTTGTCGAGCTTCCAGGCCGCCAGCCGGACCAGCGCGGTGACGGCGGGACGCCACGGCTTCCGCGAGGTGAGCGTCCCGATCATCGCGATGCCGACGGAGTCGTGGTTGAAGCCGAGCGTGTGGGCGCCGCGCACGAGCCTGGCGGGACCGCCGGAGCGACCCACCCACGAGCGACCGAAGCGGTCGACGAGGAAGTTGTAGCCGATGTCGAACCAGCCCAGGCTCTGGGTGTGGTAGCGATAGATCCCCCGGATGATCCCCGGGACGTCGGAGCGGCTGTAGGAGTTGCCGGTCGCGGTGTGATGGACGTGGACCTGCTTGAGCCGGTCGAGATAGGCCGGGCGACCGTTGCGCAGGTCGTTGTCGGCACCCCAGTCACGGCGGGACCGCAGGTCCGGGCGGGGAGCGTGCTCGGCGGTCTCGACCGCGGAGGTCCGCGCCGACGGCGCCACCGGCTGCTGGTCCGAGGCCAGCTCGCCCGGGTCGACCAGGACCAGCTCGAGGTCGCGATGGCCCGAGCCGCGGACCCGGACGTCGATGCCGGAGGCCGGCCCGGTCCACACCAGGTCGGTGCCGTGCAGCCCGGGGACCCCCTCACCGGCACCGATCGAGGGTCCGTCCTCGAGGACGGGCAGCCGCTGCCAGGCCGCACCGGCATCGGTGCGCACCGCGACGCGGGGCGCCTCGCCCCGCCAGGTCGCGGCGACCATCGAGTACGCCGATGTCTCCAGCCGGGACGTGCCACTCGGCAGCCCGACCTCGGCGGCGCGCACCACCGACCCGTCGTCGGGCACGAGCCGGACGACCGGGTCACCGGCGACCCGGGGCGTGGCGGCGGCCCGGGGCGTGGCGCCGGCGACCGCCGGGAGGCCGATTGCGACCGGGAGGAGGAGCAGGGTCACCGCGCCGGCGACGAGGTCGCGGGCACGGTCGCGGGGAGCGGGGGTACGACGCATGACTCCAGCATCATGCGCCACATCCGTCCCGTACGTCGACCCCGGACCCTCGAAGGGTGGAGCTCAGCTGAAGTCGAGCTCCTCGGTGCGGCTGCGCTTCAGCTCGTAGAAGTAGGGAACCTTGGCGACCGCGACGCAGCCGTCCCAGAGCTGGCCGGCCTCCTCGCCGCGGGGGATCGAGCTGAGCACCGGACCGAAGAAGGCGGCGCCCTCGAAGGCGATCGTGGGCGTGCCGACGTCGTCTCCGACCTGGTCCATGCCGCGGTGGTGGGACTCCTGGATCGCCTGGTCGTAGGAGTCGTCGTCCATCGCGTCGGCGAGGTCGGTGGGCAGACCGGCCTCGGTCAGCGCGGCCTCGATCGTCGCCCGGTCGAAGTCACCGCCCTCGTTGTGGCGGCGGGTGCCCAGGGCTGTGTAGAGCGGGAGCAGCGACTCGCGGCCGTGCTGCTGCTCGGCGGCCATGGACACCCGGACCGGGCCCCAGGCGTCCTCGAGGAACTCGCGGTAGTCGTCGGGGACGTCCTTGTCCTGGTTGAGGTAGGCGAGGCTCATGATGTGCCACGTGACCGAGATGTCGCGCACTTTCTCGACCTCGAGGATCCACCGCGAGGTGATCCAGGCGAAGGGGCAGGCAGGGTCGAACCAGAAGTCCGCGTTGGTCGTCATGATGTGGCCAACCCCGCCGACGGTGCCGCGTATTCCGTCGGCCCGCGCCGCGGGCGCAGTGGTCAGCGGCGCGGGACCCGCACCTCGGTGGCCGCCCGGGCGGGCAGCACGACCGGAGTGCCGGCGTACGAGACCCGTACGTCGTGGCTGCCGGACGGCAGGTCGCCCACCACCACGCGGAGCCTTCCGTCGACGACCTCGCTGGTGACCCGGCGCTGCCCGACCCGCACCGTTGCCTCACCGTCGGGGTCCTCGACACCGGGGGCGCCTATCCGGAGCCGGACGATCGCCCGACCCGGACGCCCCTCGGCCTCCGCGCGCAGCGCGGGAGCCGTGGTGACGATGCCGTCGGCCCTCGCCTTCAGGGAGCGGTCGCGATAGCCGGAGCGCGACAGGTCGACCTGCACCGAGAGCCGGTGACCGACGTCCTCGACGGTCGCGGCGTACGACCGGCCGCCGGCCTTCGAGATCGCCTCTCCGTCGCGCAGCCAGGTGTAGTGGACCTTGGCGTCCCGGGGCTGGTAGCGGCCCGGTGTCACCTCGAGGGTGTGCTCGCGCTGCGGTGCGCCGGCGACCTCGAAGGGTGCGGTGACCTCCATCTTCCCGGCTTCGACCGCAGCCGTGCGGGCGGTCGTGACGACGTGGCGGCGGTAGCCCTCGCGACGCGAGACCACGGCCGCGTCGATGCGGCTGTCGATGTGCTCCTGCGTGAGCCGCAACCGGTTGCCGTCGGCGCCGGGGATCCGCTCACCGTCCGCGAACCAGCGGACGGCGCGGGTCCCGGCAGCGGGCGAAAGCGAGCCGGTCCGCAGCTCGAGGACCTCGTCGACCCGGGGGGTGCCGCTCACGGCGGGGGCGACGTCGGTACGCATCGTGCCCCGACCCACTCGGGGGGTGGCGGCGGTCCTGACCACGCCGGGGACGAGGCCGCGCGAGGTGGCGGTGACCCGGACCGAGAGCCGTTTGCGGCGCTCGGCCAGCCCCGGGGTGAAGGTCGTCTCCCGGGCGCCCGCGATCGGCTCGCGACCGGCGAACCACTGCACCGCGACCCTGGCATCGGGCCGCCAGCGGCCGGACCTGACCCGGACCTGGTCGCCGAGGACCGGCTTCCCGACGATCTCGGGCGCCCGGGTCGCGCGGACCGTGCGGTCGTTGAAGTGGATGAACCCCGACGGCCAGCCACTGCCGTCCCTGGTCACCACCTTCCAGCCGAAGTCCCCGCCCCAGCTGTCCTCGGAGACGACGATCTTGCGCCGCGAGAGGACCCTCTCGACGTACGCGACGTGGCCGACCGAGCCGGCACCCGAGACGTTGGCCTTCCACCACGCGACGGCGCCGACCATCGGTCGGTCGTCGGTGATGCGGCGCATCTCGGTACCCCAGTACATCGCGTTGCCGCCGCCGCTCCAGGGGCGCTCGTTGCGCAGGCCGCTCTTCACCATGCGGTAGGCGACGTAGTTGGTGCAGTTGTGGCCGGAGTACATCTGCCAGTACATCCGAGCGCTCGCCTGCTGGTAGCCGTCGTTGCTGTAGCCCCGGTCCCTGCAGTTGTCGTACCCGGTGCAGATGTAGGTGATGGTGGCCTGCGACGCGGGGGCCGGGCCGAGGAGCGACACCAGCAGCGCCATCAGCACGCCCAACGGCAGCGCAGCGAGCAGGCGGGCAGGGCAAGGCCGGGGGGACGGGGTCACGGGACTGGATTCAACCCGATGTCAAGGCGGCGCGCCACACAAACACCAAAATTCCCATTCGCCACACGTGTCCCGCCCCGTCGCCGCACCGCCCGCGGCCGGTGAGAGGATCACCGCCGTGCCCGGAACGAACCTGACCCGCGACGAGGCCGCCAGCCGCGCCGCCCTGCTCGCCGTGGACTCCTACGCCGTCGACCTGGACCTCACGACGGGCGAGGAGAGCTTCGGGTCGACCACGACGCTGCGCTTCACCTGCCGGGAGCCGGGCAGCGACACCTTCGCCGAGCTCGTCAACGCCACGGTCCACTCGATCACGCTCAACGGCGCCGCGCTCGACCCCGCCACGGCGTACGCCGACAGCCGGATCGTGCTGCGCGACCTGGCCGCCGACAACGAGCTCGTCGTGGTCGCCGACTGCACCTTCAGCCACACCGGCGAGGGACTGCACCGGTTCGTCGACCCGGTCGACGACCGGGTCTACTGCTACAGCCAGTTCGAGGTCCCGGACGCCCGCCGGGTCTACACCACCTTCGAGCAGCCCGATCTCAAGAGCAGCTTCACCTTCACCGTCACCGCGCCCGACCACTGGAAGGTCGTGTCCAACGCCCCGACTCCCCAGCCGAGCGCCGCGGGCGACGGCACTGCGGTGTGGCGCTTCCCCGCCACGAAGCGGCTGTCGACCTACATCACCGCGGTTGTCGCCGGGGAGTACCACGAGGTGCTCGACAGCTACGAGGGCAACCACGGCACCATTGCGCTGGGCCACTACTGCCGGCAGTCGCTGGTCGACCACCTCGACCTCGACGAGCTGCTGCTGCTGACCCGCCAGGGCTTCGACTTCTTCGAGGACGCCTTCGACCACCCGTACCCCTTCGAGAAGTACGACCAGCTCTACGTGCCGGAGTACAACATGGGCGCGATGGAGAACGCCGGATGCGTCACGCTGCGCGACGAGTACCTCCCGCGCAGCCGCCAGGACCGCTCCTTCTACGAGTTCCGCACCGCGGTGATCCTCCACGAGATGGCCCACATGTGGTTCGGCGACCTGGTGACCATGAAGTGGTGGGACGACCTGTGGCTTAACGAGTCGTTCGCGGAGTGGGCGTGCTACCACGCCGCCGTCGAGGCGACCGGCCACACCGAGTCGTGGACCGGCTTCACCAACTCACGCAAGCAGACCGGCTATCGGCAGGACCAGCTCCCGAGCACCCACCCGATCGCCGCCGACATCGTCGACCTCCACGCCGTCGAGGTCAACTTCGACATGATCACCTACGCCAAGGGCGCGGCGGTGCTCAAGCAGCTGGTCGCGTGGGTGGGGCTGCAGCCCTTCCTCGCCGGGTTGCAGCAGTACTTCCGCGACCACGCGTACGGCACCAGCACGTTCGCCGACCTGCTCGCCGCCCTGGAGAAGTCGTCGGGCCGCGAGCTCGAGGGCTGGGCCGCGGAGTGGCTGCAGACCGCGGGCGTCAACACCCTGGCCCCCGAGTTCGAGCTCGACGGGGAGGGTTGCTACGCGGCCTTCGCCGTACGCCAGACCGCGCACCCCGACTGGCCGACGCTGCGGCGCCACCGGATCGCGATCGGCCTGTACGACACGGTGCCCACAGAGGAGGGCGACGACGCACTGGTACGCCGCGAGCGGGTCGAGGTCGACGTACGGGACGGGCTGACCGTGCTCGACGCGCTGGTCGGGATGCGCCAGCCCGACCTGCTGCTGCTCAACGACGAGGACCTCGCCTACGCCAAGATCCGCCTCGACGAGCGCTCGCTCATCACGGCGGTCGACGAGCTCGGCCGGCTCGACGACTCGCTTGCCCGTGCTGTCGTGTGGGGCGCCGCGTGGGACATGACCCGGGACGCCCAGCTGCGGGCTACCGACTTCGTGCACCTCGTGCTGCGCAACATCGCCCGCGAGACCGACCCGTCGGGCCTCTCCACACTGCCGAGGTTCGCCTCGCTCGCCGCGCACGGCTACTCCGCGCCCGTCCACCGCGAGCGGCTGCTCGCGGAGTGGGAGGACGGTCTGCGCGCGCTGGTGGAGCAGGCGGCACCGGGCAGCGACCACCAGCTCACCTTCGTGCGTCACTACGCCCTGGCCGCGCGCAGTGACCGGGCCATCGCCGACGTGCAGCGGCTCCTCGACGGCTCGTGGGCGCCGGCCGGGCTCGAGGTCGACCGGGACCTGCGCTGGACCCTGCTCACGGGGTTGGCCCGACTCGGCCGGGTCGACGGTGCCGCGATCGCCGCGGAGCAGCAGCGCGACGGCACCATCGGCGGCCAGGAGCGGGCGGCGGCCGCGCGTGCCTCGCAACCGACGGCGGTGGCGAAGGCGGAGGCCTGGGCGGCCGTCATGGACCGCGGCACCCCCAACGAGACCTCTCGGTCGACGGTGCTGGCATTCATGCGACACGACCAGGCCGAGGTGCTGGCGCCGTACGTCGAGAAGTACCTCGAGGCGGCCGACGCCGCCTGGGAAGTCCTCGGTACCCACAAGGCGTCGGTGGCCCTGGAGCACCTCTTCCCGCGAACGTTGGCCTCGCCCGCGCTTCTCGAGCGGGTCGACGCCTGGCTCGCGTCGACGGACGCCAGGGCGAGCGTCCGGCGCTACGTCAGCGAGGGGCGGGCCGACGTGGCGCGTGCCCTGGCGGCGCAGCAGCGCGACGCGAGCGACTGAGCGGTTTCGAGACGCTCGCTCACAGGTGGCGGGTCTGCGGCGCGCGGGCGTGCTCGGCGAGCTGGGCGATGCCGCGGATCAGGCCGTCGACCAGGTCCCCCTCGGCGAAGGCCGAGCGCATCTGCAGGACGGCGAGCTCGACCGCGCGGTCGTCCAGGGCCCGGCGTACGTCGGAGCCGGTGACGACCTCGATCACGCGGACACGGGGGTCGACCATCAGCAGCACGCTGCGGTCGGGCGCGACCGACGCGCCGTGCAGCCGCTCGGCGAAGCTCCGCGGCGTCCCCTCGGCCCGGCCGACGAAGACGGAGAACTCGTAGCGGCAGGCCTGTTCCGCCGCACGGATCGCCTTGTCGATCTCGTGCCGGTCGGAGTCCTTGAGCGCTCCGGGCTCACCAGCTGCCACTGGCACCACCCGTGGCTCCCAGCTGGTGGCGAGGGCTCTCGATCTCGCGCGTGGGGCGGTCGGGGCCGCCGAACCACTGGTCGGGAGTCGACGTGCTGGGCAGCAGCTTCTCCCCGCGGGCCAGCGCCGGCAGCAGCACGGCGGCGGTGATGAGGACGAACAGCACGAGCGGGAACCCGACGATCACGGTGAGCAGCTGGAGCAGGCTCACCTCCGTGGGCTCGCTCCAGCCCTCCGGCACCTCGGCGTGTGCCGGCCCAGCCGCGATGAGGGCCACCAGGAGCGGCGTCGCCACGGCCAGCGACAACAGGCCGGACCGGCGGGCGAGGCGGGGCGTCGTCGGCGTCACGCAGCGAGGGTATCGGAACCCGGGGTCGGGCCGGAGGACCCGCTCAGGAGTCGACTCCGTCACATCTCGACGGTCTCCGCGCGCTGCGATTTCGTGTCTGGGGTGGGACCGCAATACTGGTCCTCCATGTGGCAGTTCTCGACGACCAACCCGTGCACCGACGACGAGCTCGTGTGCAACACCGTGCTCGACACCACGGGCAGTGAGCGGACCGCGTGGCTCGTCGACGTCCTCATCGGCAAGCCGCTGGCGGTCACCACGCTCTTCCTCCTCTTCTTCGTGCTCCGGTGGGTCCTCAACCGGCTCGTCGATCGGCTGGTCAAGCGGGCGGAGACCGGAGCGCTCTCGGCCAAGGTCGGGCGACTCTCGCTCGGCGCCGGCCGGGCCAAGGCGCCCAGTCCCACCGAGCTGGCGACCGCAACCCGCCGTGTCCAGCGCGCCAAGGCGATGGGGTCGCTGCTCAAGAGCGTGATCACGGGCGTCCTGCTCGCCGTCGTCGGCACCATGGCGCTGGCCGAGGTCGGGGTCAACGTGGGCCCGATCATCGCCAGCGCCGGCATCGTCGGCATCGCGCTGGGCTTCGGCGCCCAGAGCCTGGTCAGTGACTACCTGTCCGGCGTCTTCATGGTCTTCGAGGACCAGTACGGCGTGGGCGACGAGGTCGATCTCGGCGAGGCGATCGGCACCGTGGAGGCCGTCAGCCTGCGGGTCACCCGGGTCCGCGACATCAACGGCACCGTCTGGTACGTCCGCAACGGCGAGATCATCCGCGTCGGCAACATGTCCCAGAACTGGGCGCGCAGCGTCATCGACGTCAGCGTGGCCTACCACGAGGACCTCGCCCGGGTCCGTCGCGTGCTCGACGACGTCGCCCACGACATGTGGGAGGACGAGGACTACAAGGGCGTCATCATCGAGCAGCCCTCCGTCTGGGGCGTCCAGGAGCTCGGCATCGACGGCGTCCTGGTCCGGGTCGCGCTCAAGACCGCGCCGCTGGAGCAGTGGGCGGTGGCGCGCGAGATGCGGCAGCGGATCAAGGCCCGCTTCGACCATGAGGGCATCGAGATCCCCTACCCGCAGCGGATGGTCTGGCACCGCGGCGCTCCCGGCGGCGAGGAGCCTACCGAGGCGCCGGCGACCGGCGCCGGGCCTCCCGCGTGACCGCCCGGCACAATGAGCCGGTGACTACCTTCTACGAGGAGATCGGCGGCTTCGAGACGTTCCGGCGGATCGTCCACCGCTTCTACGAGGGCGTGGCGCAGGACGAGGTGCTGCGACCGCTGTATCCCGAGCAGGACCTCGGCCCGGCCGAGGAGCGTTTCCTGCTGTTCCTCGTCCAGTACTGGGGCGGACCGACGACGTACGGCGACACCCGCGGCCACCCGCGGCTGCGGATGCGGCACGCGCCGTTCGCGGTGACCCCGGAGGCGGCGCAGCGCTGGCTGGTCCACTTCCGGGAGGGGCTCGACTCCGTCGAGCTCACGCCCGAGCAGGACGCGCGGTTCTGGGACTACGTCACCCACGCCGCGCAGTTCATGGTCAACTCGTTCGAGCAGCCGCACTGACGCGCTCCCGGTGGGCCGCGGACGGCGCCGCCGGTCGGCCGGTCCCCGGGTCGACGAAGACCACGACGACCCGGGCCCGCGACAGCACCGTGTCGCCGTCGCAGACCTCGCCGTGGATGGTCATCGACGTCGTGCCGACCTGGGAGATCCACGTCCACGACTCGTACGGCTCGGGGCGGAACAGGATCGGTACGGCGTAGTCGACGTCGATCTGGGCCACGACCACCGGAGCCGGACGGTCACCGCCGTCCAGGTCGCCCCACAGCCGTTCGAAGAGCCGGATCCGGGCCTCCTGGAAGTACTCGAAGTACAGCACGTTGTTGGTGTGGCCGTAGACGTCGACGTCGGAGAACCGGATGTGGACCGGGAAGTGCCCGCCCTCCTCGTGCACCGCCTGGACCCGGCGGGCGCGGACCGGGTCGCCCGGCTCGAGATAGCCCTCCAGCGTCTGCTTCTCCTCCGGACCGAGCCGGCGCGGCCGCTCGGTTGCGAAGACGTACGGGGTGAGCAGCGTGCTGGCCCGGGCATAGACCTGGCGACCCCCGTCGGTGTCGTGGAAGATCTCGTAGGCGAGCGTGAACGACGCGGCCCGGATCTCGGTCACCCAGACCTCGATGCTCACCGTCTCGCGCCCGAACAGCAGCGGGGCGGCGTACGACACCTCGTGCCGGACGACCACGACCCCCTCCACGAGCCCGTCCTCGGCGGTGGCCTCCGGTCCGTGGTGGCGGAGCAGGTCGACGCGCGCCTCCTGGAGATAGTCGACGTACGTCACGTTGTTGACGTGCCCGAGCAGGTCGAGGTCGGCCCAGCGCATCGGGCACTCGTAGCGGTGGCGCACGAGACGACTCTGCCAGACCTCGCCGGTGGCGCCCCCTCGTGTCCGGGCGGCGGCAGTGTGGTGCCCCTCACGCGTGCCGCACTCATGGCGGCAGGAGCGTGCCGTGACGACTCAGCGACCGCAGCGGTCCACACGCTCCCACGGCCAGTCGGTGGCGAGCCAGCGTGCGACGGCGTCGGCGAGTGGTACGTCGAGGCTCGATCTGTCGGCCCGCACCCAGGACTGCACAGTGACGTCCCACTCCTCGGAGGCCGAGGGGTACAGGTAGACGCAGCCGATGACGTCGTTGTCGCCTGGGTCGAGGACGGTGAAGGTGTAACCGGCGCCACGCGTGAAGTCGTCGGCGTGGCGGCGAAGGTCGGAGAGGTTCTCCTCGAGCGTCATGCCGCTACGTGGGGGCCAGTTGCCGTCGGGGTAGCCGGAAGTGGAGCGTATGTGCTCGATGCTCGACGTCCAGGCGACATGGTCGGCCTGATTGTGCTGCGGCCCCAGTGGTGCGAGGTGGAACTGGTTGGTGGCGAGTGAGGTCGGCGGATCGAAGTCGACTGGCACGAACTCAGCTGAGGTCATGACCGGGACCGTACTGGGTTGGCCAGACCTCCTGCACTCGAGTTCTTCTCGGCGGCACGCGGAACCAACGCCCGCCATTCGGCAGATCCGTGCGGTATCCGCGGCATAGCGTGCGGATCGTGGCGAGGCCTAGTCCAGCCACCACTGCCTAAGCGCGGCACCGAAGGGCGAGAGGAGCCAGATCAGGATGCCGAGCGCGCCCGCCACGGCCATGAGCAACGCCGCACGGCCCCGCAGGTCGTGGTTCGAGCGGTCCCCCCAGAGCCTGACGAGCGCCCATGCCAGCGCGCCCAGCGCGACGGTCGGGCCGAACACGAGTGTCATCAATCCCCCGAGCCTGAAGACGAAGCCCCCGAGGGCGATGTCGTATGGCCCCAGGTCCTTCGGGTCGTGGTACCGGCTCGCAACTTCCTCGAGTGGGAACCTGTCCAAGTCGTTGACGTAGTAGGGCAGAACGAAGAACACGGCATACGCCGCCGCGCACCCGAGCTCGTGATACCCACGGAGGTCAGCCGCTTCAAGGGTTTTCAGTGGGTACGGCCGGGCAACGAATGGATTAGGTCCATCGCCAGCCGAATACGAGAGTGCGTCATCGTTGGGGTCAGTTACTCGGAATGCGATCAGCCCGAAATCAACGTCGCTCTCGACGCCATGAAGGTGGGTACCAGGGTGGTGATCGCGAACCCGACTCCACCCACTGAGTTGGTCCGACACTTGGAGCGCAGGGGCCATGAGGTGGAGCACTGGCCCGACGGGCCGCCCCTCCACGCGGGAGGGCTGCGACGGAGCACGCACATCGGCTCCGTGCGTTTCGGTGCAGTGCGCAAGCCGATGACCCCACCGTGGCGCGGCGGGGTGAGGGGCGGGGTCAATGTCGGCTGACGTCGACTCGCCACGGGGCGATGTGGTCCGCAGTCGCACTGGGGCTGGTTGGGTCGGAACTTCCGGGCGGGTCTGTTGCACCAGGGAAACACGCAGGTGTGGTCGCGCAGCGCGAGGCGTTCCTTGATCCGGTCGGGGACCTCGTAGGCGTCGGTGTGGACGTGGTCTGCCAGGTCGATCACCGGCCTTCACGACCAGGTGGGTGTCGGGGTGGACGTACAGCACGGTCGTCCGCACCGGCAGCCTCGGACGTTGCGCCCGCTCGGGCCCGGTGGTGAGGTCGAGGGCGTCGGCCAGGTCCAGCTCGCCGGAGACCAGAGCGGTGCCGGCGACGGAGACCTGCTCGGTCTCGACGCTGAAGTGCCGGCCGTCCGCGGCATCGCGGTGTCGACCCTCGGCGACGTCGGGTATGAACCGTCCGACCGCCTCGTCCACCAGCCGGTCGAGCGGCCCGGCTTGATGCGGCCGGCGACGCCCGCAGTGTGCTGGTCGACGAAGCCCGCACTCGGGGCTCAGCCTGACCCCGATGGTGGCGCACCACCCGGAACACCCCGACCTGCGGTGCCGGCGGCGCGGATAGGGTGAGGACCATCCCACCCCGAGATCGGAGTCCTCATGCCCGAGGCCGTCATCGTGTCCGCCGCCCGCTCCCCCATCGGGCGGGCCAACAAGGGGTCGCTCAAGGACCTGCGACCCGACGACCTGGCGGCCACGATCGTGAGGACCGCGCTCGACCAGGTGCCGGCTCTCGACCCGAGCACCGTCGACGACCTCTACCTCGGCTGCGGGCTCCCCGGCGGCGAGCAGGGCTTCAACATGGGCCGCGTCGTCAACGTGATCAACGGGATGGACGACGTGCCCGGGGCGACGATCACCCGCTACTGCGCCTCGTCTGTGCAGACCACCCGGATGGCCTTCCACGCGATCAAGGCCGGCGAGGGTGACGTGTTCATCTCGGCTGGCGTCGAGATGGTCTCGAGCTTCGCCAGGGGCACCTCCGACCACTGGCCAGACACCCAGAACCCGCGCTTCGCCGACGCCGTCGTCCGTACGACGAGGACAGCCGAGGGCGGCCAGGACTGGCACGACCCTCGCCAGGACGACACCGTCCCCGACGTCTACATCGCGATGGGTCAGACGGCCGAGAACGTCGCCCGGCTGCGGGGTCTGAGCCGCCAGGAGCTCGACGAGTTCGGCGTCCGGTCGCAGAACCGCGCCGAGAAGGCGATCGCCGACGGCTTCTGGGCCCGCGAGATCACCCCCGTGACCACCCCCGACGGGACCGTGGTCAGCGCAGACGACGGCCCGCGCGCCGGGGTGACGATCGAGGCCGCGTCCGAGCTCACGCCGGTCTTCCGCCC
>Ga0136617_10003316_pt1 | contig 14376 bp, 11 predicted proteins | sample AntDrymUQ3222106_2_FD_129672 | JGI IMG/M metagenome (GOLD analysis project Ga0136617, IMG submission 129672) | Polar desert sand microbial communities from Dry Valleys, Antarctica - metaG UQ322 (21.06) | ecosystem: Environmental > Terrestrial > Soil > Desert | place: Antarctica: Dry Valley... | reverse complement strand
GGGCGCCACCACGCGGGCGCGCCACCGGCGAGGGCCCTCATCCTCACCCAGGGTGAGCGGATTCGTGTCAAGCCTGCGTGGCCAATCGCCCGGATGGCAGTTCGGGTGCGGGACCACGCACGGCTGTGCCGGAATCGCGCACTGACAGTGAGGACGGGCGCTCGAACGGGCGCTCGAACGGGCGCTCGAACGGGACCGCCCTCGGCGAAGCCGAACCGCCGCCGAGGCGGCAACGGTCTAGACTTCGGCGATGACCGCCGAGGCAGTGCCCCGCGAGAAGACCGGCATCCCGCGCAACCCCGGACGGCGCGATCTGGGGCTCAGCGCGAAGCTGCTTTTCCCGAACCGCGAGGTCGTCGAGCAGTACTACGTGCCGCTCATCTACACCGCGTGCCGGACGTGCTACAGCGAGCTCGAGCCGCAGGAGATCTTCAGGCGCGCGGTCGACGGCGAGATCGACCAGGCGAAGATGCAGAAGCTCATCTCGGGCGTGATCGAGTCCGGTCACGGGTCGACGATCGAGCACGTCGTCTTCTCCTTCGGGATCAGCGGCGTGTCGCGGACGCTGTCGCACCAGCTCGTCCGGCACCGGGCCGGCGTGGCCTTTGACCAGCAGAGCCAGCGGTACGTCAAGTTCAAGGGCGCGGCGACGATGCTGCCGGCGACGATCGAGGAGGGCGACCCGGATCTGCGCCGCCGCTACGAGGAGCAGGTCGACGGCGCGCTGGGGCTGTACGGCGACATGCTCGGGGCCGGCGTGCCCGGCGAGGATGCCCGGTTCGTCTTCCCCAACGCGACGCGGACCAACCTGGTGATGACCACGAACCTGCGGGCGCTCATCCACATGTCCGGGCTGCGCCTGTGCACGATGGCCCAGTGGGAGATCCGCCGGCTCTTCCAGCTGATCCGCCACGAGATCTTCGCGGTGTCGCCGTTCCTGGGCTCGTTCCTCGCCCCCAAGTGCGTACCGCTGGGCTACTGCGACGAGATGGGCAATCGCGACGAGCACTGCCCCATCCGGCCGCACAAGGACAATGTGCTGGCGGCATGGGCGGACAAGGCGAAGGCGGCCCGGGCCCGCGGCCGGGACCTGCCGGTCAGCTGACCCGTGCGGTTCGGCGCGGTCAGCCCTCGCCGGTCAGCCCTCGCCGGTCAGCCCCTCGCCGGCCAACGCCTCGACGAACCGGCGGATGACCCGAGCCAGCCGCGGACCGGCCTCGGCGCCCGCCGCCAGCACCTCCTCGTGGGTCAGCGGCTGACCCGTGTAGCCCGCGCCGGCATTCGTGACCAGCGACACGCCACAGACCTCGAGACCGGCCCAGCGCGCGGCGATGCACTCCAGCACGGTTGACATCCCCACCGCGTCCGCGCCCAGCCCGCGGAGCATCCGGACCTCCGCGGGGGTCTCGTACTGCGGACCCAGCAGACCCGCGTAGATGCCCTCCTCGAGCGGCACGCCTTCGGCCCGACCGGCTTCCCGCAGGCGATCGCGCAGACGCGGGCTCCAGGCGTCGACCAGGTCCGGGAAGCGAGCCCCGATCGCATCAGCGTTCCGGCCGATGAGCGGCGTGCGGCCGGTCAGATTCAGGTGGTCCGAGATGAGCATGAGCGTCCCCGGCCCGTAGCCCGGATGCACGCCACCCGCGGCGTTGGTCAGCACGACGATCCGCGCGCCCAGCCGCCCGAACAGGAGGACGGGCTGGATGACCAGGCCCGGGTCATTGCCCTCGTAGACGTGGAACCGGCCCTGGAGCAGCACCACGGGCGTGCCGCCCAGGCGGCCCAGCACGAGGCGGCCGGCATGCCCGGGCGCCGTCGCCGCGGGCCAGCCCGGCAGGTCCGAGAACGGAATCGCGACCGCGTCGCCGACACCGTCGGCCAGACCGCCCAGCCCCGAGCCGAGAACGATCCCGACCTGCGGTACCAGATCCGTGCGCGCCCGGACCGCCGCCTCGAGCGCGTCGAGACGGGCGGGCTGGTCGCCCGGTTGGATGGGACCGCTGGGATCAAGCGACATGCGGGCCTCCAGGCGAGCGCCCAGGGGAAAGACGGCCGAGGCCCGCGATAGCTTCATCCGCCCGACGGAAGTATCGACACCGGGATGCCGATCACGTCCCGCCGGGCGAACCCCGCCGGCTCCCCTTGCGGGGCGCGCGATGCGGGCAAAGAAGCGCCCAAAGCGACCGTCGAGACGAAAGACCTTGATGTGATCTCGATCTCTCGATCCTGTCGGCCCCTTCGGGCAAGACCTACGGTACGGGTGGGCGGCCCGCGTGGACAACCGCCTTATCCACGAACATCGCACGACCGGCCACGCCGCTGTCCACGAGATATCCGCGACTGTGGACAACCGGTGGACAACCGGAATCGCGGGCTTCGCTATCCGCCCATCGCGAACATCTCGACCTTGGGCAGGCTCCCCGTGGCGGCCGTCCGGAGCTCGGAGTAGCGATCGGCGCGGATGCGCCAGATGCCGTCGACGAGACCGGCCAGCTCGTCGTCCGTGGCGCCGTCGCGGAGCGGCCCGCGCAGGTCGTGACCCGAGACCGCGAACAGGCACGTGTACAGCGTTCCCTCAGCCGAGAGGCGGGCCCGCGTGCAGTCCGCGCAGAACGGCTGCGTGACGGACGAGATGACGCCCACCTCGCCATCGCCGTCGCGGTAGCGCCAGCGCGCGGCGACCTCGCCCGGGTAGTTCGCCGCCACCGGCTCCAGGGGCATCGCGGCGTCGATGGCGGCCACGACCTCCCCCGCCGGCACGACCTCGTCGAGCTGCCAGCCGTTGGAGTGGCCCACGTCCATGTACTCGATGAAGCGCAGGATCAGGCCCTCGGCGCGCGCCCAGCGGGCCATGGGCACGATGCTCGACTCGTTGACGCCACGCCGGACGACCATGTTGATCTTGATGTTGGCGAGCCCCGCCGCGCGGGCCGCCGCGATGCCGTCGAGCACCTTGGCCACCGGATAGTCCACCCCGTTCATCGCCCGGAACACCTCGTCATCGAGCGAGTCGAGGCTGACGGTGACGCGGCCCAGACCGGCCTCCCGGAGCGGGCGCGCCAGGTGCCGCAGGGCCGAGCCGTTGGTCGTGAGCGTGAGGTCGACGGGCTCGCCGTCGGGCGTCCGGATGGCGGCCAGCAGCCCCACGAGGATCGGCAGGTCGCGCCGCACGAGGGGCTCGCCGCCGGTGATCCTGAGCTTTCCGACGCCCAGCCTGACGAACGTCCGGGCCAGCCGCTCGATCTCCTCGAACGTCAGCAGCTCCGACCGCGGCAGGAAGGCGTAATCGGCCCCGAAGACCTCCTTCGGCATGCAATAGGTGCACCGGAAGTTGCAGCGATCCGTGACCGAGATCCGCAGGTCGTGGACGGCTCGGCCCAGCCGGTCGAGTGGCGCCGGCGAGCCCGCCGCGAGCGGCTGGCGGGGCACGCCGGAGCGGCGTGGGAGCAGCTGGATCGGCGTCGTGGTGCGGTCCATCGGGCGCCTATCGTAGTCCGGCCCGGCTCGACGCCCCTCGCGGAGGGCCGGAGGGCTTCGCCGCCGGGCTCCGCTGATCCCCGGCCACTGCTCCGTCATCGGGCGCACGGCCCGCCCGTACGACCGGGCCGCGACCTTGGTACCTCTAGCGGACTCCACCTCACCCGACCGGGCTGGCAGCATTCGGCCACGCCCCGGACCCGGGTGTGGCCACGTGGAGAGGAACGACAGACCGGTATGGCGACGACCGACGCGCGCAGCGGCTTCCGGCTCCCGTGGAGCTCAGATCAGCGACCGCCCGATGACGACGATGCCGCCGCGGGCGAATCCGGCCTGACGGCGACGGCCGAGGCGGTGCCCATGGCCGACCACGCGCCGGCCTCCCGCCCGACGCCGGCCACTGCCCCGGCGCCGCGAGCCGGCACGTCGCGAGCGGCCACGGCCGGCCCGAGGAAGCCCAGCAAGTTCCTCGCCGATCTCACCCGAGCGATGCAGACGGCCGCCGAGTCGGCCCGGCAGGAGACGCTCGCCCGCCTCGAGTCCGACGCGAAGGCCTATGTCGAGGGGATCCACGCCCGCTCCGTGGACGGCGCGACGGATCTCCGGCGCCGGGCGGACGACGATGTCGCCGCCGTGCGCGAGTGGTCGAAGGCCGAGGTGGCGAGGATCCGCGAGGAAACCGAGACGCGCATCGCCGCGCGCAAGCAAGGGCTCGAGTCCGAGATCGAGCAGCACGGCGCGCAGATCGAGCGCCGCGTCGAAATCGTACAGGGCCGGGTCGCCGTCTTCGAGGCCGAGATGGCCACGTTCTTCGACGGCCTGCTCGCCGAGGAGGACCCCAGCCGCTTCGCCTCGCTCGCCGAGAACCTGCCGGAGCCGCCCAGCTTCGACGACGTCGACGAGATCGAGGCCGATGCCGCCACAGCCGAGCCCGAGACCGCCATGGCCGCGATCCAGTCGGCCGCCGAGGCGGCCGCGGCGGACGCTGACAGCGGCGATTCGGTGCTCGGGACCCCGCCGGACTTCGCCGCGGCCGAGGCCGAGGCCGAGGCGCTCGCCGGCGTCGGTGCCGACGACGAGGTCGAGGTGCCGGTCATCGGGGACGCGGAGCTGGCCGCGCGGCTGGCCGATCTCGTGCCCGGCGACGAGACGGCATCCGATCGCGCCGAGCCCACGACGACCCGTGTAGTCGTCACCGGCCTCGTGAGCGTCGCGAGCATCGCCAGCTTCAAGCGGCATCTTGGCCGCCTGGACGCCGTCCGCTCGGTGGCGGTCTCCTCGGGACCCGAGGGCGACTTCGTATTCAAGGTGGTCCACGGCGCGGCCGCGCAACTGGGCGAAGGGATCCCCGCCCTGTCGGGCTTCCGGGCCCGCGTGACCGGCACAGCCGAGGGTGTCATCGACGTCGCGGCTCGCGATCCCGATCCCGAGGCCTGACGGCCACACCACAGAGGAGAAGCCCGTGGCCCGCCCGGCCATCGCCATCGCCCTTCCCGACGACGAGACCTCGCCGGTCGTCGCCGAGCTCGCCGCGGCGGGCTTCGAGACAATTCCCGTCCGATCACCGGACGAGCTCGCCGTCCTCTTCACCGGACGGCGTGACGTCGCCGTCGCGATCCTCGACGGAGAGACCGATTTCGACGTGGCGCTCGAGTACCACGCGCTGCTCCACGGCGGGGGCCGCGACATCGGGGCCCTCATGGTCGTGTCGCCCCGTGCCCTCGACCGGCTCGCGACGACGAGCCAGCAGAGCTCCATCCTCGACGAGTACCTGACCCGGCCGTTCTCGGCGGAGTCGCTGCGCTGGCGCATCGAGGCGATGTGCATCCGAGCGGACACCGTGGATGACGGCAGCGGCCCGGTCATCCAGTCCGGTGCGTTCGACACGGCCGAGTGGAGCCACCGCGCGGCCGTGATCGCGGTCTTCAACCCCAAGGGCGGTGTCGGCAAGACGACCGTGGCGACCAACCTCGCCGTCGCCCTCCAACTGGGCAAGGGCCAGCGCGTCCTGCTGGTCGACGCCGACACGGTCACCGGCCACGTGACGACCTCGCTCGGGCTCGAGCACGTCCGCACCGTCGCCGACAGCTGGCGCGACGAGCTCGAGGGCGGCGATCCGGAGCTCCTGCCGGACATCGCGGCGGTCCACCCATCGGGCCTCCGCGTGGTCGCCCTGACGAGCAGCCCGCTCTCGACCGACCTCCTCGACGCCGAGCGAGTGGCCGACGCGATCAATGCCTGCCGGCGCGGGTTCGACTTTATCGTGGTCGACCTGCATCCGTCGTACAGCAAGCTCAACCGCGCGATCTTCGACCGGGCCGATCGGATCCTGGTGCCGGTGACGCCCGATGTTCCCGCGCTGCGGGCCGCCGTCCAGCTGCGCGACGTGGCGGTCGAGCTGGGCATCCGCGAGCGCCTCGCGATGATCGTCAATCGGGCCAACAGCGGCGTGTCCGTCGCGGACATGGAACGAACCGTGGGCATGCCGGCGCTCGCCCAGATCCGCTCCGGCGGCCTGCTGTTCGTGCGGGCGGCGAACGAGGGCCGCACGGTCACCGAGATGTACCCCAAGGAACGCATCACTGCGGACTTCGAAGCCCTCGCCGACCGCCTGCTCGGTGCGCCCACGGTCACGGAGTCGACCCGGGTGCCGTTCCGCCTGTTCAGCCGCTCGAAGGAGCCGGTCCGGGCGTAGTGGCGGCGGCGGCGAGGCGTTCCAGCGCCTCGGGCAGCTCGGACAGCGCCTCGATCGTGAGGGCGGCCTCGGGCGGGTCGTCGCGACCAGCCTGGATCCACGCCCACGGGCCGCGCCGCACGAACACGGCGAGCATCCCGGCACGGGCCGCCGGAGCCACGTCGTTGTCGAGCCGATCGCCGACGTAGGCGATCTCCCCAGGCGCGAGGGCCAGCTCCATCGCGATCCGCTCGAAGAACCGGGGGTCCGGCTTCTCGATCCCCCACGTCGCGGATGACGCGACCAGGTCCACCGGCACGTCGAGCTCGAGGAAGAGCGCCTCCGTCCGGGCCGGCTGGTTGCCGACGATCCCAAGGCGATAGCCGGCGTCCCGCAGCGCGGCGAGCGTCGGCTCGGCGTCCGGGTACAGGTCCGTCCGGGTCACGTCCGCCGGTGAGCTGGTCGCTGCGTGGCGGCGCGCCTCGGCCTCGAAATCCAGGTCCGGGCGGAACAGCCCGAACGGCTCGCGGTGGTCCCCGCCCCGCGCGATCACCCCGCCCAGCACGGCGAGGAACGTCAGCCGGGGCACGCCCAGCTGATCCGCCCACGCCGACCAGACCCGGGTCTCGTCGACGAGCGTCTCGCCGACGTCGAACACGACCGCACGGATCGGCACCTCAGCCGCCTCGACTCGTGGGCCGGCGCCTTGCCCGGGTGCGTGACCGGCTGGTTGTCGCCGCCGGCCGCGCCGCGGAGCCCGGGCTCCGCGTCCCCCGCGAGCCGATCAGCGACTGCGCTCGCGCCACGACGTGCCACCCAGGGGCTGGCCGGGCAGCTTCTGGGGCCGCTCGCCGGTGCGCTTGTCGATCTGCTCCACGCCGCGCAGGTAGAAGCGGTTGATGAGGACCGTCTTGCCCTCCTCGTCGGTCATCGCCCGGTCGCCGAGCCAGGCGACGGCCTCGACGACCCCCACGAACATCTCCGTGCCCCGGTCGAGCAGCCGGGCCGGCTCCGAGCCGGGGTTGAGCTGAACCGTGCCCAGGACCCGGAACGGGGGCGCTTCGAGGGCCACGTCGTACGTGACCCTGTGGACCTTGTGGGCGGCTCGCTCCGCGTCGGTCAGCGGCGGCTGGTCGGACTCACCGGCGATCACGACGATCAGGTCGTACGGGTCGACGCTCTTCAGCCCGGGCGCGTCCGTCGTTTCTGACGACCCGTCGAGTGGTGCCCAGCGGACGTCCGAGATCGGGATCGGCTCGCGCCGGTTGAGCGAATCGGACAGCCGTCCCGTCACCGCCATGCGCCCGGACAGCTGCCACTCCTCGGTGAGCGCCTCGAACTGGATCGTGCCCTGGCGGGTGCTGATGGACGAGCTCGCCGACGGGTCCGGACCGGGCTCGGTGCGCTTGCGTCGCCGCAGGAAGTCGAACGGCACGCTACTCCTCCGCCGTGCCGCTATTCGCCCGGATCGTCTCGACGACCGAGGCGTCGGCGAGCGTCGTGGTGTCGCCCAGCGCCTTGCCCTGCGCGATGTCGCGGAGCAGCCGGCGCATGATCTTGCCCGATCGCGTCTTGGGCAGGTCCGGGGTGAACATCAGCGTCCTGGGCTTGGCGATGGGGCTGATCTTGGTCGCGACGTGGGCGCGCAGCTCGTCGCCGAGGGCCGGGCTGGGGTCGTGGCCCAGACGGAGGATGACGAAGGCGTTGATCGCCTCGCCGCTGATGGGATCGGGCCCGCCCACGACGGCCGCTTCGGCGACCGCCGGGTGCGAGACGAGGGCGCTCTCGATCTCGGTGGTGCTGAGCCGGTGGCCCGACACGTTCATGACGTCGTCGACCCGGCCGAGCAGCCAGAAGTAGCCCTCCTCGTCGCGCTTCGCGCCGTCGCCCGCGAAATACATGCCGGGGAAGCGACTCCAGTACGTGGCCATGTAGCGCTCCGGGTCGCCATGGATGCCGCGCAGCATCCCGGGCCACGGCCGCTTCAGGACGAGGTAGCCGCCGCCACCGAATGGGACGCTGCGCCCCCCGGCGTCGACGATGTCCGCGTCGATCCCCGGGAACGGGAAGGTGGCGCTGCCGGGCTTCGTGGTGGTGATCCCGGGCAGCGGCGAGATCAGGATCTGGCCCGTCTCGGTCTGCCACCACGTGTCGACGATGGGCGCCCGGCCGGCCCCGATGTGCTCGTGGTACCAAAGCCACGCCTCCGGGTTGATCGGCTCACCCACGCTGCCAAGGACGCGGAGGCTCGAGAGGTCGTGGCGTTCGGCATGCTCGGCGCCCTGCTTCATGTGGGCGCGGATCGCGGTGGGTGCCGTGTACAGGATCGTGACCTTGTACTCCTCGATGATCCGCCACCAGCGGTCCCAGCCGGGCATGTCCGGCGTGCCCTCGTAGATGACGCCGGTCGTCGCGTTGGCCAAGGGCCCATAGACGATGTAGCTGTGCCCGGTGACCCAGCCGATGTCGGCCGCGCACCAGTACACGTCGTCCGGCTTGATGTCGAAGATCAGCTCGTGGGTGACGGCGGCGCCGAGGAGATAGCCCGCGGTCGTGTGCACGATGCCCTTGGGCCTGGCGGTCGTGCCCGACGTGTAGAGCAGGTAGAGCTCGTGCTCGGAGTCGACGGCCACCGGCGGGCAATCGGCCGGCTGCCGGTCCACGATGTCGTGCCACCACACGTCGCGGCCGTCCTGCATCCTCCCCTGCGTCGCATGGTCGCCGAGCCGGCGGACGACGAGGACGTGCTCGATGCTCGGCGTCGTCTCGAGCGCCTCGTCGACGGCGGGCTTGAGCTCGGCCGGCTTGCCCCGGCGCCAGCCACCGTCGGCCGTGATTACGAGCTTCGCCTCCGCATCGTTGATCCGGCCGGCCAGCGCCTCGGCGCTGAAGCCACCGAAGACGACCGTGTGCGGAGCGCCGATGCGGGCGCAGGCCAGCATCGCGATCGGCAGCTCCGGGATCATCGGCATGTAGATCGCGACCCGATCGCCCTTGCCGATCCCTAGCTCCCGCAGGGCGTTGGCCGCCTGCTGGACGTCCCGGAGCAGGTCGCCGTAGGTGATCGTCCGCGTGTCACCCGGCTCACCGATCCAGTGGTACGCGACCTTGTCGCCCAGGCCGTTCTCGACGTGACGGTCAATGCAGTTGTAGGCGAGGTTGAGCTCGCCACCCACGAACCACTTCGCGAACGGCAGGTCCCACTCGAGCGTGGTCTCGAAGGGCTTCGACCAGGTCAGCTTCGTGCGCGCGAGAGCCGCCCAGAAGCCCTCGTAGTCGCGCTCCGCCTCGGCGTAGATGCCGCGCTGGGCGTTGGCCTGGGCCGCGAACGCCGGATCCGGCGGGAAGGTGCGGCGCTCGGCGTAGAGCGCTTCGATCTCGGGCCGTTGCTCGACGCTCACCGGCGCCCTCCTCGCGTGCGTGATCGCCGGGGCCATTCTAATCGGAGGGCTGGCCGGGGGTGGGGCGGCCCTGGCTCCATGCGATCCGGGCGCCGACTGGGAGTCAACGAATCCGGGTGCCTACGTCGCTGAGGATGTCCTCGGGCCGCCTTGCTCCGGCTTCGGTCAGCGGCCCCGTTCGTTGACGGCCAGTCAGCGTCGCGCCGTTGCCGGCGGGTGGCGCGCTACCCGGGTCAGCCCGCGGCTTCCGGCGGCCCGCTCCCCGGCGTCGCGGTCGCCGGTCCGCCGAGCGGCTCGACGAACGCCTCCGGCGGTCTCGGCCCGGCGCCGTCCGGATCGCGGGCCAGCACCACCCGCTGCGGGCGCGGGATCGCGACACCATGCTCGGTGAACGCGGCGAGCAGGCGCTTGCGCAGCTCGCCGCCGGCCGCCCACTGGTCGATCGCCCGGACCGAGCCGAGGATCTTGAGCGTCACGCCGTACTCGCCGATCGCCTCGATCCGCTCCACGCGGGGCGGCTCGAGCAGCCGGCGCTTCCAGATGGGGTCGCCCTCCATCGCCCGGCCCACCGCGTCGATCACGGCGATGGCCCGGTCAACGTCCGTGCCGTGCTCGATCGTGACGTCCTGGTTGATCCGGGCCCAGGTCCGGGTCCGGTTGGACGACACCGTGATCTCGCTGTTGGGCACCGTGTGCACGACGCCGTCGAGGTCGCGCAGCGTCGTCCGGCGCAGCGTCAGGTCCTCGACCGTGCCGGTCACTTCGGCCACGGTCACGACATCACCGATTGAGAACTGGTTCTCGATGAGGATCAGCGCCCCGTTGAAGTAGTCCTTGACCAGCGACTGGGCACCAAAGCCCACGGCGATGCCCACGACGCCGAGCCCGGCGATCGCCGGCCCCACGTTGACGTTCAGCTTCTCGAGCACCATCAGGCCCACGATCACCACGACGAACCCCTGGAGCACGCGGGTGCCGAGGGCCTCGATCGTGCCGGCGCGCTTCTTGAGCTCGATCGCCGAGAGCTCCTGGGCCGTGCCTTCGGATGCCTCGCGGTCGAACAGCGCCTTGACCACGCCACGCACGAACAGGCGCACCCCGCGCAGGACGATGAGACCCGCGACGACGATGATCAGGATGGGTCCGACCGGGTTGACGAGGACCGGCCACAGCTCCTCGGGTCGCACGAGGACAGGGTAGCGGCCGATGGGGGCCGCGAACGGTCAGGCCGGAACGGCGCTCGGAGTGGCCTGCGGTCGAGCGAGCATGGGTCCGCCGGCGCCCAGCCGGGCCGAGATCGCGATCGCCGCCTCGCGGGCCTGGGCGGCGAGCTCCGGGATCCGGTGCGGCGTGACCCGGAACGACGGGCCCCAGATGTCGACCGCCGCCACGACGTTGCCGCGCGCGTCGAGCACCGGCGCTGCGACGGCGTTGAGCCCGGCTTCGTACTCGCCGATGGCCGTGGCGTAGCCGCGCCGGCGGATGCGGGCCAGCTCCTCGAGGAGCGGCTCCAGCCCGACCAGCGTCCGATCCGTGTACGACGGGAGGCCACGGCGGACGATGCGCAGGACCTCACGCTCGGCCAGCGACGCCATCAGCACCTTGCCGGATGCCACGCAGTGGACCGGCGTCGCGCGCCCGGTCCAGTCGCCGACGGCGATCAGGTTCGGCCCGTCAGCCTGTGCCACGGTCAGCAGGTTGTCGCCCTCGAGCACGCCCAGCCCGGTTGTCTCGTGGGTCAGCCGGGCCAGCCGCTCCAGCTCCGGCATCCCGATGCTGCGCAGGTCGAGCGTCCGCTCGGCCTTTTCGGCCAGGCGGATGACGACGAGCCCGAGGCGGTACTTGCCGGTCTCATCGTCCTGCTCCACGAGGCCCCGCTTCTCGAGCGTCGCGAGCAGCCGCGAGGCGGTCGACTTGTGGAGGCCGAGCCGCCGCGCGAGCTCGGTCACGCCGGCTTCGCCCTGGCTCTCGCCAAGGGCCAGCAGGAGCGCCGCTGCCCGATCGACCGATCGGACGGCGTTGCCATCGAGGGTCATGGCTGTCCTCCTTGCCAGACGGCCATCGTCAGCCGCCGCCGCCGTGGGCCATCGCGCCCGACGGCCCATCGATGCCACGGCCGCGGGCACGGTCCTCGAGCGCCGCGTCGAGCGCATCGCCAAACGCCGACACGGCCCGGTCGACCAGGTCGCCCTCGGCGTGGGCCTCGCACATGAACCACGGCTCGCGGCTGTCCGGCTCCGGCATCGCGCCGCGCAGCTGCATCCCCACCGCGATCGCGTCGTACAGCTCATGGTCCGTGGCGGCCCAGTCGCGGTACTCGGACGGGGTGCGCTCGGTGAACATGATCCCGAACATCGTGGGGTGGCCGGTGATCACGTAGGCCAGCCCCTTCGCGTCGAGCCGCTCGCGCAGCCCGCGCTGGATCGTCTCGCCGGTCGTCCGGATAGTGTCGAGTGCATGCGTGTCGCGGATGATCTCGAGCGTCTTGACCGCTGCGGCCGCGGCCACGCGATTGCCGGCGTACGTCCCCCCGTGGCTGACCTTCTCCGGCAGAAGCTCCATGATCTCGCGCCGTCCACCGAACGCCGCAGCCGGATAGCCGTTGCCCATCGCCTTGGCGTAGGTCGCCAGGTCCGGCCGGATGCCGAAATACTCGGCGGCGCCGCCGCGCGCGAACCGGAACCCGGTCTTCACCTCATCGAAGATCAGCAGGATCCCGAACTCCTCGGTCAGCGCCCGCATCGCCTCGTGGAAGCCGGGCCTGGGCATGATCCCCTGGGCGTTGCCGAGAACCGGCTCGACGATGATCGCCGCGATCTCCTCGCCACGCTCCTCGAACAAACGGCGCAGGGCCTCGGTGTCGTTGTAGCGAGCCGGGATGATCGTGTCCGCGACGGCATCCGGGATGCCCCGGCCCCAGGCCAGCCGCACGGGCGCGTCGGCGTCGCCCAGCTCGCTCATGTCGTCCGGGGCGACGCTGATCAGGGCGTAGTCGTGGACGCCGTGGTACTGGCCCTCGAACTTGACGATCTTGTCGCGACCCGTGAATGCACGGGCGATGCGCATCGCGTGCATCGTCGCCTCGGTGCCGGACACGGTCAGCCGGGCCATCTCGACCCAGCCGGTGAGCTCGCACAGGAGCTCCACCGCGCGGACCTCGTCCTCGCTGGTCAGCGAGAAGCTGACGCCGCGGCGCATCCGCTCGTTGACGTGGTCGTCGACCCGGTCGTCGCCGTGGCCCAGGATCACCGGCCCGTAGCCCATCCGCAGGTCGACGAACTCGTTGCCGTCGATGTCCCAGACCCGGCCGCCCTTGCCCCGGTCGACATAGATCGTGTCGTCGCCCCAGGACCGGAAGTTCGAGTTGGCGCCACCGGGCAGCGTCCGGCTGGCTCGGCGGTACGTCTCGAGCTGGCGGACCCGCTCGACGGTCCGAGCGGGGGCGGGCGAGTGAGTCGCCATGGGTTCTCCGAGTCGGCGCCGTCTGGCCCCCGCGGACTGTTGCGGAGGGCGGAACGCGGGCGCTCATCGTGGCACAGCGCTGGTCCGGGCGTCAACGCGAATCTCGTCCCGATCGTCACCGGTACGGTGCGAGAATCGCGCCCGATGGTCAGGTCCTTCGGTGCAACACGAACGAGTGACGCGTCAGGCCGGGGCAGCCACCCAGTTCGGCAGCTCGCGCGACAGCGTCGCCAGCGGCAGCGAGCCGTGGCCCAGCACCGCGTCGTGGAAGGCCCGCAGATCGAACGCCGAGCCATCGCGAGCCTCGAGCTCGCGGCGCAGCCGCTCGATCTCCCGCTGGCCGATCTTGTACGTGAGCGCCTGGCCCGGCCAGGCGATGTAGCGATCCGTCTCGATCGTCGCGTCCGTGGAGGTGAGCCCAGCTTCGAGCAGGAAGTCGATCGACTGCTGGCGCGTCCAGCGGAGGGCGTGCAGCCCCGTGTCGACGACCAGCCGGGCGGCCCGCCAGGCCATCGCATCGAGCATGCCGAACCGCTCACCCTCGGTCCGGTACAGCCCCATCTCGTCCGCCAGCCGTTCGCTGTACAGCCCCCAGCCCTCGACGTACGCCCCGCCGACCATCCGCGCTCCCAGCCGCCGGAAGGTATTGAGCGTCGTGTTCTCCATCTCGAGGGCGATCTGGAAGTGGTGGCCGGGGATCGCCTCGTGGTACGTCGTCGTCGCGAGGTTCGTGTAGGTCCGCGACGGCAGGTCGTACGCGTTCACGTAATAGATCCCCGACCGCGAGCGGTCCACGGTGGGCGGGAAGTAGTAGGCGAACGGCGCGTCGCGCTCCTTGAACTCCTCGACCGGCCGGACCTCGCACGAGGCCAGTGGCAGCCGTCCGAAGAAGCGCGGCGCGATGGCCGCCGCCCGCTCGATGTCCTCGGCCGCCCTGGCCACGAGCGCCTCGCGCGTGTCCGGCACGTTCTCGGCATCGGCGGCCAGCGACGCCCGATAGGCCGCGGTGTCTGCGCCGAAGCCCTCGGCGCTCGCGATCTCGCGCCGCTCCGCCTCGAGCTCGCGGAGCTCCTCGAGCCCGATGGCGTGGACCTCCTGGGGATCGAGGTCGAGGGTCGTCCAGGCCCGGATCGCGGTCCGGTACAGGGCCTCACCGTTGGGCGCCGACCACAGACCGGGATCCTCGCGGGTCGCGGCGAGGTAGTCGCCGCGCAGCGTCTCAAGAAACCCCTGGTCGGCGGGGTTCACGTGGTCGCGCACGGCGTCCCGGATGCGCTCGCGGTCCGCCTCGCTGGCGACCGTGGCCACGGACGGGACGACCGCCTCCTCCATCGGGATGGCCAGTAGCCGCTCGATCTGGGC
>Ga0136617_10003315_pt1 | contig 14377 bp, 17 predicted proteins | sample AntDrymUQ3222106_2_FD_129672 | JGI IMG/M metagenome (GOLD analysis project Ga0136617, IMG submission 129672) | Polar desert sand microbial communities from Dry Valleys, Antarctica - metaG UQ322 (21.06) | ecosystem: Environmental > Terrestrial > Soil > Desert | place: Antarctica: Dry Valley... | reverse complement strand
GTACTGAAGAATTGCAATAAGAGAAGTTCGGCTCGTGGACATGACACGGATCTTTGGAACAGGGATCGGCTGGCGGGCAGGCGTCTGGTTCTGCGTGGCGGCCCTCGCTCTGGGTGCCCTGGCGGCCACCGCGACCGCAGCCGGCGCCGGCACGGCGGCCACGCACGGTGACCCGAGCGCGACCCCGGTGGTCGCCGTCGCCGGCGGGGCTGTCCGCGGCAAGGCCGCGGCGGCCGCCGATGAGTTCCTCGGGATTCCCTACGCCGCTCCGCCGGTCGGCCCGCTGCGCTGGCGCCCGCCGCAGCCGGCCGCCCGCTGGAAGGGTGAGCGCGACGCCACCAGGTTCGCCCCACACTGCGCACAGCCGGCCACACCGTTCGGCTTGGCCAGCTCCGCCGAGGACTGCCTGTACCTGAACGTGTTCGCCCCCGCCGGCCGCCGGCGCGGCGGCAAGGGCCACCCGGTCATGGTCTGGATTCACGGCGGCGCCCTGTGGTTCGGCGAGAGCGACGACTACGACGCGGCCAAGCTGGCAGCGGACGGCACGGTCGTGGTGACCATCAACTACCGGCTCGGCGCGCTGGGCTTTCTCGCCCACCCGGCGCTGGCCGACCGCCCGGGGGGCTCCTCCGGCGCCTACGGCCTGATGGACCAGCAGGCGGCGCTGCGCTGGGTGCAGCGCAATATCCGCAAGTTCGGTGGCGACCCGCAGAACGTCACGATCGCCGGCGAGTCGGCCGGCGGCCTGTCGGTGCTGGCGCACGTCGCCTCCGCCCGCGCGCGCGGGCTGTTTGACCGGGCGATCGTTCAAAGCGGCGCCTATGCCCTGACGCAGGCACCGCTGGACCAGGCCGAGACGGCGGGCGAGGCGTTCGCCATCAAGGTCGGCTGTGGCAGCCAGACCGCAGCCTGCCTGCGCGGCCTGCCGCTATCGATCATCCAGGCCAACGACGAACCGCCACCGGACGGATATCCGGGGGTTGTCGACGGCGAGGTGCTCAAGCAGTCCATCGGGACCGCGGTCGCCAGCGGCCAGTTCAACCGCGTGCCGATCATCAACGGCACCACCCACGACGAGTCGCGGCTGCTCACCGCCTTCGCCGAGCTGCAAGGCGCGCCGGTCACGGAAGCGAACTACCAGGCCATGATCGCGTCAACGCTGGCCGTCCCCACCGACGTCGCGGCGGTGGTCGCGACGCAGTACCCGCTCAGCGCGTACCCGAGCCCGGCCGTCGCCCTCAGCGCGGTAGGCACCGACGCGATCTTCGCCTGTCCCGCGCTCGAACTGGACACGTGGGCTTCCAAGTTCGTGCCGACGTTCTCCTACGAGTTCAACGACGACGACGCGCCGCAGCGGTTCCTGCCGCCGGTCAGCTTCCCCTACGGGGCGGCGCACGCATCCGAGATCCAGTACCTCTTCGACCTGCCGATCGCCCCGATCGCGGGCACGCTGACCGCGCAGCAGCAGAGGCTGGCAACGAGCATGCGGGGCTACTGGGCTCAGTTCGCCGCGCGAGGCTTCCCGTCGTCGCCAGGCCAGCCGCCGTGGCCGGGCTTCAACAGCCACAGCCAGGAGATGCTCTCGCTGATACCGCCGCAGCCGCAGGTCGAAACGGACTTCGCCGCGGAGCACCACTGCGCGTTCTGGGCCCAGACAGGGTAGCCCTGGCGGCCACGTGAAACGGAGGCATCCCGGGCGGTGCCGGGCATCAGTGAGCGTCGTGTCTTTCGATGCTCGGGCCGATCGAGCACCATTCGGCCATGAGTGATCTCCCGCTGACGGGTGGATGCAACTGCGGTGCTGTGCGCTTCGAAGTCTCGGAGCCGCTTCGCCTCGCGAGCTACTGTCATTGTCGGCGGTGCCAGCGACGGACCGGCGCTGCGGCCTCGGCCAACGCGCATCCCGAGCCGGGCAGCTTCCGCATCGTTGCGGGCGAGGACCGACTACGCCGCTGGAAGCCGCCGGACGGCGGCGAGAAGTGGTTCTGCGGCGACTGCGGCTCGGCGATGTTCGCGCGCAATCTCAGTCATCCTGATTCGATTGGGATCCGGATGGGCACGTTCGACCACGATCCGGGAATCCGCCCGAGCGTGCGACAGTTCGTCGCACACGCCGCCCCGTGGGAGCTCATCCCCGAAGACGGACTGCCTCGACACCCCGAGAGCCGCCACGCGCCGGGCTAGTCAGCTCGCGCTGTGCGCGAGCAGCGAGCGCCCGATGACGACTGGCATCAGGCGCCCGTCAGGCGTCAGCTGAAGGTGACCTTGACCGACTTGGCGCTGCTCATCCGCACATTGCACGCGGCGACGCTCGAGGCTTGGCCGGCGACTGGCGCATGCACCGCCGAGCAGCCTCCGCTGATGGTCACGGTCGCGGTTGGCGCCCCGCTCGCCGTCACGGTCACGTAGGCGTTGGGAGCGAAGGACCCGACGCAGTGGCCCGTGAGGCCGGCCATGGCGATGTGGCAGGCGATGCCGCCTTCCGGCGACGTGGTCACGTCGCCGCCGTCGGGCCGCCTCCGGCGGTGACGCTCAGGGCCACTTCACCGATCTTCGCGGTGCGCTTCACGCCGTCGTGCGTCCAGCTGATGTCCTTGCCGCTGAGCCTGATCGACTTCGCGCTGAGCTTCGAGCTGGTGCCGCTGTCGAGCAGCTGTTCGTTGTACCTGCGCTTGGGTAGCCAGCAGCAGTCGGCGCGGGCGTCCCGATGTCGATGAGCTTCACGAGTGGTGAAACCTCGCTGCGACGTGCTCATCTGCGAGCTGCAACGGGATCTGATGACACAGGTTGCGCGCGTGGCGGGGCGCTGGCCTTCGTCGCCGCCCCCGCCGGCGCGGCCTGGACGGCGCCGCAGGAGCTGCCGAGCACGACCGGTCGCTCTGCGGTCTTTGCCGCTTACGGGGCCGGCGGCGCGATGATCGCAGCAGCTCGGCGTGGCCGGCGAGAAGGTCGTCGTCGAAACCGCGCAGGATCGCTCGGATGCGAGCCCTGCCCGGCGTCTCCTGTCAGCTCGAAGACGTGGATGAAGCCCTCGCGGCCAGACGTCGTCTCGGGCGTGAGCCGGTCCTGTGGGAGCGCAGCGAGGATGCGCCCCGCGACGCGGGCGGCGTTGACGAGGATGCCGGTCGCCAAGCCCGGATGGACATCCACGCCGGTGACGGTGATCGTCGCCTCGAGCGCGGAGAACGTCTCGTCCTGGATCTCACCGAGCGACGAGCCGTCCATCGTGTAGGCGCAGCGCGCGCCGAACGCCTCGACGTCGAACAGCGTCGCACCCTCGCCGATCTCCTCGTCGGGCGTGAAGCAGATGCGGATCGTCGGGCGCGGAAGCTCGGGGTGCGCGTGCAGGTGAGCGACCGCGGCCATGATCTCCGCCACGCCGGCCTTGTCGTCTGCGCCCAGCAGCGTGTCCCCAGAGGAGGTGACGATGTCGTGGCCTTTGCGCGAGGCGAGGTGTGGCTCGGTCTCGGGGTCCAGCGTCGTCCCGTTGCGCGGTAGCTCGATGACCGCGCCGTCGTAGTCGCGGTGCACAACCGGCACGACGCCGGCCCCCGGGGCGTCGGGGCTCGTGTCGACGTGCGCGACGAGGCCGATCACGGCGGCGGCGTCGCCACTGCCGCTCGCCGGCAGCGTTGCGGTGACATAGCCGTTGTCATCGACGGCGGCGTCGGCCAGGCCGATCGCCGACAGCTCCCGTCTCAGGACCGCCGCGAGCTCGAGTTGTCCTGGTGTGCTCGGGCACCCGCTGCGGTCGCGCGCGGACTGCGTGTCGATGCGGACGTAGCGATCAAAGCGCTCCAGGAGGTCCGGCGCGAGCGCTTCGGCGAGCGAGGAGGTGTAGGGCGCCATCTGGCGCTTCACACTAACGAGATTCCCGGCTTCAGGGAGCGCGGCGCCGACCGCAGAGCGCCGGCCACGGGTGCCGCTTTCACCGCGAGCTCAACGACTGCTCGCCGGTTGCTCGTCAGGTAGGCGGGCGGCCAGGCGTTCGCGTGCGCTTGCGACGAACGCGTGGGGGTCGTCGACGTAGAACCGCAGCTCGGTGATCTCCGCCTCGGTGCCGTTGGGCAGCTCGATCGTCGTCGGGCGGTGCAGTTTGACGTCGATCTTGGTCTGCTTCAGAACGGCAACGTTGAGGATCGTGCCGTCGTCGGTGTGGTCGACCTGAACGTGCCGGCTCGTGGGGACGCTGCGTCGCCGGCTCGTGACGTCCACGACGGCTTCCAAGGGAATGCGGATGTCGGCGGTGGTTCCGTAGCGGATGCGCAGACCGCTGTCGTCGAGCAGGTGGGGGAAGACCTTCATGCTGGCCAGCAGACCGACCATCCACAGCAGACCCCAGACGCTGAGGATCAGGGCGACGAGCCTGACCGTCTCCCACGGCAGCAGCAGGTGCACGACCGGCAGCTCGAGCGAGGAGACGAAGATGAACGCCCCCAGGAGCGGGGCGACGTCTCTGGAATAGGGGAATGCCTGGACCCCGGGGCCCTGTCCGGGGACGCGCCGCGTCATCCAGAGAAACAGGCTGCGCCAGATGCCGATCTCGAGGGTTACGAGCCACCGCGCGAGCGAGAGCGCCCTTTTGAGTACGGCGACGATCATCGTTCCTCCTCCCGTGCCGCCTGCAGTTCCTCACGCAGACGGCTCAACAGATGCCCGAGTCCGTTGACGAAGGCGCCGAACTGCCGGGTCGGCATATCGCCGAACAACAGCTCGGCAAGCTCCTGGTGGCTGCGGTCCATCTCGGCCAAGGTCGATGCCCCGTGCTCCGTGAGCGAGACGAGCGTTGCGCGCCGGTCCGTGGGATGCGGCTCGCGCGTGACATAACCGGTGTCGACCAGCCCGTCGACGAGGCCGGTGACGTTGCGCGGGGTCACCTTCAGGGAGTCGGAGAGCGCCCGCTGCGTGCTGGCGCCCTCGTGGTGCAGCAGCCACAGCAGGTGGGCGCGCGGCACGGTCAGCCCGTCGCGCGCCAGGCTCTGCGTCATGTCCGCGTTGAGGAGCACGGCGAGCTCCAGGACCCGGTCCAGCGCCCCGGTACGGGCACTGGGGATATCGTGATGCTTATTCACTGTGTAGAGACTACACTAGATTCGTGGAAGGCGGTGGGATGTTGCTCGACAATGTGCTGTCATAGTGACAAGATGTTGTCGATGTCACCCATCGCCCACATCGCCGTCTACGACTCGCTTGCCGACTGGGAGCCCGGCCACCTGCTCGCCGAGCTGCGGACGGGCCGCTTCACCGGTACGCCGTTCGAGGTCGCAAGCCTCGCCGAGTCGCTCGATCCTGTCACGACCATGGGCGGCCTGCGGCTCCTGCCCGACGCGCTGCTCGCCGACGTCGACCCGGACGCCGCCGACCTGCTGATCCTTCCCGGCGCCGAGCTGTGGGCCGTCGGCGGCGGGACGGCGTTCGCTGAGCTCGCAGGCCGCTTCCTGGCCGCCGGGACGCCGGTCGCGGCGATCTGCGGCGCCACGCTCGGGCTGGCCCGGACGGGACTGCTCGACGATCGGCGACACACGAGCGCCGGGCCGGAGTACCTCGCGGCCAGCGGCTACGCGGGTGGCGCCCTGTACGAGGACACACGGGCGGTCGTCGACGACGACGGGCTGCTGGTCACCGCCGGACCCGACAGCCCGTGCAGTTCGCCGCCGCGACGCTCGGGCTCCTCGGCCTGATGCCCCAGACGACGCTCGAGGCCTACGAGGGCGTCCTGCATCGCGGTGACGCGTCGTGCTTCCCCGCGCTCATGCAGGCCGCGATAGCCGCACACGCGGCGTGACCGTCACGCGCGAGGGGTCGGGCGCGGCGGTGCCGCCGCGCGAGGAGTGGCCGCAGCCCGACCCCGAGACGCCCGCCGGCGCTGCCCTGACCGACGTCATCCTGACCAGCTTTCGCCTCAACGGCCGCCTGATGGATGCCGCGCAGGACATGGCGGCCGCAGGCGAGCTGACCGCTGCCTGGTGGCAGGTGCTCGGCGGCGTTCTCGACGAACCGCGGACCGTCGCCGAGATCGCGCGCCGGATGGGCATGACCCGGCAGGGCGTCCAGCGCGTCGCCGACCTGCTCGTCGATCGCGACCTGGCCGAGTACCGCGACAACCCCGCCCACCGCCGCGCCAAGCTGCTGGCATGCACGGAGGCCGGCTACTGGGCGGTCCGACGCATTGCGCTCGTGCAACACCCCTGGGCCGACCGCGTGGGCCAGGCCGTGGGAACCGACGATCTGCTCGCCGCGCTCGCCGTCATAAAGCGGCTCGTCGACGTTCTCGAAGCCGACCGCTCGTAGACCGCGACGACGGACATTCGACATCGCGTACACGAAGGTGGCTGCGACACACGGGTGAGGGATGGGAGCCGGGGCGGGGCGGTAGAGGCTTGTTGTGTGAGGCCGGGACGGCTGGGTCGTTGGGAGCCGGGGAGTCGGTGTGCGACGTGGGTTCTTCCAAGTCCTGGCTTGCTTGTACACCGTCACGCCAGTGCGTTCACACCTGCTTTGTCGGGGGTGCTAGCGATTGCTAGCAGGGGGCTAGCATTCGCTAGCACCTCGTGCAAAGAGGGTGTGCGCGCGGGATGACCCGAAGCGGTTGCGCCTTGTGTGAACCGTCGTTCGGCTACTTGGGAGAATGCGCCCATGAACGATGTCGTCGCCCGGTACCGCGCCCGGTCCTCGAACTCTCGGAGGACGGGCTCAGCTACCGCGACACGGGGACGGTGCCGCGACGGCGCGCACGCGTAGCTCCCGCCTGAAGCACGTGAGCAGTAGCGCCGCGGTGGTGGCCAGCCCGGCGAGCAGTCCGATCCAGACGCCCTCGATCGTCAAGGGCGCGCTGAGCGGGTTCGGCTCGGTCGGCAACGACGTCATGGGCGTCGCCGATCCGAGCTACGCCAAGGATCTGCCTCAGCGCGAAGGTGATCTGGCGATGGCCAAGCGGCTGCTGTCAGAGGCCAAGTTCGACACGACGAAGACCTACGAGCTGTTCACGACCGCAGACGTCCCCGCGCCCGCCAATTCGCCGACCACGTCATCGTGCTAACCGCGGGCCGCATCCACATGAGCGGTGACTCCGCAGAGCGCCTCGCGCTACAGCCGTCGACACGTAGCGCCGAAGGGATCTCGCGATGACCTACATCGTGCGCGACGGGTCAGTCGCCGGCATGTTCGCGGGCAACGTATTCCTCCGCAGCATCGGGATCTCGCGGGTGCGCTCGGCGATGGCGAGCAGGTCCTCCATCGTCGACTCCTCCTCGACCTGCTCCTCGAGGAACCATTCGACGAACTGCTCGCTCTGGTAGTCCTTGGTCTCGCGGGCGATCTCGAAGAGCTCGCTGATGTGCACGGTCACCTCGCGCTCCTGCTCGAGCGCGAGCTTGATCGGATCGATATGGCCGCGGAAGTGGTTCTTCGGCGCCGCCACGGTGCCCAGCTCGACGGGGCAGTTCGTGGCGAGCATGTACTGGACCATCTTCATGGCGTGGCCGCGTTCCTCGTCGGCCTGTGCGTAGAAGAACTTCGCCAGGCGCGGAACGTCTTGGTCCTCGTAATGCGTGCCGATCGAGACGTATTGATCGGCCGCTGCGAACTCGCGCCCAACCTGCTCGTTGAGGGCTGCGGCAAATCGCTCTGCGGGACATCCCCGCCCAACACCGTCTATCCCGGCTGAGCCCGACGACCGCCTCCGCATACCGGGCCCGCATCCGTCCCAGGCAGCTCGCTGACCACGCGCGTCTTGAGGTACACGACCGGCACGAACCGTCTCACCTTTCCGTGTCGACGAGACTTGGGTGTCTGATCGGCGGCGATCTGGCCGACGTCCTCGACGACGTACTCGACGGCGTCGATGATGACGATGGTGCCAGGGCGCAGCACCGCGCCGAAGTCGCCGGCCATACGGCGACCGTCGGGGAACCTGACCCATGTCAGCATAATTCCGGCCCGCGCCTGGGATCGTCACCGCCTGACCGACGGTGAGGATCGTCATGCAGGTGACGCGATTCAACGAGGCAGGTCATAAGTCTACTTCTGTAGGGCACCTAGATATACTGATAGTACTACCCGTGAACCCGGACGCCAAGCGCCTACGCGCTTGCCCGCGCTGGCCGCCGGCCGGGATTCGTCGCGCGGACTTCACGGCGGAGACTCCGGCGCCGGCCGGCACCGGCGGCCGCCTCCGCCTCCGCTGGCCGTGAGACGGCTCGTTGCTCGACCTGTCGCGAACGCTGTCGCGCGCCGAGCGCTACACGTACGTCTTCGAGGGCAACTCCCAGGTCCTGGACCACATCCTGCTCTCGCGCGGCCTGGCCACGGCGCGCCTGTCGTCCGCCTGATCCTGAACCGGAGCGAAGGGCCTGCGCCGGGGCAAGGCACGGTGGACCACGATCCGGCGCCCTCAGCCATGTCGTGCCCGGCCGCGCACCGAGGTGTGCCGGGCACGACGCGGTGGGCTGACGAGGGTTCCCCAGCGGCTGTTTGTGGCCGGTTAAGGTTGGCTTGACACGATCCGGGCACGCGGCTTGCGCGGGCCACGACGGGAGGTCAAGGGGATGCGTGCACGGCGAGTGTTCATGACGATCGGTATGCGGCCCGGCCTGCGAGGTGCCCTGTCAATCCGATCGATGACGACCTGATGGCGGGCCCGACCCCAGGCGTGCGGAGGGTGCTCCGGCACAGCGTGCGCATCGGCGGCGCCCTGCTCGCCCTCGCAGCCGCGTCCGGGGTCACAGCCGGCAGCGCGGTCGCCGCGCCGTACGTGGCGTGGTCGTGCGCGAACGCGGCCGGCGCGCCGCTCGGCGCCGGCGACTGGACGCCGACGCGGACCGCTCCGATCACGACGCTCAGCTCGACGTGCGGCACGCCGGCCGGGACGCTCGAGGCGTCCGCGTCCGCCGCCGAGCAGAACCCCTGGAGCGCCGGCGCCGGCTGGACGATCGCCGCGCCGGCCGGTGCGTTGATCACCGGCCTGGACGTGTGGTGGACGAACGTGGTCAACCCGGTCAGCGTCCCGCCGTTCGGCCGCGTCCAGATCTATGCGGCCGCTCCCGGGAACAACGGCAGCGCGTACCTCCGTGACAGCGGGGCGTTCGGTGTCGCCGGCGCGCCGTTCGGGGAAGCGAACCACCAGGCGTTCAGGGATCTCACAGCGCCGAGCGTGTCGCTGCTGGCGTGGTGCGCGAGCTACTGCACCGCCCCGCCCCGGGTCGCCGCGTCGTACGCCCTGTACCGCGGCCGCGTCGTCGTCGAGGACCCGAGCGCGCCCACGGGTACGGCAAGCGGTCTGCCCGACACCGGCAGGGTCGCAGACCCAACCCCGATCGCCGTGGACGCCACGGACGTCGGCGGCGGGGTGCGCGGGCTCGAGCTGCGCGTCGACAACCAGGTCGTCGGGCGCGTCGAGCCGGGCGGAGGATGCGCCGACGTCGCGAACGTCCCGTTCGAGTACGCCACGATCAAGCCGTGCCCGGCTCATCTCCCCGGGACGTTGACGCTCGACCCCGCCGCGCTGCCCGGAACGCAGCCGCATCGCGTAAACGTCGTCGCCGTCGACGCCGCGGGACAGTCGAGCACGCTACTCGACGGCATCGTGGCGGCTGCCGCACCAGCTGCCCTGTTCGCCTCGGGACGCGGGTTCTTCAACCCAGATCTGGACCTGACGTCGCCGCGCAGGGTCAACGGCGTCGGGGGCGGCCCGGCGAAGCTCACGCTCGACCTGGCGGACAGCAGGGTGCGATTCGCGCAGACCCCGGTGCTCAGCGGCCGCCTCACGACACCGGAGGGGCAGCCGATCGCCGGCGCTCGTGTGTGGCGTGCGATCGGCGGCCGCCGCGGTGCGTGGACGATCACCGACCAGCCGCTCATCAGCTCGTCGAGCGGCAGGATCGGCGGGTGGTTGCCGCCGCGCCGGCCGTCCCGCAGGGTGGCGTTGCTGTACTTCCCCTACAGCGACACGAGCGAAGTCGCCTTGAGCCCCGTGCGTCGCCTCACGGTCGCCGCCGGCGTGACGCTCGAGCCCGCCCGCCGGGTCATCCGGGCGGGCGGCCGGACACGCCTCACCGCACGGCTCGCCGTCGGGGTCCGCAAGGGCACGAGCGTGCGTGGGAAGCTGCAGGTGCGCACCGACGGGCGCTGGCGCACGCTGCGGCAGCTGCGGTTCCGTCACGACTCGCGAACGCTGCGTCCCGTCGTGCGATTCCGGCGCGGCGTCCCGGGCTCGACCTACCGCCTGCGGGTGCGGGTCCCTGCCCAGACCGGGCTTCCGTACGCCAGCGGCACGTCCCGGAGCGTCGTGGTCCTCATCCGCCGCTGAACTGCGGCGCCGTCGAACGTCGACGGGCACGGGCGCGGTTCGATCATCCGGCCTGCTCCACGCGGCCGCCGCCGCGGCGGCGGCGCGATGCTGTTGGGGGCTGACGCCGCGGACACGCTTGAAGGCGGTGCTGAGCGCGAAGGAGCTGCCGTAGCCGACCTGGTGGGCGACGGAGCCGATCGTGGCGCCGGGTTCGAGCGCCACCGCTTCGGCGTCGTCGTGGAGGATCCATGCGTCGCCGCGGACCACCGCCACGACGGTGAGCGGGGCCTCGTCCTGGATCCGCAGCGACCACGGCGGGTCCATGCTCGAACGCAGGAAGAACGCCGATCGGGCACGTGGTCCGTCGAGCAGGCCTGCCACGGCGTCCATGTCGTGAAGCCTAGACGCTGTGGACGCTCGCAGATGGAGTTGCGCGTCTGAGCTATGGACCGTCTCGCCAAGCCCGGCTTGACTACCGCCCATGCACACACATGACACACGCGAACATGACATGACGCTGGTGATCGGCGGGACCGGCAAGACCGGTCGCCGCATCGTGACGCGGCTGCGCGAGCGCGGCCTGCCGGTCCGGAGCGCGTCGCGCTCGAGCGAGCCGCCGTTTGACTGGGAGGACCAGGCGACGTGGGGACCCGCGCTGCGCGGGGCGTCCTCGGCGTACGTGTCGTTCTTCCCGGACCTCGCGGTGCCGGGTGCACCGGAGGCGATCGCTGCCCTCGCCGGCGAGGCCCTGAGCGCCGGCGTCAAGCGGCTCGTCCTGCTCTCGGGCCGCGGCGAGGAGGAGGCGCAGCGCGCAGAGCAGGCGCTGCAGGCGTCCGGGGCCGACTGGACGATCGTGCGCTGCAGCTGGTTTGCCCAGAACTTCAGCGAGGACTACCTGCTGGAGGCGGTGCTCGCGGGCGAGATCGCGCTCCCCGTCACAGACATGCCCGAGCCGTTCGTCGATGCCGACGACATCGCGGACGTCGCCGTCGCGGCGCTGATCGAGGACGGGCACTCGGGACAGGTGTACGAGCTGACCGGCCCGCGGCTGCTGACCTTCGCCGAGGCGGTCCAGGAGATCGGCCGGGCGACCGGCCGCGACCTGCGGTTCATCCCGGTGGCGATCAGGATTACGAGGCGGAGCTCGCCACGCACGGCGTGCCCGAGGACGTCGCCGGCCTGCTGCGCTACCTGTTCACCGAGCTCCTCGACGGCCGCAACGCGACGCTCGCCGACGGCGTCCAGCGGGCGCTCGGCCGTGAGCCGCGGGACTTCGCCGACTACGCGCGCGACGCGGCGGCGACGGGGGTCTGGGATGCCTAATCGCCGACCTGGCCCGCGTCCGTGACGACTTCGAGCGAGCTTGGGTCGCCTGGAACATCGTGCGCACGCTGGCGGCCGCGGCGTCGTTCTGCTGCCTCGCCCGCGCGCTCTTCGTTCACGGTCGCACGCGGACAGGTGAGCTCCAGGAGCTCGTCGACCATCGCCGCCCGTACGACGGCGACCGCGTCCACGACTCGTGAGTGGACGCAGCCGTCGCCGTCGGGTCGCTCAGGCGGGTGAACCGTCGCCGAACAGCCGGCTCAATACGGCGATCGGCGGTCCCAGCGCCGCGGGGATCGCGCCCTCGAACGCGACCACCGTCTTGCAGGGGTTCGTGACCAGCGATCCTGCCCGTGCCTCGTTCTTCTTGGTGTTCGGCACGTTGGCCGTGCTCCTCGCCTTGTAGCTAAGGCTGATCCTCACCGAGGACCCGCTGAGCAGGTCGCGCTACCGCGCGAGGGAGCGCGCGAGCTCGACGAGCAGCCGCACGCCCCAGCCCGAGCCGCCCTTGGACGCGTACGGCTTGCCGGCGCCCCACGCGGTGCCCGCGATGTCGAGGTGCGCCCACGGCACGTTGCCGGTGAAGCGCTGCAGGAACTGCGCCGCCACGCTCGAGCCCGCCTTGCGCGACTCGTTGATGTTCATGACGTCGGCCGTCTCGCTCTCGAGCGCCTTCGCGTAGTCGGCGTGCAGCGGCAGGCGCCAGACGATCTCGCCGGTCGCGGCAGCAGCGGCGTCGACCGCTGCGGCCCAGTCGTCGTCGTCGGAGAACAGCCCCGCGTGCGCGTTGCCGAGCGCGGTGATGATCGCTCCGGTCAGCGTCGCGATGTCGACGAGCCGCTCGGCGCCCTGATTGACGGCGTGCGTCAGGCAGTCGGCAAGCACGAGCCGCCCCTCGGCGTCGGTGTTGATGACCTCGATCGTCGTTCCGTTTGCAGCCGTCACGACGTCGCCCGGCTTGACGGCATGGCCGGAGGGCATGTTCTCCGTCGCGCCGACGACCGCGACGACGCGCACCGGCAGCTTCAGCTCCGCGATCGCCTCGATCGCGCCGAGCACCGCTGCGCCGCCCGACATGTCGAACTTCATCTCGGACATCTTGCTGGCGGGCTTGATCGAGATCCCGCCGGTATCGAACGTGACGGCCTTGCCGACGAGGCCGAGCACGGGGCTCGTCGCGTCGGCGCTGGGCGGGTCGTAGTCCAGCGTGATCAGCGCCGGTTCCTCATGCGACCCGCGCGCGACGCACGCGAAGGACCCCATCCCGAGCCGCTCCAGGCCTTCGCGGCCCTCGATCTCGACCGTCACACCCTCGAGCTTGCCGAGCGCGCGCGCCGCGTCCGCGAGGTGGCGCGGGGTCATCTCGTTGGGGGGCGTGTTCTGCAGGTCGCGCGCGGCGTTGACCGCGCGGGCCACGATCTCCGTCTCGGCGACGACGTCGCTGAGGTCGTCGTGGGCGCTGACGACGAGCGCCTCCACGCCCGCGGGCTCCTCCGGCGGCTTGCCCTTGAAGCGGTCGAAGCGATAGCCGCTCAGCACGGTGCCCTCGACGATCGCCGCCGCGATCTCCGGACCGACCTTGTGCGGAACCTCCCAGCACAGTCGCCTCGCGCCGAGCTCACGCGCGCGCCCGAGCGCGGAGGCGGCGGCGACGCGCACCCGCTCGCCGTCGAGCTGCCCGCGCTCGCCGAGGCCGACGAGCACCCAGCGCTTGGCGCCGGCGTGGCCGACGGCGAGGTGGCGGTGCTTGGCCTTCGCCTCACCGGCCGACACGAGCCCGTTGAGGACCCCGTCGACATCGTGGTGGATCTTCTCGCCCTCGAGCAGGCCGATGACGACGGTGTCGGCATCGGCGTCCTGCGGCAGCGCGGTGGTGGTCTCGACGATCACGAGATCCGGGAGCCTACGCTACGGCTGGGGAGGTCTTCCGCGCGTGCCCGCTCCCGCGGCGCGGCGCCCCCCGATTAGACTGCCCGCACCCTGAGTCGCGCGATCCAAAGAGAGCTGCCCATGCCCAAGACCGTCATCCTCGGCTCCGCCCGCACCCCGATCGGGAAGATGGGCGGCGGCCTGTCCACGCTTGACGCCACCGAGCTCGGAGGGATCGCGATCAAGGCCGCCCTCGAGCGCTCCAACGTCGACGGCGGCGAGGTCCAGCACGTCATCATGGGCCAGGTGCTGCAGGCCGGCCAGGGCCAGATCCCCTCGCGCCAGGCGCAGATCAAAGGCGGCATCCCGAAGGAGGTCTCCTCGGAGACGATCAACAAGGTCTGCGCCTCCAGCGTGCGCGCCGTCGGCATCCTCGACGCGCAGATCCGCGCGGGGGATTTCGAGGTCGGCCTCGCCGGCGGCATGGAGTCGATGTCGTGCGCGCCGTACATGCTCCCCAAGGCCCGCTTCGGGTTTCGCATGGGCGACGCAAAGGCGCTGGACGCGATGGTCCACGACGGGCTGACGAACCCGTTCAGCGGCCGCCAGATGTTCGACGAGGCGACCGAGATCGGCGACGAGCTCGAGATCTCCCGCCCCGATCTCGACCGCTGGGCGCTGCGCTCGCACGAACGCGCGATCGAGGCGACCGACTCGGGCCGCCTGCCCGAGGAGATCGTCGCGGTGACGATCAAGGGACGCAAGGGCGACACGGTCGTCGAGGTCGACGAGGCGCCGCGCCGCGGCAGCACGCTCGAGACGCTCGCCAAGCTGCCCGGCCTCGTCAGCAAGGAGGGCTCGCACACCGCCGGCAACTCGCCCGGCGTCAACGACGGC
>Ga0136617_10003314_pt1 | contig 14377 bp, 12 predicted proteins | sample AntDrymUQ3222106_2_FD_129672 | JGI IMG/M metagenome (GOLD analysis project Ga0136617, IMG submission 129672) | Polar desert sand microbial communities from Dry Valleys, Antarctica - metaG UQ322 (21.06) | ecosystem: Environmental > Terrestrial > Soil > Desert | place: Antarctica: Dry Valley... | reverse complement strand
GACCGTTCGCAGCCGCCGCCCGCTGAAGGCCGACAGGACGCCCACGCTGGAGCGCGCCGGATCGGAGACGTAGATGCGGACGCCCTCCGGCGACCAGGCGGCCCAACCGGGCCCGCCACTGGCGGGTAGACGCTGGCGTACACGCCGGCCGGCAAGGTCCACGAGCACCGCGCGACGGCGCTTGCCGTTGACCGCGGCGCCCGGGGCGACGACCGCCCGGGTGCCGGTTGGAGACACGGCCACGCCACCACCTCCGTTGACACCGAGACCGACGGCCGCGCCGGTGGCTCCCGTGACGGTGTTCAGCGCCACCAGTCGTGAGCGCGGTGGGCCGGCCAGCCGCCTGAGCTCCAGCTTCCCCTTGACCCGCCGCTTACGGCGTATCGTCGTCTTCTCGGAGGTCGACACCAAGGCGATCCCCTGCGGATCGATGCCCACCGCGGCCGCGCCGGCAAGAGCGACGCGACGGATGGTCCGGCCGGACGCGAGGTCGAGGATCGCGACACGGCCTCCGCGCAGGACGAGGATCGCCCGCAGGCCCGAAGCGGTCACCGCCAGGTCCAGGGGCGTTCCCGGCGCCGGGTAGGTTCCCACTCGCGCCGTGGTGGCCGTATCGATCACGTCCACCGCGTTCGTTCGGGCGGCCAGCACCCGCCGACCGTCGGGCGTCGCCGCGATCGCCACCGGGACGCCGCCGAGCCCAGCGGCACCCGTCTGGGCCCGCGTGCCGAGGTCGAGCGCCACGACGGACGCGCCTGCCGCGAGGTATGCGCGCGAGCCGTCGGGGGCCGTGGCGGCGGCCCGCACGGGGCCGGGCATCCCTATGCGGGCACTCACCAGATTGGAGCGGACGTCGACCAGCGCGGCCTGGTCGTCGCCCGTGGAGACCACCACGACCCGCGCCGAGGCGGTCGCAGCGAGCAGCAGGACGAGAGCGAGGCCCACGCTCACGGTGAGCAGTAGGTGCCTGGCCGTCATCGGACCTCGAACCCACTGGTCGCCCCAAGGTTGCGGGCGAGGGGTCTGCTGTGCTCCGGCATGCTCGGCCCGACGATAGATCAGCCCGGGTGTCCGGCCCGCGCCTGCAGTGATCCGTGCACTTTGGTGTTTGGCACGCTTCCGCTCCGGACATTGCCCGGTCATGCAGCGGATCGTGATGGCGGCCAAGGCAGGAGAGGACCAGGACTGGCTTGCGGACGCCACGGCCGAGCTGGCGCAGCAGACGGGCGCCGTGGTGTCCGTGGTCAGCTTGGACGGCCTCGACGTCGAGGCGCTTTCATCCACTCCCCGGACGGAGGCCACGGCCGTCGCCCGCAGCGCGGTGGACGCGGCGGTCGCTCGGCTCACCGAGCGGGGGATACAGGCGGATGGCGAAGTGCGGTCCGGTCTCGTCACCCGGGGGATCCTGGTCTTCGCCGAAGAAGTCAACGCGGACCTCATCGTGTGCGGTGGCAGCACGAAGAGCGAGATGGCCCGGCGTGTGCTGGGCAGCGTCCCCGTCGAGCTGATCAGCCGCGCGCGGCGGCCGGTGCTCGTCGTGACGCCGCCATGAGCCGAGCCTGAATCGCCACACGAAATCGAGAGAGGGGGACGCTGATGGCAACTGCCGCAGGCGCAGGCGCAGGGGACAAGGGGATCAGGAGCGGGCCGTTCGCGACCAAGCCGATCGAAGCGCTCGTGGGCGACACACAGAAGGAGGGCCAGTCGCTCAAGCGGGAGGTCGGGCTGCTCGACCTTACCGCGCTCGGCCTGGGCGCGATCATCGGCACCGGCATCTTCGTGATCATCGGCGAGGCGATCGGCGAGACCGGACCGAGCATCATCCTGGCCTTCATCCTGGCCGGTGTCACCTGCGCGTTCTCGGCGCTCTCCTACGCCGAGCTCGCCTCGAGCATCCCGGTGGCCGGCAGCGCGTACACCTACTCCTACGCGACGATGGGCGAGCTCATCGCGTGGATCATCGGTTGGGACCTGATCCTCGAATACTCCGTCGCCGTGGCGGCCGTCGCCGTCGGCTGGGGGCAGTACCTCAACGCCCTGCTGGACTCCGCGCTCGGCATCACGCTGCCCGAATCCCTGTCGTCGCCCCCCGGCGACGGAGGCGTCGTGAACCTTCCGGCCGCCTTCCTGGTGCTCGCGGTCACCGCGCTTTTGATCGTCGGCATCCGCGAGAGCGCACGCGCCAACACAATCATGGTGTTCGTCAAGGTCGGCATCCTGGCGCTCTTCATCGCCCTGTCCTTCACGGCGTTCGATTCGGGCAACCTCAAGCCCTTCACCACGAACGGCACGGACGGCATCGTGACCGCCGCCTCACTCATCTTCTTCGCGTACATCGGCTTCGATGCCATCTCGACCTCGGGCGAGGAGACCAAGAACCCCGGCCGCGACCTGCCGATCGCCATCCTCGGCTCGCTGGCCATCGCGACGCTGCTCTACTGCCTCGTGGCCCTCGGGGCCGCCGGTGCCCTGCCGTTCGACCAGCTCAAGGGCGTGGAGGCCCCCCTGGCCAGCGTGCTCGACGACGGTGCGGGCTACGGCTGGGGCGCCACGATGATCTCGGTCGGCGCGTTGATCGCCATCACCTCGGTGGTCCTGACCGTGCTCTACGGCCAGACCCGGATCATGTTCGCCATGTCGCGCGACGGCTTGGTCTCCAAGCGCTTCTCCCAGGTCAACCCCAAGACCCGTACACCGGTGTTCGCGACGCTCGTCTTCGGCGTGCTGATCGCCATCTTCGCGGCGGTCATCCCGCTGTCGGAGATCGTCAAGCTGGTCAACATCGGGACGCTGTTCGCCTTCGTGCTGGTCAACATCGGCGTCATCGTCCTGCGCCGCACCAAGCCCGACCTCGAGCGCGGCTTCCGGGTGCCGTTCGTCCCGGTGTTCCCGATCATCGGCATCCTGCTCTGCCTCTACCTGATGTTCGACCTGCCCATGTCGACCTGGCTGCGCTTCCTCGGGTGGCTCGGAGTCGGCATCCTGATCTACGTCTTCTACGGACGCAGGCACTCCCGGCTCGCTCAGGGTGAGGTCGTCAACCCGGAGACCGAGCTTGACTGAGCACCGTGGACGCCTCCTCGGGGCGCTGGCCGTCGCGGCGCTGTGGCCGGCATCGAGCGCGGCGGCGCAGGGGCCGTCGCTGTCGGTCACCGACCGCCTGGAGGATCGGCGCTCCGTGGTGACGGGGTCGCGGGCGTACGCCGTGGGTACCGAGGACGGCCGCTTCCCGGCCATGGGCTTCCACACCCGGGGCGAGATGGGCGGGATCTGGGCTCCGCCGATAAAGCTGCTCGACGGCCTCTGGCTGGGCCTCGGCGATCCGGCGGCCCCGCGTTGGATCGGCCCGGCCCGGCGCTTCACGAGCGGCTACGGGCACACCCGCTACGCGCTTCCGAGATCGGACGGCGCGACTTTCGAGCGCGTCGACGTGGTGCCCGACGGCCGGCGAGGAATGCTCGTCGGACTGCGGATCGGCTCGCCCGGCCGCGCGCGCCGGGTCACGGTGAGCGTGGACGCCCACTCAGAGCTCTTGGGCGTTTACCCGTGGGGAGAGACCAAGCCGCGCCAGAACGCCTTCAACCTCAATGACTCGGTGGAGGTCGCAGGCGGACGCCTCGAGTTTTCCGAGCGCGGCCGTCCGCCGGCCCGCAACGCCTCCGACCATGATTGGGCAGCGGTGGTCGGTGCGGCCGCGACGCCCGTCGCGAGCGCCACGGGCAGCGGGTTCCGCGGACCCGTCGCGCGGCCCGTGCGCTGCGGAGTCCAGGGTCCCGGGACCGCCAAGGCCCCGGAGCGCTGCGACGACACCGCCTACGGAAAGGGTCGCGGCGGGCGGCTGTCCTACTCCGTTGACATTCCCGCCGGGGGGGTGTCGACGCTCTGGATCGGGGTGGCCGGCTCCGAAGCCGGCGTCGGAGCGGCGCGCACTGAGCTCGCCGCGCTGCTGGCCGATCCCGAAGGAGCGCTCGCCGCGAAGGTCGCCGAGCGGGAAGGGCTCGCGGCGCGCACCCGCCTCACCCTGCCCGGCGATCCGCTGCTCGCTCAGGGCATCGACTGGTCCAAGCAGAACCTCGCCGATTCCGTGCAGGAGGTTTCGAACCTGCAGATCCGCGCGGTGCGGGCGGGCAAGCGCTACCCCGCTCCGATGGGACGGGTGGACCGCGTCCGCTACCTCGGCGCAGGCTGGCCGGACTATCCGTGGATGTTCGGTACCGACGGTGAGTACACGGCGTTCGCGAGCGTTGCCGTCGGGCAGTTCGAGCCGATCGAGGATCACCTGCGGGCGCTGCGGGACGTCTCCCGGGTCACCAACGGATCGAGTGGCAAGGTCGTCCACGAGGTCACGAGCGACGGCGCCGTGTACTTCGGCGCGAACGCCGACGCGGGAAACACGGACGAGTCGGCGAAGTTTCCGAGCGCGGTCGCCTTGCTGTGGCGCTGGACGGGCGATGATTCCTTCCGCGACGAGATGTACCCGTTCGTTAAGGCGAACCTCGACTTCATCCTCCGCGAGCTTGACTCGGACGGCGACGGCTGGCCCGAGGGCCTGGGCAATGTCGAGCGTGAGGGCATGGGCGAGGAGAAGCTCGACAACACGGTCTATCTGATCCGCGGGCTCTACGACCTCGCCGAGCTCGCCCGCTCGAAGGGTGACCGCGCCACGGAGCGGCGCTCGCTGCGACGGGCGGACGAGATCGCCGCCCGCTTCGAGCGCACCTGGTGGCTGTCGCGCGTGCCCCGGCTACGCGGACTCTCTGAGCGGGCCTCGCAATCAGCGGCTCATGCAGCGTCACTGGATCGGTGTCACGCCGATGGAAGCGGAGCTCACCCGGGATGGCCGCGCCCTTCCCGGGATCGCCACCGCGAGTCATGGGCGCCGTGCGCTCGCCCTGCGGGAAGAGGACTGCTACGGCGACGCGTTCGGCTTGTTCCACACGGGTGACAAGGGCTGTGATCCGGCCGACTCGACCGCGCCGGCCGAGAAGCAGACGTTCACCCTCAACACGGCGATCATGGCGGTCGGCGAAGGCAATTACGGCCGCCTAGGCCCGAAGCAGCAGCAGCGCTTCACTACCGCCAACCGGCGGCTGCAGCTTCCCCGACCCGAAGAGCAGCCGGGCGCCATGCCGGAGATCGCCCCGTCGCCCGGCTACGGCGCGTCGCTGGCCAAGCCGCTCAACGAGCGGGCCATGGTGCTGCAGGCGTGGGGCGCTTACGGGACGGCATGGCCCGTCGTCCACCAGCAGCTCGGCGTGCGCCCCGAACTCGGCTTCGGTCGCCTCGAGGTCGTGCCCCAGGTTCCGGGAGGCCAGAAGCGGGTGGCCGGCCGCGCGATCCGGCTCGGGCGCGACGGCTCCGTCGACGTTGCCGCAAGCGTCAGCGGCGACCGCTACCAGACCACGGTCCACGCACGGCTGCCGGTCCGTCTGCGCGTCGGCGTGACTCTGCCAACCGGCAAGACGGTCGACACCGCTCAGCTCAACGGCAGGGCGGTGCGCGTGAGCCGCCGCCGTACGAACCGTGGGCTGGAGGTGACGGCGGCCGCGGCACCCGGAGCCGCACAGCGGCTGGTGATCACGACCCGGTAATCGCCATCCGGCCGTCCCAGCGCCGCTCGAGTGCCAAGCGCGCGCCGATGGTCCAGGCCTGAACCCAATTCGAGAGCACCACCGGGGAGGGCTCGCCGGTCGCCGGGTCGACCGCGTAGAGCTCCGGGGCGTGGCCGAGGGCATCGAGGGCGGCCAGAACTCCGCTTCTGACCTGCTCGGCCTCGCGAGCCCGTCCGGCGGCGCGCAATCCACCCCAGCCCAGCCATGAGTCGAAGGGCCAGACCGAGCCGCGGTGATAGGCATGCGGATCGAAGGCGCCGTGGCGGTCAGACAACGTGCGCAGCCCGAAGCTCGTCAGCACGTCGGGCTCGCACAGCCGGTCGGCGGCCGCCTCGCGCCGCGGGCCTTCGGGCAACGCACCGGCCCACAGCTGCCACCCGAGCTGCGAGCCCGCGCCGCGGACCGGTGTCCCGTCGGGCTCGAGGGCCATCGTGTCTGCGTCGAAGGCCTCGCCCACGCGGTCGCGCAGGGCTTCGGCTTGTGATCGGAAGCGCTCCTCCCCCGAAAGCTCGGCGAGCGCCCGCAGCGCGACGTGGGCGACGGCCTGGACGTCGGCGTCGGCGAGCGGATACGCGGGCCGGCGCCCGTCCGGATGCAGGATCCCCGCGCCCCCGTCGCGAGGATCGGTCGGATCGACCGCGTCGCGCCACCCTTGCATGGACAGGCCCCCAGGTCGGAAGCTCGGCCCGTACCGGACGAAGCCGCCACCGCCCTCGAGCGCCCGGCCCAGCCACCCGCCGGCCGCCCGCCAGGCATCCTCGAGTTCGATCGCGAGTTTGGAGTCGCCCAACGCCGCGAGGACGATCAGGAACCACGAAGTGGAATCCGCACTCGCGTAGTAGCGAAACGGCTTGTCGTCGGCCGGCCAGCCGCGGGCGACGAGCACCTCAGGCGGCGCCTCTCGCCACTCGTGCACGACCTTGCCGGGCTCTTCGCCAGTGCTGACGTCCTCGGCTTGTCCGAGTAGGGCAGCATGAGCGCGGAGCGTGGCGCGGGCGATCTCCGGGCGCTCAGGCAGGGTCTGCAGGGCGACGATCAGCGAGTCGCGACCGAACAGCGCGTGGAACCGGCCGGGATCGTCCGCGCCGACGGGAAGCGCCGACGCGTACGTCCATCCCTCCGGCGCCAGAACGGCGTCGAGTCCCGGCGCGATCACTTGACGACTATGCCCTCCCAGGGGCCGAGCTCCGTTGAGCCGGGCAACGTCTCGCCGTCACGCGCGCGCGAGGTCGAGATGGACACGGTTCCCTGCAGCCCCTCAACCCGGACAGCGTCGCCGGACAGGTTCAACGCCACGGTGACGGCCTCCCCACGTCTGAAGACCCAGGCCCCCTCCGGTGCCGGCAGCGCGACGTAGTCACCCGTGACGAGGTCGCTCGTGCGCTCGCGGCGCAAGGCGATGAGGTCGCGCACGAGGTGGAGCACAGAGCGTGGGTCATCGCGCTGCGCTGCCACGTTGCGCGTCCCGGCGTTCTTCGCGATCGGCAGCCAGGGCTGGGCTTCCGGCGTCGTGAACCCGGCACCAGGTTCGGCGTTCCACTGCATGGGGGTTCGGCAGGGGTCGCGATTGCGCGAGGGGTCACCCGTTCGCCGGCCCACCGGATCGCGCTCGGCCCCCTCGGGGGGCAGTTCCCCGTCGGGCATCCCGATCTCGTCGCCGTAGTAGAGGAAGGGCGTGCCGCGCAACGTCAGCAGCATCATCAGCGCCGCCCGCGCCCGCTCCTCGTAACCGTCGGCCCAACGGGTCGCGAGCCTGCCCGCGTCGTGGTTCGACCCGGTCCACACGGGCCATGCGGCCGCGGGCAGCAGCCCCTCCATCTGCCCGACGATGCTCCTCAAGGGCTCCGCCTCGAGCGGAGAATGAACGAAGAGGAAGTTGAAGGCGAGGTTGAGCTCGTCCTCGCCTCCTCCGTAGAACTGGACCAGGTGGTCGACGTCGAGCACGTAGGTCTCCCCGACCAGGATCGTCGGCGGCTCGGCCTCGTCGGCGATCCGTCGCCATCGGCGCAGAACGTCGTGGCCCTCGGGCCGGTTCATCGAGAAGACCTGCTTGTGCCCGCGTTCGATGATCAGCGGATGGTCGTCGGGCGTGGCAACGGGGTCGTCGCGCAGGTCGGCGTCCTTGACGATGGCATGCGCCACGTCGATCCGGAAGCCGGCCACCCCGCGGTCGAACCAGAAGCGCAGGACGTCGTCGAAGGCCGTGCGCACCTCCTCGTTCCACCAGTTGAGGTCGGGTTGGGTGGGCAGGAAGTTGTGCAGGTAGTACTGACCCGAAGCCTCGTCGAGCGTCCACGCATCGCCGCCGAAGGCCGAGAGCCAGTTGTTGGGCGGGCCGCCCTGCGGGCTCGGGTCCGCCCAGACGTAGAAGTCACGATGGGGAGCGTCGCGGGAGCCCAGGGCCTCGACGAACCATGCGTGTTGGTCGGAGGTGTGGTTCGGAACGAGGTCGAGCAGGACGCGGATGTTGCGCTCCCGCGCGTCTGCGATCAGACCGTCGAGATCCTCGAGCGTGCCGAGGTCGGGATGAACGCCAACGTAGTCCGCGACGTCGTAGCCCCAGTCGTCGTTGGGCGACGGCATGGTCGGGTTGAGCCAGATCCCGTCGATTCCGAGCCACTCGAGATGCTCGAGGCGCGTGCGGATGCCGGCCAGGTCACCGATCCCGTCGCCGTCGGAGTCCGCGAAGGACCGCGGGTAGATCTGGTACAGCACGCCGTCTCGCCACCACGTTGCGTCGCTCATGGCGGGGCAGACTAGTCGGGCGCCTCGGGCGACTCCCCGAGGGCGGTTGCCTCCACCGGTTGCGACACCACTCCGGTATGAGTACGGTTCGGCGCGGATTCATCGTCTTAACGGGGAAGAGGGGTACGTCTTGGGGATCAAATCCTTGCTCGCACTCATGGGTGCGTGTGCGCTGTTCGCCGCCGGGTGCGGCTCCGACGACAAGTCGAGTGGTGGTGATGGCGGAAGCGCCGACACCGGTCAGACGAAGGGCGCCAAGGCCATCGACCCCGCGTCGATGGACAGCGCCAAGGGCGCCGTCACGTACTGCGCCGGCAAGGACACCTCGGGCGACCTCGTCAAGGGCATCGAAGATTTCAACAAGGCCAACCCCGAACTCAAGGCCAAGCTCCTCGAGTTCCCGGAATCCGCCGACGAGCAGCGCAACCAGTTCATCCAGCGCCAGCGGGCGAAGTCGGGCGATTGCGACGGCTTCGAGGCAGATGTGGTGTGGACGGCGGAGTTCGCCTCGCAGAAGTGGCTGCTGGACATGACGCCCTACGTCGAGAAGCGCAAGGCGGAGTTCGTGCCGTCCACGCTTTCTTCCGTCGAGTACGAGGACAAGATCTGGGGCATCCCCCGGGTCTCTGACGCCGGGCTCCTCTACTACCGCTCGGACAAGTTCTCCGAGGTTCCCGCCACCTGGCAGGAGGTCTACAAGGAGGCCGCTGCCGGCAAGGGCATCGTCTACCAGGGCGCCTCCTACGAGGGCCTGACCGTGAACTTCCTCGAGCTCGCGTTCGCGGCCGGCGGCAAGATCATCTCCGACGACGGCAAGAAGCCTGAGATCGACTCGCCCGAGAACCTCAAGGCGCTGCAGTTCATGGTCGACGGCATCAAGTCCGGTGCCGCACCGAAGGCCGTCACCACCTACATGGAAGAGGAGGCCCGCCGCACGTTCGAGTCCGGCCGTGCCGACTTCATGCGGCAATGGCCGTATGCGTACTCGCTCGGCAACAAGACCGGCTCGAAGACCAAGGGCAAGTTCAAGGTCGCCCCGTACCCGGAGTTCGAGGGCGGCGGCAAGGCCGCGATCCTCGGCGGGCACAACGTGGTCATCTCGACATACTCCAAGAACCCGGGCGGCATGCTCAAGCTCGCCGATTACCTGACCTCTCCGGAGATCATGAAGAGCAACGCGGTCGAGTTCTCCAAGACCCCGGTGATCGCCGAGACCTACGCCGACCCCGCCGTCCAGAAGGCGTTGCCGTTCGCCAACGAGCTCAAGGCGGCCGTCGAGCAGGCGAAGTCGCGCCCGGTCTCCCCGGTCTACACCCAGATCTCGCAGGCCATCTACAAGAACGTCAACGGCGCCCTTTCGGGCCAGATGGAGCCGGCGGCGGCGCTCAAGAAGGCATCGGGCGACATGGAAAAGGCACTGGCGACCTTCTAGCGAGGAGACAACGAGCAGATGGCAACCGCCGCAGTTCCGGCGGGGCCGCCGAAGAAGGGGCGCTCCAAGGGAATGTCGGAGCGCCGCCTCGCGGCGCTGATGGTGTCGCCGTCGATGATCCTGATCGGGATCGTCGCGGCGTACCCCATCGGCTACGCGGTGTGGCTCTCGCTGCATGAGTACAGCGTCCGCGTCGCCGGCCTGTCGCGCTGGGCGGGCCTGAAGAACTACACGACGGCGCTCGGGGACTCCGAGTTCTGGTCAGCCGTCAAGGTGACGTTCATCTTCACCGGGGGATCGGTGTTCTTCGAGACCCTGCTCGGCCTGGCCATGGCCATGGCCATGCACGCCGCCTTCAAGGGCCAGGGGCTGCTGCGGACGGTGGTGCTGGTGCCGTGGGCCGTGCTCACGGTGGTCACGGCGATCATGTGGCAGACGATCTTCGAGCCATCGCTCGGGTTCGTGAACAGCCTGCTCGGGGCGGTCGGGCTTCCGAACGACACGGTATGGCTGGGTGAGTCCCCGGAGGCACTGATCGTGATGATCATCGCCGACGTGTGGAAGACGGCGCCCTTCATGGCGCTGCTGCTCCTCGCCGGCCTCCAGGTCATCCCGAACGAGATCTACGAAGCGGCGAAGGTGGACGGGGCGACCGCCTGGCAGCGCTTCGTCCGCATCACCCTGCCGCTCCTCAAGCCCGCGCTGCTGGTCGCGCTCATCTTCCGCACGCTGGACGCCCTGCGGATCTTCGACCTGCCGTTCGTGCTCACGAAGGGCGCGAACGGGACGACCACGCTGTCGCTCATCTCGTACGAGACCTTCCAGACCAACCGGATACTCGGGTTGGGATCGGCGCTCGCGATCCTCACCTTCATCATCGTGATGATCGTGTCGTTCGTCTACATCCGGTTCGTCGGCGGCAACATCCGCGGCATGGCGGAGGAATAGACATGGGAGCCGCAAGCATCGGAAGGGCCGACGTCCTCAACCAGGACGAGGCGGACGTTGCGACCAAGAAGCAGAAGGCGCCGTCGGAGGGCACGCCGTGGTGGATGTGGGTCGCCGTCGCGGCGATCGTGGTCTTCTGCCTGTTCCCCTTCTACTGGCTGATCAACATCTCGCTCAGGACGGGTCCGGACCTCTCCAGCTCCTCGATCGTCCCCCCGAATCCCACGCTCGACAACTACACGTCGATCTTCAAGAACGGGGACTTCACGCGCGCGCTGCTCAACAGCGCGATCGTGAGCCTGACGGTCACGGCGCTCTCGCTCGTCGTGGGGTCGTTCTGCGCGTACGCGCTGGCTCGACTCAAGCTGCGGGGCAAGGTCTTCATCCTCGGGCTCGTCCTGTCGATCACCACGTTCCCGGCGATCGCGATCGCCGCCCCGCTGTTCAAGCTGTGGACGGACATCGGCCTGTTCAACACGCTGCCCGGGCTGATCATCCCGTACCTCTGCTTCTCGCTCCCGCTCGCGATCTACATCCTGGTCTCGTTCTTCAGGGAGATCCCGCGGGATCTCGAGGAGGCGGCCCTGGTGGACGGGGCTACGAACTTCCAGGCGTTCACGAAGATCGTGCTGCCGCTGGCCGCTCCGGGGATGGCGACCACGGCGATCCTCACGTTCATCTTCGCCTGGAACGAGTTCCTCCTCGCGGTGACGCTCACGTCCTCACCTAAGGCGCGAACGGTGCCGGCGGCGATCGCCTTCTTCACCGGGTCGACGGAGTTCGAAAAGCCGCTCGGCACGATCAGCGCGGCGTCCGTGGTGATCTCCATCCCGCTCGTGCTGCTCGTCCTGCTGTTCCAGAAGCGCATCGTGGCCGGGCTGACGGCCGGCGCGGTCAAGGGGTAGCCGGCCGCCGGAGAGGCTCGTCACCGCGGATCTGCGGTGACGAGCCCCTCCCCACCCGTCGAGCCGAGCACCTGGCCCGTGATCCAGCCGCCGTCCTCCGAGGCGAGGAAGCCGATGAGGCGCGCGGCGTCCCGGGGCGTGCCGAGCCGGCCCATCGGCATGGTGGGAAGCACGGCGGCGCGGATCTCGGGCGTGAGCCAGCCCGTGTCCGTCGGGCCGGGATCCACTGCGTTGACCGTGATTCCGCGCGGCGCGAGCTCGGCGGCGAGGCTGGGCGTGAGTTGGTGGACCGCGCCCTTCCCGGCGACGTAGGGCAGCTCGCCGGGCATCGGCCCGCGGTACTGGCCAGAAGTGAGCAGCACGACCCGGCCGCCCGGTCGGCCGTCGTCGTGGGCGGCGGCGAAGGCCTGCACGAGCAGGAGCGTCGCGCGGACGTTGACCGCGAGGGCGAGGTCGAGTTCGGCGGCGGTGAGCGCGTCCAGCCGCATCTCGCTCGAGCGAGCGTGGTTGGCGACGACGACGTCGAGCGGGCCGACGCGCTCGAGTGCTGCGGCGACGCAGGCGGCCGGCGCGGACGGCTCGGAGAAGTCGAGTGCCACGTGCTCCACGCGCCGCGCCGGGACGGCGGCCCGCAGCTCGTCGACCACGGCGTCGACGCCGATCGGGTCGGCGAGAGACTGCTCCTCGTCGTGCGGCGCCCACGAATGGACGAGCAGGTCGAAGCCGAGCTCGCCCAGGCGGCGGGCGACGGCGAAGCCGATGCCCGCGCGGCGCGAGACGCCGGTCACCAGCGCGCTTCGCACCATCACTAGAGGCCCAGTTCGCGCGGGTACTCGCGGCGGTAGCCCTCCCGGGCACGCATCACGCGGCCGACGTAGTCGCGCGTCTCGGGGAACGGGATGTGCGTCGCGACGCGGAACTTCTCCCCGCGCTCGCGCGCCCGAGCGATCCAGCGGTCCACCTGACCCTCGCCGCCGTTGTAGGCCGCGAGTGCGAGCACGTCGTTCTCGTCGTAGCGGTCCATGAGATAGCGGAGGTAGAACGAGCCGTAGGCGATGTTGATCTGCGGGGAGGCGAGATCGCCCTGCTCGAAGGCGGTGCCGCCCGACTTGCGGGCGATGTAGTCGGCCGTGGAAGGGAGGATCTGCATGAGCCCCTTCGCCCCGGCCGGTGACGTCTGGTCGCGGAAGCGTGATTCCGTGTAGATAACGCCGGCGATCAGGGCCGCGTCCAGGTCCTTGTCGGCGGCCTGCTGGCGGATGATGTCCTCATGTCGCAAGGGCAGCGAGATCTCCTGGACCGCCTTGTCGAGGAAGGGCGAGATCGCCGCGAACAGCAGCAGGCCGGTGATCGCGGCGGCCAGCAGGAGAGCGCCGCGTCGCCGCCATGCCCGCCGGCGGGACACCCGCCCGCCCGAGCGCTTGGGGGCACGTGAGGCAGGAGCCGAGCGGGCGCGCAGTGAGGTGGTGCGAGTGCTCACTTGGCCAGCTTCGCAAGAACGCCCGACAGTTCGGTCTCGAGTTCGGCCAGGGTTCCGCTGTTTGCGACGACCCACGTCGCGCGGGAAGCCTTCTCGTCCTGGGAGAGCTGGCGCGAAGTGCGCTCGTCGAGCCCCTCGTGACCGCGCGCCCTGGCTCGCCGGGCCCGTTCGGCCTCGTCGGCGACGACGGCGATGGTGGCGTCGAACGCGGTTTCCATCCCTGCCTCGAAGAGCAGCGGCACCTCGACCACGAGCGCGGGAGGCGCGGGATTCCTGGCTACCTCGGCTTCGCGCCAGGCGGCGATGCGGGCACCCACCAGGGGCCACAGCTCACCTTCGAGCCACGCCCGCTCCTGGGGATCGGCGAAGGCCCTGGCAGCGACCGCCGCGCGGTCCACCACACCGTCCGGTGCGACCGCATCCCCCCAGCGAGCGACCACCGCCTCACGCATCTCGTTGTCGGAGTAGAGCTCGTGCACGACGGCGTCGGTGGAGAGAGTGCAAGCACCCAGGCGCGCAAGCGCGGCCAGCGCCTCGGACTTCCCGGCCCCGATACCGCCCGTCAGGCCGAGGACCGGCGGGCGGGCGGCTCGTGCGTCGGATCCGCTCAGGTGGCCGGCTCGCCCGGCTCGTCCTCGACCGGCACCTCGACGGCGGCGTCCGGGGCCGCCGGAGCCTCGTCGGACGGCTCATCGGGCGCCTCTCCCTTCGACCACTCCGCAGGGGCCTTCAAGAGCCCGTCGTCGGATTCGACCGCCAGGTCGGTCTCCGAGCCCACCTCGGCCGGAGCCTCGGTGGCGAAGACGTCCTCGGAGAGCCCGAGCTCCGGGACGTTCTCGAGGTCGCCCGTGCCGCCGTCGCCCGCGTCGGGGTCGATCAGCCCGAGGTCGCGCCGGGGCAGGACCTGACCCTCGACCCGCTTGATCGAGAGCGACAGGCGTCGGCGGTCCGAGTCGATCTCGAGGATCCGGACCTTGACGTTGTCGTCCGGCGCCACGATCTCCCGCGGGTTCTCCACGTGCTGCTGGGCCAGCTCGGAGATATGGACGAGGCCCTCGACTCCATCGAGGATCTCCACGAATGCGCCGAAGGCCACGACCTTGGTCACCGAGCCCTCGAGCTCGTCACCAACGTTGTAGGTGTCGACCACGCGCTGCCACGGGTCCTCCTGGGTCTGCTTGAGACCCAAGGAGATGCGCTGGCGGTCACGGTCGATATCGAGCACCTTGACCTGCACGGTGTCACCGATGTTGAG
>Ga0136617_10003312_pt1 | contig 14383 bp, 14 predicted proteins | sample AntDrymUQ3222106_2_FD_129672 | JGI IMG/M metagenome (GOLD analysis project Ga0136617, IMG submission 129672) | Polar desert sand microbial communities from Dry Valleys, Antarctica - metaG UQ322 (21.06) | ecosystem: Environmental > Terrestrial > Soil > Desert | place: Antarctica: Dry Valley... | reverse complement strand
CCCAGTCTTGATCGGACTGCGCCCGCTGAGAGAGCTGACGTACGCGACGTCGCACCCGAGCTCCTCGCGGACCTCGCGGCGTACCGCGTCGGCGACGGACTCACCCGGGTCGACCTTGCCGCCCGGCAGTTCCCAGCCACCGGCTACGTCCGACGGTCGGGTCCGGCGTGCGGCCAGGACTCGTCCGTGCACGACGATCGCCGCGGCAGCCACCTCCGCGTCCGTGACCATGTCCACGGCAGCACTGTAGGGGCGTGTGTGAGCACGCTCACTTTCGCGCGGCGGACTGCTGGAACGCACTGCTGGCGGGCAGACTGGGCTCGAGCAGGCAGGTCCGATGACGTCGACCATCCCGGACGACGTCGAAGGGGACACCCGACGAGCCGTACGACAAGTCGGTGTGGTCAGATGCTGAGCACGAGGGCTTCGGAGCCCCCGGTCGCCGCGCGTCGTAGGGTCGCGCAGAAGGGGACAGGAGATACCGGATGTCCGCAGGAGTGATGGGGCCGGATCGGGCGCGCGTCGAGGGGCGGACCCTCCGCCAGGACCGCTGGTGGCTGGCCCCGCTCACCACGTTCGTCGTGTTCGGCGCGTTCGTCGTGTACGCGACCTGGCGGGCGTTCTCCGGTGACGACTACTACGCGTCGCCGTACTTGTCCCCGCTCTACTCCCCTTGTCTGACGGACTCCTGCGTCGAGGGGTCGTCCGACTTCGGGCAGCCGTTCTCGTGGTGGAACCTCTCACCGGCGTTGCTGATCTTGATCTTCCCGCTCGGCTTCCGGATGACCTGCTACTACTACCGCAAGGCGTACTACCGGGCGTTCTGGCTGTCGCCCCCGGCGTGCGCAGTCGCCGAGCCGCACGGCAAGTACACCGGCGAGACGCGGTTGCCGCTGATCTTGCAGAACATCCACCGCTACTTCTGGTACGCCGCACTGCTGGTGTCGGCCGTACTGACGTTCGACGTCGCGCTCGCCTTTCGCAACGAGGACCATGAGTGGGGCCATATGGGCCTCGGCACCGTCATTTTCCTCGTCAACATTGTGCTGATCTGGCTTTACACGCTGTCGTGCCACTCGTGCCGGCATGCCGTCGGCGGACGGCTCCGGCACTTCTCCAAGCACCCGATGCGCTACAAGGTCTGGACGTGGGTGTCCAAGCTCAACGTCAACCACGGGCGCTATGCCTGGTACTCGCTGTTCTCCGTGGCGTTCGCCGACCTGTACGTCTACCTGCTGTCGATCGGCGCCTTCGACGACCCGAGGTTCTTCTGACCCATGACTGAGACCCCCAGCACCGAGAGCCCCAGCACTGGCCGCACCGGCACCGGCACCGGCAGCACCGGCAGCACCGGCGAGAACAACCCGGAGCGGCACCCCATGACCGGCAACGTGATGGGCAGCGACTCCCCCTCGGAACCACACGGCTTCGAGGAGCACACGTACGACGTCGTCGTCATCGGCGCCGGCGGAGCGGGTCTGCGGGCAGCGATCGCCGCGCACGACGCCGGCGCGAAGACCGCGATCGTGTGCAAGTCGCTGCTCGGCAAGGCGCACACGGTCATGGCCGAAGGCGGCATCGCCGCCGCCATGGGCAACCTATGGGCCGAGGACAACTGGAAGGTCCACTACCGCGACACCATGCGCGGCGGCAAGATGCTCAACAACTGGAGGATGGCGCAGCTGCACGCCCAGGAGGCGCCCGAGCGGGTGATCGAGCTCGAGGAGTGGGGGGCGCTGTTCGACCGCACCCCCGACGGCCTCATCTCGCAGCGTGACTTCGGCGGCCACCGCTACGCCCGCCTGGCGCACGTCGGCGACCGCACCGGCCTAGAGATGATCCGCACCCTGCAGCAACGCGCCGTGGCCCTCGGCATCGACGTGTTCATGGAGTGCACCGTCACCGACATCTTCAAGAGCCCTTCGACAAGCTCGGGACAAGGTGGGGACACCGGACCCGTCTGCGGCGCGCTCGGCTACTGGCGCGAGTCGGGTCGGTTCATCGTGTTCCACAGCCCGACGGTCGTGCTGGCGACCGGCGGCATCGGCAAGTCGTACCAGGTCACCAGCAACTCGTGGGAGTACACCGGCGACGGTCATGCGCTCGCCCTGCGCACCGGCGCATCGCTCATCAACATGGAGTTCGTCCAGTTCCACCCGACCGGAATGGTGTGGCCCCCTTCGGTGAAGGGGATCCTCGTCACCGAGTCGGTCCGCGGCGACGGCGGAGTGCTGCGCAACTCCGAGGGCAAGCGCTTCATGTTCGACTACATCCCGGACTACTTCAAAGCCGAGACGGCGGACTCCGAGGGCGAGGCCGACGCCTGGTACGACAACAAGGCCGACAACCGCCGCCCACCCGAGCTGCTGCCCCGCGACGAGGTCGCCCGCGCGATCAACTCCGAGATCAAGGCTGGCCGTGGGTCACCCCACGGCGGCGTGTTCCTCGACATCGCGTCGCGCCGCTCGGACGAGTTCATCAAGCGTCGGCTGCCGTCGATGTACCACCAGTTCAAGGAGCTCGCCGACGTCGACATCACCGCCGAGGCGATGGAGGTCGGCCCGACCTGTCACTACGTGATGGGCGGGGTAGAGGTCGACGCCGACACCGGTGCCAGCACGGTGGAAGGCCTGTACGCAGCCGGCGAGGTGGCCGGCGGGATGCACGGGTCCAACCGGCTCGGGGGCAACTCCTTGTCAGACCTGCTGGTCTTCGGTCACCGGGCCGGTCTCAACGCGGCGTACCACGCGCAGCGCGTGAACGCCGGAAGCACCCAGGAGAAGGTCGGCGACGACGAAGTCCGCACGGCGGCGGACGAGGCGCTGTCGGCGTTCACCGTCGAGGGGGGCGAGAACCCGTACACGATCCAGCACGACTTGCAAGACATCATGCAGCGGCTGGTCGGCATCATCCGCAAGGGCGACGAGCTGAGCGAATCCCTCGCCGAGATCGAGGTGCTCAAGCAGCGCGCTGCGAAACTCACCGTCGAGGGGCACCGGCAGTACAACCCCGGCTGGCACTTGGCGATCGACCTGCACAACATGTTGCTGGTGTCGGAGTGCATCGCCAAGGCCGCGCTGGAGCGGACAGAGTCACGTGGCGGCCATACCCGCGACGACTACCCCGGTCCCGACGACAGCTGGGGCACGAAGAACCTCGTACTGACGTTGTCGCGTAGCGGCGACTCGGTGGACCTCAAGCACCAGCCGCTGCCCGTGATGCCCGACGAGCTTAAAGAGCTGTTCGACCGATGACGGTGCAGGAACTGCTGAGAGTGACGGTCTGACATGGGGTACGACCTGAAGATGCGGCTGTGGCGCGGCGATGCCAGCGGAGGCGAGCTCGGCGACTACAGCGTCGAGGTCAGCGAGGGTGAGGTCGTGCTGGACGCGATCCACCGCATCCAGGCGACGCAGGCCGGCGACCTGGCCGTGCGCTGGAACTGCAAGGCCGGCAAGTGCGGTTCGTGCAGCGCCGAGATCAACGGTCGTCCCCGGCTGATGTGCATGACCCGGCTAGCCGACTTCGACGAGTCGGAGACGATCACCGTCACCCCGCTGCGGGCCTTCCCGGTGATCCGCGACCTGGTCACCGACGTGTCGTACAACTACGAGAAGGCCAAGGAGCTGCCGGCCTTCGCTCCGACGCCGCGCGACGCCGACGGGAAGCGGCGCATGCAGCAGGTCGACGTCGAGCGCGGCCAGGAGTTCCGCAAGTGCATCGAGTGCTTCCTGTGCCAGGACGTCTGCCACGTCATCCGTGACCACGACGACAACAAGCCTGCCTTCGCTGGGCCGCGATTCTTCCTGCGGTACGCCGAGCTCGACATGCATCCGCTCGACACCAACGACCGGCGCAAGCTGGCGCAGGGTGCCGCCGGTCTCGGTATGTGCAACATCACCAAGTGCTGCACCGAGGTCTGCCCGGAAGGCATCAAGATCACCGACAACGCGATCATCCCGATGAAGGAACGCGTGGTGGATCGCACGTTCGATCCGGTCACGTGGCTCGGCTCCAAGATCTTCACCCGCAGCGACACCGCCCAGCGCGACGAGGTTTGAGCAGCGCTCCCGTCATGGCGATGGGTGCGTGGCGGTCGGCGCTGGTCGACCGGGTGGAGCACGCGGCAATCGAGGCCGACCGCTCGTGGCGTCGCTGGGCCCGCCGCTCGGTGTCGGGTGACGGGATCCACCTGCACGAGGGGCGAGACCACGGCCGCGCGGTCGACCGGCTGGCCGCGACGCTGGCTCGCAGTGGCGGGACCTCGGCGAGGCCGGGCGGGTACGGGCGGGTCGGGCTCGACGGCGTCCTGGGCGACCTCGACCGGCTCGCCGTGCCGGTGGACGTACCGGCGACAGCGGCCGAGGGCGGGTTCCGCTGGGACGACGAGGACTTCGTCGACCAGGAGTGGTGGCCGCAGGGCATCACCACGTCGGCCGACGCCAGCGACACCGACGACATCTTGGGGCGGCGGGTCGTCGTCGTGGGCTGGTACGCCAAACGCGTCAAGGGCGCGACTCAAGGCGCGCGGCTGACGTTCGTGGACGTCACCGACCCGTCAGCACCCCGCTACCGGCACGTGCTGTTGGTGGAGCCGGTCCGTCCGTGGTGGAAGGTCTGGTCGCGAAGGGCGGCGATGCATCCGGTAGCGGTGCACGCCGGCGGCATCGTCTGGTACGGACCGTCGATCCTGGTGGCCGACACCCGCGGCGGCGTACGCACGTTCGTGCTCGACGACATCTGCCGCGTGCCGGGGGGATGGCGTGGCTACGAGTACGTGATCCCGCAGCGGACGTCGTACCGGGCGGTGAACGACCGTGGTTTCGTGCCGTTCAAGTTCTCGTTCGTGTCGCTCGACCGCAGTGGGGACGAGCATCAGCTGATCGCCGGCGAGTACGGGAGGACGGGGACGCGGACCCGGCTGGTGCGTTTCCGGATTGACGCGGCGCGGGCGGCGCTGGCGCTGGAGGGGCGGGCGGCGCGTCCGGTGGAGCTCTTGGAGGACCAGCTTCCGCACATGCAGGGCGCGACGGTGGTCGGCGGGACGTACTACATCTCGACCAGTGCCGGGAAGAAGCCCGGGTCGCTGTGGGTCCGACCACCGGGAGGCGAGCTGCAGCAGTACGAGGGGGTGCTGTCGATCGGGCCCGAGGACCTGACGTACGTCCCACAGCAGGACTGCTTCTGGAACTGCTCGGAGTACCCCGGGAAGCGGTACGTCTACCGGATCCCGCGCCCCCACCTCGACCCCTGACCGCACTCGAGCGGGTTTTCCCGTTTGCTATGGAGAGAATCCAAACGCCTTCTCTCCATAGCAAACGTGAGTGGTCCGGGGTCGGTTTGCCTCGGCGGCCTCGTGGGCTCCGCGCGGGATGCGCGAGTCGTACGACGGCGTTGGGGCAACCGGCGTGGTCGCACAGCGCGCAGCGCGACCGCGCCTCGCCGGGCCGAGTCGGCAACTCGCCCCTAAGGTGGGCGGCATGACTGCACAGATGAGTGACGACGAGATCAGCGACGCCGTACGGACCCTCGAGGGGTGGGAGCGTGAAGGTGACTACCTGATCCGCTCGGTCGAGGCCGACTCCTTCGCCGACGGCATCAAGATGGTCGATGCGGTCGCAGCGGTGGCCGACGAGCGCGAACACCACCCCGACATCGATATCCGGTACACCACGGTCAACTTCGCCCTGTCGACCCACTCCGCGGGGGGCATCACCGCCAACGACATCGACCTGGCCCGCGAGATCAGCCGCATCGTCGACACCTCCTGAGCTGTGCGCCACCACCTGCGGTTTCACCCGTCCGGCGAGGTTGCGCGGGGCCGGCCGGACGTTTCGCAGGCATCGGGCCGCTCTCGGTGGACGTCGCCGTACTTGCGGGAGATACTGGCGAGAACGCGCCGGTCTGTCGAGATCACGCGCGCACCGGACGGAGGTCCACCATGACCCGCCGACTCACGGCCGTGCTGGCAGGCATGTTGCTCGCCATGGTCTTCACCACCAGCACCACCCAAGCCCAGTCGACATCGCCCGGCGGCGCGCTGAAGTCAAGCCTCGGCGCGTGGGCCGAAGACGTCCGCTACGAAAAGGTGGTGTGGCGTCCGCACCAGATGTGCGAGGACGTCCCCGCTCCGATGCACGCCGTCCCGAAGAACATCACCTGACCGAACGTCCCAGCACGCCTCACCGCGAGTACTCCGCGCCTTACAGCGGGTACGTCGTCTCGGTCAGGTGCTCCGAGACGTCCCACAACCGGCGGGCCAGGTCTGCGTCCCGCGCCCGCGGGCTACGCGACGCCGGTGCCACCGCGCCCCTCCCGAGCGTCCCACCAGGACCGAAGAACGCCCCACCGGGTACGTCAGCCGTCGCGGCAAACAGGGTCGAAATGGCTCCCTCCGCCGCTGTCTGGGCAAACAGCCGGTTACCCACCGACATCAGCGCCCTCGACACCTGCTCGCCGGTGTGGCTCTGCAACTCCGTGGCGGCATAGCCCGGATGAGCAGCGACGCTGCGCAGGGGGCTCCCGCTCGCGTCCAGGCGCCGCTGCAGCTCCAGCGCGAACAGCAGGTTGGCGAGCTTCGACTGGCCGTATGCCCCCCAGCGCCGATACCGACGACGGTCCCAGCTGAGGTCGGCCAGGTCGATGCGCCCGATCCAGTGCGCCGTCGACGACAACGTGACGACACGGCCGGTGACGTAAGGCAGCAGCAGATTCGTCAGCGCGAAGTGGCCGAGGTGGTTCGTACCGATCTGTTGCTCGAACCGGTCGATGGTCGAACCGCGAGGTATCGCCATGACGCCTGCGTTGTTGACCAGTACGTCGATCCCGCCGTCCCACGCCTCGGCAAACGCCCGCACCGACCCCAGGTCGGCGAGGTCCAACCGCCGTACCTCCGTCGAGCCGCGGCCGGTGAGGCCTCCGGCAGCCCGCTGCCCCCGCTGCTCGTCCCGGACCGCCAACACCACATGGGCACCAGCGCCCACCAACACGCGAGCGGTCTCTAACCCGAGACCACTGTTGGCCCCCGTGACGACGTACAGCCGACCTGCCTGGTCGGGCATCTGGTCCGGGCTCCACGTTGTGCTCATCTCATCGACCCTAAGACACGGCTGCGCCGCCCCGGTGGTGTGCGCTCCCACGTGGTGCCCTCGCTATCGTGACCGGCAGTCGGAGCGCCGATGCGTACGAGTCAGCCGGGACGAGAGGACGGACAGCCATGATGCCTAGGGCCGCACGCGCTGCCGCCGTGCCGCCGACGCGTCCAGACGCTGAGCTCGGAGTCCCGTGCGTCACGGACCAGGGTTTGTTCTTGCCGGCAGAACTGGTGGAGACCGCCGACGTCTCCTTCGACAACCGCCGGATCTGGTCCGTCGCACCGACCGAGTTTGCAGTCGGGGACGACGGCCTTCGCTATGTGCCGTGGCCAACCCTGTTGCTGCCCAATCTCGACGGCATCGCCGTGGTCTCGGTCCGTGAGCACCACAGCCAGATCGTCGTGCTGGAAGCCGAGCACGCGTTCGGCACCGGAAGTGGCCGGGTCGTCGTGGCCGGCAAGGACGGCGCGCTTCGCGTCATCGACAAGTGGGGATTCACCCAGCGCCCGTTCGACCTGCAGGGGCCCGAGCTTCGTCAGGATCTGCTGGACGGGGCCGAACGCATCTTGGCGATTCTGCGCGACGAGTGCGGCGTCCCGGCCTGGATCGCGTTCGGATCGCTGCTGGGCGCGGTCCGCGACGGCACCATGATCGGCCATGACAGCGACGTCGATCTCGCCTATCTCAGCAAGTACGAGCAGCCGGCCGACGTCGCTCGTGAGATGTTCCGGATCTCCCGCACCCTGCGCGAGCACGGGATGAAGGTGTCCACCCGCACGGCCAGTTTCTGCGCAGTCAGCGTCCCGAGTGAGCACGGACACCTCACACCTGTCGACGTCTACGCCTGCTTCTACCTCGGGGACGTGCTGTACGAGACCGCGAGCGTCGGCGCCCCGGTGCCGCGCGACGCGCTACTCCCACTCGGCAGCATCGAGTTCGAGGGCCGCCCGATGCCGGCGCCCGCCGACCCTGAGGTGCTGCTCGAGGCGTCGTACGGCCCGAGCTGGCGGGTGCCTGACCCCGCCTTCGCGTACAACATCCCCCGTGGGTTGAAGCGGCGCTTCAACGGTTGGTTCACCCAGTCGATGAAACAGCGCCGACCCTGGGACCGCCGCTACAACGGCATCCTCGGCGCAGTGCTGCCCGAGGAGCCGTCGCGCTTCGCGATGTGGGTGGCGCCGCAACTGGCACCCGGGGCGCCGGTGATCGACGTCGGCTGTGGCAACGGACGAGACTCCGCCTACTTCGCCCGACATGGCCACCAGGTGGTCGGGGTCGACTTCTCGCCCGCCGCGCTCGGCCTGGCCCGACGGGCGGTGGCCAAGGTCGACGGCGTCGGCTCGTTCCGGCAGGTCAACCTCTACGACTACCGGTCCGCCGTCACCGAGGCGGCCCTGATCGCCCGCGATGTGCCTGCGCGACGCACGATCTACGCGCGCTTCTTGCTGCATCAGCTCGAGCGGGACGGTCTGGACGTGACCTGGCGGTTCTTCGACATGCTGCTGCGCCCCGGCGGTGGGCGCGCATTCCTCGAGTTCCGTACCCTGCGCGATGCGGCCGGACCGCACCACTTCGAGGGTTTCCGCCGGTTGCTCGACCCCGATGACGTCGTACGTCAGGCCAAGGCAGCCGGGGCTCGGGTGGTGGAGCGGATCGAAGACACCGGCCTGGCTCCCTTCGAGAACGAGGACCCGCCCATCTGTCGGTTGGTGCTGGACTGGTCGCGTTGACCCGACCGACACCCACGACTCCCAGGCGCACAAGAGAGGACAGAGGATGCTGTCGAAGGTGAACCCGTTGGGCAGGCTGCGCGACCGCTTGAGCGCCCTCGACTCCGGCACGGCGCAGCTCCACCGCCGAGACGAGGAGCAGATGCGGCGGATGGACAAGATGACCAAACGGATAGACCGGCAGACGGCGCGCATCGCGGAGCTCGAAGCCGAGGTACAGGAGGGCAGGGAGCTCGGCATGCGGGTGGCACAGCTCAGCGACATCGTCCAGGAGCTGCTGCTCCCGGTGGTCGACCGGGACGAGGAGCGGCTGCACCAATTGCTGCAGAAGTACGCGACCACCCTGTGACGTTCCGCCTGATCCGCCTGTCGAGCCAGCCATGACCGAGCGCGTCTTCCTTCATGTCGGAGGACCCAAGACGGGCACGACGTACCTACAGGATGTCATGCTCGGCAACCGCGAGATCCTCGCGCAGCAAGGGGTCTGGTACGTCGGCACCCGCTGGATCGACCACGTCCACGCGAGCCTCGTCGTACGCGAGCACCGGCGGCTGAGGAGCCTCGACGACGAGGCGGCCGGTGCCTGGGACCGGTTCGTGGCCGAGGCGCTCGGCTTCGACGGACGTACCGCAGTCATCAGCCACGAGACGCTCGGAGTCGCGACGGCCGACCAGGCGAGCCGGGCGATCACCAGTCTCGCGCCGGCCGAGGTCCACGTGATTTTCAACGCCCGCGACTTCGTCAGTCAGGTGGCTGCCACCTGGCAGGAGCACCTGAAGTATCGCTTCGCCACGCCGATGTCGAGCTGGAACCCCGAGAAGACATCTGGTGCGCATGCGGAGTGGAGCTTCCTGGCGATCGACCCGGTCGGAGTGCTCGACCGCTGGGGGCGCGACCTCCCACCGGAGCGTGTGCACCTTCTGACGGTGCCGCCGTCCGGCTCGGCCGCCGATGAGCTGTGGCGTAGGTTCGCCGGCATCGTCGGCATCGACCCGGCTTCGTGCGACCTGTCGGTGGCGCGCCCCAACGCATCGCTCGGCGTCGTCGAGGCCGAGCTGCTGCGGCGGGTGAACGCGCACCTCGGACCACCGATCACCGGAGCGCAGGAGGTGGCGCGCTGGATCCGCGGCAACCTCGTGGGGCGGGTGCTCGGTCCTCGCAAGGGACGCCGGTTCGGCCTGGGTGACGAGCAGGCCGCGCATCTCGCGGACCTCGCCGACGACCGGATCAGCACGCTGGCGACGTCCGGGTACGACATCGTCGGGGACCTCGACGACCTTCGCCCCCGTCCTCGCTCGCCCGGCAGCGTCGAGCACCCCGAAGACGTCGCGGACTCGGAGCTGCTGGCCGCCGCCACTGAGTCCATGGCCGAGCTCGTGCTGCTGCTACGCGAGCGCACGATACAGCGCGACAGCGCGCGAGCGACGGTACGTCGACTCCGCTCAGACGAGGCGGCCCCGTCAGGTGACGCTTCGGATCCGATCCCGGCGGACAGCAACCACCGTTCCGGAGCCTTGGGACGGCTGCGCGAGAAGGCTTCGCGCCTGCGCCGTCGATGAGTGGCGCGCCTGCGCTCGTCTGTCTGCCGAGCCCGGTGCTAGGGCCGGCGAGCTGGAATCCGACTGCCGCCGCGCTGCGTCGGCTCGGGCACGACGTACGGGTGGCGAAATCCGCGGTGGCACCTGCGAGTCCGTCCGAGGTCGTGGGTGCGCTCGGGCAACAGCTTCCGCGCCACCAACCTGTCGTCCTCGTCCCGCACAGCAACGCAGGTTTGTACGTCCCAGCCCTGACTCAGGTCGCCGACGTGGCGGGAGTGGTCTTCGTCGATGCCGGGATCCCGCCAGGGCAGGGGGCGGTGCGCCTCGTGCCCGCCCAGCTGGATGCCATGCTGGTCGGGTTGGTCGACGCCGACGGCTTCCTCCCGCCCTGGACGCAGTGGTGGGACGACGCATCCACCTTGTTCGCCGACGACGACACCCGGGCCGCGGTTGAGGCGGAGCAGCAGCGGCTGCCACTGGCGTACTTCCGATCCACGGTCGACGTACCGGTTGGGTGGGCTGCGCGACCGTGCGGGTACGTCGCGTTCGGGACCACCTATGCCGACGAGACCAGGCGGGCACAGGCAGCGGGATGGCCCGTGGAGGTCCTTGCCGGCCGGCACCTTCATACCGTCGTCGACCCCGACGAGGTGGCCCTGGCCATCGACGCCATCCTGGTCGACCTCGGGCTTGGTCCGCCGTCGAGGTGACTCTGGTGCGCCCGGCGTACTCTTCCGGCGTGCATGTCAGGAAAGCGACCGCCGATGACTGGCCGCGGATCTGGCCGTTCTTCCGGGAGATCGTGGCCGCCGGCGAGACGTACGCCTATCCGACCGACCTGACGTCCGAGTCGGCGGCTGCGCTCTGGATGGAGAAGCCGCCGGGGCTGACCGTCGTGGCCGAGGACGGTGGCGACCTGCTGGGTTCGGCCAAGATGGGCCCGAACCGACCGGGACGCGGGGCGCACATCGCAACCGCGTCCTTCATGGTCGATCCGGCGTTCCAAGGCCGCGGTGCAGGGCGCGCGCTGGGCGAGTATGTCGTCGCGTGGGGGCGAACCGGCTACCTCGGCATGCAGTTCAACGCGGTGGTGGAGACCAACGAGGTGGCCGTCCGGTTGTGGCGGGCGCTCGGGTTCGAGGTGCTCACCACGGTGCCGGAGGCGTTCGAACACCCACAACACGGCGTGGTCGGGCTGCACGTGATGTACCAACGCTTTTAGGGCCGCGCGACAACGGCCTCGCCTGGCCAGGTGCGATGTCGTACGCGCATGGCGAACAGGTCTTGTCGTACGGGGTCCCGCCCGGTGTGATCGCTCCATGCGCATTCTCGTCCTCGGCGGCACCGCCTGGCTCGGTGGCCAGGTGGCCCGCACGGCACACGCAGCGGGCCACCACGTCACCTGCCTGGCGCGAGGGCAGGCGGGCTCGGCACCCGACGGGGTCGCGTTCGTCGCCGCCGACAGAGACCGAGACGACGCGCTCGAGCCGCTGTTCGACAACCGTTGGGACTTGACCGTCGACGTGTCCCGCCACCCGGGACACGTACGGCGAGCCGTCGCGGCGCTGGCCGACAGGTGCATGCACTTCGTCTTCGTGTCGACCGGCAACGTGTACGCCGACCACTCGACTCCCGGCGCCGACGAGGCGGCCGAGCTCCTCCCCCGCCTCGACGCCGACCTGATGGAGTCGATGGAGACGTACGGCGAGGCGAAGGTGGCGTGCGAGCAGTTCGTGCTCGACGCCTTCGGGGCCGACCGCACCCTGATCGCTCGATCAGGCCTGATCGGTGGGCCAGGAGACTGGTCGGGCCGCACCGGCTACTACCCGCTGCGATGCGGACGGCCCTCGGTCGACGACGGCCGGGTGCTGGTGCCGGACACGCCGGACCTACCGACGCAGGTGATCGACGTACGAGATCTGGCCGCCTGGTTGGTCGACGCAGGGCTGGCCCGGACGAGCGGCATCTTCAATGCCGGCGGCGACACCGTGCCACTCGGCGACCATCTCGGGGCCGCGCGCGAGGTGGCTCGACACCAGGGCGAGCTCGCGCCGGCTCCCGAGGAATGGTTGCTCGCACACGAGGTCGAGCCCTGGATGGGTGCGCGCTCGCTGCCGATGTGGCTGCCCCGGCCGGCCTACGCCGGCTTCAGCGCCCGCGACAGCAGCGCGTCGCGAGCGGCTGGCCTGCAGCCGCGACCGTTGGCCGAGACGCTGGCCGACACCTTGGCCTGGGAGTTGGCACAGACGTCCGAACGTCCGCACGCGACCGGCCTCACCGCCAACGACGAGCGCGCCCTGCTGGCCGAGCTGTCCGGCCGTTGACGTGCCCGTTGCGTCCTGCACTCCGGTCGTCGGAGCGACCGCGTTGCAGGACGCAAGGACAGGCTCAGCCGGTCAGTCGACGTCCTCGCCGCTGTCAGAGACGGCAGCGGCGTACTCCCAGTGCCAGGGTTCGTACAGGGAGGTCTGGGCCCATTCGGGGTTCTCCCAGCCGAACGCGGGGGCGTTGTCCTGCATCCAGTCGAAGGCGGGACTCCCTGCGCCGCTCTGGATGCCGCCGCACAGGTCGAGGGCAACGGCCAGGCCGTGGTTGCTCTTGCCGGGGGCGGCGGCGAGACCGGGCTTGGCGGCCGCGACCGCGTACTGCTCGTCGAGGTTGCGGTACGAGTCCGTGACGCACGGGTAGCTGCCGAAGTCACGCTTGTAAGCGATGCTGAGCTCCCACCAGGCAGCGGCGGCATCAGTGCGGAGGAGCTCGCCGGGCTGCGGCAGTTCGCAGAGGGTGGCGACCTCGATCAGGCCGTTCTGGGCGTCAGTGACCTCGCCCTCGACCGGCGCGCAGCCGGTCATCGGGCCAAGGTCGTCGAGGTCGACGACAACGTCGGTGTCGCGTCCGCCGCTGCGGCTGACCTGCGGCGCGGTGTTGCGCTCGCGCTGCAGGAGTTCGGGGACGTACGCAGCGCCTCCCTCGAGGTCAGGAACCTCAGGCGGCGTGGCCGACTTCGTCTGGTCTCCGCCCGAGTCAGCTGCCATCGCGTCGACGCCGAGACCAGCGACGTACACCGAACCGGAGGCCAGCAACGCGGCGGCGCCGACGCCTCCGAGAAGGCTCGGACGACACCACACAGGTGGCGGAGCGTGACGTCGATGTGACTGGCGGTGGCGGCCTTTTCCCGACTCGGGAGCCGCCCGAGGAGCGAGGTGCTTCCCCGGCATCAACAAACTCCCATCGACTGGTGCGCAACGGTCGGCAACGATAGCGGAGGCACCCCGCCTGCGACCAATCGAGCGCAGGGACCTGTGGACGCCGTCACCACAGGTTCGGACGCGGTGGGTCTCCCCTCAGGCAGGACCGTCGGTACGTCGGGTGACGAACACGAACTCATTGCCGGGCCGGTCGGGAGCATCACGTACGTCCTTGATCCCGAAGCCCGCCGCCGCAAGCGATCGCTCGACCTCGGCACGCTCGCGGAAACGCAGGGTCGAGGAGGACGTCATCACGGCACCGTCGAGGCGAGCTCGAAAGTCGTCTGGAAGCTCACGAGACCCGCGGCTACGTCCACGCCTGCTTGGCCGGATCCCGGGTCTCGAAGACGAGCCGACCCTCCGGACGCAGCGCCGCTCGCACACCCACCAGGGTGTCGCGCCGCCAACGATCGTGAGCGTTCGGCCCCCGCCGAGTAGTGGGTTCCGGTCGAGCGACCCATCTGGCGGGAACGCTTGGTCGCCCCCGTCGCCCCCGTCGCCCCCGTCGCCCCCGTCGCCCACCATGGGCGGCCCCAGAGGTGCTGCACACCGCCCAGATTGACGCAGGACTTTCGGCCCGCAACGGCTGCGGCGGCGAGGTCCAAGGTCTCCTCACGGTGCAGTGCGGCGCAGGCTTGCTGACCACGTCAGGGCGTCGCCGTGAGTATGAAGCGGGTCCCTACGACGCTCGGGGCGAAACCGGACGGGCCGAACGCTGCGGCAAGAGCGTTCTTGGCCCGCCACCCTGTGCAGTGACCGGGCGCGACGATTCT
>Ga0136617_10003311_pt1 | contig 14390 bp, 13 predicted proteins | sample AntDrymUQ3222106_2_FD_129672 | JGI IMG/M metagenome (GOLD analysis project Ga0136617, IMG submission 129672) | Polar desert sand microbial communities from Dry Valleys, Antarctica - metaG UQ322 (21.06) | ecosystem: Environmental > Terrestrial > Soil > Desert | place: Antarctica: Dry Valley... | reverse complement strand
CGTTCAAGTCGAACGCGGAACACAGTTTCTGCGCGATCCCGGATCTGTCTGCGTTGGTCGTCCGCATCTTTATGTTTACGATCTACGCGGAGCGAGACATATCGGAGTAAAAGCGGCCGGCAGACTTTCCGCACGAGGTCGCCCTCACCAACGATCATGCCGGCTTTTGTCAGCTTTGCGCATGCTGCCTCAGCAAGGCTGCGAGGGCTTCTCATCACGCCAATGGGCGATCGGCAGTCATCTTCGGCGAGAAGAAGGATCTGCCACAGAACGAGCGGCATAGCGCTGACCAAGATCGCTGATTGGGGCCGAGGGTTAGGGCACTGTCGCCCGATTTCGATATCGATGAAGTCCGGCATTGGTCACCTCCTGCCGATCACGGCAAAAATTGGAGGGACTATTGGGCCCTCCGGTGACCAATACGTGCCCGGGGCCGGGGCAACGCGTCTCGGGCGATACCGCGCAGATCAACGTGCCCCCAGCGTCTAAGACGCAGCCCGGCAAGCACGTGAGCGCCGCTATGGGTCTGATTAGACCGGAAAAGTTTAAAAAGTCTTAATATCAAGGGCCGGGACTGGCCGCGCAGCGACCCGGCAAACCGCGAACGGTGCGCAGAAAGTCATGACGCGGAGTCCGTCCTCAGAGCGTCGGATTTCCGTTCGGGAGGGTGATCTTCAAACCATGCAAACCGAACGTGTGGAGCACCTAGTTCGGGACGATGTGCTCGTCGTTGAAGGCGACATCAGCACGCGTGCGTCCGCAAATAAAGCAGGCCAACCCCCCGCAGATGTCGTCACGAAGTCGGACGAGGAAAAGAGGAGAATCTCTCCGGCGTCGTCGCGGATGGTGACGTCGGTTTTTCCGGGGTGCGCAGGTTCGTGTGTCATCAAATTCCTCGAGTCGCCGATTCCCGCAGGCTTGCCGGCCCTTCCTGGGCGCTTTAAACGCGCTGTGACCTTACTCCAGCGGGCCTTCGAGCCGGACGACTCCGTCGCGAGGCGAAAGAAAAGCGCTGTCTAAGGCGTCGCGGCTTACGGGGGGCGGGTTTGGGTACGAGTTACTACACGGACCGCGAATACGGCGCGCGGCCGGCAATATCGGAAACGATCGACGCGCGCGTTTGGGGGGCCCTTCACGCGCTGATCGACATGCGCATCGGAAATGGGGCATTCGGGTTTCGGTTCGCCGAGCAATGTCCGGACGGAAACGGGCCATGCGGCTGCGACCGGCAGGCTTTCGCGCAGTTCCTCCAAGCTGAGGTTCCCTGGATTGACTGGCCGCTGCGACGCGACGAGCTACCGGAGACGCCGGTCGTGCTCGACCTGCTGGAGTTTTGCGCCAAGGCGGTCGGCGAACCGATCCTGGGCAACCACCACTCCTACTATCACCATTATCACATGGAATGGGATCGAGCCGCGGGTCTCTCCTCGTTCGTCGCGGATGTGAACCTCCTGTTTCAACGGAACGGCGTCGCCTTCAAGCTTGAGGCCGATGGCCGGGCGCAGCGGATACTTCCACAACCGGTCGCGCAGGCACTCGGCCGGCAGATGTTCGATACCGGTGAAAGGGAACTGGATCGACTGCTGGAATATGCTCGCTCCCACTTCCTCTCGCCGAAGCTCGACGATCGCCGCGACGCGACCGAAAAGTTGTGGGATGCCTTCGAGCGGATGAAAACGCTCGAGCCCGGTTCGGACAAGCGAGCCCAAGCCGATGCACTCCTAGATCGCGCCGCAGCTCCCGGGACGAGGATGCGTGACGCCTTCGCCGAGGAAGCGAGCGCGCTCACGTCCATCGGCAACAGTCTCCGCATTCGCCATTCGGAGGTGACGCAGGAGATGATCGATCGGTCGAAGCAGCTGGACTGGCTCTTCGTCCGCATGTTCAGCTTCGTGCGACTGCTGTTGCTGGCGTCCAAGCGGAGTGCCCATCCACCGTCCAGCGGGAGTCAGTGAAGGATGAACATTAACTTTTCAAAGGCGGATGTCGGCGTCGCGATCGGAACCGTCACTGCCATCGCCGGTATCCTTGCGCATCTGAAGTTCGACAATTCGGTCACGACGGCGCTGACGTCGGCGGGCGTTATCGCGACAGCATTGTTGGGCTACTTCAAGTCGCGCAGCGCGGCGAAGAGCGCGCAGGAGTCAGAGAAAAGCGCCCGAGACAGCGCGCGCGACGTGGCCAACATCGCGGCCACGACGTCGACGGACACCACCGCCAAGACGGTGCTGGTGCAAACGGTCACCGCCGAGCGGGCGAAATGGCGGGCGGAGATGCGGGATTACGTCGAGCGGCTAGTGGCGCTCCTGCGCGCCCATGAGAGGGTCGGCCCCGAGACCGATTGGGAGCAGGTCGACCGTCTGCGGACCGGGATCCGGCTGCGTCTCAATCCGAACGCCCGCACCCCGCCCCCCGAGGCGGGTGACATGCATGAAGCGGATCGCAGGGTACACCAAGTGCTCGACGCCATCACGGTCGCCGGCAAGTCTGGGACGGAGCTGCACGCCGAGTTGGCCGACCAGCTGGAGGAGCACATGGCGGTCCTCCTCAAGGGCGAGTGGGACAAATCGAAAGACGAAGCCGTATCGGGAAAACTAGGCGTTCGGTGATGCGATGTCGGCCGCTTCAGCAACGCCGTGCTAGGATGGGCCAAGCCGACCCACTCGAGGTGTATTGGAGACGACATGAAGAATCCGACCTTCGATGATCTGCCTTTCAATAAGCGGCCCGACCTTTCGCCGTATCTGATCCACCTGACCAAGAACACGAAGCCCAAGGATGATTACAGCGCCTACGGAAATCTCCTGAGCATACTGCAGACCGGTCTCATCTGGGGCAGCGGCAAAGCCGGCTACATCCGCGGCGGCAAGAAGGCAGCCTGTTTCATGGACGTTCCCTTCGCCTCGCTCAAATATGTGCTCACCCCGGAAAATACGAAACCGTCGGAACCACGATATGAGCCTTACGGCATCGTCGTCGGGAAGGCGTCCGGCTACAAGCGCGGCTTGCGGCCGGTCCTCTATCTGTCCGACGAGGAAGTCCGGCTACTCGGCATCCCCAAGGCCGAGCAGTGGCGTGTCGTCCGATTGGAAAAGCGCGACGACGGCTGGGTGAACTGGGTCCACGAGCGCGAATGGCGATGCGAGGGAACGTACAAGTTGCCCGCCACCGTGCCGGCCGTGATAATTCGCAACCTCGCCGCCGCGAAACGGCTGCGCCAACGGCTTGCCGACGAGCCGGATGAGTTCAAGTGCATCCCCGACGCGATCCTGCCGGCTAGCATGATTTGCCAAGGTCTGCTCAAATGACTGCGGTTGTCGGCTGTCAGAGCTCGGTCAAGCTGGCCAACCGCTCGTATCATGAGCTGTTCCACAAGCCGCCTAAGGCCACGGCGTATCAGTATGAAACGCTGGCAGAATCGGTCGCGCCGATTGTCCCACTGTACATGTTCTACAACCACCAGACCGTGGTCGATGACCCTGCCTACCGCGGGAAGGCACCGACGGTCAGCGGAATCAACCTCGCATTCGCTGAGGACGTCAGGGGGGAGCTGGACCTGAAGGTCGCGGCGGCGAAGGCGAAGCCCAGGAAGGTGCTGCACCACAAGCGGCTCCGACACCTGCGCATGCACTTCTTCGGTCTCGAGGCGATCCTCTGTCCGGAGGGGGACTGGGAGGGCGCGGGAGTGCCCACGCCGGATATGGTATCCGCCTCGCTGAGGCAGCGCTGGAACGACCGGACCGGGGGGCGTAGTAAGGTCCACGACCAAGTGCTGCGACGGCTGCTTGAGCCCGGTCATCTCGGACCCGCTCGGGACGGCGATGGACGCCCCGCCGACGGGCCGGCAGTCCGCGTGACCCGGAGCGTCGAGAGGCCGACCATGACGTTCATATCCGGGCGGACGGGCGACGCGCGCACCCCCGAGATCAGCGACGGGCGGAGCGTCCCCGATTGAGGCGAACCGGGTGGCGAACCACCGCACCGTCAAGCTGAACGCGTCGCATCGGCGGACGAGCCCAGCCGCAGTTCTTCCTCCGCGATCCCGATCAGGCGCGCCGCGACCGCCTCCCCGTCACCGAGGACGTTGACGAGCCCGTGCCAGGCCCGATCGGCTTCGTCGGTGAGCAGCCGCACGCGGGCTTGGCGCAGGCCGGACCGGTGCGCGAGGTGGCCATCACGGCTCCGAAGCCCATGTCGTCGATTTGCCCATCGACCTTTACGGAACGGATCTTCTGCCGCGGCCGGTTAAGCGGCCTTCCGACAGGAGGCGGGAAACAGAAATGTAATGTCTCATCGCGCGGTGTTGCTCTTGATCTGTGATGCCGGTAACTGCAGCGAGTGAGTGCAGCCACTCACCGTTGTCGCTGACCATAAATGGGGGAAAACAGCGCTTTGGCGAAGCACGGGGGCCTTAGCTGAGGTTCCTGCCGCCCCAGCCAGTCCTCCGACCCACGCGCGGCTCAGGCGAACGCGATCGTCACTTCCTGGTAGAGCTTGCCCGGCTCCATCTCGTGGGTCGAGTGGAGGTCGGACAGCGCCTTCAGATCGTTGAGGAGGCTCTGGCGCGGGACCTCGGTATGGTCCTCGGCGTGCCCGTGCTTGCCGGGCATGGTGGAGAGCAAGGTGGTCAGCCGGTCGCCGCTGTCCTTGCCGCCTTTTTTCGCGAACTTCGCCCACATGCTGCGCGGAGTGGCGTTGAGACTGCCGTGGTGGCCGACCTTGTAGACATCGACATCGGCGAGCAGGGCGACGATCTCGGGCTTGCTGAGCGCGAACCGCCAATTCTCGATCTGGGCGTCGCCCGGGAACAGCAATTTCTTGCCGCCGACCTCGAACAGCAGGATCAGGCTGGTATTGTTCATCTGCTTGTCGAGCGCGCTGACCAGGCCGAGAAATTGCTGGCTGCGCCCTTCGGTCAGCCGCTTGGCGATCCAGCGCACCTCCATCGGTAGCTTGCCGCCGGGGTGGGCCGGGTGGTCCGGGAACAACCGAATTTCCTCGCCGGCCTCACTGAATTTCTTGTCGGCGTTGAGCCCCTTGAGCGCGAAATGCCAATATTCGTCGGGGTCGCGCGAGCGCTGCTTGCGGATCGTCTCGGTCTGGCGAAGCGTCGGCGGGCCGAGCACCCGCGTGGTTACGCCGGGCAGCGCGGTTTCGAGCCCCGCGTCGCTGCCGTGATACGCGTAAACGTGGCTGCCGCCGATTCGCATCAGATTTTCGACCGCGGAGAGGTTCTTGACGTTGTCGCGGCCGATGAAGCCGAGCCGCTCCTTAATCTCCTTGGGCGCGTGCTTGAGCGCCTTGGTGTCGAGCATCTCGACCACCCGCGCCGCGGTGTCGTGCATCGCCTGCAGCGAGGCCTGGCGCTTGGCGAGCGAGCGGACGTCGGAGCTGATCTCGGGTCCGAGCGAATCCTTCTCGGCGTCGGGCGCCTCGGTCCAGGGCTGGACCACCGTGCCTATGTCGATCCGCGCGATGATGTCGCCCGATCCCGATTTGTCGGCCTTGGTGGCGAAGCCGCTGATATGGTCGGCGTGGCGGTGGGTCGCGACCACACCGGCGAGCATGCCGCCGCATTTTGTCTCGATGTCGGCGGCGACCCGCACCATCAGGTCGTTTTCCTCATGCTCGGGAATGCCGGTGGTGCCGAAATCGATCAGCAAATGACGGTCGCCCCCGTCATAATGGAAGCGCAGCAGAAAGCAGTCGCCGAAGCCGACCTGGTAGGAGAAAATCGTGACGCCGGTGGGATCCTGTGCCATCTCTCAGCCCTCCGCCCGTGCCATGTGAAGCGCCGAAAAGCGATCGCGCAATCCGCGATGCGGCGCGATCTCGCCCATATCGACCAGATATTCGAGCCGGCGCAATTGCCGGTCCTTGTCGGTCAGGCTGTGGACGATGTGATATTTGATCCGGCCATATTGGTCGAAGACGATCACGCCGCCGCCGAACACTTCGAGCCGCTGCTTGGTCGACATGCCGTCAGGCCGCTCGAAGCCGAGCAAGACCTTGCATTCGGCCGCGAACATATCGAGCGTCTGGACGTAGGTGACGACGGTTTCCTTGACGAAGAAGCCGTCCGGGCCCTGGCGCGTGCTCGAGCGGACCGAATCGACCTCGATCGGCACCCGTTCGCTGATGCCGAGCGCGTTGCGATTCTCCCAGACGAAGCGGAACACCTCGTCGCGGTCGGTCAGCATCGACGCGAAATTGGTGCGGGCGTAGGTGATCGGCGGGTCGGCCGGCTCGACGAACGGGCACCACGTGCCTTCCTCGACATGGCAGCCGATCGCCGGCAGGTCGATGCCGTAGCTTTCGAAGGTCTCGCGCATCACCCGCCGGTAGCCTTTCCGGTCCTCGGGGATGAGCTCGGCGTCGGCGGTCAGCAGGGACGCGAGATAGGCGCCGAAATCCATGTCGGTCGGAGGGCAATAATCGAGCGCGCGGATCGCCATTGTCAGCAGATGGTCGGCGACCTTGGCGCCCTCCTCGACGACCATGTCGCGATTATATTTGCTGCCGAACGTGCCAAGGTCGCGGATACGCTTGTCCCACAAAGTGAGGAACGCGCTCATGAAGGCCGCGACCAGCACCTCGCCGCGGTGATGCTCCTCCTGATAATCGGGCATCGAGAGATAATCTTTGTTGGGCTCCATCTCGACCGAGCGGCGCAACGCGGCGCCGCGCGCCTCGTGGACCTCGTCGCCGTCTAAGAGTTCGCTGCCCACTTCCTTGGCGAGGCCGGTCAGAACCGAGCCACGCAGGGCCTTGAGTCCGACCCGCTCGGCGTCGATCAGCGGCACCTCGCCGTCGCGATTCGGCGGCTCGGCGGAATCGCTGAGCGCCGCGCCGACGATCTCGGGCAGCGAGAAGATCGAGAGCAAGGCGACGATGTCGGCGAAGGCCTCGTGGAACGCCGCCTGGTCGGGCGTCGAGGCCTCGGTGAAACGGGTGCGCAGGCCATCGAGCAAGGCGTGCGTGGTCTCGTGCGCGACGACGTCGTGCGACAGGCAGGTGAACACCATCTTGCCCGACCGCCCGGGAAAATAGCCGAAGAAAAGCGCGTGATCCTGCTCGGAGTAAAAGGCGTTCGCCTCGGCGAAGGCGTGGGGAACGACGTTGAGCTGGTGGCCGCCATGGCTCCAGGCGACCCGGCGTCCCAAGGCGAACTCGAACCGCGCGAGCGTGCGCATCACGATCGCATAGACGTTCTGGGCGTGGAAATTGGGGTTGGCGAGCAAGCGGTCCTCGAACGCGCGATGCTCGAGCGCGGCGCCTTCCTGCGCGAACTCGAACGGGTCGCCCTTGGGCCGCGGCGCATCGCTCGTGTAGATCAAATCCTTGTAAAGCAGTTGCGAAGAGGCGTCGAAATCGACAACCTTGACGCGATACCCGGTGGGACCGGGCCCGAGCTCTTCGGCGGGGACTTCGACCCGCGCGAAAGCGAGCGGTCCTTCGGGGCCGCCAAAGCGGACGGCCGGATCCTGCGCCAATATGGTAAGCTTGCGCGTATTCGAAAGGCGATTCATGCTCTTCCCCCCGCATTCCAGCCGCCGACTCGCAAGGCTGCGGCTTGTTCTTCAACCTATCAGTGAATCATGACTTTGCCAGCAGCAGAATCTTGTGTGTTCGTCGGTATCGGCGGGTGGAATTTCGCGCCGTGGCGCGGCGTCTTCTATCCGCCGAAATGGCCGCAGGCGAAGGAACTCGAATATGCGTCGCGGCACGTGAGCGCGATCGAGATCAACGCCACTTATTATAAATTGCAGAAGCCCGATCTCTTCCGGCGCTGGGCCGCGACCGCGCCCGACGGCTTCAAGTTCGCGGTCAAGGCGTCACGTTTCTGCACCAACCGCAAGCTGTTGGGCGACGGCGGCGAGGCGATCGCGAAATTCGTCGGGCAGGGGCTGATCGAATTGGGCGACAAATTGGGCCCGATCCTGTGGCAGTTCATGGGCACCAAGCGGTTCGAGCCCGAAGATTTTCAGGCGTTCCTGAACCTCTTGCCCGCGAGCGAGGCGGGCGTGCCGCTCCGTCATGTCGTCGAGCCACGCCACGAAAGCTTTCGCGATCCCGCCTTCGTCGCGATGGCGCGCGCCGCCGGGGTCGGGATCACGTTCGCGGACGCCGACGATTATCCGTGCATCCCCGATCTCAGCGGCGACCTGGTCTATGCGCGCCTCCAGCGCTCGCGCCAGGACGAGCCGACCGGCTACGATGACGCCGCGCTAGGCCGATGGGCGGGTATGGCGCGGACATGGTCGCGCGGAGAGAGTCCGCCGGGCTTGCCTTATGCCGCCGCACCGCCGCCGCCGCGGCCGCGCGAGACCTTTATCTTCTTCATCAGCGGCGCGAAGGTGCGTAATCCCGCCGCCGCGCGGGCATTGATCGCGAGGCTGGACCAGGCATGAGTTTCAATTCGACCGACGAGGCGCGGACGATCTTCGATCGCCTCGGGATCGAGGCCGGCGCATTTTCCGGCGGCGGGCCGGCATCGCATTCTCCCATTGACGGCCGGAGGATCGGCACGGCGGCGGCGCTCGACGCGGCCGGGGTGAGCGAGGCTGTCGGCTTTGCGCACGAGGCGTTCCTGCGATGGCGGATGGTGCCGCCCCCACGGCGAGGCGAACTGGTGCGGCTGCTCGGGGAAGTGCTGCGCGAGAATAAGGACGCGCTCGGGCGGCTGGTCAGCCTCGAGGCCGGCAAGATCCTCCAAGAAGGGCTCGGCGAGGTCCAGGAGATGATCGACATTTGCGACTTCGCGGTCGGCCTCTCGCGCCAGCTTTACGGCCTGACCATCGCCACCGAGCGGCCGGGGCACCGGATGATGGAGACCTGGCATCCCTTGGGCGTGGCCGGGGTGATCTCGGCGTTCAACTTTCCGGTGGCGGTGTGGGCGTGGAATGCGTGCCTGGCGTTCGTCTGCGGCGATGCCGTGGTGTGGAAGCCGTCGGAGAAGGCGCCGCTGACGGCGGTCGCGGTGCAGGCTTTGTTCGAGCGCGCGGCCGAGCGGTTCGGGGACGCGCCGCCGCATTTGTCGAGCGTGGTCCAGGGCGGGCGCGAGACCGGCGAGGCGTTGGTCGACGACCCACGCGTCGCGCTCGTCTCGGCGACCGGATCGACGCGGATGGGCCGGGCTGTGGCGCCGCGCGTGGCGGCGCGGTTCGGGCGCAGCCTGCTCGAGCTCGGCGGCAACAACGCGATGGTGGTCGCGCCGTCGGCCGACCTCGACCTCGCCAGCCAGGCGATCACCTTCGCGGCGGTGGGGACGGCGGGGCAGCGCTGCACGACGTTGCGGCGCCTGCTCGTCCACGAGGACGCGTACGACCGGCTCGTCCCGCGCCTGAAGAGCATCTGGGCAAGCGTACCGGTCGGCAATCCGCTCGACGACGACATTCTGGTCGGCCCGCTGATCGACGCCGCCTCGTACGAGGCGATGCAGGCGGCGCTAAAGCGGGCCAAAGCCGAGGGTGGAGTGGTTCAGGGCGGCGAGCGGCTGTTCGCCGGACAATGGCCCGACGCTTATTATGTGCGGCCGGCGATCGTCGAGATGCCCGGGCAGAGCGCTATCATGCTGACCGAGACGTTCGCGCCGATCCTCTACGTGCTGCGCGTCTCGAGCCTCGACGAGGCGATCCGGCTTCACAATGACGCGGCGCAGGGGCTGTCCTCGTCGATCTTCACCACCGATTTGCGCGAGGCCGAGACCTTTCTGTCGCCGGCCGGCTCGGATTGCGGGATCGTCAACGTCAATATCGGGCCGTCGGGGGCCGAGATCGGCGGCGCGTTCGGCGGCGAGAAGGAGACGGGCGGCGGGCGCGAAAGCGGCTCCGACGCGTGGCGCGCCTATATGCGGCGCGCGACCAACACGATCAATTACAGCCGCGCGCTGCCGCTCGCGCAGGGAATCGATTTCAACTTGCCTTGAGCCCGAGGAACGCCCGCCTTTACAAACTGTTGCCGCCGGGAAGCGGCCCGCGAGAAATCGTCGGTTCACGCCCCGCTCAGCATCGGGACCGCTAGTGCGCGGCGCGAACATGTCCTAAGGGGTCGTCATGCAAAAAAGTCATCGTCTCGCCGTCTTGCCGATCCTGCTCGCGGCCACCGCCACGCCCGCGCTCGCGCAACTCAAGCAAGGCGAAGCCCCGACCAAGGAGCAAGTCGCGGCCGGCGAAGCGCCCGCGACCCCGCTGGCCGAGGGCGAGACCGCATTGCGCTCGCTGCAGAACCCGGCGCTGGCGCCGAACTGGACCGTCCCGGCCGCCAGGGAACTGCTCGATTATGTCGAAGCGGTCGGCGGCGACGGGCTCGATCCGGCGGATTATCGCGCCGAGGCGCTGCGCGCCGCGCTCGCGGCGGGCGATCCGGCCGCGCTGCGGACCGCGGCGACCGATACGTTCCTGCGGCTGTCCTCCGATCTGGCGCTCGGCCACGTCCGCGGCGACGCGCGGGTCGAATGGCACATGCAGGACCCCGATCTCAACGGGAACGAGCAATATGCGTTGATGGCCAAGGCGGTCGAGAACAACACGGTCGGCGACACCTTGACCTCGCTGCTACCGACCCATCCGCAATATAACGAGCTCAAGCTCGTCCTCGGCAAGACCACCGACGCGTTGACCCGCGACAAGGTCCGCACCAATCTCGATCGCTGGCGCTGGCTGCCGCGCGACCTCGGCAAGCGCTACGTGATCGTCAACGTGCCGGCTTACACGGTTGCCTTGGTCGAGGACGGGGCGATCGTCGCCAAGCACCGCGCCGTAGTCGGCGCCGCCAAGACCGCGACCCCACAGCTCAGCGCGCTCGCCACCGGCGTGATCATCAATCCGTGGTGGGAAGTGCCGACCAGCATCTCCCCCGAGGTGCGCGGCAAGAAGGGCTATGTCAGCGTCAAGAATGGCGATGGCGTCCGCTATCGCCAGCCGCCCGGGCCGGGCAACGCGCTCGGCCGGATGAAGGTGGTGATGCCCAACAATTACGCGATCTATCTGCACGACACGCCGTCGAAGAGCCTGTTCGCGCGGCCCGCGCGGGCGTTCAGCCACGGCTGCATCCGCACGCAGGACGCGCTCGGCTTTGCCGAGGCGCTGCTCGGCAATCCCGAATGGGACCGCGCCGCCATCGATGCGACGGTGAAGGGCGGCAAAACGATTGAAGCGACCGCCTCGGTGCCGACCCCGGTCTATATCACCTATTTCACCGCGGCCGCCTCGCGCGATAATCAGGGGATCGTACGCTACAACGACATTTACAGCCGCGACGGGATCGTCGTCGCCGCGCTCAACGACAAAGCGGGCGGGGCGCTGGCCTCGGCGGCGCGGTAGCCCTGTTGAAAGCCGAGTCCGCGCGAGCGGATCAGACTCTAACTCAGATTTTATCGGCGTAGAGCAGGCGGCCGGGGCCGAGTTGCTGCAGCACATATTGCAGGCTGAGCTGCGATAAAGCGAAGCAGCCCTCGCTGCGGCCGAGCTTGCCATGCGCCTGCGCGACTTCAGGCTCCGAATACCAAGCGCTGTGGACGACGATCGCGCGGTCCTCGGCATTGCTGTTGCTATAGTCGAGGCCGGTGAGGCGCAGCGAGCGGCCATATTTGCCGTGGTAGACATCGCCGGTGACGTAGGCACCGGCCGAGGAGGCTTCGGAACCCACGACGTTGGAGAACCGCTCAAGATACCCGCAATGGGCGGGATCCGAGCCGCGGCCGTGGGCCACCTGATATTCGGTGACCATGCCGCTGCCGACATAGAGCAAATAGAAGCGCGGATCGCGCGAGGCGCGCGAGAAATCGGTGATGCCTATCACGTCGGCGTGGCGGATCGCGCCACGTTTCGCCTGGAGCGCGCCGCGGGCGCGGGCGAGCAGGCCGGAATTGATCGCTGGACGGGCCGCGGGCCGCGCGGGAACCGGCTTGTAGGAGGCGGGAGGATCTTTGAGGCTGCCAACGATTTCCGCGAGCGTCTGGGCGTCGGCCGAAGAGGTGAGCAGCCCCGCCGCGGCGCCTGATCCCAGCAATTGCCTGCGCGTGAAAATAGTTCGGTCCCTCCCGGAAGTGTCATGCCAATCTACGGGACGGGGGGTTTCGGCTCAATGAAGTGAAACCCCGCAAAGCGCCGCGTTCATCGCAGCGGGGCCGCGCTTCATCGCATATGTCGCTGGAATCGTTAAATGCGAGCGAAGGAATCCACGCCGCCGCCGAAGCATCCTTTTTGCCGATGACGCCGTTCGCGAACCTGCCCGCCAGCCCGGCCTGGCGCCGATGGAGGCCAAATCGGCTGCTCATTTGCCGGACGGACGGGACTGGCTGTTCGAGCCGAAATATGACGGCTTTCGCTGCCTCGCCTTTCGCGACGGCGACGCGATCACGCTCCGGTCCAAGTCCGGCAAACCGCTCGAGCGCTACTTTCCGGAGCGGCGCTTTCGCCACGGCACCAGATTCCTGCGCTGGCGGCCGGACAAGGCGCCCGGCCAATGCCGGATGGACCAGCTCGAAGGTGCGATCTGAAGGTCCGAAATGGAGCTCGGGCAACAGCGTTTGACGCTAGTCATCCTAGGCCTGGATTGCGGTTATTACGGTATCTAAAATTGTTGCGCCGCTTACCGCTGGTGGTGTTTATGGGCGGTGCATCAACTGGTCCTGATGCAAATCTTCGGCGGCGGGAACCCCACTCCCGCCGCCACCTTATTCCCGATCTTACGCTATCAGGCGACCGGACGGGTCCAGCCGGCGCGTCGTTGCGTCGGCCGCGGAGCCGGCCTCGAGGAGGAGAAGCCCGCTGTCCTTCCAATATGTCCATGTCGTCGACGACGACCGCGAAGTGCGCCGGTCGATCAGCTTCATCCTCGGCACAACCGAGCTCAAGTCGCGGCCGTTCGCGAGCGGCGTCGATTTCCTCGAAAGCCTGAGCGAGCTTGATCCCGGCTGCGTCCTGCTCGACCTCCGCATGCCCGAGATTGACGGCTTCGGCGTGATGTCGGAGCTGGCGCGCCAAGGCGCCGACTGGCCGGTGATCGTGATGACCGGCCACGGCGAGGTGTCGGTCGCGGTCAAGGCGATGAAGCTCGGGGCGATCGACTTCATCGAAAAGCCGTTCGAGGAAGAGGCGTTGCTCGACAGCCTCGCCCGCGCCTTCGACCAGCTCGCGGTCACCGGCGAAGCGAGCCGGCGCAGGCGCGAAGCCGGCGACCGGATCGCCCAGCTCACCGCGCGCGAGCGCGAAGTGCTGGCCGGGCTGATCACCGGCATGTCGAACAAGGCGCTGGCGCTACGGCTCGGCATCACCCTGCGCACGGTCGAGATGCACAGGGCCAACATGATGGACGGGATGGGCGTGACCAGCCTCGCCGAGGCGCTGACGCTCGCGGTTCAGGCCGAGATCGCGCCGCTGGAGATCGCCGCCGCTTAACATCCGCCGCCGCGCTTCCTATCTTCCGGTAGACACGAGCGGACAATCGAGCGAGGCGATCATGGCGGAAGAGACTGCGACACTGGCGGGCGGATGCTTCTGGTGCACCGAGGCGATTTACGACGACGTGATCGGGATTTCGAGCGTCGAAAGCGGCTATATTGGCGGGCATGTCGCCGACCCGAGCTACCAGCAGGTTTGCGGCGGCGGCACCGGCCACGCCGAGGCGGTGCGGATCGTGTTCGATCCCGAGGCTATCGCGTATGACGACGTGCTCGACATCTATTTCGCGACCCACGATCCGACCCAGCTCAACCGCCAGGGCAACGATGTCGGCAGCCAATATCGCTCCGCCGTCTTTCCGCATTCGCCCGAGCAGGAAGCATCGGCCAAAGCGGCGATCGCACGCGCGCAGGCGGATTGGGACCAGCCGGTGGTGACGACGATCGAGCCTTTATCCACCTGGTATCCCGCCGAGGATTATCACCAGCAGTATTTCGCGCGCGTCGGTGAGGGCAATCCCTATTGCATGGCGGTGGTCGCGCCCAAGCTGCGGAAATTCCGCAAGAGCTTCGCCGAGCGGCTCAAATCGCAGCCGGCCGTGTAGCTTCAGCCACCTCCAAGCTTGGTCAGCGCGAAGGCCGTGAGGAAGCCGGTGACGGCGATCAGCCCGGCATAATCGTGGGTGCCTTCGAATGCTTCGGGGGCCATCGTGTCGATCACCATCGCCAGGATCGCGCCCGCCGCGACGGCCTGCACCGCGGCGAGCACTCCCGGCGAAGCATCGGCAAAGGCGACATAGCCCACCCAGGCCGAAATCCCCGCGATCAGTGCGATCCCCGTCCACAAAGCGAATACGAAGGCGGGGCTTTTGCCTTCCTTTCGCATCCCGGCCGCGCTCGACAGGCCCTCGGGCAGGTTGGAGAGGAAGACCGCGATCACCGCGACGTGACCGATCATGCCGCCTTCGAGCAAGCTGACCCCGAT
>Ga0136617_10003310_pt1 | contig 14390 bp, 9 predicted proteins | sample AntDrymUQ3222106_2_FD_129672 | JGI IMG/M metagenome (GOLD analysis project Ga0136617, IMG submission 129672) | Polar desert sand microbial communities from Dry Valleys, Antarctica - metaG UQ322 (21.06) | ecosystem: Environmental > Terrestrial > Soil > Desert | place: Antarctica: Dry Valley... | reverse complement strand
GTCAGGGGCACGGTGAGGGTGAACGTCGTCCCCGCTCCCGCCACCGACTCGATCCCGACCGTCCCGTGCAGCGCGTTGACCTGGCTCTTCACGACGTCGAGGCCGACCCCGCGTCCCGAGACGGCGGTCAGGGAGCGCGCGGTGGAGAACCCGGGATGGAAGACGAGCGCGAGCAGGTCGCGGTCCTCGGTGGAGACCGCCATCCCCCGCGCGCGTGCCGCCTCGCGGATCCGCTCGCGATCGAGCCCGCGTCCGTCGTCGGCGATCGAGATCTCGACCCGCGCGCCCTTCAGGGCCGCGGATACGGTGATGAGGGCCGCCGCGGGCTTGCCCGCCGCGACGCGCTCCTCCACGGGCTCGACCCCATGGTCGACCGCGTTGCGGACGAGATGGATGAGCGGGTCCTTGAGCCGCTCGGCCACCGCGCGGTCGAGCTCCACTTCCTGCCCGACCAGCTTGAACGCGATCTCCTTGCCGCTGCCAAGGGCGAGGTCCCGGACGACGCGCTCCAGCCCCTGCGCGGCTTCGCCGAACGGCACCATCCGGAGGCTGCGCACGCCCGAGTCGAGGTCTCCCGCAGTGCGCATCAACGCCCGCCCGCCTCCGGCGGCCTCGGTCACCGCGCGCTCGAGCCCGTCCTTCAGCTTGTCGATGCCGGCGCCGAGGTGCTGCGCGGCGGCACGCGTGTCCTTCACGAGGTCGGGGGGGAGAAGGGTGACGAGGCGGCGGAAATCGACGACGAGGCCGGCGCCGGCGTCGGCGAGGGTCGTCCATTCCTCGCGATGCCGCTCGGTCTTGCGGGCGGCGAGGAGCAGCTCGCCGCTGCGCGCCAGCACCGTGTCGAGCTTCTCCGCGCTCACGCGCAGGCTCTCGCTGTCGCCGTCGCGGCGGTCGAGCGGCAAAGGCGGTGGCGCCGAAAGCGAGGGCGGCACCGGCGCCGCGGAGCGGGCGACGGGTCCGCGCGCCATCGCGGGGGCGGGCGCCGGGGCGGGCTCGTGCCGGGGCGCCGGCACGGGCTCGACGGGCTGGCGCGCCCGGAGGCGGGCCCCGTCCTCCTCGACGGCGTCGGCGGCCGCGAACAGGAGACGGAAGGCGTCGGCGTCGAGCGGCTTCTCGCCATCCCGCGCTCGGGCCAGGATGTCCTCCATGCCGTGACAGGCGGTTTCGATGGAGGCCACGTCCACCGCGCGTGCCGCGCCCTTCATGTTGTGCGCGGTGCGGAACAAGGACTGCAGCAGCGCCGCGGAGTCGCCGTGCCCGCCCTCGAGGGCGAGGAGATCGCGGTTGAAGTTGCGGACGTGCTCCGCCACCTCCTCCACGAACGTGGACATCAGGCTCTCGATCAGCGCGGCCTTGTTCAGGCCCTCACCGCATCATTTCCGTGAGTCGGCGGCCGGCGTCGCTCAGGGCCTGGGCGGTGCGGTTGGCCTGCTGGGTGGCGGCGAGATGCTGGCTCGACGCCTGGTTGATGTTGCTCATCGCGAGATGGATCTGCGACATGCCGGTGGCCTGCTGGCCCGCGGAAGCCGCCATCTGGCCCACGACCTGCCCGGACTCCGTCACCGTGTCGCCGAGGGCGCGGATGGTCTCGCCGGCCTGGAGGGCTACGGTGACGGCGGCGTCCACGCTGCGTTTGCCTTCCTCCGCGGCCGCCACCGCGCTGGTGGTTGCCTTCTGGATCTGGCCGAGGATCTGGCGCACCTGCGCCGTCGCCTTCTTCGACTGGTCGGCGAGCGCTTTGACCTCGCCCGCGACCACGGCGAATCCCTTGCCCTGCTCGCCGGCGCGCGAGGCCTCGATGGCCGCATTCAAGGCGAGCAGGTTGGTCTGCTCGGCGAGGTCGTTGACCGTCGAGGTGATCTCGCCGATGGCCTGCCCCTGTTCGGCGAGGGCCATGGTGCCGACGGTGATGGCCTGCACCTGGTCCTTCACCGAGCGCAACCCGACCACGGTGTCGTCGACGGCCTTGCGCCCGGCGCGGGCGATCTCCACCGCGCGGTTGGCGGCGTCGGCCACCGACGGCGCGCGCTCCGCGGCCTGGCGCGAGGTCTCCGCCACCTCGTTGACGGTGCTCACCGTCTGCGCCACCGCGGCCGCCTGCTGCTGGGCGGCGGCGGCCTGCTCGGTGGTGCCCGCCAGCAGCTCCGCGGCGGCGGCGGAGATGCCGTTCGCCGTCTCCGCCACTCCGGCCAGGAGGGTTTCGATGCGCACGCGCGCCGACGTCTCCTCTCCCAGCAGGCGGCGGATGGTGGCCAGCACGCCATTCCACGACTCGCCGAGCATGCCGACCTCGTCGGAGCCGAGATAGGGCGCGTCGGCGGTGTGGTCACCGGTCGCGGAGCGCTCCGCCACCGAGACCAGGATCCGCATCCGCCGCCCGAAGTGGCGCAGGAGGTACAGCGTCACCAGGCAGACGAACGCGACGAAGAGCAGGAAGCCGTACTGGACGGTGCGGAACCGGTTGGCGTCGTTGCGGACCGCGGCGTCGATCTCCTTCTGGACCTCGTTCATCTCGGCCACGTACCGCTTGACGGTGGCGGTCAGCGCGGACAGCGTCGCCGGATCGTGGCTGGCCGCGAGCCGATCCAGCGCGGGCACGATCTGGGAGCGCCAGAAGTTCTGCCGGCGCACGCCGGAGGCCGGCCCGCCGCCGTCGCTCATGGGCCCGCGGTCGCCGGTGCGAATCACGTCGAACCGGCGGTCGATCTCGCCGCGCACGTCCACGACCTCGCCCAGGGTGATCGCCCTTTCGGGGCCGGTGTCGCGGGCGAGCCGCTCGGTGAGGGCCAGCAGCCGATAGGCGTCGCTGCGGTCGTGGCTCAGCACGTTCGTCCGCGCCATGGCGGCGTCGATCTCGCCCAGCATCCGGAAAGCCGCGGCGATCAGGAGGATCGCGGATACCAGGATGGCCACGCTCAGCAAACCCAGGCGCGCGGCGAGGGTGTTCCAAAACGGAATGTCTCTCTTCATTTCGCCTGCTCTCTCTTCAAGTTCAACTGCGCACGGCCGGCGCCTCGCGATGCAGATCGATGGTCAGCTGCGGATCGCCCAGGAGCGCCTCTCCGGAAAGAACGATCACGCCGTCCGGGCTCACGCCCTTGACGTAGGCCCTTCCCCACGCCGTCTCGCTCTGGGCGAGGCCCGCGCGGGGCACGCAAATCATCTCGCTCGCGGAATCGGCGAGCAGCCCGAACTCGCGGCGGTTCTCCCCGACGACGACGATCCGCCCCAGGTCGGTGACGCCGACCGCGACGACCCCCAGGAGCTGTCGGAGGTCGAAGAGGGCGAGGATCCCGCCGCGCAGGCTCGTGATCCCAAGCACAAAGGCGGGAGTGCCGGGAACGGGGGTGAAGCGGGTGAGGCGCGCGACTTCGCGGACGAGCCGGCTCTCGATTCCGTAGCGCTCCCCGGCCAGCACGAAGACGACGAGCTCGAGCATCTCCCCGGGCCGGGGCGGCTCCGCGGGCACCCGCGCCAACAGGCGGGCGCGGGACGCGAGCGTATCGCGCCGGCTCTCAGGCACCGGCCACCTCCAAAATGGCCATCTCCGCGGAGGCCGCGGTGTGCAGCGCGCCCACGCGCTCGCCGGCCCCCGCCGGCAGCGGGTCGTCCGACGGCCGGGCCGCGCAGAGGTCGCGCGCGTTGCGGAAGGCGCGCAGGGCATCGGGCCGCGCCCCGCGCTTGCGGAGGATCGTGCCCAGGAGGAAATGCGCGACGGCGAGGGAGGGATCGAGATACAGCGCGCGCTCCGACTCGCGCTCGGCGTCCTCCGCGCGGTCGAGGGAGACCAGGAGCGCGGCCCTCAAGTAATGAAGCGGGGCGTCCATGGGAAGGCGGGCGATGGCCGAGCGGGCGAGGACCTCGGCTTCCATCGCGCCCAAGCCGTTCGCGACGACCATCACCTGGTCGAACGCCTCGCCCCCGTGGTCGCGCGGCCGGACGGCGAGGATCGGCGGCGTGGGCGGCGGCGGCGCCGACTCCATGCGGATCGACGGCTTTGTGACGGCGGGTAACAACACCGTCGTCTTGCGGGCGGGCGAGGCCAGACGACGGTACAGGAGCCCCGCCGCCGTCATCTCGATCTCGAACGGCGCGTGCTCGCCGAGGAGCGGATCGGAGCCGGCGGTGAGAAGCGCCCCGCCGGGGGCCAGGCTCTCGAAGAGGCGGGCCGCGATGCGGGCTACCGTCGGCTGGTCGAAATAGATGAGGACGTTGCGGCACAGGATGAGGTCCATGCCCGCGGCGCCCGCGGAGGAGTACGGAAGCGGCCCGACGAAGTTCAGCCGCGCGAAATGGACCTTGTTCCTGATGCGGTCCACGAGGACGCGCCTCCGCCGGTCGCTCCGGAAATAGGCCTGGAGGAAGTGATCGTCGACGCCGCGCATCGACCAGTCGGAGTACGACGCGGCGCGCGCCTTGGCGAGGGCGATCGGGGAGAGGTCGGTGCCGAGGATGAAGGCGCCGCTCTCCAGGCCACCCTGCTCGAGCAGGATGGCCAGGCTGTAGGGCTCCTCGCCGGAGGCGCAGCCGGCGCTCCAGATCCGTGGCGACGTTCCACGCCGCCCGAGCGCGGGCAGGACCTCGCGTCTCAGGAGCGCCATCTGCGCGGGGTCGCGGAGGAAGTGCGTTTCTCCCACCGTGAGCTCGTCGACGAGCTCGTCGAGCGCCCTGCCGTCGGCGCGCAGAAGCCGCAGGTAGGACTTGAGATCCGGCGACGCGCGGTGCTTCATGGCCCGGGCGACGCCGGCGTCGGCCTCGACCCGCCGGTTGGGGGCGAAGACCATGCCCGACGCCTCCTCCACCAGGGCGAGGATCTGCTCCCTCACGCGGGGTCGACCTCGTTCACCGCCGCGTCGAGGGACGCGGCCTCGGCCGCGGTGAGGAAGGTCGCGAGGTCATGGATCAGGACCAGCCCGTCGTCCACCCTGGCCACCCCGGCGACGTAGTCGGCGCTCGGACCGAGCGTCTCGGGGGCCTGGATGGAGGACTCGTCGATCATTGCGAGGTGGGTCGCCCGGTCGACGCGCAGGATCACGCCACGCGGCCCGGCGGAGGCGACGATGAAGTGATCGGCGGGGTCGAGGACGCGCGGGGGCAGGTGGAAGCGCGCGCGGACGTCGAGAACGGGGAGGACGCGCCCGCGAACGTTCACGACCCCTTCGATGGCGGCCGGGGCGCTCGGCAGCGGTGTGATGGCGACCGCGCGGACCAGTTCGCGGACGTCCTCGGTCGGAAGGGCGTACTTCTGCCCCGCGATCTCGAACACGAGGACCTCGCGCGTCTTGCCGGCGGCGGCTGCCAACCTTCTGCTCCTTTTCATGCCGGAAATCGATATCGGGAGGCCCGGCGGCTCGATACCTGAAGAACGTCCTTAACCAGAGTACATGAGGGGTTTACCCGAGTCTGTGCAATCGGGCTCATCCCCCAATTCGGCGTCCCGCGCTGGAGGGCCCCGGCGACCCCCGTCAAGTAGAATCGCAGGACGGTGAGCCCTCCCTCCGCAACAAGCGAGCACGAATCACGCGAGGTCGCCGAAGCCTCGCGCCAGACGGAATGGAGCAAGCCGAGCTTCCTGCGCGAGCTGTTCCTGGGCACCCTGCGAATGGACCTGATCCATCCGTATCCGCTGCCCGCCGAGGAGCGGCCCGAGTTCGCGAAGTTCTACGAGCGGATGCGCGAATTCCTCCGCAACGAGGTGGATTCGGTCGAGATCGACATGTCCGGCGAATACCCGGAGCCCGTCCTCGCCGAGCTCCGCCGCATGGGCGCCTTTGGGATGAAGATCGCAAAGGAGTACGGCGGCCTCGGGTTCACCAACGTGGAGTACCAGCAGGTCATGCAGCTGCTCGGGAGCAGCGACGGGAACATCGTCGCCCTGCTGTCCGCGCACCAGTCGATCGGCGTGCCCAATCCCCTGAAGCACTTCGGCACCGAAGAGCAGAAGAAGAAGTACCTGCCGCGTTGCGCAGCCGGGGAAATCTCCGCCTTCGCGCTCACCGAGCCCGAGGTGGGATCCGATCCCGCGCGGGTCGCCACCACGGCCGAGAAGACCGCCGACGGAACCGCCTACGTCCTGAACGGCACCAAGCTGTGGTGCACCAACGGCACCCTCGCCGGATTGCTGGTGGTGATGGCGGTCCACCCAACGGCCGAGGGGGGTGCGGGGGGGCCTGGTCCCCCCGCTTCGACGAGCGGAGCCGGATCCACTCCGGCGACGCGTAAAATCTCTGCGTTCGTGGTGGAGACGGCGTGGCCGGGCGTGAAGGTCGAGCATCGCTCCCACTTCATGGGATTGCGCGCCCTCGCCAACGGCGTCATCAGCTTCACCAACGTCCGTGTCCCCGCGGAGAACCTCATCGGCGCCGAGGGGCGCGGTCTGAAGATCGCGCTCATGACGCTGAACGACGGCCGGTTGTCGATCCCCAGCGGGTCGGTGGGGACCGCGAAGCTGTGCCTCGAGATCTGCCGCACGTGGTCGAAGTCGCGCGTGCAGTGGGGCAAGCCGATCGGCCGCCACGAGGCGATCGCGCAGATGCTGTCCAGCATGGCCGCCCACACCTTTGCCATGGAGGCGGTGGCGAACCTCGCCGCGCAGATGGCGGACCGCGGCGGCTACGACATCCGGCTGGAGGCGGCGGCGGCCAAGGAGTGGAACACCGCCCGCTGCTGGGAGATCGTGGACGACACGATGCAGATCCGCGGCGGCCGCGGCTACGAGACGGAGCGGTCGCTGGCCGCGCGGGGAGAGCCGGCCATCGGCGTCGAGAGACTGATGCGCGATTACCGCATCAACAAGATCTTCGAGGGCTCGACGGAGATCATGCACCTGTTCATGGCGCGCGAGATGGTCGACCGCCACCTGCAGGCGGCGGGGCCGATGGCCGACCCGCGATCGACCTTCCAGCAGAAGCTGTCCGCGCTGCCGAAGATGCTGTCCTTCTATGCCTGGTGGTATCCGACACGGTGGCTGGGCTGGGGCTGGTGGCCCCGCTACTCCGGGTTCGGCGGGCTTGGCACCCACGTCCGGTTCATCGACCGGATGAGCCGCAAGCTCGCGCGCGAGAGCTTCCACGGCATGCTCGTCTACCAGGCGGGGCTGCAGAACCGTCAGGCGTTCCTTTTCCGGCTGGTGGACGTGGCCAGCGAGCTGTTCGCGATGGCGGCATCGGTGTCGCGTGCACAGGCCCTGGCGGACACCGGCCGCGCGGAGGCGAAAGAAGCCGGGGAGCTGGCCGACGTCTTTTGCCGCATGGCGCGCCGCCGCATCCGCGCCCTCTTCGACGATCTCTGGGACAACGACGACCCTTCGCGTTACCGCGCCGCGCTGGCCATCCTCGACGACCGCCACCAGTGGCTGGAGCGCGGAACGATCGGCCTCTAGTGGCGGTGCCCTTCGTCCTCGCCCTGTTTCTGGCCGCCGCCGCCACGGCATCGCCGTCACCGTCGCCTTGGCCTTCGCCGGTAGCAGGGGCGAACGAGCCCGTGATCCTCTTCCTGATCGACAACTCCGCGTCCCTGCCGCCCCTCGACCCGGACGAGAAGCGCGTCGCCGCCCTCGAGAAGATGTTCAGCTTCCTGCAGGGCAAGCCCTATCGCCTGATCCTCTTCGGCGGCCGCCAGGAGGTCTTCGTCGACGACGTGTCGCGCTACCGCAACACCGGGCAGTGGACGGACTTCTACTGGGCCTTCGACAAGGCGCGGGCGCTCACGGCCGAGTATCCGGCGGGGACGGAGTTCCGGATGGTGCTGTTCACGGACGCCATCGTCGATCCTTCACCGGCCGACTGGGACAACGTCGATCTCCCGCCGCTGGTCGACCTGCGGCGTCACTCCGGGAACAAGACGGTCGAGCTGCTCGCCGAGATGAAGGTGCCGTTGTACGTGATCCTCGTCGGCGACGCGCCTTCCGAGCGCGGCCCCGATCGACCGGAGCGCGCTCCGGGACTCATCCTCGACATGATCCAGGCCGCCAACGGCGCCCGCGCGACTCCTTTTGCGCAGAGCGTCGCCGCCTTCTTTGCCGACGACGGCGTGCTGCTGAAGAAGTTCGTCTTCCGCGTCCAGCCGCACGAAGGCCTGGCCGGAATCCAGCCGGTGGTGAAGCGCATCATCGCCCCCGCGTCGGCAACGGTCGAGACCGGGCTCCTGGCGGGTCTGGTCCTGCCGCTGGTCCTCTTCGTCTTCCTGCTGCTCGGTATCCTGGTGCGGTCCTTTCCCGGGCCCGGCGACGTGGAGATCATCGAGCTGCCGATCGGAGCGCCCGTCCATGTCGCGGTGGACCGGCTGCACAAGCTCGACGGGCACAGCTGGGCGACCACCGGGCTGAGCCTGGTCGGGGACCCGCGCGAAGCCACCGCCACCTTTACCTATCAGCCCCCCGCGCTCGATCTCACCGGGGCCGGAGCCGACATGACCGACGCCGACGCCGAGACCCGAGCCTTGCTGCCGGTGCCGCTCGACGAGCTGCGGCATGCGCTCGCGGAGCGCGCGGAACGCGGAACCAAGGAGGGGAAGATCTTCGCATTGAACCTCGACTACATGGCGAAGAACCTCGGGCCGGCCGAAGTCGAGCGGGCCTTGACGACGCCGGTGGCGGAGCGCAAGCGCATCTCCGCGGTCGCGTTCCTGCGCGCCAAGGCGCACCTGCTGTCGAACGACGCGTTACGGAATTCGCTGCTCGAGCCGCGGGTGACGGTGGCGACGTTCGGGAAGGGCGGCGAGCGGAAGGAAGCGCGCCCCGGGGCGGCCCTACGGATCGGGCCGTACGGCTTCGTCGTGCAGGACGTGGCGAAGGGCGGTCGCAAGGACGTCCGCCTCATCCTCCACTACGACCGGATCCCGTCGCCGCTCGGTCTCAAGAACTGGCTGCCGCGACGGATGCAGCGGGTGGCCCGCTTCCGCCGCGACAGCCAGAGGGTGGTGAGCTAGCGGCGGTTCCGGCCACGTCATTCAAGAGCGATAATCACGCCATGAAGAACGACGGCGCGATTTTCTCGATGGGACCGGGAACGTACGCGGTTCCCATGCGCTTGCACGCGGAAAACCGCCGGCGCCTCGCGCAGAGGCTGCGCGCGAACGGCGGCGTCGAGCGCGGCGTCGTGCTGCTCGAAGGCGGCCGCGCGCCGTTCCGCTACGACACCGACACCGAGGAGCATTTCAAGCAGGAGAGCTTCTTCAAGTGGGCGTTCGGGGTGAAGGAGCCGGGGTTCTTCGGCGCCATCGAGGTGGGCAGCGGGAAGAGCTGGCTGTTCATGCCGCGGCTTCCCGCGGAATGGGCGGTGTGGCAGGGGCGCATCCATACCCCCGCGCATTTCCAGGCCATGTACCAGGTGGACGAAGTCCGCTACGCCGACGAGATCCCGGCGGTGCTGGCCGGGGTGGACGCCAGACCGCTCTACCTCCTGAAGGGGCGCAACACGGACAGCGGCAACTTCACCCAACCCGCGCGCTTCGACGGTATCGACGCCTTCGCCACCGACGAGAGCCTCCTCCATCCGCAGATGGTCGAATGCCGATTGATCAAGGCCGCGGACGAGATCGCGCTGCTCCGCCACGTTAACGGCGTCACCAGCGCCGCCCACATCGAGGTCATGCGGCGCATCCGTCCGGGGATGACGGAGTACCACCTCGAGGCGATCTTCCTCTACGAGATCTACATGCGCGGAGGCTGCCGGTTCTCCGCCTACCACTGCATCTGCGGGTGCGGGCCCAACTCCGCCGTCCTGCACTACGGCCACCAGGGCGCCCCCCACGACCGCGTGCTCGAGGGCGGCGACCTCTTCCTCGACGACAGCGGGGCGGAGTACCACGGGTACGCGTCCGACGTGACGTGCTCGTATCCCGTGAACGGCCGATTCACGGCCGACCAGCGGATGGTGTACGAGACCGTCCTCGCCGCCAATCGCGCCGTGCAGTCGGCGATGAAGCCGGGGGTGTCGTGGCCGGAGATGCATCGGCTCGCGGAGCGGACGATCGCGAAGCACCTGCTGGGGGCGGGCCTGCTCCGCGGCACCGTAGACGACCTGATGGCCGCGTACGTGCCCAACCTCTTCATGCCCCACGGCCTCGGGCACCTGATGGGGCTCGACGTGCACGATCCCGGCGGTTATCCGGAAGGCGTCACGCGCAGCGAGGAGCCCGGTCTGCGCAGCCTCCGCTGCGGCCGGCGCCTCGAGGCTGGGATGGTGATCACCGTCGAGCCCGGCGTGTACTTCATCGACGCCGTGCTGGAGCCGGCCCTTTCCGATCCGCGCTACGCCGGCCTCCTCGTCCCCGACGTCCTCGCGCGCTTCCACGGCTTCGGCGGCGTCCGCATCGAGGACGACGTGCTCGTCACCGCGACCGGGGCCGAGAACCTGACCCGCGTGCCGCGCACCGTGGACGAGATCGAGCGCGTGATGGCGGAGGGTCGGCGTCTCCATCCCGAGGGTGTCGCCGCGCTGGCGTGATCCGGCTGCTGTTCCACATGACGCAGCTGCGCCGGGGCGGCGGCATCGAGTCGCAGCTGCTGAGCTGGCTGCGCGCTCTGGACCGGCGCCGCTACTCGGTTTCCCTCTCCCTCGCCTACGAGACCGCCGATCTCGGCGACGTCTATCGCGCGCGCATTCCCGCCGACGTGCCCGTCCACATCCTGGCCCCGGAGCCATGGCTGTCCGAGGGGCGCCGGCGAAAGCTGAACGGACGTCTCGGGTGGGCAGGGCTTTTCCGCGAGGAAGTGCTGATGCCGCCCTTGCGCAAGCGGATCTTCCGCGGCCGGGCCAACGCGCTCGCCGCCGCCCACGACGTCGTCGTGGACTTCGACATGTCGCTGGCGCGGTTCGCGCGCCCCCCCGGCAAGCCGCTGCTCGGGGTGAGCCACTTCAGCCTCGCGCAGCGTCTGTCCGGCCGGCCGCGGAAGTACCGGACCGCGTCACGGTACTACCCCCGTTACGACGTGGTCATCGCGTTGTGCGACGCGATGCGCGAGGAGGGGCGGACGCTGTTCCCGCGACTGGCCGAGCGGTTCCACACTGTGTACCCCGGGTTCGACCAGGCGGAACTGCGGCAGCGCGCCGCCGAGACGGGGCAGCCGGTTCCCGCCCGTCCGTACGTCGTCGCCGTCGCGCGTCTGGACGAGACCCAGAAAGACTTCCAGACCCTGCTCGCCGCCTTTGCCGAGCTCGTGCGCGATCCCGCCGTCGTCGAGTCGCTGGTCATCGTCGGGGATGGCCGCCATCGGCCGATGCTGCAGGCGCTGGCCCGGACGCTCGGCATCGCCGGCCGCGTGACCTTCGCGGGTTTCACGGCCAATCCGCTGCCCTACGTCGTTGGCGCGCGCCTGCTCGTCCTCAGCTCACGGCACGAAGGGCTGCCCACGGTCCTCATCGAGGGACTGCTGCTGGGGCAGGCCATGGTCAGCTCCGACTGCCCGACGGGGCCGCGCGAGATCCTCGACTTCGGACGCGCCGGCTTGCTGGTGCCCGCGGGCGATCCGATCGCACTGGCCGCGGCGATGAAACGCGCGCTCACCGACAGAAGCCTCCGCGCGGCGATGAAGAAAAGCGCGATCGCTCACGCGCCGACCTTCGCCGTGACCGCGTTCCGGGATCGATTCGACGCGCTGCTCTCGCGCGTAATGTCGGATCGGCTACCGGCGGCGGGCGGGGCGGGCCGGTAGGGCGTTGCGGTCGTCCCCCGGCAGACGGGCACCGACCACCGTCTTCACGTCCTCCCCCGCAGGGAGGACGCCGCCGGCCGCGACCCCGTTGATGAGCGCGAGCACTTCGGCACTCACCGGCGTGGGATGGCGGCTGGCAAAGGTGGCGACCGACGTCGCTCCGCCCGACTCGACGATGTTGATGCGCTGCGGCTGCACGTCGAGGTAGCGGCGCTCGGTGACGTCGTCGAAGCTCGCGATCGCATCCGCGAAGACGCGGTCGTAGCTCCGCCAGCGCGCCTGCGGCGTGTAGCCGAGGATGCGGTACACCTTCCCGCCATGCTCGATGAAGGCCACTCGCCCGGCCAGCAGGGTCTGCCCCGAGATCGCCTCGAAGACGCCGGCGATGGCGGGCTTGCCGTTGATCGACGTGCGCTGCGTCTGGGCGGGGCGAACGCCCTGCTGGCGGAAGAACTCCTGCGCCGCCTGGTCGGCGCTCGCGCTGCGTTCCAGCGACATCACGACCAGCGCGTCCTGGTTCGGGCTCACCGCGCCGACGGCCTGGCGCTGGTTGTCCGCCTTCCATCCCTGGGGGAACCGCAGCGAGAAGCGCAGCTCCGGGTGGTAGAAGGCGTTCTGGACGAAGAACCCTTCGCGGGGATTTTCGCCGAAGACCATCCCGTCGATCTGATCGAGGTACTCGTCGCGGTCGACCTTGTCCCCGTCGAGGCTCCCGGCGGTGATTGCGGCCCGGAGCCGCTGCGCGCGATCCTCGGGAGCGGGATGCGTGGACAGCCACGACGGCAGACGGCCGCCCTCGCCCTGGCGCTGGCTCGCCCGCTCGAGCACCGAGAAGACCTCGACCGCTTCCTCCGGGTCGTAATCCAGCCGATCCAGGTAACGCAGGCCGAGGTCGTCGGCCTGCCGCTCGGCGTCGCGCCCGAACTTCAGGAACATGAGCCCGACGCCGGCTTGCGCGAGCTGCCCGAATTGCTGCAGCTCGGGGCGCACGATCATTCCCACGCCCAGCCCCAGCATCGCGAACTGCTGCTTGCTGAGCATGGCGGCGGTGTGGCGCGCGGTGACGTGCCCGATCTCGTGCCCGAGGACGGAGACGAGCTCGGCCTCGGAGTTGAGGTGCGTCATGAGGCCGCGCGTCACGTAGATGAACCCGCCGGGCAGGGCAAAGGCGTTGACCGTCGGATCGTCGACGACACGGAAGGTCCAGGGAAGGTTCTTGCGCTCGCTGCTCGCGGCGAGCTCCGCGCCCAGCCGCGCTACGTAGGCCTGGACCTTCTCGTCCGGATAGAGGCCGAACGCCCCTTCGATCTCCTTGTCCGCGTTGCGCCCCATCTCGATCTCCTGGTTCTCGGAGACGAGCATGAGCTGGCGCCGGCCCGTGGCCGGGTTGGTGGCGCAGGCCGGCAGCGCCAGGAGCAGGGCGATGGCGACGGCACGGCGGACGGCGACGGTCCCTTGGCGACGTAGCATCGGTGAGCCTCCATCTCCATTGCGCGGCACCTTTGCCGCCGCGTCAAGGGATCGGGCGCAAACTCACTGCAGCCGCCGCGCGCTCGACGTGATCCGCGAAACCTTCCAGCGTGCGGCCGACGACCACCGCCTGCTCTTCCGCCTCCCGCCAGCGCCGCAGCTCGATCGCCTCCCGCACCGCGGGGAGCGTCTTCACGCCGTACCCCGTGTACTGGCCGGGAGCATAGATCTGATGGCGGTACCACGGCCGGCCGGGAAGGCCTTCGCTGCGGGTGAGCGCTCGCTCGGCGGCGAGCAGGATGGCATTCAGCTGCTTGGCGGCCGCCGGGTCGAGCGGCTTGTCGCCGCGGGCGCGGCGAGCCGACTCGTAGGCCGCCGACGCTTTCCGTACCCGGTCGAGCGCGTTGTCGAGGGGCGCGAGATTGAGATGCGGGACCGGGTCGTGCCGTACCGGAGCGACGCGCGCTTCATGAGGTGTGAGCCACGCCGAGTACAGGCCGTCGTCGAGGTCCTTCCGGCGCTGCTCGGTCTCCTCGCGCATGCGGTCCGTCAGCGCGCGGACTTCCTTCACGTACGTCTCCAGGGCGGAGACGAGGGGGCCGAAGTCGAGCGGCACCGTGTCGGCCTGGGCCAGGCGCAGCGTGAAGCGCCCCGCCGTCTGCGCCAGCGCGACCCCGTACGAGAAGTCGGGGTCCATGAACCGCGTGTAGTGGTCGAAGGAATCGTAGATCGAGTGGTACTGGCCGTACGCGTCCTCGCCGCCGTAGCCGACGTTCAGGGACGCGATGCCGGCGTGCTGGAGGAAGGGCGTGAAGTCCGATCCCGATCCGAGCGGATCGATGGCCACGCCGCGGCGGGCCCGCGCTTCCTTTCGTGATTCGGCCGGCCCCTCCAACATCGCCCGGGCCCGCGCCCGGTGCAGGATGCCCGTCTTCTTCAGCGGATCCTGGACGTCCCCCAGCGAGTCGTTCACGAACGTCTCGAGGGAATGCGAGCCGCCGATCTCGAGAAACCCGCGCGAGTTGCTGTCGGAGTTGATGTACACGACGGCCTTGGCCTGAAGCTCGGCGAGGTGTTGCTCGACCCATTCCGTCGATCCGAGCAGCCCCTGCTCCTCGCCGTCCCAGGCCGCGTAGACGATGGTGCGGCGCGGACGGAAGCCGCTCTTCGCGAGCTCGCCGACCGCGCGCGCCTCTTCGAGCAGGGCGACCATGCCGCTGACGGGGTCGGAGGCGCCGTTCACCCACGCGTCGTGATGGTTTCC
>Ga0136617_10003309_pt1 | contig 14394 bp, 8 predicted proteins | sample AntDrymUQ3222106_2_FD_129672 | JGI IMG/M metagenome (GOLD analysis project Ga0136617, IMG submission 129672) | Polar desert sand microbial communities from Dry Valleys, Antarctica - metaG UQ322 (21.06) | ecosystem: Environmental > Terrestrial > Soil > Desert | place: Antarctica: Dry Valley... | reverse complement strand
TTCTTCTCACATATTTTTGTAGCCGGGGCCGCCGCCGCCTTCGGGCGTCACCCAGTTGATGATTTGGTAGGGGTCCATAATGTCACAGGTCTTGCAGTGAACGCAGTTGGAGAAATTAATTTGCAGCCGGCGCTTTCCGTCGTCGCCCCCGTCAACCATCTCGTAGACGGCCGCCGGGCAAAAACGCTGACACGGATTACCGTACTCTTCAGCGCAACGGGTCGAGCAAATCTCTGTGTCGAGGACGTGGAGGTGCGCGGGCTGGTCTTCGTTGTGCGCGACCGAGGCGTGGTAAACGTCCGTGACTTTGTTGAAAGTCACCTTGCCGTCAAACCGCAGATTGCCGTAACGCTGTTCGGGGGAGTCGCCTTGATAACCGTAGTCGGATAGCTTCCTTAGAGCGAGGTGCCCCGGCTCGCCGCTCGAACGGTCGAACAATCCCCAATTGCGTCCCCCGGTGACAAACTGCAGACCGGCGTTCGCAATTCCGAGCCAGCGCCCGCGCTTAAACCCGGCGTGAAAGTTTCTCACCCGGCGCAACTCCGGCATGATCCAGCTTTCCCCCACGAGTTGCTCGTAGCGTTGTAGCTTCTGCGACGAAAAGTCGTTCGCCACGAGCGCCTCGAAAATCGCTTCCGCCGCCAGCATGCCGCTTTTAATCGCCGTGTGAATGCCTTTCAGTCTTTGCGAGTTGAGGAATCCCGCGCAGTCGCCGACGAGCAGAACGCCGTCGGCGTAGAGTTGCGGCATCGCGTAGTAACCGCCGGCAGCAATGGTCTTCGCGCCGTAGCGAATCATTTTGCCGCCCTCGAGTAATCGCCTGATGTGCGGGTGTTCTTTGAAACGCTGAAACTCGGCGTGCGGGTCGAGCAGAGGGTCGCGGTAATCAAGACCGGTCACGTAGCCGATGTTGAGCACGCGATTCTGCATGCCGTAAATCCAGCCGCCGCCGTAGGTCTGCGCGTCCGACGGATAGCCAAGCGTGTGCGTGACTTTCCCAAGCGGGTAGCGGTCGTCCGGCAACTCCCACAATTCTTTCAGGCCGAGGCTGTAAACCTGCGGCTCGCGGCCTTCATTCAAATTCAGACGCTGCGCGAGTTGTTTGACGAGCGATCCGCGCGGCCCTTCGCCGAGCACCGTCACTTTGGCGAGCAGGTCAACGCCCGGCTCGAAGTTACTCTTGCGCCTGCCTTCTCGGTCAACGCCTTTGTCGCCGGTGCGGACGCCGATGACGCAATCGCGTTCGTCGTAGAGCATTTCAGCGCCGGGAAACTCCGGGAAGATGTTGACGCCCGCTTCCTCACACTTTTCGCCGAGCCACGCCGTCAGGCGATTAAGCGAGACAATATAGTAGCCATGATTCTTCAGCGGCGGCGGCGTCACCGGCGACTTAATCGCGCGCTTCTTTGTCAGGTAAAGAAAGTCGTCATCTTTGACCGGGGATTCGAGCGGCGCTCCTTGCTCAACAAAGTCGGGTATCAACTCCGACAGCGCGCGTGGGTCCATTACCGCGCCCGACAGGATGTGCGCGCCGATGCTCGCCCCCTTTTCAATCACCGCGATTTCGACTTCGCCGAGCGCCGTCCCCTGACGTTTGCCAGCGGCAACTTCTTCGTTATGTTCACTAACTAAACGCGACAGATGCAGCGCGCCGCTCAGATTCGCCGGCCCCGCGCCGACGAACACCACGTCCATCTCAATACTCTCTCGTTCCATCAAGATTGCTCCAGGTTTCTCGTCGTCATTAGATTACCAAAAAATGAATGACCATTCAGTTTAGATGTTCAACTCTAAAATAGCAAAATGCGGTATTGTCATTTCTGAAAGGAATTTTTCGGTGACGTAATTGAACCTCTGTGCGCTCCGTGGTTTCTCTGTGTGCTTTGTGTGAGATGAAGATTCTTTAACACAGAGGCACGGAGGAGACACAGAGGACACAGAGAAGAAGATTGAACAGCACCACGCTCCTGTTACGCCATGCTGGCGCGTCACGGAGGAATCAAACGTCAATATTTGCGTTTGCCGAATCGGCAATCGAGTCCCATAATTTTACCCACAAGATTTGTCACGCGGATCATAGACATTAAGGGGAGGCGACATGTCAGTGTACAAACACACCAACCGCTTGAAGGACGAAACGAGTCCTTACCTTCAGCAGCACGCTCACAACCCGGTGGATTGGTACGCGTGGGGCGAAGAAGCGCTTACGAGAGCAAAAGATGAGAACAAACCGATTCTGCTGAGCATCGGTTACTCAGCCTGTCATTGGTGTCACGTAATGGAGAAAGAGTCGTTCGAGAATGAAGACATCGCGCGTTTGATGAACGAGAATTTCGTCAACATCAAAGTTGACCGCGAAGAGCGGCCCGACCTCGACCAGATTTACATGAGCGCCGTGCAGATGATGACCCGTCACGGCGGATGGCCGCTGACTGTCTTTCTCACGCCCGACCTCGTTCCCTTCTTCGGCGGCACGTACTTTCCCCCCGAAGATCGACACGGTATGCCGGCCTTCTCGCGCGTGCTGGCGGGAGTCGCGGATGCCTATCGTGAACGTCCTGATGATGTGGAACAGACCGCGCAGGAGATGCTCATCGAGTTGCGACATATGGGAGAAGCGCGCGCTTCAAACGAGATGCTGGAAACGTCGCTGCTCGACGATGCGTTCCAGCGCATCGCGCGCGGGTATGATTCACGTTACGGCGGGTTCGGGAGCGCGCCGAAGTTTCCGTCGTCAATGAATCTTGAATTCGCTCTACGCACCTTCCATCGCACCGGTAGAAGTGACGCGCTCGAAATGGTGAAGCATTCGTGCCGCCGGATGGCCGAAGGCGGGTTGTACGATCAACTCGGCGGCGGTTTTCATCGTTACTCTACGGACGCCCGCTGGCTCGTCCCGCATTTCGAGAAAATGCTCTACGACAACGCGCTGCTTTCGCGGCTCTACCTGCACGTCTACCAAGTGACCGGCGATTCGTTTTTCCGCCGCATCACTGAAGAAACGCTCGATTACGTGATTCGTGAGATGACCGATGAAGGCGGCGGTTTCTACTCGACACAAGACGCGGATTCCGAAGGCCTCGAAGGCAAGTTCTTTGTGTGGACAATCGAAGAAGTAAACGCGCTCCTCGGCGAAGACGACGCTTTTCTTTTCTGCGCTTATTATGACGTGACGCCGGAAGGTAATTTTGAAGAGCACAACATCCTCAACGTGCCCCGTTCGGCGGAACAGGTGGCGGAAGAAGCCGGCGTTTCTGTTGCGCGCCTGATGGAAGTGATTGAACGCGGGCGGGAGACGCTTTTCCGCGAAAGAGAGAAGCGCGTCAAACCCGGACGTGATGAAAAAATCCTGACGGCGTGGAACGGGATGATGCTTGAAAGTTTCGCTGAAGCCTCAGTTGTTCTCGACCGCGCCGATTACAGAAAGATTGCCGAGCGCAACGCGCGCTTCATCCTCGACCGCTTGCACCGCGACGGGTTATTGCTGCACACCTACAAAGACGGAGTGGCAAAGTATCACGCCTATCTCGACGATTACGCGCAGGCCGCCTCCGCGATGGTTACTCTTTACGAAGCGACCGGCTCAATTGAGTGGCTGGAGGAAGCTTTGCGGTTGACCGAGTTAATGGTGGAAGAATTTTGGGATGAGGAGGACGGTGGATTCTTTTTCACTGGCGCGAGCGGTGAACGATTGATTGTCAGGACGAAAGACTTCACTGATAACGCGACGCCTTCGGGTAACTCCGTCGCCGCCGAGTTTCTTCTGCGCCTCGCGCTTCTCACCGAAAGGGATGATTTAAGGCGCAAGGCCGTCGCCGTCTTTCGCCTCGTGCGCGAGCAGGTCGAACGCTACCCCTCGGCTTTCGGCTATCTCCTCGGCGCGCTCGACTTTTACCTTTCGACTCCGAAAGAGATTGTGCTGATCGGAGAGAGCGAAGCCGCCGACACGCGGGCGCTCGCGCGTGAGGTCTGGCGACGATTCATGCCGAACAAAGTCGTTGCGCAGGCGGCGTCGAAAGCGGACGAACCGTTAAGCCGCCTCGTTCCTCTTCTCCGCGACCGCTCCGCACTCGGAAGCCGGGCGACGGCGTATGTGTGCGAGAATTATAGTTGCCGGCAACCGATGACGACTCCTGAAGAGTTAGCCGCCCAGCTCGACGATTCCGTGGCACGAAACGCCGGCGGGGGAGATTATCAGCAGGGCGGGGGCTGAGAAGTCTGGGCAGCGCGTGGGCATCACGCCGGATATTGCAGATGTACTCGTGGCGGTGAGCAGCTCGCCTCATATCTTTCGCCGCAGGTGCTTCTCTCAGGAGTTTATCTTTCGCAGGGTCTCCAGCAGTTCTTCTCCGTAACGCGCAATCTTGGCTTCGCCTAATCCGTAGGTGTCGATGAGTTGTTGGATTGTTTGCGGTCTCTCACGGGCTAAATGCTCCAACGTCCGGTCGGGACAAATCATGTATGCCGGCACACGCAGCGCATGCGACTGCTCCAGCCGCCACTTCTTTAACTCCGAAAATTTTTCTCTTCGTCGGTCAGCGGCGCGGCGGGAGTCTGCGGCGAGCGTTCCCGGCGAGACCTTTTCTTCGCATCGTCCTTTCGTCGGAGCGTCGCCGAGGCGAGGGCCGGCGCCCACCGCCCCTGCTCTTCTAACACTCGCCGAAGTTCATCGAACACGTGCAATGTAATGTGCGCGTCCAGTGCGGCGTAGCGGAGTTGATCTTTCGTCAGAGGGCGGCGTCGCCAATTAGATTTTTGCAGATTCTTGTCAAGCACCACTCTAAGCAGGTGCGCGGCGACTGCTTGGAGACTGTAAGAAGGAAGCCGTAAAGCACTTCGCGCGAGCCGTAAGGTATCAACAAATGATACGGGTTTGAGTCCCTCGCCGATGAGCATTGTCTCGTCGAAAATGGCATTGTGTGCGGCCATCAGCACGCTCGGAGACTCTACTAACTCGCGCACTACATCGAGGTCAACGGCGAGCGCGTCAAGGACGATAAGCACGTCTCCGCGCGTCGCTAACTGCACGAGCGAAACACGCGAGCGCGCCGCTTTCGCGTCCCAGTACGTTTCGGTATCGAGGGCGACGACTTCTTCCTGTGATAAAGCCGCGAGAAGGTGACGTGCGTCGTGGATGTCAGTGACGTAAGTGTAAGACAGTTGATCGGCGCTGACGAATTCATTCACCGCGAATAACATCCTTAATCTGCATGGCAGTTTCGGCGGCTTACCATGAGGAACGCGCAATAAGAATAAGGCGCGCTACGTTTGTAGCGCGCCTTTGAAATCAGCCTGCATTGACGTGCAAACTACGGACGGTTCGTATTCCGGCTCATGTTGCTGTTCATATTGCCGCCGCTCATGTTGCCGTTCATCGAACGCATGTTCGAGTTCGACATGCCGGACATATTGGAATTCGACATGTTCGAGTTCATCATGTTCGAGTTCGACATGCCCGAGCCGGACATGTTCGAGTTCATCATGTTCGAGTTCATCGTTGACATCGAATTGGTATTCATCGTCGAAGACGCACCCGAGTTCGTCGTTGACATCGAGTTGGTGTTACTCATATTCCCATTGGTCATGTTCGCGTTGTCAGTCGCCGTACACCCGGCCCAAAGGCTGGCAACCGCAAGTAAAGCCACAAGTGCTAAAGTTCGTCGCATCGAATTTCCTCCTGTACCCTTTGACGGGTCAGATTGTTGGGGAGCTGAAGAGGCGCATTTCCCGCCACAGCTCGATGTTAAAGGTTTCATCAGCGAAAGCTCTGCCGCGTATTCAGCTTAATGCATCCTCCCGCCTGAGCTTGCGAAGATTGTTATTCTTTACCAACTCGCTCAGCTAGTATTGATAGCCGGCGAGTTCAAACTGAAACAGCAGAAGCGTCTGGTCATCTGCCACTTCAAAACGCAGTACGCGCTTACCGGGCGTCCGTCGGGCGTCTATCCGCTCATTAAAATCCGAACGAGGGACGCCGGGCTAAAACACCTCACGCCCAACGGGAGCGCGCTGCTCGAAGTCTTGGCGAGACCCGCGCGGTCTTCCCCAACGGAACGCACCTGAATTATCTTAAAGCGCGCGAAATGTAACATAAGAATAGCCCGGAATACACGATTTTTTTTCATTCGTCAAGAACGCCAGCGTCCCCCACGCTTGCGGTTGCGCCGCCGCCCGCCTCAAACTTTGCAAATTATTTTAAGCGTGAAGACATTTGGCACGCCCCCGTGTCAGTTTCGTTGCAACCTCTCCGCCCTGAATATCCCGGGCGACTCGCCGTTCACTAACAGACGGACAGTCCGGCACGCGACTTCCAACCCCAGCCCAAACCGGTGTCACGTAAAACTCGCCTCGTAAGTGATGCGCTCATCATCGGAGAAGGTTCAAATGAGCGGCAGTTTGTCGCGTGAGAATCTCATCGTCTGGCTCCACCGAAACTCAATTTATTGATGCAAAATTTTCCAGCTCGAAAATAACCCTGCAAACAAAGCTCGTCCCGTGATGCCGGCTTTATGCACACATCACGATCTATTCAGCGGCGCATTTGTTGCTGCCCGCTGCCAGAGAGAAACAATTATTGCAGCTAAGCATATCACGCGCCTGAACGATTTTATTCCCCGCCCCGGTTTAGAGTCACGCTTCAGCTTGACTCGCCTACAAATTTGCGGTTAATTTAACATCGGCCAACACGGTCGAGTTAGGTTTTTACAACAAAACACCTCCTTCCATCAGTAAACCGCAGGCTGTCCTCGCTTTGTCTCTGGAGATAGTCGGGTTATTAATCCGATTCACGTTTGTTTGGAGTCTGATCAATTATGCCTAAAGGAAATTGGAGAAGTCTCTCACTTCTAGGCGGGGCCATCTCCGCTGCTTTTGTTTTCCTTATTATTTCGCTCATCGGATTAAGGCATTTGAGTTGGTCGGGCTTGGCATGGTGTGGCGCGTTTTTATTATTCACGGTGGCGGCCGGACGATTCACCGTCTCTGTGACGAGCGCCGACGGAATCAGCCAGAGCCACAAATCCGTCGCCGACGCTTTCGTGTTTTTAGCGGCGATGCTGTACGGCTCGGCCCCGGCCACGGTGCTTGCCGCGATTAACGGATTCTGCTCGTCGCGCCAGACAAAAAATCATCGCATCACGGCTTTCTCGACGAGCGCGGCGATTGTTTCGATTACCATCGCAGTATTTTTTTACGAAGTTCTCACCGGCTTTTTAATTCCTGCCGGGTCGGGTAAGGCGGCGAGTGAAGCGCCGTTGAGCATGCTATTGATTCCGCTCTGCCTTCTCGCGCTCATTCAGTATTTTTTTAGCACGATTGCCTCGGCAGCGTTCGTTACTTTCGAGCGTGGCGAATCACGCCTCACGCTTTCCTCTGAAAGCCTCGTGTGGACTTCGATGACGCAGTTGGCTGCCGCTGCTTCGGCGGCGCTTTTTTACTCCTCGTGGCATGGCAAAGGGATCGCTCCCGTCTTAGTCGGCCTGTTGATTATCGCGCTGGTCTATCTACTCTATCGTTTTAATGAGCAGCGTATCGAGGAGGTACGCCGCTCGGAGTCGGAGAAGCTGCGGCACATACAGGAAATGGCCGACCTTCACATGAACACCATCGAATCGCTGGCGATAGCGATTGACGCGAAGGATCAAACTACTCATGGTCACGTCCGCCGGACGCAAATTTACGCAATGGAACTGGGAAGAATACTCGGTGTCAGCGAGTCGGAATTGCTCGCCCTGCGCGCCGGGGCGCTGCTGCACGATGTCGGCAAGCTGGCCGTTCCTGAATACATCCTCAACAAGCCGGGCCGACTGACCGCTGCCGAGTTCGACAAAATGAAGATTCACACCCTCGTCGGCGGCGACATCGTCAGGCGCGTTAACTTTCCTTACCCGGTCGAAGACATCGTGCGTTTTCATCATGAAAAATGGGACGGGTCGGGTTACCCGAAAGGCTTGAAGGCGACGCAAATTCCCCTCGTCGCGCGCATTCTTTCGGTCGTTGATTTCTACGACGCGACGCGCTGCGACCGCCCATACCGAATCGGGATCAAGCGTGAAGAGTCGCTCGCGCTTCTGCATCAGATGGCTGGCTCGTCCTTCGACCCGCACGTGGTCGAGGCGTTCCACAAACACATTGACCGTTTAGACAGTCTGATTGCGGCGCACGACATTCAGGAGCAAGTCGCCTCGGAGGAAAACGCCGGTCTTGCCAGCGCGCGCCCCGACGCCGGCCTCGCCTCTGACGTGCTCGGCGACCCGGACAATGCCTCCGGTTTCCGCTCAATCGCCGAAGCTCAGCGCGAGGTCTACGCCCTTCATGAGATTTCGCAAACCATCGGGTCGTCTTTGAATCTTCAGGACACCGTGACGCTGGTGTCCAGCAAACTGCGCGCGATAGTTCCCTTCGACACCTGCATTATCTCAATCGTCGAGGAAAAGACTTGTAAAGCCCTCGCCGCGCACGTGGCCGGTGAACACCGCGAGGTCTTCTCACGCCGCCGCATCACGATTGGCGAAGGTATTACGGGCTGGGTCATCGCTAACTCCCGCTCGATGTGCAACACCTCGCCGGAACTCGATCTCGTCGGCGTCCCGGAGAAAATCGTAAAAACAATTCGCGGCGTCCTCGTTTCGCCGCTCATCCGCGAGGACGGCGCCTTTGGAGCCATCACCCTTTACTCGACGACCCGCGATTCCTACACGACCGAACACGTCCGGCTCCTCGAATCCGTCGCCATGCATGCTTCGAGCGCTTTGAAAAACGCCTTGATGTTTGAGAAGACGAAAGATAACGCGCTGACCGACGCGCTGACGTGTCTACCCAACGCCCGCGCCTTCCACCTGTCGCTCGAACAGCGACTCGCCGAATGCCAACGTCTGAATCGCGAGCCTCTCACGGTGCTAAGCATGGACATTGATGATTTTCAGAGTATCAACAATCAGCACGGTCACGGCGTCGGAGATCGGATGTTGGCGAGCGTCGCGCAGGTGATTAAAGATCAGTTACGGCAGATGGACGTTTTAGCGCGCTACGCCGGCGACGAATTTGTGGCGATCATGCCGATGGCTTCAAAGGAGGTCGCCGCTCTGATTGCCGAGAGAGTCCGCGCGTCCGTCGAGTCGCACAGGTTCAGCGTCAGGACGGGTCGCACAACCCAACTAGGGATCAGCATCGGCATCGCCTGCTTTCCCGGCGACGGCGAGACGGCGGAGAGTCTTCTAACCCACGCCGACCGCCAAATGCAGCGCGATAAACACGCGCGCAAGCTCGCTCCTACCTTCGCCTCCAACACCGGCAAACTCGCCTCAATTGACGCTTTTAGATAATTCTCAAATTTCGAGTCATCTCTCCAGCGCGTGTTGCCCACCTCCGGCGGCACGCGCTTTTTGGCTGCGGCACGTGGCTATTTTGCGGCTCCCCCTAAGTCGCGTATAATCCTCCTCCGTAACGCACGAACCACCAAGATTATCAATCGCTTAGATTCACGCCGCTTTTTTTTGCCTCGGCGCTTGTGCTCTCTGACGAGACGCGCCCCGGAGAATTTGAGAATGAGCACGACGAGTGAAATGAAGATTACGCCGATGAAGCCACGAAGCCAGACGGCGCAGGCGTCAACAACAGGAGTTGCCGCCGCAACGGAAGTGACGGATCAAATCAACCCGGAAGAATTGCGCAGGGAGCACGACCAACGCCGGAACGAACAGCAGGAGCGCATCGAGGAGATTGACCGTGAAACGCTCCTTCGCTTGCTTTATCAAATGATCCTCATCCGGCGCTTTGAAGAAAAGTCCGCCGAAGCCTATACGCTCGGTAAAATCGGCGGCTTCTGTCACCTCTACATCGGGCAGGAGGCGGTCGCCGTCGGCGCGCTCGGCGCGCTTCGTCCCGACGATTACGTGCTGACCAGCTATCGCGATCACGGCCACATCATCGCCAAAGGCACTTCACCCGACGAAGTGATGGCCGAGTTGTACGGCAAGGCCGGCGGGTGCTCGGCGGGTAAAGGCGGCTCGATGCATCTCTTCGATTCGTCGGTGAATTTCCTCGGCGGGCACGGCATCGTCGGCGGCCAAATCCCGCTCGCCACGGGCGTCGCCTTCGCGGCGAAATATCGTGGGACGGATCAAGTCACGCTCTGCTTTTTCGGCGAAGCGGCGGTCAATCAGGGCGCGTTCCACGAATCGCTCAACATGGCGCAACTGTGGAAGCTGCCCTGCATTTACATCTGCGAAAATAATCAGTACGGCATGGGCACGTCGCTCGAGCGGGCGATGTCTTTGCAGGACGTCTCGCAGAAAGCGCCCGCTTACAACATGGCCGGTGAGTTTGTTGACGGAATGGACGTGCTCGCCGTCTACGAAGCGACGAAGCGCGCCGTCGCGCGGGCGCGCGAAGAGTCGCTGCCGACGTTAATTGAAGTGCGAACCTACCGCTTCATGGGCCACTCGATGTCCGACCCCGGCAACTACCGCACGCGCGCGGAAATCGAGAAGCATCAGGAGCGCGACCCGATTAAGGTTTTCACGCAGAATCTCAAAGAAAAGAATATCGTTGACGACTCGGCAATTGCCGACATGGAAAAGCGCGCCCGCGAAGAAGTAGAGCGCGCGGTTCAGTTCGCCGAGTCAAGCCCCGAACCCGCGCCCGAAAAACTTTTTACAGACATCTACGCCAATCCACTAAGCAGGTGATGGGTGATGGGTAATAAGTGATAAGACCAAAAGCATTTTCCTATCACCCATCACCTATCACCTATCACCCGCCCCGGAGGTTTCTGAATGCCGATTATCACGATGCGTGAAGCGCTGAATCAGGCGATGCGCGAAGAAATGCATCGAGACGAGAACATATTTTTGATGGGCGAGGAAGTCGCGGCTTATCAAGGCGCATATAAAGTCTCGAAGGGTCTGCTCGAAGAGTTCGGCGACCGCCGCGTGATTGACTCGCCGATTACCGAACTCGGCTTTGCCGGTCTCGGCGTCGGCGCAGCGATGGTCGGCCTGAGACCGATCATCGAGTTTATGACTTTTAACTTCTCGATTCTTGCCACCGACCAAATCATCAACTCCGCCGCGAAGATGCTTTACATGTCCGGCGGGCAGTTCAAGATTCCGATTGTGTTTCGCGGCCCCGGCGGCTCCGCTTATCAAGTTTCGTCGCAGCACTCGCAGGCGCTCGAATCGTGGTACGCCAACTTCCCCGGCCTCAAAGTCGTGATGCCTTCCACCCCGGCGGATGCGAAGGGACTTTTGAAGAGCGCGATCCGCGACGACGACCCGGTGATTTTCATCGAGCAGGAAAGAATGTACGGCAACAAAGGTGAAGTGCCGGAAGACGCGGAGTTCACCGTCCCGCTCGGCGTCGCGGACGTGAAGCGCGAAGGCTCGGACGCGACGATTGTCTCGCGCTCGCTGATGGTTCCAATCGCGCTGAAAGCCGCCGAAGAATTGGAAAAACAGGGCGTGTCCGTCGAGGTCGTTGATCCGCGCACGATCCGCCCGCTCGACATCGAGACAATCGTTAATTCCGTGAAGAAGACAAACCGCGTCGTCGTTGCCGAAGAATCGCACGCTTTCTGCGGCGTCGGTGCGGAAATCAGCGCGCAGATAACCGAGCATGCGTTCGATTACCTTGATGCTCCGGTCAAACGAATCTCCGCCGCCGACGCTCCGATGCCCTACGCGAAGAATCTTGAAAAGCTCGCAATTCCCGACGTCGAACGGCTCATCGCCGCTGTCCGCGAAGTAGCATACTTGGATTAGGAGGGATGAGGGATGAGGGATGAGGGATGAAATGGGATGACGCGGAGCTGCTGCTTCACGCTCATCCCTCATCCCTCATCCCTCATCCTTAGAATATTATGGCTACGCAGGTCGTTATGCCGAAGCTCTCCCCGACGATGGAGGAAGGGCAACTGTCGAGGTGGCTCAAGAAAGAGGGCGACAAGGTCAGCGTCGGCGAGCCGCTCGCTGAAATTGACACCGACAAAGCGACGATGGAAGCACAGGCGCTGGCGACCGGCGTGCTGCGCAAAATTTTCGTCAACGAAGGCGAGACCGTTCCGCTCGGCGCTGTCATCGCCATCATCGGCGAGCCGGACGAAGACATTTCCGCTCTCGTCGCCAAAGCCGGTTCGAGCGAAGCGCAGGCGGAGAACAAACAGAGCATTCAGGAGTCGGTCAAGGCGGGCGGCGACGGCGCGCCGGTGGAACTCGCGCGTGTTGTGCCCGACGGCGCGCGCACGCAGGCGACGATTGAAGGCGAACCGCTGAAGGGCGATGTCGGCGGTGATGCCGGCTCCGAGCAACCGCAACCTGCATCAGCGGGCGGCAATCGTCAGCCCCCCCCGCCGACGAAACAAGCTCCGCCGGCGACACACGAAGGCAACGGGCAGGGGAAACAACCAAGCGACGGCGGCGGCAGGTTAATCGTCTCGCCGCTCGCCGCGCGGATGGCCGCCGAGTCGGGCATCAATCTTCAATCACTGACGGGCACGGGGCCGAGCGGCCGCATCGTCAAGCGCGACATCGAAGCCGCGATCAGTGCCGGACAGCAGAAGACGAGCGCTGCGCCCTCCGTCGCCGCGCCGCCTCAGCCAGAACAGCCCGCTCCCGACGCTCAAACGACACCGGCGCCGCAGCCTGCCGCCGCGCCGCAGACCGCGACGATCAAGCCCGCAGTTGAAGGAGCGTCGCCTTACCGCGACGAGCCGATGTCGGTGATGCGCGGTACCATCGCGCGACGGCTCGTTTCTTCAATCGGGCCGGTGCCGCACTTCTTCCTCACGACCGAGATCGAGATGGATCGTGCGGCGGAGTTGCGCCGCTCGCTCAATGAACTGGATGCCGAGATCAAAACCAGCCTCAACGATTTCATCATCAAAGCCGCCGCCGTCGCGCTCGTGCAACATCCGATGGTCAACGCTTCGTTTCAGGATAAATCCATCCGTTTTTACGAGCGCGCGGATGTCGGCGTCGCTGTCGCGATTGACGAGGGATTGATCACGCCGGTGGTGCGGTCGGCGGATCGAAAGTCGGTGGGGCAGATTAGCCGCGAGGTGAGAGAGTTGGCCGAGCGGGCGCGGGCGCGCAAACTCGCCCCCGAAGAATATACGGGAGCGACCTTCTCCGTCAGCAACCTCGGCATGTTCGGCATTGACGAATTCACTGCCGTCATCAATCCGCCCGAAGCGGCGATTATCGCGGTCGGCGCGGCGCAAGCAAAGCCGGTGGTGCGCGACGGTGAGGTCGTCGTGCGACAAATTATGCGCGTTACGATGTCATGCGACCACCGCGTGATTGACGGCGCGACGGGCGCGAAGTTTCTCCAGACTTTGAAGAAGATTCTCGAAAATCCTCTTCTCTTAATGGCCTAAACATTTATAACGATCAAGGGAGTCAAACCGATGAACGATCAAGATAGAATCACGACGACCAATCCGCCGCAGGCTTCTGAAGTGCAGAAGGAATCCGGCACAGATCAGAATCAAAACAGCGGCGGCGATCACCCATCAAGTAACAGCCAACAGTCCCAGCCGCCTGCCAACGACTCGCCCACTGAAGGAACAGGGACGGGTGCGCGCGCCGGCGAATACTCGTGAATACGGTAATAGGTAAATGGTGATAGGCGATAGGAAAGCAGCATGACTCTCACATACCCAATTCTTTCTTGTCACCCATTACCTATCACCTATCACTTTTGAAATGTGGTGGCGCAAACACTCCTCCATCCGTCGCAGGCCGAAGAGGCGAGGTTAAAAAAATCAGCAGCGCGCCTTTCAATCGTCGCCGCCGCCTTCCTGATTTTGATTAAGATGGCGACGGGTTGGCTAACCGGCTCGATCAGCGTGTGGGCATCGCTGCTCGATTCGGCGATGGACATTTTCGCGTCGAGTCTTAACTACCTCGCCGTCCGCACCGCCGCCCGTCCGCCCGACGAAGATCACCTCTACGGTCACGGCAAAGTTGAATCTCTGGCCGGTCTGTTTCAGGCGCTGGTCATCACTGTCTCCGGCTTGTTCGTCATCTGGGAAGCGACCCGCCGCATCATTCAACCGCCCGCGATGAATTACGAGTGGCTCGGCATCGCCACGATGTTCGTCGCCGCACTCGTCAGCCTCACCCTCGTCAGGTATCTCCGGCGCGTCGGTCGCGCCACGGAATCTCCGGCGATAACTGCCGACGCGGCTCACTACGCTTCGGACGTTTACACCAACATGGCGGCGCTCGCCGCGCTTCTCATCACAACGCTGACGAGTTGGAAACTGGCCGACCCCGTCATCTCAATACTTATTTCTGGTTACATCCTCTGGTCGGCGGTAGGCGTGGCGCGCGACGCGATTGACGTGTTGATGGATCGCCGCTTGCCGATTGATGTTGACGAAAAGGTTGCGGCCAT
>Ga0136617_10003307_pt1 | contig 14394 bp, 7 predicted proteins | sample AntDrymUQ3222106_2_FD_129672 | JGI IMG/M metagenome (GOLD analysis project Ga0136617, IMG submission 129672) | Polar desert sand microbial communities from Dry Valleys, Antarctica - metaG UQ322 (21.06) | ecosystem: Environmental > Terrestrial > Soil > Desert | place: Antarctica: Dry Valley... | reverse complement strand
GAGGATATCTCGGCCGACCCGCGCTCACCGCGGAGCGGTTCCTGCCCGATCCGTTCCACGGTGCGCCCGGCGCGCGGATGTACGTCAGCGGTGATCTCGTGCGGTGGCTGCCGGACGGCACCTTGGACTTTCTCGGCCGCGCCGACTTCCAGGTGAAAGTGCGCGGGTTCCGCATCGAGCTCGGCGAGATCGACGCGACGCTGCTCGCCCACCCAGGGGTACTGGAGGCCGTCACCGTCGTGGACGAAGCGACGGGCGAGAAACGTCTCGTGGGCTACTATGCGGGGCGGCCGGACGGCGCCGAGTTGCGCGACTTCCTGCTGGAGCGGCTGCCGGAGTACATGGTGCCGGCCGTCCTGGTGGCGCTTCCCGAGCTGCCGAAGAACCCCAACCGCAAGATCGACCGGGCCCGACTGCCCCGGCCGGAGCCAGCCGCCACGGCGCCGGAGCTGGCACCCCAAGTGACGCCCGGGCCGGCCACCAGTCCGCCGACCCGCGCTTCCGCTGACGATCCGCGGGTTGGCGAGGTCGCACGTCTAATGGCCGAACTGCTCGGCCGCCCCGCCGGCGCGGACGAGAACTTCTTCGCGTTGGGCGGCTACTCGTTGCTGGCCATGCGGTTGGTGACGCAGCTTCGCGAGCGCTACGGCGTGGTCGTGCCCATCGCGAAGCTGTTCGCCGAGCCGACGGCCAGGGCGGTCGCCGCCTATCTCGACCAGCGGGGCGGCGGAGCGGCGGCAGGCAGCGAAGCGGCGTCGGCCGTGCAGCGCGGACCTACCCCGCTGCCGCGGCGCGCGTTCGCCCGCCGCCTGGCCGCGGAGGTGGGCGACCCGCCGGGGGGGACCCGGTGACCAGTACAGGCGAGGAGCAGATGTCCGCGGGCGAGGTCTACGTCATGCCGGTGGCGCCGGCGCAGCTCGGCCTGTGGCTGCTGGGTGAGCTGGCCCCGGAGTCCGCCGCGTACCAGGTGCCGCTGGCCGTGCGGCTGCGCGGGCCGCTCGATGCCGACGCGCTGGACCGTGCGCTGCGCCGACTCGGCGTACGGCACGAGATCCTGCGCACCACGTTCACAGTGGTCGACGGCGAGGTATGCCAGGTGATCCACCCGGATCCCGGGTACCGCCAGCAGCGGCACGACCTGCGCGGGTTCGGCGCCGAGGCGGTCGACCGGTGCCGGCGCAGCTGTGCCGAACGGGCGGGACGCCCTGCCGACCTGGCCCGGGGGCCGCTGTTTCAGCCGGTGCTGTACACGCTCGGCCACGACGACCACGTGCTGCTGATCGGAATGCACCACATCATCACCGACGGCTGGTCCGTCGGGGTGCTGTGGAGCGAGTTCGCCGCGCTCTATCGTGCCGAGATCGGGGGGCCGGCCGACGGGCTGCCGGAGCTTCCCGTCGAGTACGCGGACTTCGCGGTGTGGCACCGCGAGTGGCTGGCCGACGGGGTCCAGGAGCAGCAGCTCGACTTCTGGCGTGCCGAGCTGGCCGACCGCGACGTTGTGCTCGACCTGCCCACGGATCGGCCCCGGCCGCGCACTCCGAGCTTCGCGGGGGACCGGGTGCGCCGCAGGGTGCCCGCCGACCTGATCCACCGGCTGCGCGGCGCCGGTACGAGCACCGCGTTCATGGCCTTGCACGCGGCCTTCGCGGTACTGCTCGGCCGCTACAGCGGCCAGCGCGAGCTCCGGATCGGGGTGCCGTCGGCCAACCGCGGCCACGCCGGCACGCAGGACCTGATCGGGTTCTTCGCCAACACGATCGTCGTGCGCACCGAGCTAGGGCCGGAGATCACCTTCACCCACCTGCTGGAGCAGGTGCGGGAGCGCATGGCCGTGGCACTCACCCACGCGGAGGTGCCGTTCGGCGAGGTGGTGCGCGCGGTCCGCGGGCACCGGGACGACCTTCACAACCCCTGCTTCCAGGTGATGGTCGCCATGGACACCACGCCAGGCGGCTTCGACCTGGCTGACGGTGTGCGTGCGGAGCGCTTCGACGTGCCGGTCCACACAGCCAAGTTCGACTTGACGTTGTTCGTCGCCGAGGACACCGACGGCGCAGAGCTGACCCTTGAGTTCAGCACCGACCTGTTCCTGCCCGGGACCGCCGAGCGGATGCTCGACCAGTTGGTCGCGCTATGCCACGCCCTGGCGGTGGAGCCGGACCAGCCGGTTGCCCGGGCGTTCGCCCTGACCGGAGCGGACCGCGGGCGGATTGAGCTATGGAGCCGGGGCCCCCGGTCCGCTGTCTCCAACTCCACCCTCGAGCTCTTCGCGCAGCAGGTCGCGGCTCGCCCGCACCAGCCTGCTGTGGTGGACGGCGGACGGGTCGTCGACTACGCCGAACTGGACGCCATCGCCAGCCGGATCGCCGCGGCACTCGCCGAGCAGGGAACCGGCCCGGGTGACGTGGTGGGGGTGCGGCTGTCGCGCTCGGTCGAGCTGGTCGCCGCGCTGCTCGCGGTCTGGAAGCGCGGCGCGGCATACCTGCCTCTCGACCCCTCCCAACCGGACGCCCGGCTCGCCGCGATCGAGGCGGACGCCCGGCCCGGGGCGGTGGTCACCGACGCCGCGCAGCGGCCGCGGATCACGGCCGGGGTCCCGGTCGTCGACGTGGCGGCGCTGCCGGAACCCGCGGTCGGTGCCCCCGAGCGGGCGCTCGGAGCGCTTGCCTACGTGCTCTACACATCCGGCTCCACCGGGCGTCCCAAGGGCGTGCTCGTGCATCACGCCGGCCTGGCGAACTACGTGAGCTGGGCCGCCGACGAGTACTGCCCGGACACGCCGCCAGTCGCGCCGCTGCACACGACGGTGGGGTTCGACCTGACCGTGACCAGCCTGTGGGTGCCACTGTGCGCGGGCGGGACGGTGCGCGTGGTACCGGAGGACGCGCCGGTCGACGGGCTCATCGCGGCGCTGACCGGGGACCCCGCGCCCAACCTGGTCAAGCTCACCCCGGCCCACCTCGAGGCACTGTGCCGACTGCTGCCGCCGCAGCGGCTGGCTGACCTCACCGCCCGCTTCGTCGTGGGCGGCGAGGTGCTGACACCGTGCCTGGTGCGTCGGTTCTTCGCCGTCGCGCCGCGTGCCCGCGTGGTGAACGAGTTCGGCCCGACCGAGACGGTGGTCGGCTGCTCTGTGGAGAGCGCCCGGCTCGGCGACGACCTGGGGGAGCGGCCGGGTATGTCCATCGGCCGACCCATCGCGAACACCAACCTGTACGTGCTGGACGAGATGCTCCGGCCCGGACCGGTGGGTGTTCCCGGCGAGCTCTACGTCGGCGGCCCCGGTGTCGGCGTGGGGTATCTCGGCGACCCGCAGCGCACGGCCGCAGCCTTCCTGCCCGACCCGTACAGCGGTGAGCCGGGCGCGCGCATGTACGGTACTGGGGACCGGGCCCGGTACCTGCCGGACGGCCGGCTGGAGTTCCTGGGCCGGCGTGACGAGCAGGCGAAGATCCGAGGCCATCGGATCGAACTGGCCGAGGTCGAGGCGGCGGTGCGCGCGCTACCCGGCGTCGACGAGGCGGTCGTGCGGGCAGTGCAGGGCGGCGACCAGGCGCGTCTGGTCGCCTATGTGGTGGGTGACGTGGACCCCGCCGGCGCCCGACGCGCGCTCGCCTCCCGGCTTCCGGAGGTGATGGTGCCCTCCGCCGTTATGCGGTTGGACGCGCTGCCGCTGACCGCCAACGGGAAGGTCGACCGGAACGCCCTGCCCGTGCCGCGCATGGGGACCGAGCGCGCGCCGTACGTCGGCCCGCGAACCTCGCGCGACCGGCGACTCGCCACCCTGTTCGCCGAGTTGCTGAACGCCGACTGGGTCGGCCTCGACGACCACTTCTTCGACCTTGGCGGTCACTCGCTGCTCGCGACGCAGCTGGTCACCCGGATCCGCGCCGAGTTCGGCGTCGAGCTGCCGCTCAGCGCGGTGTTCGAGCGACCCACCGTGCGCGCTCTCGGCGAGATCGTCGGTGGAGGTGGTGGCGCAGAGCTGCCGCCGCTCGAGCGGATCGACCGGTCCGGCGAGATCCCGCTGTCCTATGCCCAGCACCGCATGTGGGTCCTACAGCAGCTCGAGCCCGACAGCCCCGCCTACAACGTGCCAACCGCCCTCGGGCTGCGCGGCCCGCTGGACGTTGACCGGCTGCGGGCGGCGCTGCACGCGGTCGGGATGCGGCACGAGGTGCTGCACACGCATTTCGCCGAGCGGGACGGCCGGCCGGTCGCGACGGTCGGCGCGCAGCCCCGGCTCCAGTTCGAGGTGGTCGACCTGTGGGGCACCCGGGACGGGAAACGGACCGCGTTAGCCCGCGCCGCGACCCTGGCCCGCGAGCCCTTCGACCTGGAGCACGGCCCACTCGTCCGCGCCGTGGTCAGCCGGCTCTCCGACACCGAGCACGTGCTGGCCCTGTCGATGCACCACATCGTCTCGGACGGCTGGTCGCTGGGCGTGCTGCTGCGCGAACTCGAGGCTGCCTATGCCGGCGTCGAGCTGCCTCCGCTACCGGTGCAGTACGCGGACTTCGCGGCCTGGCAGCGGGAGTGGCTCGACGGTGGGGCCCTGCAGGACCAGCTCGACTACTGGGTAACCGCCCTGGAGGGTGCGCCCCTGGTGCTGGATCTGCCGACCGATCACCCCCGGCCGGGCGTGCCGAGCTACCGGGGCGCGCACCTGAGGGCGCGGCTGGAACCGGAGGTCGTCCAGCGCCTGACCGATGTCGCGCGGAACGCCGGCACGACGCTGTTCACCGCCCTCCACGCCGCGTTCGCCAGCTTGCTCTGCCGGCGCTCCGGTCAGGACGAGGTCGTGATCGGGGTGCCCGTCGCGAACCGGTCGCGGCTGGAGATCGAGTACCTCATCGGCTTCTTCGTGAACACGCTGCCGCTGCGTACCCGGGTCCGCCCGGACGACACGTTCGAGGAGTGTGTGGCACAGGTCGGGGCCAGCGCCCTGGCTGCATTCGAGCACCAGGACGTGTCGTTCGAACGGATGGTGGAGGAGCTGGCACCCGCGCGCGACCTCGCCAGGAACCCCGTATTCCAGGCGATGCTCGTGCTCCAGAACGCGACGCGCGCCACGTCGGGACTGGGCGAGCTCGGACTGGAGCGGCTGCCCCTCGAGGTGAGCACGGCCAAGTTCGACCTGACGCTGCTGGTCGAGGACGACGGCGAACCCGAGGTAGTCCTGGAGTACGCGAGCGACCTGTTCAGCGCCGATACCGCCCAGGCGATCCTGGACGACTACGTCCGGCTGTGCCGGCGGGCGGCGGAGCGGCCGTCGGCGCGGATGCATGAGCTGACCGCGGTGTCGACGTGCGAGCGCAGGCGGCTGCTCGTGGAGTGGAACGAGACCGGCCGGGGGGAGCGGCTCGACGGCGTGGTCGAGCGTGTGAGGCACTTTGCCGCCACCACGCCGCACGCGATCGCGGTCGTCGACGACCACAAAGCTGTCACCTACCACGAGCTGGCCTGCCGCGCCAGCCGGGTGAGCCGGCGCCTCGTCGGGCGCGGGGCGGGACCGGACGACCTAGTGCTGATCCTCGGCGAGCGGGGGGCACCGGTGATCACGGCGGTGCTCGGCGTGCTCGGCGCGGGCGCGGCGTACGTCCCGCTCGACGTCCGGATGCCGGTGGCGCGCGCCGCCATGATCGCCGCCGACAGCGGAGCCCCGATGCTCGCGGCCACGCCGGCCCAGCTCGAACTGGCCCGTGAGCTGGTAGCCGCCACCGGACGGCCGATCGAGATCATCGTCCTGGACCCGGCGAGCGACCCCTCGGGCGACCTCCTGGCGCCGCCCGGGGCCGCCGACGACCTGGCCTACGTGATCTACACGTCCGGGTCCACCGGACGCCCGAAGGGCGCGATGGTGCACCGGGCCGGCATGAACAACCACCTGCTGGCCAAGGTCGAGGACCTGGAGCTGACCAGCTCCGACAACGTGGTGCAGAACGCCAACCTTACGTTCGATATCTCCGTCTGGCAGATGCTCGCCGCACTCGTGGTGGGCGGCCGTACGCGGGTGTGCGGCGAGGACGTCGCGCTGGACGCGCTGCGGCTGTTCGAGCTGGCCGCTGCCGAGGCGGTCACGGTGCTCGAGGTGGTGCCGTCGCTGCTGCGAGCCGTCCTGGACGCGTGGGACACCTTGGGTGCGGCACCTGCGCTACCCGCCTTGCGGTGGCTGATGGTCACCGGTGAGGTGCTGCCACCGGACCTGTGCGCCCGCTGGTTCACCCGGTACCCGGGAGTACCGCTGGTCAACGCGTACGGCCCGACAGAGTGCTCGGACGACGTGACGCATGCCGTACTCACCCCGCAGTCGCTGACCAGCGCCGTCCGGGTGCCGATCGGCCGCGCGATCCGCAACACGCGGCTTTACGTCCTGGACGAGCGGTTGGAGCTGGTGCCCGTCGGGGTGCCGGGCGAGCTCTACGTTGGCGGGACGGGGGTCGGCCGTGGTTACCTGACCGACCCCGCGCGCACGGCGGCGGCGTTCCTGCCCGATCCCTTCTCCGGTGAGCCGGGCGCCCGGCTGTACCGCACCGGAGATCTCGTGCGATACCTGCCCGACGGGCGCATGGAGTTCCTGGGCCGCCGCGACTATCAGATCAAGATCCGGGGCCAGCGCGTTGAGCTCGGCGAGATCGAGGCGTGCCTGCGCGGTGTGCCGGCGGTCGTCGACGCCGTCGTCGTGGCACAGAAGGACGCGCACGGCCAGGACCGGCTCGCAGGCTACGTGGTCGGCCCGGTGGAGCAGAAGGCGGTTCATGACGAGCTCGCGCGCCTGCTGCCCTCAGCGATGCTGCCGTCGGCGCTTGTCGTGCTCGACGCGCTTCCGTTGTCCGCCAACGGAAAGGTCGATCGGGCCGCGTTGCCGCCCGCCGACGTCGACGACACGGCCCATTACGTTGCACCGCGGACCGCCGAGGAGAAGGTGCTCGTCACCCTGTTCGCCGAGGTGCTCGGCCTGCCGCGGGTGGGACTGGACGACGACTTCTTCACTCTCGGGGGTCATTCGCTGCTGGCGACCCAGCTGGTCGCGAAGGTCCGCGCGACGTTCGCCGTTGAGCTGCCGCTGCGAACCCTGTTCGAGCGGCCGAGGCCGCGGGCCCTGGCCGAGGCGGTCGTCGCCGCCCACCACGGCGCGGCCTTCCCCGCGCGGACCGCCCACCGCACCGGCGTCGCCACGACCTGGTTCCCAAGCCGGCCCGCCGCACCGGACGCCCGCGTACAGCTCTTCTGCCTGCCCCACGCGGGAGGAGGTGCGTCCGCCTACCGGGAATGGGGACCGCGGCTGGTCCCGGAGATCGAGGTGGTCGCGGTCCAGCTCCCCGGCCGGGAGACCCGCTTCTCCGAACCCGCGGCTTCATCGGCTGGCCAGATCGTCGAGCAGTTGGTCGAGCCGGTGCTGGCCCGGGCAAACAAGCCGTTCGCCCTGTTCGGCCACAGCATGGGGGCGCTGCTGTCGTTCGAGCTGTGCCACGCACTCTCCCTGCGGGGTCACCCGCCGCTGCACCTATTCGTGTCCAGCTTCAGCTCGCCGCACCTGCAACCCCACGGGGACCGGATCGCGCACACGTTGCCGGACGACGAGATGGCAGAGCGCGTGAGCGCCCTGCAAGGAATTCCCCCGGAGGTACTGGCCGCCCCGGAGATGCTCAAGGTGGTGCTGCCAGTACTGCGGGCGGACCTCACGGTCTGCGAGACGTACGACTACCTGGTGCGGCCGCCGCTGCAGGTGCCGATCACCGCCTTGACCGGCCGCGACGATCCCACCGTCAGCATCGAACGGGTCGCCGCCTGGTCGGCGCTGAGCAGTGGTCCGGTGGCGTTCCACCAGATGCCGGGTGACCACTTCTACCTGAACGCCCACCTCGACGACGTGCTGGCGGTCATAACCCGCACGCTGCTGGAGCCGGAGGGGTGAACAGCACGGCGGCGCCGGGCGGGGTACCGCCCTAGATCAGCGGGGCGAAGAAGAACGTGTCCCGCCGCGTGAACAGGCCTTCGTCGTCCACCACGAAGAAGTCGGCGAAGCGGAGCCGAACCGAGCGGCCGTCCCGCAGGGTCCCGACGAACTCCCCGTGCACGGCGACCCGGTCGCCCTCCGCCACCAGGCAGTCGAGCGTGTGCTCCCCTCGTTCGATCACACGCTGCCCGGTGTAAAACGCGCGGATCTCGGCGCGCCCTCGCAGCCGCTCGTATCCCGGCCTGGCGTAGACCGCGTCCGTTGCGAACAGTGCCAGCAGACCGTCGACGTCGTTGCCGTCCACCATCCGGTAGTAGCGGCGGACGTTGTCGGTGGCTGAGGCGTGACTTGACGCTCGCATGACGCTCCCCGGTATTGATGCAGGACATGGCTTCGGACGCCTGGCTCCCGGCCCTCGAACCTGACTCACTCCTGTAGGTGGATGGCAGTGACCGGGCACACCATCGCCGCCAGCCGCGCCGCCGGCCTGGCCTCGTCCGATGGCTCGGCGTCCAGGATCACCACCGTCCCGTCCTTGTCGCGCTGTTCGAACAGCTGCGGGGCCGTCATGGCGCACTGCCCCGAGCCCACGCACGCGCCGGTGTCGACGGTGATACGCATGTCCGCTCCCTGAGAGGTTGATCGCGACAGTCACCAGGTGACCGGCAGCCGGTGCACCCCGTAGAAGCCCATGTCGGCGCAGAGCGGAACCTCCTCGGCCGGGATCGCGAGACTCAGGCTGGGGAACCGCCGGAACAGTGCCGCGATTCCGACTCGCATCTCGATGCGCGCGAGGTTCTGCCCGAGGCACTGGTGCACGCCGTACCCGAACGCGAGGTGACCGGTGGCCCGCCTGGTCAGGTCGAAGTCGTCCGGGCTGTCGAACCGGCTTGGGTCACGGTTCGCTGCGGGTAGCGAGATCGTGACTGTCTCGCCGGCTCGGATGAGCAGGCCCGCAAGCTCGACGTCCGCGAGCGGCGTCCGGGGGACGCCGAAGTGGAAGATGGTCAGGTACCGGACCAGTTCCTCGACTGCACCGTCGACCAGGGACGGATCGGCCTGCAGCGCCGCCAGTTGCCGAGGATGCGACAGCAGAGCGAAGGTCCCTAGGCTCAGCGAGCTGGCCGTCGTCTCGTGTCCGGCGGTCAGCAGGAGGACACCGGCGCCGGCGATCTCCTCGGTACCGAGGACGCCGCCGGAGGCCAGCTTGCTCAGCAGGTCGTCGGCCGGGTGGCGGCGCCGATGACCGACCAGCTCACGGAGGAAGTCGTCGAGGGAGTTCATCGCGCCCTCCGCCTCCGCCGCCGTGACGTGGAGGCTGAACAGGATGGAGCTGTTGCGCTGGAACTCCTCGCGCTCGGAGTACGGAACGCCGAGCAGTTCGCAGATCGCCAGCGACGGTACGGGCAGCGCGAACGCCTCGACCAGGTCTACCGGCGGACGGGTCCGGTCCATCGCGTCGAGGTGCGCCTCGACGATGTGCTCGATCCGCGGCCGAAGCGCGTTCAACCTGCGCACGGTGAACTGCCCGGCGAGGAGCTGCCGGATCCGAGTGTGCGCAGGCGGATCCATGTCGACCAGCCAGCCAGGCAGGGCGGGCCGCCCGAAGTACGGGTCCGCTCCCGCCCGGGCCACCGGTACCCGCTTGAACTCCGAGCGCGCGCTGAACCGAGGATCGGCCAGAATCGTGCGGGCCAGACCGTAGCTGGTTACCAGCCATCCGCTGTGGCCGTCGGGGTAGCGCAGCGGGCGGAGGGGCTCCCGCTCCCGGAAGCGGCCGAGTTCCGCGGGCGGGTCGAAGGGGCAGCGGCGTAAGGTCGGCAGCGGCACGGGCTCGAAGTGGATCATGTTCCGATCTCCCTCCGGAGGAATTCGGCGAGCCGACCGACGCCGGTCTCAATCTGTTCCGCATCGAGATAGCTGCAGGACAGCCGGAGGAAGTTGTCGCCGGAGCTGTCGAGGTAGAAATTCGACATCGGCGTCCAGAGCACGCCGTACCTCGACGCGGAGAGCTCCAGCAGCGCGCTGTCGGCCGGCACGGGCAGGACCATGCGGACGAAGAACCCGCCGACGGGCCGGTTCCAGGTCACGCCCCCGGGACCAGACTGGCTGGCCGGCAGATGCCTGTCCAGGGCGTCGAGCAGTGAGGCCAGGTTCCGGCGGTAGAGCTCGGATCTGGAACGGGCCAGGGCGGTGAGCGACCCGCCGTGTGCCAGCAGCATGCCGCCGATCAGCGCCTGGCAGATCGGCGAGGTGTTCACGGTGACCAAGCTCTTGATCGCGGCGATCTCGTCCCCGAGCAGCCGGGTGGCTCCCTCAGGCCCGCGCACTCGCTGGTCGGCCACCGCGAACCCGACGCGCGCTCCTGGCAGGCAGACCTTGGCGAAGGTGGCCAGCAGGATGACCCGGCCGGTGCGGTCGAGAGCCTTCAACAGGGGGAGCTCGGCGCCCGGCGTCGCGGTGAACCCGTAGGCGTTGTCCTCCAGGATCAGGAAGTCTTCGCGGTCGGCCAGTTCCAGCAGCCGGTGCCGGGAGGGCAGATCCAGCCTGGTCCCGGTCGGGTTCGAGAAGTCCGGGGCGACGTAGCAGGCGCGGATCCGCCTGCCGACCACCCGGACGTCCCGGCAGGCGAACGCGAGCTTCTCAAGGTCGATCCCCTGTGCCGTCTCGGGCACGGCCACGGTGCCGATGTCGAGCAGCCGTGCCGCCCCGGTGATGCCGGCGAAGCTCGGGTTGGGGAGGGCAAGCAGGTCCGCAGGCGGCCGCAACAGCGCGCGGAGGGTGAGAAACATGGCCTCCTGCGCACCGACGGTGATCACCACCGCGTCCGCCGGCACCTCGATGCCGTGGTCTAGGCGCAACGCGTCTGCGACCAGGTCGTTGATCAGACCCCCGCTCGGGCCGTACTCGTAGAGCACGCGACGAGCGCCGGGTCCCGGCCGGCCGCCGGACCGGTGATCCAGATACCGGTCGACGTAGCCGTCGATGTCGAACTCCCGGAGGAACGCCAGATGGGGCGCCCCGGGCGCGAAGGAGATCGCGCCCGGGAACCGGCTCATGATCTCGTTGAGGAAACCGATTGAGCCCAGCACCGGATCCTGCAAGGATCCGTGCAGCCCCGCGATGTCGAGCTTGAGCATCCCCGGTCTCCTCAGGTGCGCGCCCGGGGGAGCGACCACTGCCGTTCCACCTTGTCGAGGACGTCCCGGCTGTACATGCGTCTGGCCTGGTTGACGGCGAACTCGGCCAGGTAGGCGCGGAGCAGGTCGAACGGTTCCTCGGCGAGGTTGAGCATCCGCCGGTTGGCGACGACCGCAGGTTTGTCCATGTTCCGTACGGCCCGGTCGACGGCCGCGTCCACGTCAGCGGGCGGCACGACCTCGTCGCATAGCAGCGGGGCCTCCGGGTCGGTGGCCCGAATCTTCCGTCCGGACAGGATAATCCGGCGGCCCAGCCGGCTTCCGGTGAACCGGCCCAGTCGCAGATTGCTCAGCCCGGGGACGATTCCCTCCTGCGCGGCGGGGAGGCTGAAGTACGCGTCCTCCGCCGCGACGACGTGGTCGAAGGCCAGGAGGAGCTGCATGCCGCCGCCGATGGCGAACGAGTCCACCGCGGCTACCCACGGCTTCTGAATCATGCGGTCGGGCCACGCGTCGTCAGCCGGATCGATCAGGAGGCCGTGCACGAGCTTGCCGATGCAACCAAGCTCCCTGCCCAGGAAGAAGTCCACGAACGAGATGGCGCCGTCGTGCAGGTCCGTCAGGTTGATTCCCGCGTTGAATACCCGCCTGCCGAGGTAGCTGGGATGGGTCATGACGCCGCCGCGCAGTACACCGACGCGCACCTGCTCGTCGAGCAGCGCGAGGTCGATCGCCGTCTCCATGTCGGAGACCAGCTGGTTGTCCTCCGCGTTGAGGCAGTGCTCGTTGTGGACGGTCAAGTGCGCGGCGTGCCCCCGTCGCTCGACGAGCACCGTGTCCAGGTCGAGCCGCGCGGTACGACGAAACTCGGCTAGCGACGCCACGGCCCGGGGCGAGGGCAGCAGCATCCCATCGACGAGGTGTGCCCCGGCCACGGGCGACCGCAGAACGCCGCGGAAGAAGATGCCCTGGTCGATCTCCCTGCCGTCCTTGTGGGCCTGGATGTGCTCGCGCTCCGCTTCGATCTGGGCCCGTGTCGGTACCAGCCCGGGGTACCTCTCGGCCGCGCAGAACACCAGCTCGGACAGACGCAGGTGGGTGGACCTGACATCGGTCAGCGCGTCGTACACCTCGTCGGCGTGTCGGCGGATGAACCGGTTCCGCACCCGCCGACAGGACTCGAACACCAGGTCCCCGAGGCGCTGCTCCGGCTCGCCGCGGTCCGGCTTCGCCGGCAGCTGCGCCGCCAGCTCCTCGCCAGCGGCCGCGTACCGGGCGAGCGCGGACGCATCCTCGTCGACGGTGCCGCCCAGTCCCGGCTCACCGGCCCGCCAGCGGCCCACCCGCGGCAGCAGCTCGGCGGTGCTGATGGCTCTGCCTTCGTTCATTACAGGTCCCCTGTCGGGAACGCTTGCGGTGCTTGTCCTTCGAGGACTGAGATGAGACGGCGTCCCGGGAGGGTGGCCTGGGAGGCCTGACGCCAACGAGGGTGTCGTCCCGTGAGGACTGGTCCATCAGCACGGCGCCGTGTCTCCGGTGTGCACGCACGGTGATCACGGGAAGGGGGCGCGTGCCGATGCTGAGAGCGGGTATCGACTGGGCGGAAGAGTTTCACCTGGTCGCGTTGGGCAGGCCGGGCGACGGGGTGTATGACATCGCCCGGGTGGAGCACAATCGGTCCGCGGTGGCGGTGTTGGTCGCGAGGATCGCGAGGCTGGAGCCGGATCCGGCCGAGGTGCGGGTGGTGATCGAGACCCGGCACGGGCTGCTGGTCGAGGCGCTCGTGGACGCCGGCTACACGGTGTTGCCGGTCAATCCGGACCTGATCGCGCGTCGCCGCGGCCCGGCGCGTAAGAAGGACGACGCTGAGGACGCCCGCATCGCGTGTCTGCTCGCGTTGGACCGTTTCACCGGCCTGCGGACGCTGGTGCCGTACGGGGAGCTGGCCGGGGAGCTGCGCGCGATCGCCCGTGATGACTTGCGTGCCCAACGTGACGAACGCCGGCTGCTGAACCGGCTGCGCGCCGACCTGGCCGCCGTGTTCCCGGCCGCGCTGGTGCTCGCCGGCGATGATCTGGGCAGCCCGGTGGTGTTGAAGCTGCTGCAGCAGTGGCCGACGAGCGAGGCGATGACCCCCGCCGACAGAGCCGAGGTCGCCGCGCTGGCCGGTCAGGCCAAACACGGCTGGCCGGACCGGTTCGCCGCCAGGATCGCCGCAGAAATTGGCGATGCGATCGGGCAGTTCGACACCCCGAACGCACTGCAATGCTACGCAGGCAAAGCCCCCGTCACCCGCCGCTCCGACAAGAGTGAACTGGTAGTGGCCTGCCTGCTGGCTTGCAACCGCTACCTCGCCGACGCCGTCCAACAATGGGCCTTCACCAGCCTGCGAAACTCCGGCTGGGCGCGACAGTTCTACGACACCCAACGCGGCCGCGGCAAACGCCACCAGGCCGCCCTGCGCGCGCTGGGCAACCGGTGGCTCGAGATCTTGTGGCACTGCCTGACCCACAACATCGCCTACGACGAAGCCGTCCACGTCGCTAACCGCAACCGGTCCCACGCCCGAAACACCGATCACGCCGCGTAACCGCGCACCCGTCCCTTCCGCCATAGCCGACACCCGCGCCGGCGCCGAGGAGGAGTCAACGTGCAGCGCCCACAGGCAGCGCCGCCCAGCGGCGCGCACGAGGACGAACGGCGTTGACACCGACGAACACCGGCGCACAACCCCCGGCGGCGGAAGAACACCAGCCACGGAGGTTGACAGAGGATGTCTCATCGATCGGGGCTCTGCGGCGACTCGTCCACCTCCAGCCGCTCCCGGCGCCGCAGGCGCCGCAGCTCGCGGTCGCACGCCGCGAGGTGGACGCCGAGAGCGTCCTCGAAGCTCGCAGACGTCGCCTCGAACAGCAGCTGGCGCCGGATGGCCAGTTCGGTGTCGGAAATGCGGCCCATGAGAACCGTCGCCGTGCGGACCGCCTCGTTCACGTCGGCGGTGATCTGGTCCACTAGGCCCAGGTCCTTCGCGCGGGTCGCGGAGATGTCGTCCCCCCACAGCACGATCTGCCGCGCCCGGGCCACGCCGAGCTGCTGCACCAGCCAGTACACCGACATGCCCGGCCAGAAATGACCGTCGTTGATCGGTAGCAGCAACTGCAGGTCCGCGGTGCCGATCCGGAAGTCGGCCGCCAGCAGCAGGTCCAGCGCCGGACCGTCACAGCTGCCCTCGGCGACGGCGATGTTCATCGCGGCGAGCCGTTCGAGCCTGCGTACCGCCCGCTCCCAGCG
>Ga0136617_10003306_pt1 | contig 14398 bp, 15 predicted proteins | sample AntDrymUQ3222106_2_FD_129672 | JGI IMG/M metagenome (GOLD analysis project Ga0136617, IMG submission 129672) | Polar desert sand microbial communities from Dry Valleys, Antarctica - metaG UQ322 (21.06) | ecosystem: Environmental > Terrestrial > Soil > Desert | place: Antarctica: Dry Valley... | reverse complement strand
GCAGCAGGTGGGCGGGGATCTTCTCGCCGTCGTCGGCGCCCGCGGCCGCGACGTCGCCCGCGGGCGGTGCCCCGGGGTCGCCCGCGGGGGCCCCGCCGAGCGCCGCACGGCGCTCAGCCGACCGGCGGAGTAGGTGCTCGGGAACGTCACTCATCGTCTGGGCTCATGTGGTTTTGGGCTCATGTGGTTTGGGCTCATGTGCTGTTACCTCCTCGGCAGGCCCTACAGGGGCCCCGAGATACCGCCGTCCTTGCGGACTCGCCAGAAGTGGATGGCCATGAAGATGACGATGATGAAAGGGAACAGGAGGACATGGAGCACGTACCATCGGAGCAGGGTCTCGGTGCTGATCTCCACTCCCCCGAGGAGCACGAATCTCACCTGATTACCGAACACAGGCGTATAGCCGATCATGTTCGTGCCCACCGTGACCGCCCACAGGGCCAACTGGTCCCAGGGCAGCAGGTAGCCGGTGAACGACAGCAGCAGGGTGAGGGTGAGAAGGATCACCCCGATCACCCAGTTGAACTCCCGCGGCGGCTTGTAGGCCCCGTGGTAGAAGACCCGGGCCATGTGCAGGAACACGGTGATCACCATGAGGTGAGCACCCCAACGGTGCATATTCCGCACCAGCAGGCCGAACGTGACCGATGTCTCGAGGGTGCGGATGTCGGCCCACGCCTGCACCTCGGTCGGCCGGTAGAAGAACATCAGGAAGATGCCGGTGACGGTGAGGATCAGGAACAGGAAGAACGACAGCCCACCCAGGCACAGCGTGTAGCTGACCTTCACCGCGTGGCGTTTCACCTTCACCGGGTGCAGGTGGTAGATGAGGCTGTTCATGATCACGTAGGAGCGGTTACGGGGGCTGTCGGTGTAGCCCTTGCGGAAGATCGAGCCGGGCCGGAAGATCGACGCCCACGCCTGCGAGCCCCGCATCTTCTCGCCGACCTCGGCCATCTTCTCGGGAAGCGACGGGCGGTGCCCGTTGCCGTCCCCGTTGCCGTTACTGCTGTTTCTGGCCACTGATCAGTCCTAGAACCGCATGCCGTAGGCGTAGCCGTGCTTGCCGTCACGCTGGTGGGCGTCGCCCTCGCGGGCGCCCACGCCGGCCTTGCCCATGATGATCACGCCGGTGGGGCAGCGGTCGACGCACAGTCCGCAGCGGGTGCAGACGTCCTCGTCGACGATGAACACGACGTGGTCGTCGGGGTCCTCACCGGGGCCGGTGGTGTTGAGGGCCTCGGAGATGCTGTCGGTCGACAGCATGTGGATGCACTTCCACGGGCAGATGTCGACGCAGCCCTCGCACATGATGCATTCGGACTGGTCGATGTGCAGGAACTGCTTGGGCTTGACCGACTTGGAGAGCTCGTCGCTCGGAATCTCCTGCAGCACGTAGTCGCCGCTGAACGTCGGCATGGGGGGGTTGGCGTCGTTCTTACCCATCGACTCTCAGGCCTTCCTCATCAACGGGCGGCCGAACCGTGAGCTCAACTCGACCTCCGGAGCCTTGCGTCCCCGCTTCTGCCAGACACTCCACAGCCAGATCTGGAGCCCGAGGAAGACGATGTAGATGACTGCCGCGATGATGTCGCGGACCGCTTGGGCATTCACGATGATACGGCCGGTTCCACCGAGTTCGGACGCGGCGTCGCCGACCTTGACCCCTTCGCCCGAGATACCGAGCATCAGCTTGTCGGGCCGCCACAGAAGGTCGTTGTCGGCGTAGGTGAGCCACTGGTGGGGAACCACGCCGTAGGCGAGCATGAGCAGGGCGAAGATGAAGGTGCCGCCCAGGAAGGCCTCACCCCACGTCACGGGCGTGCCGGGAGGACGGCGCCGGCCGACGGCGAGGACCACCAGGATCCCGGCGATCAACATGAGTGTCGAAACCACTAGCGCGACCACCGGTACCTCCCCTCGTGAACGCGATCACATTGTACTGGGACACCAGCCTCAATTCGATCTGGAGGCTCGCAGCGGTTCTACCACGACGCCCGAGTCGGAGACACATCGCGCCCAGTCGGGGGGCTCCGCCCCCCGACACCCCCCCGAGTCCAAGGCAGTCGGGGGGCTCCGCCCCCCGACTGGGGCAGAGCCACCTTGAGTGTGCGGCGCATCGGTGGGCTCTGCCCACCGACCGGCAGGCCGGCCGCAGGCCGTTGCCTGCCGGAACAGGAGGCAGTGCGCCGAAGGCGCTCCATGCCTCTACTCGGGGGGTGTCGGGGGGCGGAGCCCCCCGACTGTGGGTGCCCAAGTCGCCGGGGGTGGGTGTGGCGGTTTACATTCAGGGCGTTATGACCGAGGTCCCGGACTACCTACTCGAACGCTCGCGCGCCAGGCGGGCGGCGTTGGGCCTGGGTGGGGGCGACGCACCGGCGGCGGCGGCCGGCGGCGATGGCGGTGCCGGTGGTGACGCCACTGCGGCGACGGCCGCGCCCGCCGGCACTCCTGTTCCCGCGGCGGCGCCGTCCGCGCCGTCGACCCCGCCCGCCGAGATGTTCCCCACCTACATCGCCGCTCCCGCCGGGCCCCGCAGCGGGATCCCGGTGTGGATGATGCCCGTGATCCTGATCCTGCCCCTGTGGGCGATCGTCTACCTGGGCGCCTTCGGGGAGGCTACGTCGGCGGCCGGGCCGGCCACCGGGCAGGAGATCTTCCAGACCGCGGGGTGCGTGAACTGCCACGGGGCCCAGGGCCAGGGCGGCGTGGGCCCGGCGCTGGCGGGGGGTGAGGCGGCCAAGACCTTCCCCAACGAGGCCGACCACGCCAAGTTCGTGGGCGAGGGCTCCTCGAAGATCAAGGGCCAGCCCTACGGCGACGCCGGTCGGGAGGGCGGCCAGCGGGTCGCGGCGTCGGGCGGGATGCCGTCGTTCGCCGGTCAGCTGTCCGAGGAAGAGATCACCCTCGTCGTACAGTACGAACGCGAAGGGCTCTAAAGTCCGGGGAATGGCCGACCACGACGTACTGGTGGTCGGCGGCGGACCTTCGGGTGCGTCCTGCGCCTACTGGCTGGCCGAATTGGGCCACGACGTGGTCGTCGTCGAGAAGAAGCACTTCCCCCGGGTCAAGACCTGTGGCGACGGGCTGACCCCCCGGGCGGTCAAGCAGCTCGACGACATGGGCCTGGCCGATGGCCTGGCAGTCGGGGCCCACCGCTTCGACGGGCTGCGGTCGATCGCCTTCGGCAAGACCATCGAGCTCCAGTGGCCGGAGCGGCCCGGCTTCCCCCGGCACGGCTACGTCATCACCCGCCACGACCTCGACCAGATGGTGGCCGAGCGGGCGGAGAAGGCGGGGGCCCTCGTCGTGCAGGGGATGGAGGCGATCGAGCCCCACCTCGACGGCGGCATCCCCCGGGGCGCGGTGGTCAAGAACAAGGACACCGGCGACACGTCGACGATCAGCGCCACCTACACAGTGGTTGCCGACGGGGCCAACTCCCGGTTCGGGCGGGCCCTCGGCTGCTCCCGTGACCGGGCGTACCCCCTCGGCATGGCCATCCGGGGGTACTTCACGTCCCCCCGATCGAACGAGCCGTGGATCGAGTCGCATCTCGACGTGCGCGATGCGAAGGGCAACGTCCTGCCCGGCTATGGCTGGATCTTCCCGCTGGGCGACGGTCGGGTGAACGTGGGCGTGGGCCTGCTGTCGACGTTCAAGCAGTGGAAGGACGTCAACACCTCCAAGCTCATGGATGCCTTCGTCGACTATGCCCCCGAGTCGTGGGGCATCTCGCCGGCTACCTCACTCGGCCCGCCCACCGGGGGCAAGCTGCCCATGGGCCTGTCGGTGGGACCGTCGGTCGGCCCCACCTGGCTGGCCACCGGCGACGCGGCCGGCGCCATCAACCCGTTCAACGGCGAGGGCATCGCCTACGCCTACGAGACGGGCCGCTACGCGGCGGACGCCGTCCACCAGGCGCTCGACACGGGCCAGGCCGGCGCCCTCGGCACCTACGAGGACCGGCTGCGGGCCGAGTACGACCTCTACTACCGGGTGGCGCGGGCGTTCGTGAAGATCATCGGCCATCCCCGCCTCATGCGGATGCTGGTGGGCACGGGCATGCATTCGCGCACCCTCATGGAGTGGGTGCTGCGGATCATGGCCAACCTCCTGCGGGAGGACGAGCGGGGCCCGGCCGAGGCCGCCTACCGGGCGGTGGCGGCGATCGCCCGGCTGGCTCCCTCCCGGTAACCGGCCGCCGCCGCGGGTGATCGACGTACCCCGCTCCCGGTTCGAGGAGCTGGTGGCGGACGCCCTCGACAGCATCCCCGAGGGGCTGGGTCGGCGCATGGACAACGTCTGGGTCGTGGTCGAGGAGCGGTCGCGGGGCGAGGACCTGCTGGGGCTCTACGAAGGCGTGCCCTTGACGGAGCGGGATGCCTACGGCGGGATGGTGCTCCCCGACCGCATCACGATCTACCGGCGCCCGATCTGCGAGATGTGCGCCACCGAGGACGAAGTGGTCGAAACGGTGCGGGACACGGTGATCCACGAGGTGGCCCACCACTTCGGCATCGACGACGACCGCCTCGACGAGCTGGGCTGGGCCTGAGGGTCGGCGCCCGTCGAACCTGGTGACACCAGTTCGCTCAGGGCGCGGCGGCGGTGGCCCGGGCCGCGGCGGCGGCCAGGTCGACGGTGCGCTCCAGCTCCTCCTTGGTGTGGGCCAGGCTGGGGAAGATGGCCTCGAACGGGCTGGGGGCCAGTGCCACGCCGCGGTCGAGCATGTGGTGGAAGAAGCGTGCGTAGCGGGCGCCGTCGGCGGCCTTGGCCGTGTCGTAGTCGTGGGGCGCCTCGTCGGCGAAGAACAGTCCCATGAGGGGGCCCACCACCGGCACCTGCACCGCCAGGCCAGCCTCGGTGATCACGGTGGTGAGGTTGGCGGCCAGCTCGGCCGCCCGTCCCGCCAGCTGCACGTAAGCGGCGTCGTCGAGGAGGTCGAGGGCGGCCAGGCCGGCGGCCGTGGCCAGGGGGTTCCCCGAGAGGGTGCCCGCCTGGTAGACGGGCCCCCCGGGTGCCAGCACCGACATCACGTCGTCGCGGCCCCCGAAGGCGGCGAGGGGCAGTCCCCCGCCGATGATCTTGCCGAAGGTCGACAGGTCGGGGGTGACGCCGTAATGGGCCTGGGCGCCGCCGGGGCCGAGGCGGAAGCCGGTGATGACCTCGTCGAAGATCAGGAGGGCACCGGTGCGGTCGCAGGCGGCCCGGAGCCCGTCGAGGAAGCCCCGGTCCGGCGGCACCAGGCCCATGTTGGCGGCGACCGGCTCGACCATGACCGCGGCCACGTCGTCGCCCATCTCGGGCACGACGTTGTAGGGCACCACGACCGTGTCGGCCACCGCCGCCCGGGGCACGCCCGCCGACCCGGGCAGGCCCAGGGTGGCCAGACCGCTGCCGCCGGCGGCGAGGAGGGTGTCGGCGTGGCCGTGGTAGCAGCCGTCGAACACCACGATCCGGTCGCGGCCGGTGAAACCCCTCGCCACCCGCACCGCCGACATGCAGGCCTCGGTGCCGCTCGACACCAGCCTGACCTTCTGGCAGGAGGGCACCCGGTCGCGGATGGCCTCGGCCAGGAGCACCTCCCGCTCGGTGGGAGCGCCGTAGGACGTGCCGGCGGCGGCGGCCGCTTGGATGGCCTCGACGACCTTGGGATGGGCGTGGCCGAGGATCGAGGCGCCCCACGACTGGACGTAGTCGGTGTACTTGCGACCCTCGACGTCCCAGACGTAGGCGCCCTCGGCCCGGGCCACGAAATAGGGCGTGCCGCCGACCTTGCCGAAGGCCCGGACGGGCGAGTCGACGCCGCCGGGGATGACGTCGCAGGCGCGGCGGAAAAGCTGTCGATTCGTTGTCGCGGGCGAGCTCAAAGCTCGGCGATCTGGCGGGCGAAGTAGGTGAGGATGACATCGGCCCCGGCCCGCTTGACCGCCGTGAGCTGCTCGATCGCCACCGCGGTGCCGTCGACCCAGCCCCGCTCGGCCGCGGCCCGGATCATGGAGTACTCGCCCGACACGTGATAGGCGGCGACGGGCACGTCGAACCGCCGGCGGACGGCGGCGATCACGTCGAGGTAGGGGACGGCCGGCTTCACCATCACCATGTCGGCGCCCTCGGCGACGTCGAGGGCGACCTCGGCCATGGCCTCCCGGGCGTTGCGGAAGTCCTGCTGGTATGCGGTGCGGTCGCCACCGCCGGCGATGCGGACGTCGACCGCGTCCCGGAAGGGCCCGTAGTAGGCCGACGCGTATTTGGCCGCGTAGGCGAGGACCGCGGTCTGGGCGTGGCCGGCGCTGTCGAGGGCGGCCCGGATGGCGGCCACCTGGCCGTCCATCATCCCCGAGGGGGCCACCACGTCGGCCCCGGCGTCGGCCTGGGCCACCGCCACCCGGGCGTAGCGCTCGAGGGTGGCGTCGTTGTCGACCTCGCCGGTCGCCGTGAGCAGGCCGCAGTGGCCGTGATCGGTGTACTCGTCGAGGCACAGGTCGGCCATCACGACCAGGTCGTCGCCCACCTCGTCCCGGATGTCGGCGAGGGCCACCTGGGCGATTCCGTCGGCGGCCCACGCCTCGGACCCCTCGGGGTCCTTCCTGTCGGCGGCGGGCACCCCGAAGAGGATGATCCCGGGGATGCCGAGGTCGGCCAGCGCCCGCACCTCCTTGCGCAGCGATTCCCGGGTGTGCTGGACGACCCCCGGCATCGAGGCGATGGGTGCCGGCTCGGTGATTCCGTCCCTCACGAAGAGGGGCGCCACCAGGTCGTCGGTGCTGAGGCGGGTCTCGGCCACCAGCCGGCGCAGGGCGGGCGTACGCCGCAGCCGCCGTAGGCGCCGGGCGGGAAAGCTCATGCGTCGATGGTAGGTCGTGCCCGGGATTCCCCGGTTTACGCGGTCTCCCTGCCGAGGACCGAGACGAGGGCCACGACCAGGCCGTCGAGGGTGTGGTCGGCGGCGGTCACCCCGACGGTGAGGCCCACCTCCACTGCGGCGGCGGCGGTGACCGGGCCGATGCAGGCCACCAGGTTGGGGACGGCGGCCGGGCCGGCGGCGGCCAGGTACGACGTGACTGTCGAGGCCGAGGTGAAGGCGATGGCGTCGGCCTTGGCCGCCGAGGCCAGAACGTCGGGGTGCGGAGTGGCCGGGACGGTGCGGTAGGCGTGGACCACCTCGACCGTCCACCCCTTGGCCGCCAGCCCCTCGGCCAGCACCGGGCGGGCGCCCGCCGCCTGGGGCAGGAGGACCCGTCGGGAGCCTGCGGAGAACGAACCGGTGACACCCGGCCCGCCTCTGGCCGGGTCCGGTGTCACCAGTTCGGTGGGGCCGGGGAACACCTCGACCAGTCCTTCGGCGAGGGAACGGTCGGGGACGAGGTCGGCGACGATGCCGGCGGCGGACAGGGCGGCGGCGGTGCCCGGGCCGATGGCCGCGACCTGAGTGTCGCCCAGGGCCCGGGCGTCTCGCAGGCAGGCGAGGAAACGCTCTACGGCGTTGGCCGAGGTGAAGCAGACCCAGTCGTATTGCCGGATGCGGGCGGCCGCGGCGCGCAGGGCCTGGCCGCCGTCGTGGGGGTCGCCGATCTCGATGGTGGGCACCTCGACGGGGTCGGCGCCGAGGGCCCGTAACCGCTCGGCCAGGCCCGAGGCCTGGTGGCGGGCCCGGGTGACCACCACCCGGCGGCCGAAGAGGGGCCGGGACTCGAACCACGGCAGGTCGAGCGCCGCCACCCGCCCGATCACCATGGTGACGGGCGGTTCGAGGGAGCAGGCGTGCAGCTCTGCGAGCGTGGTGCGGATCGTGCGCTGGTCCGGACGGGTTCCCCACCGGATGGCGGCCACGGGCGTGGTGGACGGCGCCCCGCCCCGCATCAGCCGCCTGGCTATCTCGGCCCGGTGGGCGACGCCCATGAGCACCACGACGGTGTCGCCCACCCGGGCCAGCGACTCCCAGTCGATGTCGTCGTCGACGGCGTGGCGGCTGTGGCCGGTGACCACGGTGAAGGAGGTGGACAGTCCCCGGTGGGTGACGGGGATTCCCGCGTAGGCGGGCACACCCACCGCCGCCGACACGCCGGGCACGACCTCGAACGGCACGCCGGCCGCCAGCAGGGCCGCCGCCTCCTCCCCGCCCCGGCCGAAGACGAACGGGTCGCCGCCCTTGAGCCTCACGACCGCCTGGCCGGCGAGCCCCCGTTCGACGAGCAGGGCGTTGATCTCGTCCTGGTGGACGGGTCCCCCGGGGGATTTGCCGACGTCGATGCGCACGGCCGTGGTGGGGGCCAGGTCGAGGAGGGAGGCCTCGGCCAGGCGGTCGTGGACGACCACGTCGGCCGCAGCCAGTAGTTGGGCGCCCCGGATGGTGAGCAGTCCCGGGTCCCCCGGTCCGGCCCCGACCAGGTAGACGGTCACCGTCGCCCGCCGCCTCCGACGAGCACTCCGCGCCAATGCCCCCTCATGCGTGAAATTGCGCGGAGTGCTCGAGAGCGGGGGGTGGGGGCGCGGCGGTCACGGGTAGGCGCCGGAGACGTCGAGAAGTTGGTTGCCGCCGGCGTGGTCGAGCAGGTGACGGGCCACCCGGCGGCCTAGCTCGTCGGGGTCGACGTCGTCGTCGCGTTGGCGCAGGACGATGCGGCCGTCGCCGGCCGCGATCAGGCCCTCCAGGCGAATCGTCCCGTCGGCCGCGACCACCGCGTACGCCCCCACCGGCAGGTCGCACGACCCCCCGACCTCCCGTAGGAAGGCCCGCTCGGCCTCCACCGCCAGGCGCGACGGCAGGTGGTCGATCGTCGCCAACAGGGCCCAGGTGGCGTGGTCGTCGGCCCGGCACTCGACCGCCATCGCCCCCTGGCCGACCTGGGGCACCATCCATTCGGGGTCGAGCACCTCCGACAGTTCGGCGCTCCGGCCCAGCCGCTGGAGGGCGGCGGCGGCCACCACGATGGCGTGGAACCCCGACGCCTTGGCCAGTCGGGTCTCCATGTTCCCCCGCAGGCCGCCGAAGGTCAGGTCGGGGCGGAGCCAGGCCAGCTGCGCCCGGCGGCGGACGGACCCGGTGCCGACCCGGGCGCCGGTGGGCAGGCCGGCGAGGGTGCCGCCCACCAGGGCGTCGCGGGGGTCACCCCGCAAAGGGATTGCTGCGATGACCAGGCCCTCGGCCGCCTTCGACGGCAGGTCCTTGGCCGAGTGGACGGCGATGTCGGCCCGTCCGTCGAGCACCGCCGCCTGCACCTCCTTGACGAATACCCCCTGGCCGCCGATCTCCCAGATGGGAGCGTCGACCCGCTGATCGCCGACGGTGTCGACCACCACCGCCTCCAGCTCCACCCCGGCCGCCTCGGCCAGCAGCCCCGCCACCGCCGACGTCTGGGCCCGGGCCAGGGTGCTCCCCCGGGTGGCCGCCCGCAGCCCGGCGGGCGAGCCCATCAGAGGTCGAAGAGCTCTTGGATGGCTTCGGCGAGGCGCTCGCCCCGGGCCGAGCCGGCCGACTCCTTGAGCCGCACCGTGGGCTCGTGGAGGAGCTTGGCCAGGATGCTGCGGGTGAGGGCGGCCACCGCCTCCTGCTGGCGGGGGTCGAGGCCCTCGAGCCGGTTGCGGTGGCGGGCCAGCTCGGCCAGCCGCAGCTCCTCGGCCCGGTCGCGCAGGGCGGTGACCAGCGGCGCCGCCTGGCGCTCGGCCACCGCGTCCTGGAAGCGGACGACCTCGTCGGTGACGATGTCGCGGACCCGGCCCACCTCCTTGCGGCGCTCGTCGAGGCCGGCCTCCACGAACGCCTGCAGGTCGTTCAGGTCGAGGAGGGTGACCCCGGGCACGGAGCGGACTGAAGGGTCGACGTCGCGGGGCATGCCCATGTCGACGATCAGCAGGGGCCGGGAGGCGCGCGTCGCCATCAACCCGGCCAACTCGGGACGCCCGAGCACGACGGTGGGCGAGCCGGTGGAGCTGAGCAGCACGTCGGCGTGGGCCAGGGCGGTCGGCAGCTCGTCGATGTCGACGACCTGGGCCCCCACCTTGGCCGCCACCTTGACCGCCCGCTGACGGGTGCGGCTGGCCACGACGACCTCGGGCCCGTCGCCGTCGGACGCATCGGTGGACGCGGCCAGGTCGGCGGCCATGCCCTCGCCCATCTCCCCCGCCCCCAGCAGCACCAGCTTGCGGCCCTCGAGGGTGCCCAGGCGGTCGGTGGCCATGGCCACCGCGGCCTGCGACAGCGACGTGACCCCCCGGCCGATGGCGGTCTCCGACCGGACCCGCTTGCCGACCTCGAGCGCGTGGCGGAACAGCGCCGACAGCCGGGACCCGGCGGTCCCCTCCTCGCGGGCCCGCTCCCACGCGCTGCGGACCTGGCCCAGCACCTGGCTCTCGCCCAGCACGACCGAGTCGAGACCGGCGGCCACCGCGAACAGGTGGGCCGCGGCCGACTCGTCGTGGTAGGTGAAGAGGTGGTCGCTGAAGTCCTCCGGCGGCAGGAAGGCCAGCCCGGTGAGGAAGTGGCGGATGTCGTGCACGCCCCCGTGGAAGCGCTCGGCCACCACGTAGATCTCGGTGCGGTGGCAGGTGGAGAGGATCACGGCCTCACTCACGAAGTCGCGGCTCACCAGATCGCCCAGGGCCTTGGGCAGGTGTTCGGCCGACACGGTCATCCGCTCGAGGATCTCGAGCGGGACGGTGCGGTGGCTCAGTCCGACGACGACGAGAGACATGCGTGGAGATGTTCGCGCGCGGAGGTGACGTCACCGGTTCGGATGAGACCGAGCATGTCGGAGTCGAGGGCGTTCTGCCAACCCGGGCCCTCGGTGGAACGGCCCTCGGCCTTGAGCAGATCGCGCTCGGACGACAGCAGGTCGAGGAGGACCTCGAACTCGGGCCCGATCTCGGCCTCCAGGCGCTGGCGCAGCCACCGCGACAGCGCCGGGCTGCGGCCGGCGGTGGACACGGTGACCATCAGGGGGCCCCGGCGCAGCACCGACGGCAAGGTGAACGAACAGTTGGCCGGGTCGTCGGCCCCGTTCACCCACACCCCGGCCGCCTCCCCGTCGTCGAACACGGCGGCGTTGGCCGCCGGCGAGTCGGTGGCGGCGATGGCCAGGCGGTAACCGGCCACTTCTCCCTGGCGGTAGGTGCGCTCCTCGACGGTGACGCCCGGCAACGCCCGCAGGCGGTCGTCGACCGACGGGGCCACCACGGTGACCTCGGCGCCACACGCCAGGAGCCCTTCGACCTTGCGCAGGGCGATCGCCCCCCCGCCCACCACCAGGCACCGCCGGCCTTCCAGCACCAGGTTCACGGGGTACTGATACGGGCCAGGAACGGTTCCGGTTCTGGTCATCGGATCTGGGTCATCGGATCTGGGTCATCGGATCTGGGTCATCCGATTGGGGTCATCCGAACGTCGCCACCGACGGGGGCGGAACCGGGGCGCCACCCGCCCGGCGCTGCTGGTAGAAGGCCAGGATCTGCAGCTCGATCGACAGGTCGACCTTGCGCAGGGAGACGTCGGCCGGCACGGTGATCACGGCCGGGGCGAAGTTGAGGATCGAGTTCACGCCCACGGCCACCAGCCGGTCGGCGACGTCCTGGGCGGACCCGGCCGGCGTGGCGATGATGCCGATGGCGATGTCGTGGTCGGCGGCCACGTCGGGCAGGTCGTCGACGTGGCGGACGGCGACGTCGGCGACCATCTCGCCCACCCGGCTGTGGTTGGAGTCGAGCAGGGCGACGATGCGGAAGCCGCGAGCCGAGAATTCCCCGTAGTTGGCCAGGGCGTGGCCCAGGTTGCCGATGCCGACGATGACGACGGGCCAGTCCTGGGTGAGGCCGAGCACCCGGTTGATGTGCAGGAACAGGTACTCCACGTCGTAGCCGACGCCCCGGGTGCCGTACGACCCGAGGTAGGAGAGGTCCTTGCGGACCTTGGCCGCGTTGACCCCCGCCATCTCGGCCAGTCGCTCCGAGGAGATGGTGGGCGCCTTGGCGTCGACCACCTCGAGCAGGCAGCGGAGGTAGACGGGCAGGCGGGCCACGGTGGCCTCGGGGATGCGGCGGCTGGTGCGCAGGAGGCGGGCGGGAATGGTGCCGTTACCGTGGGTGCCAGCCCGGCCGTCATCGACGATAGGAGCGTGGGCGTCGGTACCCGGGGTGCCTGGGCCGGTGCGCACCGGTGCGTCGGGGGGTGGGGCGTTCGAGCCGGACGGTGTGCCGTTTCCGATCGATTCAGCCACCGTCGAATCCCCCCTAGGCGGGTCGCGTCACGGCCCGTACTCACCGGACGGCAACCTCACCGGTCCAGTCTACCGACCTCGTGCTTCCTTTCACAAAGATTCATGGCCGCTGACCACTCTCGGTACGAAATTCGACCACAGAAAGTGGTACCCACCCTCAAGCTTTCCGACCGTCCTGCCGACAGCGGTCTCCACGGCAACACAACGGCAGCACAACAGCATCACAACGAAGGAGGGGCACATGAGGTCGGGGCTTCGGGGGATCAGGGTCGTGGCGCACTGGATGACTCACTGGATGACTCACTGGGCCATCGCAGCCGGGGTGGTCGCAATCGGCCTGTTGGGGACGGTCATGGTGGGGCCGGTGGAGGCCCAGTCGGCCGACGCCCACCACGTCATCTCTCTCGTCAACTCCGTCCGGGCTTCGGTCGGATCACCGCCGGTCGGCCTCGACAGCGCCCTGTCGGCGGTCGCCCAGTCATGGGCCGGCACCATCGCCGCGTCCGGGGGGATCGCGCACAACCCCTCCCTCGGGGCCCAGGTCAGTGGATGGACCTCGCTGGCCGAGAACGTCGGCATGGGCCAGAGCGTCGACAGTGTCCACCAGTCCCTGGTGAACAGCCCGGCGCACTACGCCAACATGACGAACGCCGCCTACAACCTGGCCGGGGCGGGCGTGGCCTCCTCCGGCGGACAGATCTTCGTGGTGCAGGTGTTCATGCAGGGCGAGGCCGCCGCCCCCCCGCCGCCGCCCCCCCCGCCGCCTCCCCCGCCGCCCGAGCCCGAGCCCGAGCTCGCAGCCGCCCCCGAGCCCGAGCCGGTCCGCCGCAGCCCGGCGCCGGCGCCGCCCGTCGTGAGCCCGGAGCCGGTGCCGCCGGTGCCGCCGGTCCCGGTGGCGGTGCCGCCTGTGCCGGTGGCGGGGCCCAGCGACCCCTCGCAGTGGCTGGCCCTCGTCTTCGAGCAGCTGCAGGTCCTCGACGGGACCCTCGGGTGACCGGGGGTAGGCTCGATGGCTGTGTCCCGGCCTATTCGGGTGATGGTCGTCGATGACACCGACCACGTCCGCCGCATGCTCACGTCGATGCTCAGCCTCGACGGCTTCGAGGTGGTAGGCAACGCCGCGGGTGGCCGCCAGGCCATCGAGAACGTCGAGAACGCCGATCCCGACGTGGTCGTGATCGACTACAAGATGCCGGGGATGGACGGGCTCGACACCGCGCGGGGCATCCGGGCCGCCCGTCCCGACCAGGTGATGATCCTCTACACCGCCTACATCGACGACAAGCTCGAACAGGACGCCACCGCCGCCGGCATCTCCCTCTGCGTCGGCAAGGTGGAGGGCCTGGCGTCGCTGGAGCGGGAGATCAGCCGCCTCTGTGCCTCGTTGTTCTAGAGGGCCTCGTTGTTCTAAAGAGTTTTCGTCGTTCTGAGGCGGGCCGTCAGATACCGATGACGATGAACTGGATGAAGGCGGCGGTGAAGATCGCCACCAGCACCAACGCCAGCACGATCGTCGTCCCTCGTCGCATCCCGCCAACGTAGACGACGGCCGCCACCGCCTTCGGCCGGCGGGGCGGTCAGTCCGGGGCCGGCTCCAGGGTGACGGCGCTGCCGGCGTGAAGGCGGAGCTCGTCGGCCGCCGACCGGCGGTCGAGCACCACGGCCAGCAGTCCGTAGGAGTCGACCATCACACCCACCTGCCCCGGCTTCAACTCGGAGTAGCTCGCCACCCTGGTCGCCACCCGGGCGTGGTCGCCGGACCGGACGAGGAGTGGGCCTTCGATGGCGGCGATCTCGTCGGGGTCGACGTTGAGCTGGGCGTTGCCGAAACGGTCGATCCAGAGCACCTCGCCCACCGTGCGACCTTCCTCCTGGCGACTGAGAGGGATGATCCCGGGCAGGAGCGAAAGGGGATCGACCGGCTCGCCCAGCAGGTCGAGCTCGACCCCGGCACACAGGTGGGCGGCGGCCGGCGCCATCACGTCGCGTCCCGGGAAGGTGGGCCCGGGGGCGGGAATCTGGTAGTCGGGGTTGGTCAGCGACACCGCCCGGCGGGCCCCACCCACCATGGCCACGGCCGGAGCCAGCAGCCCGTTGTCGGGACCGACCAAAAAGGCGGTGGTGCCGTCGTCGCCGCCCACCTCGACCGCCACCGCCCGCCGGTCGGACCCCACGCCCGG
>Ga0136617_10003304_pt1 | contig 14401 bp, 14 predicted proteins | sample AntDrymUQ3222106_2_FD_129672 | JGI IMG/M metagenome (GOLD analysis project Ga0136617, IMG submission 129672) | Polar desert sand microbial communities from Dry Valleys, Antarctica - metaG UQ322 (21.06) | ecosystem: Environmental > Terrestrial > Soil > Desert | place: Antarctica: Dry Valley... | reverse complement strand
CGGGCCGAGCAGGCCAGGGCCTATCTCGCCGTCGCCGCCGACCGGGCCGGTGAGAACGCCGTACAGGTCGGCGCCCTGACAGGGCGGATCGCGGCGCGCGAGGCCGCTCTCCACGAGCTCGAGGACGCGCTGGTCGCCGCGCAGCGCCGGGCGGCCGACGCCACCCGCAAGCGCAACGCGGAGGCCCGGCGGGCAGACCTGGCCGACCAGCATGGTGTCTCGCTGTCGCGTCGGCTCCAGTCGGCCGAGGATCGTGCCGCCGAAGCGATCGTGCAGCTCGCCGAGCTCGAGCAGGAGGCCGACGTACTGCGCTCTGAGGTGGCCGCCTGGCAGGCCGTCTCCACGGAGCCGGTCCGCCGCCAAGCCTGAACGACTCGTCGAGGTGGCCCTCCGGGCGCGTTGAGTTGGCCCTCCGGGTCCCCGATCGGGCCCCGGAGTGCGGCTCGACTAGCTTTTCAGTGACTCCCGCAAGGCGCGGTGGATGCCGTTGGGGGTGAGGACGCCGACGAAGGTGGCGCCGCGGCGTACGCCGACCACCTGCTTGTCGTCGCGCAGCAGGGCGGCGAGTGCTTCCTCGAGAGTGGCGTCGATGTCGACCGCGCCGGCCAGGTCGCCGGTGTTGACGCCGTCGAGCGGCTCGAGGTGGGCCGGATCGATCTGGGTCACCGTCAGCCGTCGCAGCCCCGCGGTCGAGCCGACGAAGTCGGCCACGAAGTCGTCGGCCGGGTGGCCGAGCAGCTCCGCGGGAGTGCCGAACTGCGCCAGCCGGCCGCCGACCTCGAAGACCGCGACGTGATCGCCCATCCGGACGGCCTCGTCGATGTCGTGGGTGACCAGCACCACGGTCTTGCCCAGGTCGCGCTGGAGCCGCAGGAACTCGTCCTGCAGGCGGGTCCGCACCACCGGGTCGACCGCCCCGAACGGCTCGTCCATCAGCAGCACCGGCGGGTCCGCGGCCAGCGCCCGTGCCACCCCGACCCGCTGCCGCTGACCACCGGAGAGCTGGTGCGGGAAGCGCTCGGCGTACGTCGCCGGGTCGAGTCCGACCAGCTCCATCAACTCCTCGGCACGCAACCGGGCGGTCGCCTTGGACTCGCCGTACAGAAGCGGGACCGTCATCACGTTCTTCACGATCCGTTGGTGCGGGAAGAGACCGACCTGCTGGATCACATAGCCGATCCCGCGGCGCAGCTCGACCGGGTCCTGGTCCATGACGTCGTGTCCGTCGATCTCGATCGAACCGGTGGTCGGCTCGATCAGCCGATTGATCATCTTCAGCGTCGTGGACTTGCCGCAGCCGGAAGGCCCGACGAGCACGACGAGCTCGCCGCGGCCGACGGTCAGGTCGAGCTCCTGGACCGCCACCGTGCCGTCGGCGTAGGTCTTCCCGACGCCGGTGAGCCGGATCATCGGCTCGTCCTCGCCGCGGCTGCCTGTAGCGTCCATGTCCGTGACCCTACTCGTGGAGGCCGCCCCGCAATTGCAGTCGGCCGCCGCCGCGGAGCCGAGCTGCTACAGCCGGTTGGTCAACGATTGGGTTTGTTGGCAGTACGTCGCAGACCGCCGAGAAGAGCTGGTCGACGCCACTATCCAGCACCTGGCGATCACCCTCGCGGCGGTCGTGGCGGGGCTGGTGATCGCGTTCCCGCTGGCTCTGCTGGCGCGCCGTTACCCGCGGCTGGAGGCGACGATCCTCGGCGTCAGCACCGGCGTCTACACGATCCCGTCGCTGGCGCTGTTCCCGTTGCTGGTGCCGTTCACCGGGCTCACCCCGACTACGGTGATCATCGGTCTCGCGCTCTATGCCCTGACGGTCCTGGTGCGCAGCATGCTCGAGGGACTGCGGTCCGTGCCCGACGAGGCCCGCGAGTCGGCTACCGGGCTGGGTTACGGCCAGACCCGCCTGCTCTACCGCATCGAGCTCCCGTTGGCGCTGCCGGTGATCATGGCCGGGTTGCGGGTCGCGACGGTGTCGACGGTCGCGCTCACCACGGTCGGTTCGCTGGTGGCGTACGGCGGTCTCGGCAACCTGATCAAGGATGGCGTGAGCACCAACTTCCGGGCCGAGCTGCTGAGCGCCGCGGTCCTCTGCGTCGCACTCGCGATCCTGCTCGACGTGCTGCTCGTGGTCACCCAACGCCTGCTGACGCCGTGGACCCGAGGGGTGACGACGTGACTGTCTTCGCGGACACCTGGGCCTATCTCACCGACGGCGCCAACTGGTCCGGCGACGCCGGCCTGCTCGCGTTGCTCCTGCAGCAGCTCCTGCTCACCGTGACCGCGCTGGCCCTCGCCGTCACCATCGGACTGCCGATCGCGCTGTGGCTGGGTCACCTGGGCCGCGGTGGCTTCCTGGCCATCAACATCTCCAACATCGGCCGCGCCGTCCCGACCTTCGCCCTCCTCGCGCTGTTGGTGACCCTGGACTACCCCGGCACCGAGACCTTCGGTCCCTACGGTCGCGCGGGGCTCGCGACGCTGATCGCGCTCACGCTGTTCGCGCTGCCGCCGATCATCACCAACTCCTACGTCGCGGTCCATGAGGTCCCGGCAGAGGTCAAGGAGTCGGCGCGCGGCATGGGTATGACCGGCCGGCAGCAGTTCGTCCGCGTCGAGCTGCCGCTGGCCCTGCCGCTCGTCGCGTCCGGCGTACGCCTTGCCCTGGTCCAGATCTGGGCCACCGCGACGATCGCGGCCCTCGTCGCCGGACCCGGGCTGGGGCGGATCATCACGGACGGCTTCTTCCGCACCAATTACGGCAAGGGCATCGCCGGCGCCATCGTCGTCGCCGTCGTCGCGCTGGTGCTCGAGCTGCTCGCGGCGGGCGCCCAGCGGGCGGTCACGCCGGACACGGGTTCGGGTTCACCCCGAAAGGCGACTACCAAAAGCCAACCTGCCACTGGATAATCTGGCGTGAGCTCGCCGAGCTGATCCACCGGACACGCGTCGCGCTACCGCGACGGGACACAGAAGGTAACCCTATGCGCGTACAACGCACCCTCACCGCGGCTCTGACCGTCGGCTCCCTGTTCTTTGCCTCGGCGTGTGCCGGGGACGACCTCGCCAGCGACTCCGAGCCCGAGGGCGCCGGCGAGACGTCGTCCGAGGCCTCCGGCGGCGGCCCAGTCACGATCGCGGGCCAGAGCTTCCCGGAGGCCGCACTGGTCGCCTCGATGTACGAGCAGCTGCTCACCGAGGCCGGCTACGAGCCGACCGTCAAGTTGGTCGACTCCCGTGACGGCTACATGCCGACGTTCCCCGACAGTGTCGACATCGTGCCCGAGTACGTCGGCGGCATCGTCAACTTCCTGAACGCGCAGGAGAACGGCGACGACGCCGAGCCTTTGGAGGCCGGGGACGGCCAGCAACTGGCGGACGACGGCGCAGAGCTGCTCGACGGCGCCGGCATCACGCTGCTCGACATCTCCGCGGCGACCGACACCAACGCCTTCTTCGTGACCCAGGAGTACTCCGACTCCGAGGGCGTCACCACGCTGTCGGATCTCGAAGGGGTCTCGTTGACACTGGCCGCGGCCCCGGACTGCGAGGGCCGCCTCGACTGCGAGGGCGGGCTCGTCGACGAGTACGGCATCGACGTCACGGAGGTCCTGCCGCTGGGCTACGCCAGCGACCAGACCTACCAGTCGGTCCTCGACGGTGAGTCCGAGCTCGGCGAGACCAGCACGACCGACGGCACCCTGGAGGCCCAGGGTCTGGTCGTCCTCGAGGACGACAAGCAGATCCAGCCCGCGCAGAACCTCGTCCCGGCCGTGAGCAGCGCCTTCCTGGAGGAGAACCCGGACGTCGCCGAGGTCCTCAACCCGCTGATGGGTGCGCTGACCACCGAGAACCTCACCGAGCTCAACGGCCGGGTGGCCGTCGACCGCGAACAGCCCGAGGACGTCGCCCTGGACTTCCTGGAGTCCGAAGGTCTCCTCTGACCCCCTGACCCGACCGGGCGCCAGGTTCCCGCCGACCGGTCGCCAGGTTCCCGTCAACCGGACGCCAGTGTCCGAGATTGATGGGATCTCGCGCCTGCTCGGCGGGGATTTCGCGCCTGCTCGGCGGCGATTGGGCGCCTGCTCGGCGTTACCGGAGTTCGTGGGGGCGGAGGGCCAGGGCGGCCAAGGGGAGGTCCGCCGGGTCGGTGAGGCCGGGCACGGCGGAGACGTCGAGCCGGGCGGGGCCGTCGTCGAGGACCCGCGGCAGCGGGTCGGGGGCGAGCGACGCGGCGTACGCCATCACGGCGGCGGCGTCGTCGCGCCGGTTCTGCTCGACCAGCCAGCCGGTGAGCCGGTGCGCGGGCGGCAGCCCGCTGTGCACCAGCGAACGCCCGCCCCAGAACTCCCCGACCGCGCCGCAAAGGAGTGCCCACCACTCGTCGGAGCAGCCCGGGATCTCGGCGAAGTAGCGGTGCAGGTCTCCTGCCAGGACCCGGTCGAGGAAGACCCGGCTCGTGGTCGGGTCGCCGTACGACGCCACCGATGCCAGCGCCATCCGCTTGCTGGACAGCCGGTCGGTGAGGTCACGGATCGAGGAGCGCTGCTGGGTGATCGATGATCCGTCGGCGCGGATCCGCCAGTGGTAGACCACGTCCGAGAGCACGTCGAAGCGGCCGGCCAGGAACGCCCGGGTGGTCGTCGGCTGGTCCTCGTAGCGAACGCCCTCCGGCCACGACAGCCCGGTGACGTCCCAGAAGGACCGCCGGAAGAGCTTGTTCCACGCGAACACGTCTCCGAGGATCTCGGGGTGCTCCGCGGCCACGATCCTCGACCGCATCGGGGCATGCAATCTGCGCATCCACGGCGGCTCGATCCACCGCTCGTCCGGGCCGCCGGGCGACTCCCACCGCACGACGCTGCCGGTGACGAAGTCCGAGCCCGACCCCGCGAGCGACGCGAGCATGGTCGCGTAGGCGTCCGACGGCACCACATCGTCGGAGTCGAGGAAGGCGACGAGGTCGCCGCGCGCGTGCTCGAGGCCCTCGTTGCGGGCAGCGCCGAGACCACGGTTGTCGGTGTGGACGACCCGCACCCGGCTGTCTCGGCTGGCGTACTCGTCCGCGACCGCGCCGGAATCGTCGGTCGAGCCGTCGTCGACCACCACGACGTCGAGGCGGGAGTGGGACTGCGCGAGGACGCTGTCGAGCGCGGCCGGCAGATAGGCCGCCACATCGAAGACGGGCACCACCACGCTGAGCAGCGGCTCGTGGCTCGTCCCGCGGCGGCGCCATCGCATGGCCGGAGGCTATCCCTGCCACGCACTAGGCTCACCACCCGTGACTGTGCAACCGGGGCAGCAAGCAGGCCCGCCCGATCCAGCCGACTACCCGCGCAAGGTGCTGTACGTCGCCGGGGCGGGCCGCAGCGGCACGAGCACACTGGCGGTGCTGATGCAGATCATGGGCCTGCACGTGCCGCGACCCGAGGTCGCTGCCGATGCCTCCAACCCGAAGGGTTTCGGCGAGCCGCGCTGGGTCGTCGACCACCACGACGCGCTCCTCGCCGAGGCGGGCGTGGCCGTCGGCGACGCGCGTCCACAAGCCTGGTTCGAGACCGGGCGGCTGGCCGCCCGGGACGAGGAGCGCGCGCGGGTCGCGTCCTGGTTGGACGGCCACTTCGCCGAGGGCAGCGAGCTGGTCGTCAAGGACCCGCGGCTGAGCTGGTTCCTCGGGCTGTGGCGGATCGCCGCCGAGCGTGCCGGCGCCACCCCGGTCTTCGCCACGATGCTGCGCTCTCCCGCGGAGGTCGCCGGCAGCCGCGCGAGGTACTACAACAACAAGCTCGGCGCGGCCCACCTGACCGCCTCGTGGGTCAACATGCTGCTGCACACCGAGCTCCACACCCGCGACAGCACCCGCGTGTTCGTCCGGTACGCCGACCTCCTCGACGACTGGGTGCGGACCACCGAGCACATCGGCGAGACCCTCGACCTGCGGCACGTGCTCGATGCCAAGAGCGAAGCGATCCGCGACGGGCACCGGTTCATCGACCCGAGTCTGCGCCGGATCACCGCGACCCTCGACGATCTCGACCTGCCGGTCCGGCTGCGCGAGCTGACCGGCGAGACCTGGACCGAGCTCGATCAGCTGGCCGACCCCGGCCGCGACACGGCCGACCGCCGCGCCACCCTCGACCAGCTGCTCGACGCCTACGTCGAGCTCTACGCCGAGGCCGAGGCCATCTCGAGGTCGTCCGTGGTCGCTGCACGCGGTGGCGGCGCCGGACCACCAGGCGGCACCGTCGACCGCGGCGAGGGCGCGGGAGCGCGCCGGTCCCTGGTCGACCGGATCCCCCACCGCTGGCGGGCTGCGGTGCCCCCGTCGGTGCGGCAGGGGGTCCGCCGGGCCCTGGGTCGCGCGCGGTGACCGAGTCTGGTCCCACCAGCGGCTTGGCCAACCTGGAGGGCCACCAGGACGTCGACATCGCCTGGCCCTGGATCCGCGGACTGCGGCGCGGCAGCACCGCTGTGCTCCGGGTCAAGGACGAGGCCGACAACCTGCCCTTCGTCCTCCCGCCGCTGCTCCGCGCCACCGACCGGGTTCTGCTCGTCGACAACCTCTCCACCGACGGCACGCGGGAGGTGGCCGCGGAGACCGCGGCCGTGGCCGGGTACGCCGACCGGCTCACGGTGCTGTCCTACCCCTACGAGGTCGCCCGCGCCGGGGCCGAGCACCTCGCGCGGCACGAACGGTCCGTGCACTCGCTGGCCTACTTCTACAACTGGTGCTTCGCGCAGGTGGACACGACATACTCCTGGAAGTGGGACGGCGACATGGTTCTGACCCGCGAGGGTGAGCTGTCCCTTCGTGACCTGGGCCGGCAGGTGGGCCGCGAGCCCGTCGTCGTCAGGCTGCCGCGGCACGGGCTCTACCTCGACGACGACCGGCACGCCTTCCTCGACCTCGGGTGGCGCAACCGGGAGGAGTGGGGCTTCCCGACCGGGCCCGACTTCACCTACGGCAAGGCGTTCGAGTGGGAGATCCGGCGTACGCCGACCCAGGTGCGGCAGGTCAACCTCCCCGAGCTGTTGTGCGTGGAGCTCAAGCACCTGCACGGCGACGAGTTCGCGCACTGGACCGACCCGGGGTCGTTCGCCACCTCCTGGCGCAACCAGCGCAAGCGACGCGAGTGGGGGGTGTTCCACGCGCTGCTCGACGGCGGCCTGCCCGACGGGGTCGTCGAGGTGACGGCGCCAGCGGGGGTCCACGTGATCGACCACATCACCGGGACCTGGCTGCCCGGCCAGCACCGGGTGTGACCCAGGGCACCTCTCGCTCCGGTTCCGGGCGGGATTGAGCCCGCGTACTCTGAATGGTGATCGAGTGAGTAGTCCGGTACCCCGCAAGTGGACTGGAACGAAAGGTTCGAAACATGACGCAGCACCCTCGCGTGAGCCTCCGGGTCGGAGTGATCGGTGCCGGCCGTGTCGGCGCCGTCCTCGCTGCTGCTCTCCGGGACGCCGGTCACGAGATCGTCGCGGTGGCCGGTGAGTCCGACACCTCCCGTTCGCGCATCGCGCGTCTGCTGCCCGGCGTCGCCGTCGCCAAGCCGACCGCTGTCGCCCGTCGCTGCGACCTGCTGCTCCTCACTGTTCCCGACGACATGCTGCCCAACGTGGTCACCATGCTCAGCGCCAGCGGTGCGATCCACCCGGGCCAGTACGTCGTGCACACCTCCGGTCGACACGGTCTGGCCGTGCTCGACGGCGCGGCGCTGGTAGGTGCCCGCCCGGTGGCACTGCACCCCGCGATGACCTTCACCGGCACCGGACTCGACCTGCCGCGGCTCGCCGGCTGCGTGTTCGGGGTGACTGCGGGCGACACCGAGCGCGACATCACCGCGCAGCTGGTGGCAGACCTGGGTGGTCGGGCGATGTGGGTGGCCGAGGAACACCGCACGGTCTACCACGCCGCGCTGGCGCACGGCGCCAACCACTTGGTCACCCTGGTCGCGCAGGCGATGGAGATGCTGACTGTCGCCGCCGGCGAGGACGCCGACTTCGACCCCGCCGACACCCTGCGTCCGTTGCTGACCGCTGCCCTCGACAACGCCCTCCGCGAGGGCGACGCCGCCCTGACCGGACCGATGGTCCGCGGCGACGTCGACACCCTCCGCGCCCACCTCGACGAGGTCGCCGCCCACGCGCCGCACACGCTCCCGTCGTACGTCGCCCTGGCGCGCGACACCCTCGACCGCGTCGTCACCGACGGTCGGGTGCTGCCCATCCGCGCCGTCAAGGTGCGCCGGCTGCTCGACGCGGCCGCGAGCATGTCCGGCGTGGCGCTTGCCGCCGCCCGCCGCGGACGCTGACCCGCCCGCCATGGCGCGAGACCCCGCGCTTGCCGCGACCCGCGCGGAGCTCGACGCACTCCTCGTCGATGCCCGTACGTCGGGTCGTCGGGTCGTTCTGGTGCCCACGATGGGTGCCCTGCACGCCGGCCACGCCAGGCTGATCCGCACAGCACGGGAGATCGCCGGCGACGGGCCGGTCGCGGTGTCGATCTTCGTCAACCCACTGCAGTTCGGGCCGACCGAGGACCTCGACCGCTACCCGCGTCCGCTGGAAGCCGACCTCGCGGTGTGCGCCGCGGAGAGCGTCGATGTGGTCTTCGTCCCGGGCGTCGCGGAGGTGTACCCGGATGGGGGGCCCCAGGTGACTGTGGAGCCCGGACCGTTGGCCACGACCCTGGAAGGGCGCACGCGGCCGGGCCACTTCCGGGGCGTGCTCACCGTGGTTGCCAAGCTCTTCGGGCTGGTCCGACCCGACGTGGCTGTCTTCGGCCAGAAGGACTATCAGCAGCTGGCCCTGATCCTCCGGATGGTCGCCGACCTGTGTCTGGGGGTCGAGATCGTCGGGGCGGAGACCGTGCGCGAGCCCGACGGGCTGGCGTTGAGCAGTCGCAACCGCTACCTCGACACCCGGCAGCGTCAGGAGGCGGCGGTGCTCAACCGGGCGCTGCGGGCGGCGCAGGACGCCGCGGGCGCCGGCGCGCCCGCCGCCCATTCCGCGGCGCAGCGCGAGCTCGACAAGGAGTCGGGAGTCGACATCGACTACCTCGTCGTGCGCGCGGCCGACCTGGGTGAGCTGCCGGCCGACGTACCCCCCGGCACCGAGGGCCGCGTGCTGGTGGCCGCGAAGGTCGGAACCACCCGCCTGATCGACAACCTGCCGCTGACTTTCGAGGGAGTCCAGACAAGCTCGACCACCGAAAGAGGACAGTGATGCTGCGGACCATGATGAAGAGCAAGATCCACCGGGCCACGGTGACCCAGGCCGACCTGCACTACGTGGGCTCGGTGACCGTCGACGAGGACCTGCTCGACGAGGCCGACCTGTTGCCCGGGGAGCTGGTCCACGTCGTCGATGTGACCAACGGCGCGCGCCTGGAGACCTACACGATCGCGGGCGAGCGCGGGTCCGGGGTGCTCGGCATCAACGGGGCCGCCGCCCGCCTGGTGCACGCCGGCGACGTCGTGATCCTGATCGGCTACGGGCAGCTCGACACCGAGGAGGCGAAGGGCTTCCAGCCCCACGTGGTCTTCGTCGATGCGGACAACAAGATCCTGGACACGGGTTTCGACCCTTCCCAGTCGCTCCCGGGCAGTGGTCTCACCCGCGGTGACCTCGTCGTGGACCGTTAGCGTGGAGCCTCCTGCCCGGCGGGTGCCGCAGCGCCTGACCGCCCCCGACCCCGGGTGGACGACGCGAGCCGACGTAGTGGTGATCGGCTCCGGCATCGCCGGTCTCACCGCGGCCCTCCGCATCCACGCGGCCGACCGGTCGCTGCAGTTGCTGGTGGTCACCAAGGACGTGCTCAACGCCGGGTCGACCCAGTGGGCGCAGGGCGGCATCGCAGCCGCGCTCGGTCCCGGGGACACCCCCGCCGCCCACGAGCGCGACACCCTGGTCGCCGGCGCGGGCGCGTGCGACCCCGACGCCGTACGCGCCCTGGTCACCGAGGGGCCGGACGCCGTCCACGAGCTGATCGCCCTCGGCGCCATCTTCGACAAGCAGCCCGACGGCGAGCTCAGCCTGACCCGCGAGGGCGGCCACCACCGCGACCGGATCGCGCACGCCGGCGGCGACGCCACCGGCGCCGAGATCCAGCGGGCCCTGATCGCCGCGGTCGAGCGGGCGCCCGAGATCGAGGTGATCGAGCACGCCCTGGCGGTCGACCTGCTGCTCGACGGCCCAGTCGGTGACCCGTCGTCGGGGATCGCCGGCGTGACCCTGCACGTGATGGGCGAGGGGCAGCGCGACGGCGTCGGCGCCTTGCGCTGCCGCGCGGTGGTCCTGGCCTCCGGCGGACTCGGCCAGGTGTTCTCCCAGACCACCAACCCGTCGGTGTCGACAGGCGACGGGATGGCCGTCGCCTTCCGCGCCGGGGCGGTGTTGCGCGACCTGGAGTTCGTGCAGTTCCACCCGACGGTGATGTACCTCGGCCCCGACTCGCGCGGGCAGCAGCCGCTGATCTCCGAGGCCGTCCGCGGAGAGGGCGCGTTCCTCGTCGACTTCGAAGGCGACCGCTTCATGCGCAGCGAGCACCCGCTCGCCGACCTCGCACCGCGCGACGTCGTCGCGAAGGCGATCCATCGCCGGATGACCGAGACGGGGCACCCGCACCTGTGGCTCGACGCCCGCCACCTCGGCTCTAGTGCTCTCGGTGATCGATCAACCGATGTTGTCGGTGGTCGAGTCGCCGGCGAGGAACGAGCCGACGTATCGAGAGCCGTGTCGAGATTCTGGGAGAAGCGGTTCCCGACCATCTTGGCCACTGCCCGGGAGCATGGCGTGGACCCGGTCACCGAGCTGATCCCGGTCGCGCCGGCCTGCCACTACGCCTCCGGCGGGGTGTCCACCGACCTGCACGGGCGCTCCAGCGTGGCCGGGCTGTACGCCACCGGCGAGGTCGCGTGCTCCGGCGTCCACGGTGCCAACCGGCTCGCTTCCAACTCGCTCCTCGAAGGGCTGGTCTTCTCCCGCCGGATAGCCGACGTCCTGCCAGGCGAGCTGAGGCCGTGGTCCGACCCGGCCGCCGACGCCCGCAAGCCCGGCCTGGTGTCGGGCGCCGTACGCCGCGAGCTCCAGGCCGTGATGACCACCGAGGTCGGCGTGCTGCGCCGGGCCGACGGACTCGCGGCCGCCGCGGAGAGGCTGCAGGAGTTCGTCGCCGACGCCGACGCGTCCGTCGACCAGGACGCCTGGGAGACCACCAACCTGCTCACCGTGAGCCTCGCGCTCACCGACGTGGCGGCACTGCGTGAGGAGACCCGTGGGTCGCATTGGCGTGAGGACCACCCCGACCGTGAGGACGCGCGCTGGTCGGGCCACTTCGACACCGTGCTCGCCGACGGCACGACCGCGATCACGTTCCACGACGCTCCAACCTCCGACGGAGGTCGCAGGTGAGCACGTCCTCGGTCCGCCTGTCGGACGCCGAGCTGCCTGCCGCCCTCATCGATGAGCTCACAGCGGCCGGGCTCGACCCGGCTGCCGTGCACGGCAGCGTCGTCGCCGCGCTCACCGAGGACCTGCCCGGAGGGAGCGTCGATGTCACCAGCGCGGCCACCATCCCCGCCGAGGCGCGCGGCCGAGCCGACTTCGCCGCCCGCGAAGCCGGTGTGGTGGCCGGGCTGGGTGTGGCCGCGATGGTCTTCCACACCGTGCTGGGCCACGACGTCGAGATCACCGACCGGCTCCCGGACGGGACCCGGGTGACTGCCGGCGACGTCGTGATGCGGGTGGCCGGACCGACCCGCGGGCTGCTCACCGCCGAGCGCACGGCCCTCAACTTCGCCTCCCATCTCTCCGGCATCGCCACCGCGACCGCGGCTTGGGCCGATGTCCTGCGTGGCACTCGCGCGCGGGTGCTCGACACCCGTAAGACGCTGCCGGGACATCGCGCCCTGCAGAAGTACGCCGTCCGGTGCGGCGGCGGGATCAATCACCGGTTCAGCCTCTCGGACCTGGCGATGGTCAAGGACAACCACGCGATCGCGGCCGGGGGGGTCGTACCCGCCTACCAGGCCGTCCGGGCCGCCCACCCGGACCTGCCGGTCGAGGTGGAGGTCACCGATCTCGAGCAACTGCGGGCACTCCTAGACGTCGGCTGCGACCGGATCCTGCTCGACAACATGGACTCGCCCGTGATGGCCGAGGCGGTGCGCATCACCGACGGCCGCGCCAGCCTCGAGGCGTCGGGCGGGCTCACCCTCCAACGCGCCCGCGAGGTCGCCGAGACCGGCGTCGACTTCATCTCCGTCGGAGCCCTGACCCACTCGGTGCAAGTCTTCGACCTCGGTATGGACCTGGCTTAGTCCGATGAATGGGCTCTGCTGCTCCGGGGTCTCCTCGCCGGCGCTCCACAGGCGCCACCCGGATATCGGTGTGCAGCGCGGTCCCGGCCGTTCTCCACGAATGGCGCGACATGGTCGCCACGCATTTCACCGGAGTTGCCCACGTCTTCGTCGAGCCCGGAATTCGCCGGGGTGCCGATCAGCTGGACAATCCCCGTGAGGTCGGCGTCGACCGGAATTCCGTGGCGGCGCCGCGACCAGCTTCGACGTGGTCAGCGCACGGGGGGCAGTACGTCGGGGGCGCGATCTCGCCGGGGATCGAGAGCTCCCTTCGAGTGCTCGGTCGCGGAGTGCCCAGCTGCGCAAGGTGGAGCCGACGGCCTGTCAGCCCGGATGATCGCCGAGCTGGGCGACCCGGCCGACTCGGTGAGCGAGCTCTCCACTGGTCATCTCGCTCCGCTGGTGATCGAGGAATGCGTCTGTTTCTCGGCGCACGAACCTTGGTTGACGCCGCGCGGGCTGGAGCTCGTCTTCGCCCGCTAGTGAATAGTCGATGCATTTTCGCGCTCTAAAGCCACGGAATGGAACTCTGGGTATGCGGGCCGCCCAAAGATTTGTATTCCGCCGGAGCCCGAGTATTTCCCAAAAGGGCGACGAGTTCGCTAAAGTCGTCGCGTCCAGTCAGGCAGTGAGAGGAATTACCCCATGGCGCAAAAGGTCAATATCGTTCTCGTGGATGACGTCGACGGCAGCGAGGCCACCGAGACGGTGTCGTTCGGCCTCGACGGCACCAGCTACGAGATCGACCTGAGCGACAAGAACGCGGGTGGCCTGCGCAACGCTCTGGCGCCGTACCTCGGCCACGCCCGCAAGGTCTCCAGCGGTCGCCGCGGCGGCCGCAAGCCGGCCGGCAGCAACAACAATCTCGGCCCCAGTCCCCGGCTCGTCCGCGACTGGGCGCGCTCCAACGGCTACGAGGTCTCCGAGCGCGGCCGCGTCCCCGCCGACGTCATCGCCGCCTACGAGGCGGCCAACTAGTCGCGAAACGGGAGGGGCAGCCCGGCGCAGCCGGACAAAGCAATTGGGGGGACCCCGGGGGGCGGAGCCCCAGGGCGAGTGTTCGCTGTGAGCGGACCGCCGCGGGGTCACCCTGGGAACACGTAGGCTGGGCGGTGAGTTGTACAAGTCAAACGGCCTCCACCTCGGTGGTGGTCCCAGACGTCCGCACAGCGGTCCGAGGAGCCCCCAGGGCGAGGAGTTGCACATGTTCGAGCGGTTCACAGACCGAGCCCGTCGGGTGGTGGTGCTGGCCCAGGAAGAGGCCCGCATGCTCTCCCACAACTACATCGGCACCGAGCACATCCTGCTCGGGCTGATCCACGAAGGCGAAGGCGTCGCCGCAAAGGCGCTGGAGTCCCTCGACATCTCCCTGGAGGCGGTGCGCGCCCAGGTCGAGGAGATCATCGGCCAGGGGCAGCAGGCCCCTTCGGGGCACATCCCCTTTACGCCGCGCGCCAAGAAGGTGCTCGAGTTGTCCCTGCGCGAGGCGCTGCAGCTCGGGCACTCCTACATCGGCACCGAGCACATCCTGCTCGGGCTGATCCGCGAGGGCGAGGGCGTCGCCGCCCAGGTGCTGCAGAAGCTCGGCGCCGACCTCAACCGGGTCCGCCAGCAGGTCATCCAGCTGCTCTCGGGTTTCCAGGGCAAGGAGTCGGCCGCGTCCGGTGCTGCGACCAGCGGCGGCGGTGGCGAGGCCCCGTCGTCCTCGCTGGTGCTCGACCAGTTCGGCCAGAACCTCACCCAGTCGGCACGCGAGGGCAAGCTCGACCCGGTCATCGGCCGAGAGCCGGAGATCGAGCGGGTCATGCAGATCCTCTCGCGGCGCACGAAGAACAACCCCGTCCTCATCGGTGAGCCCGGCGTCGGCAAGACCACGATCGTGGCCGGCCTCGCCCAGGACATCGTCAAGGGCAACGTGCCCGAGACGCTCAAGGACAAGCAGATCTACACCCTTGACCTCGGCGCCCTGGTGGCGGGGTCTCGCTACCGCGGTGACTTCGAGGAGCGCCTGAAGAAGGTGCTCAAGGAGATCCGCACCCGCG
>Ga0136617_10003303_pt1 | contig 14403 bp, 16 predicted proteins | sample AntDrymUQ3222106_2_FD_129672 | JGI IMG/M metagenome (GOLD analysis project Ga0136617, IMG submission 129672) | Polar desert sand microbial communities from Dry Valleys, Antarctica - metaG UQ322 (21.06) | ecosystem: Environmental > Terrestrial > Soil > Desert | place: Antarctica: Dry Valley... | reverse complement strand
TGTTCGACGAGGTCGCGCGGCGCCGCGGCGTGGTTGAGAACCGAGGCCTGGATCTCGTAGGTCGTGCTCAGCAGGCGGCGCATGAGCGCGTGCTCGCGCACGATCTGGGCGTAGCGGCGGATCCCGCCGAGGCCGGGCACGCCGCCGGTCAGCTCGTCGACCGACGCCTTGCTGCCGGCCTCGTCGAGCTTGCCTGCCGAGCGCAGGTGCTCGGCGACCGTCAGGACGTCGATCGGCTCGGTCTCGCGGTACAGCGCGAGCATCGACTCGTAGATCAGGCGGTGACGCTCGCGGTAGAAGTCCTCGGGCTTCAGGCCCTCTTCGATGACAAGCCCGTACATCGCGCGATCCGACAGCAGGATGCCGCCGAGCACCGACTGCTCGGCCTCGAGCGAGTGCGGCGGCGCGACGCCGGTGGCGATCTGCGCCGGCGGGCGGGCAGACGAGTGCTGCGAGCTCATGCGGCCTCCGATGTGTCGTTCTTGCAGTAGGTCAGGTAGGCGAACTTAACGTCGGTCATCTGCTCATCTGAGCGTGCGAGGGTGCGCCAGCCGACGTCGCGGACGAACGCCGCGATCCGTGTGTCGCGCTCGCTGAGGAACTGCAGTGCGCGCTCTTCGCCTCTGGGTCCGAAAGCGCTGACGGCCTGGCCGATCAGCGCGTGGGCCGTGGCCCACGACGGTCCGCCCCTCCCGGGGTCGCCGGCAGGTGTCGAGCGGTGTTCTGCGAGCGCCTGGTCTGCGGCGGCACGCGCGATCGCGCGATCGGCGATCTTGGCGAAGGCGGGTAGCGTCGTGGCCTTGTCGGCCAGCAGCGCGTCGCGGCGCAGCCGGTCGATGCCGGCGAGCAGCCGCGGCAGGTCGTACCGCTCGAGCAATTGATCGGCCGCGTGTCGCCAGCCATCAGCGTCGTAGACGACGTCAGCTCGTCGCTTGCCCAGCGCGTCGCGGGTCCATCCGCAAAACGCGTCGACGAGCTTCTCGCGCTCAGTCACTCGAACCTCTCCCCCACCTCCTGCGGTGGCGCTGCTCGCAGACGTTGAGGGGATAGAATGGTTCTGTGGTTTTGCTGTTCTCTGGCCTGCCTTCACGTGTGCGGGAGCCGGGTCCGTGAGCTGTTCGTCGGTCGTCCTGCGGCCTGGCGATCGGTTCCTCTGGGAACTGTCATCGGTCGGGCTGTGAGCCGTCCATGGGTTCGGAGGTGACCTGACGTCGGTTTTGCTGTGAGCTGTCCGTCGGTCTCGCTGTGACCTGTCGGTGCTGGTGCGGTTCTTGGCCGGCGCACTGTCGTCGTCCGGGTCTGTGAGGCGGTAGATCGTCTTGGTCTTCAGCGCGCGTTGTGGCTGCTCGCGCTCGCTCACGAGTCCGGCGGCACCGAGCGCGCCGACAGCGCGCTTGACGGAGCTGACCGACAGGCCGCTGAGCTTGGCGAGCTGCGGTTGTGAGGCACGCGCGATGCGGCGGTTGCCGTCGGGGAACTGGTCGCGTTGCTCGCCGCCGAGCGCGACGAGTGTGAGGTACAGCGAAAGCGCCCCGAACGGGGCGCCGCCGTGGTCGCTGTGTCCGCGCAGCGCGCGAAAGGCAGGCCCGGAGACGTAGGTGAACGAGTAGGCGAGGTCGACGAACGTGATCTTCGTCGGCAGTCGGCGCGTGCCGTCGAAGCGGTGCGCTTCCTTGGTCAGTGCGCCCGCGTCGACGAGGTTGTCGAGGATCCGCAGCGCTCGCGCGCGCGAGACGCCGAGGATACGTCCGGCAAGCTCGTCGAGGTTAGCCTCGCAGGTCTGCTGTTCGTCGCGGCTTGCGCCGTTCTGAAGAAACGACTCTCGCGCCAGGCACGCCAGGCCGGCGAGCGCTTCGGCCAGCTGCGCGCCGCTGAGGCGGGTGCGGGCCTTGGCGATCGCCGCCGACGGGACCATGTAGAAGCCGGCGCGGTCGTCGACGATCGTGACCCGCTGGGCGTCATCGTCGGTCATCTCGCGCCCCTGCTTGAAATGACCGACACCGCGTTGTGACAAGCCGCCGGCGCGGCGCAGACAAGCAGGATTCCGCCTTGCGGCGGCTAAGATGAGGGGCGTAGATGAGCAATGTGTTGTGCCGAGGCGCCGTCCGGACCAGGGGCGGCGCCTCGTCGTGTACGTCAGGCTGTGGAGGCTAGGCGCACAGCTCCTCTGGATCGATGGCGGGTTGCTGGGCGGCTCGCAGGCGCTGCTGGCGCAGGGCGCCTCGGCTGCGGGTGACGATGATCGCGCGCACGCGGCGGCGGTCGTCGGGATCGCGAAGCTGCTCGTAGCCGACGTAGGCGGGGTCGGCCTCCATGATCGCGTTCATGCGTGTGCGGACCTTCGCGACATTGTCGGAGGGCCGTTCGCAGTTCAGGCCCAAGCCTGCGAACGTATCGGCGGTCATGAGCAGTTCGTAGCGCTCGAGGTCCTCCCCCTCCACGTCGCTGAACTCCAGTGCCTCGAGCTGCACCCACAGCGACTTGGCTTGGCCCTTGAGCGCGCGCTGGACGTTGAAGTTCAGGTCGGCGCCGAAGCGGTTGACGATCGCGTCGCGGATCCAGTCGTCGAGCTGGATCTTGAGCGTGATTTGTCCCTTCGCGCGCCCGAAGATGCGCGCGAGCTCCTTTGGGTCGTCGCGGCGGACCTGATCGAAGCGCTGCTGCTGGTCGGTGATGACGACCTTGGAGATCAGGTTGACCTTCGAGAGGGCGTGCGTGTTGAAGGTGCCTTGTTCGGCGTCAAAGCCGGGGACGGTGATCGTGACGGCCTTGAGGTTGTCGATTGCTCGGCCGAGCGCCTCATAGCGTTCCTTGCTGACCTGGCCGTAGATCGCCCGGGTCAGCTTGTACATCGTCGATTCAACGAAGCCGTCCTCGACCATCTTGCGCCCGGCGGATTCGGCGGCCGCTTCGGACTCGCCGACGCTCTGGCCGTCGCGCAGCGCAGTGCGCCGCGCGCTTCTCGTCTTGTCCTCGAAGGCGTCCAGAAACCACCGTGACAGCACCGTCAGGACGTCAAACTCGCGCGAGGCCAATGGGGCGCCCTTGGCGGAGGCGACGACACCGACGAGCGTCGGTACCGAGACATCGCGGCGCAGCCGCTTGGCGTCGAACTGAAACAGCGGTGCGCTGCGGCCCAGTTGCGTGGGGTTGAACGTGCGCTTTGTTGGCAGCTCGAACGCGTCGATCGCAGGGGTCGGCTCGGTCATGCGGTGACCTTCGCGCGCGTGCCGGACGGCTCCTGCGCCCGATCTCGGGGTCTACGACCGCTAGGTGCAGGCTCAGCGGGAAATCCGACCGCTACCTGCAAGCTGAGCTGGCGCCCGTGCGCTGGTGGCCGGGGCTCGACACCGCGAAAGCCTGCCGATCTGGTCGTGCATCGGCGATGAAGCCTGCCCGAGCGGTCGGACGTCGCCGCGGAGCCTGCCGTCTGGGTCGTAGATCTCCGCTTCGGCAGCTCGAGCTTGCCGCCTGGGTCGCAGATCTCTCTGCGGTTGCTGTCAGGCGCTCGCTGAGGCTCGAGCGTGGCCTTCCCCGGGCCGGATGATCACGCGCGCGCGGGGTGCTCAGTCGGCGGCGCGCATCGCCGTGCGCATGGCGTCGATGCGTCGCGTGGTGATGAGCTTGCGAGCCTCGTCGCTGCTGCCGGGTGCGTTTGAGGCGAGGATCGCGCGGATCAGCAGCGAGCGCAGGCGTGGTCCGGCTCCCAGGGCGCTGGAGAGTTCGTCGAGCTTGCTGCGCAGGTCAAGCGGCAGGCGGTAGTTGCGCTCTTCCTGCGGCCCCTCGTCTGGCGCGATGCTTGTCAGCAGCTGTTCGACAGCGGCCAGCGCGGCTGTCGGCGTGTCAGGGATCGCGGCCGTGAGGACTGCGGTCAGCATTTCGCCGGCCGAGACGCCGGCGCCTTGGCCGAGCTCGTCGAGCATGTCCCAGACTTCGGGAGGCAGCGAGACGGACGTCTGTACGCGCCGTGCCACATGACGTGAGCGCTCGCGCCGCTCGGTTCCCGCCGCAGACTCCCCTGTCTTGGCGCCCTCAGTAGTCGGCACGGCGCGCTTTCGGCCGGGCCGTCGTCGAGTCGCCGGCTCCGATGAGATCGCGATGACGCCTTCGGGCTCTTCCACGGCGTGGTCATGCGCCCGGCGAGTCGGGTTTCGGCTTGCGCGTCGGGTCTCCGGCACGGCTGGGCTCGCGTGAGCTGCGGTCTGTGTCACAGCCGGCTCTTCGCCGGCCTGCGCCGGTCGTGGTTGGCCGGGCTGGTTGGCAGCCCGACGTGGGCGCAGCAGCGGGTCCTTGCGTGCGCTGAAGTTGACCTTCGCCATCAGGCAGCCACCGCACCGAGCAGCTCGTCGAGCTCCCGCGCGAACTCCATATAGGCGATCGCCGGCGCCGACCGCGGCTGCCACGTGACGATCGTCTGTCCCGTCGTGACCGACTGCTCGACGAGCGTCGTGTGCCGCGTGGTGTGCTCGGAGACGTTGAGGTCCATCGCCAGCAGAGCCTCATTGAGCGCCTTGAAGTTGTTCGTCAACGGCTTGCAGTCGATTCGCAGCACGAGCGCGATCGGCCGCTCCCATTCCAGTTCGGCGAGCTCGGCGAGGAAATCCTGCAGGTCGATGAGGCCGTTGACGGCGTTGGCGTCGGTCATCCGCACCGGGACGACGACATGCGTCGCCAGTACGAGCCCGTTGACCGCGAGCAGGTCCTGGCCGGGTGGCATGTCGATCAGCACGATGTCGTAGGCGCTGAGCTCGTCACTGAGCTGGCGGGCGAGGACCTCTTCGCGGCGCCGCATCGAGTACAGGCTGTTGACGACGTCGGGGAGGTTCGCGTCGGCGGGCACGAGATCTAGGCGATCGTCGATCGCAACGACGCACTGGCTGAGCGGCGTTCCCTCGAAGGCGTGCGTCATCGGCGCGTCATATTCCCCTGGGTTGACGCCCAGCATGAGCGAGCAGTTGGCTTGCTTGTCGAGCTCGAGGACCAGGACGCGCCGGGCGATCTCGCTGCTTGAGAGAGCGCGCGCGAGATTGGCGGTGCTGACGGACTTCCCCGCACCGCCCTTCTGGTTGTACACGGCTAGCACCGGTGGGCTCATTGGCATCACGTTCGTCTTCTCCGACCCGTCTCCTGCCTGTTCGCATCCCTCCCGCTCCCTAGCACCACGTCACGCCCTATCCCTCGCCATCCGATCCACGCACGCCTATCGCAGGTCTTTCGTTCGACAACCTATCCAGCACCAACCTATCCAGCACCAACCTTGCGCCATCCTATCATCCACGGGGGCACCGCAACGGCCTCGGCGGTCTCCGGAGTGCTCTCTAAGGGCGTTCGAGCTGGTCGCCCGTGGATTCGCACCGCCTGGAGCTCAGTCTGCGCTACGACCGTGCGGCCAGTGGGGGTGGGAGGAGCGTTTTGTGAGCGCCGATGGACTCGCCGCGTGGGGGATGCGCCCGCGCTGTCAAAGGCGACCTCCGCGTCGTAGCGGGGAATAGCGGTTATGCCGTCGGCTGGTCTTGTGCGTGCCACGCGCGATCGGCACGCTCGAGGGCGTCCTCGATGATGTCGATCGTGACCGTCTCGCCGCTCAGTGCGCCGAGGCGGGCTTGCAGCTCGGCGATGTGGTCGAGTAGGCATGTCTGGGCGTGGGTCTGCCCTGGCTGGTCGCCGGGCAGGACGTGCTGCTCGATCTCCGGCGGCCCGCCCGGAGCGCTGCACAGGTGTGAGGCGGCGATGTCTCCGTGCATGGCCGCGAGGTAGCTGGACGTGAGCGTGACGCCGTGGTCAGGCAGCGCAGTCGTGAGCACGACGGCATGGCCGCCGACCGCGCCGATTGTGGTTTCGCTGGACTGTGCGGCGCCGTTGATCGCGACGTCGATCGCGGTGAGAGCGGTGCGGGCCACGTGCCCGTGGACGCTAGCGACGAACGGTGATGCTGCGCGACCTCAAGGTCGTGCTGGTCTGCCTCCACGGGGGCGTTTGACTGCTGCGGGCGGCTCCTTGTTGAGCTCTCTGCTACCGATCCGGGGCTCGTGGGCCAAGATCATCCAGGCCGGGTAGCGCCGAGACGCCGCGCCGGCGGGGCTCCTGTCGTCCGCTGAGACGACGTTCGCCGCTCGTCGTGCCCTGCGTCGGCCGGCACTGGCTTCGTCGGCCGGCCGACGCCGCTATCGCTTGCGCGAGGTGGTCAGGCGCAGCTGCCGACTCGCCGGGTCGGCGGAGTTATTCGTCTCCGCGATCTCGGGGGTGAAGGCGGCGATCCATTCGAATTCGCCGGGGCCGCCCTGGCCGGTGCACGTGCGCGGGACCTCGTCGGGGCGCGCGGCGGTCCAGTATGCGAGTTCGCGGTAGGAGAGCTCGCCGGCGCGCATCGCGGCGACGCGTTGCGCTGGCGTGAACGCCATCAGGCGCTGCTTGGTGGCTTCCCAGTCCCGGTCGATGCCGGGAAAGGCCGGGAAGAGGTCGTGGAAGGTTTGGTTGCTCATGGGGTGGGTGCTCCTTCGTGGTCGTGTTGTGCGTCGAAGGCGGCCCGCCCTGTTCGGGCGGGCCGCAGCTGGACGGTCAGAACGGGATGTCCTCGTCGCCGGGGTTGGGCTCGAAGTCCTGCGAGCTTTCGGTCGTCGCGCCGTTGCGCGGGACCGGGACGACGCTGCCGGCGACGATGTCGATCGCTTGGCGCTTGGCGCCCGCATCGGTCTCCCACTCGCGCCACTGCAGGCGGCCCGCGACGACGACCTTGTCACCCTTGCTGAGCTGGCGGGCGACGTACTCGCCCATGCCTGACCAGATCGTGACGTCGTAGAACCCGGGCACGTCGGTCCACGCGCCGTCGCTGTTCTTGCGGCGGTCGTTGTGGGCGATGCGGACCTTGCAGACGGCGGTGCCGCTGGGGAGATTGCGCAGCTCCGGATCGGCGACGAGGTTGCCGGTGATCGTCAGCTGGTTGATGTCGAATCCGCTCATGGCTGTTCCTCCTGGTGGGGGTTGATCGTGTTCGTCCATGTGGACGTGGTCCGCGTAGAGCCGACCGACGACGGGTCTGTCAACGGGCGCGAAGCGCCCATCCGATTCCATTGGAAGCTGCTGTGCGCGCCGTCAGGCGCGATCGGGAATTGGTTGACAGGCCTGGAGCGGGAGGCACTACTTGGCGGGGCGGGTTCCTCGTGGCCGGGCACGCTTGATCCACGCAGGGCGGACGTGTGCCATGTGCGGTCGGCTCGGCCTTTGCTGAGCTTGCGGGACCTCGGGTGCGGAGCGCCGTTGCTGTGCTCTCCCCAGCCGTTCCGCAGTGCAGGGTCGTGTGCACACCGCGCGCTGCGGGCGCGCGCGGCGCTCGGCGTGCGCGGATCCGCGACTGCGATCGGCAGAGGCTTGGGCAGTGCGTTCCGTCTACCGGCGGACAAGGGTGCGTTCTCTCGTCGCTCGGGAGGCGGCGATGGCGCGGGCGCGTGAGATGCGCCCGGAAGCGGCCAGGGTCGACATCGTCGCCGGCAGCGGTCGTTTCCTGCCGCGTCCGCGGCGTAGGCACGTCGACGGCATGGCGCGGCCTGGGCACATGGGGGCGTGGATCGCCCCCCGTGCTCTTCGCGTAGACGTGGCGACGCGGCGCGTTCATCCGGCCCGGTCCGACGCCGACGTGGACGTGGTCGTGGTGATTGCCGACCTGGGGTGTGTCGATCTTCCAGATGATCTGGATGCGCAGGCCGTTGCTGACGATCGTTTGGGTGCCGCCGGCGCTGGCGCGCGCGGCGGCCTCGTCGCGAGGTAGGCCGGCGGCGAGGAAGGCGGCCGCGGCGATGCGGTCGCCGACGGGGCCGTCGTCGGTGCCGTGGTTGAGGACCATGCCGAAGTCGACGGCGTTGCCGGTGAAGTGGTCAGAGACGTTCCCGCCGATCGTGAACTGGTCGTGGTTGGTTCCCGCGGTGACGACGAGCCGTCCGTTGTAGAAGGCGGCCATGTGGCCGATGAAGGCCGTCATCGCTGCCGTCAGCGGCCTGCCCGGCAGGTTGGCGTCGGGCGTGACCGCGAACGTCCCGGAGCCGCCGCTTGGTAGGCCGCCAAGGTCGGCGCAACCGCCGACGGGAGCGGTGTCGCTGGCGTTCCGCGCGGAACGCTCGCGCGGACCCGCCGGACCCGCCGGACCCGCCGGACCCGCCGGCGCGTTGGCTGCGTATTCGCGCATCTTCGCGAGCACCTGCTGCACGTACGCTTCGGAGTGGTTGTAGGCGAAGATCGCGCGCTGCAGGTCGCCGGGTGCTCCGGACGCCTTGAGGTAGTTCGCTGCTGCGGGGATCGCGTCGCGTGGGTCGTAGACGTTCTCGCGCCCGTCGCGGTCACCGTCGATGCCGTAGGCGCCCCAGGTGCCGCCGCCGGCACCGAGGATCGAGAACTGCATCGGGCCTGCGCAGCAGCCGGCGAAGTTCACGCCGGACTGCACGCCGGCCGCGCTGGAGCGGCCGTGGTCGGTCTCGATCGAGCCGATCCCGGCCAGCAGCGTCCATGGCACGCCGAACTGCTGTCCGGCGGCCTGGTAGAGCGCGAGGTAGTTGGCGGGGATTCCGTTCTGCGCGGCGGCGCTGGGTCCCGGTGCGTCGCCGGCGAGCGCGCAGGGTCCGTCGCCGCTGAGCAGCAGCACGAAGGCCACGGGCAGGCCGATGACGACGGAGGTCAGGACGGCTGCGATCGATCCGGTCTTGCCGCGCGTCATGCAGTCCCAGCGGCGATCGCGACCATCGGGTTAGGGCCCGCCGATCCGGGTGACGACCCAGCCTTGCGGCGTCTTCTGCAGATGGAAGACGAGCGGGTAGGCGGGGGAGGGGGAGTCCTTGATCTGTGCGGTGGCAAGTGCGCCGATGACGCCTTGCTTGATGACGCTGACGCGCTGCAGTCGCGGTGTGCGCTGCGCCTGGGCGGGCGTCACGTGGCCGCCCTCGGCGCGTAGCTGCTCGAGCAGTCGCGCAGACGCGCCGCGTAGGTCTGTGATCGTGGCGCCGGGCTTACCGTAGATCAGCGGCAGGTAGCCGCCGAGGAAGCGGCGAGCGGCGCGCTCGACTGCGGGGAGGTCGCCGGCACTGTGGTTCTCGGCTTCGGGCCCGCGTTCGCCGGTCGCCGACCGGTTGGGCGCGGGGGGGCGCTCGGGCGTGTTGTCGTCCTGGATGCCAATCAGGACCAGGCCGCCCGCGAGTCCGACGCCCACGACGACGACGACGATGGCGAGCGTCGAGCGCGTCATTGCTCGTCCTTGCCGTCGATGAGGTCATCGACGGCTTCCTCCATGTCGTCGACGATTTCCTCGATTTCCTCGACGGCCTCCTCGACGAAGTTGCGTCCTGCGGCGATCAGGTCTTTGACCTCGTCGCGCAGGATCACCCAGACGCCGCCGACCCGGTATGCCGGGATCGTTCCGTCGTTGAGCCACTTGTATGCCGTGGCTCGACCGACACCCAGAACCTCCGCTAGCTGACCGACGCTCAAGCGCGCGGGATAGTCCGCAAATAGATCGTCGAGACGGCTCATCGCGATGGCATCCATCGTGGCTTGTACAGTACCAGGTGATACGGTAGATAACGTCGTGTGCTTACAGAGGACAAGATAGACACTGCTCCAGTGGTGTGGTAGTACTGATGACGTCGGGGATGATCCCCGGTCCGGGAAGGCGTGGTGGAATTGACGAGCGGAAACCCCTGGCTCCAGACACCGGAGCCCGAACAAGAACGTGCTCAAACCGGAGTGGACCTCGGGAACGCCGTTACGGTCCGCGAGCTGTCCCCCCAAGCCGCGACGGTCTGCGCTCCGCGAGCCGCCGACCGCATTCCTCGCCGCAGCGTTCCGCGCGAAACGGCCCGCCTCTGGTGGCTCGGTGTTCACGGCGGGGCGGGGGAGACGACACTCGCGCAGCTGCTCGAGGGCTCCTGGGAGACAGGTCACGCCTGGCCGCAGCCCGACGAAGAGACGACAGAGCTACCGCACGTCGTCCTCGTCGCCCGCACCCACGCGCGCGGTCTGCGCGCCGCTCAGCTCGCGGCGATCGGGTGGGCGTCAGGCAGCGTCGCCGTACAGCTCCACGGCCTCGTGCTCATCGCCGACGCACCCGGCCGCCTGCCCAAGCCACTGAGGGACTTCGCGCACGTCGTCGCCGGCGGCGTGCCCTGCGTCTGGCGACTGCCGTGGGTCGAGGCATGGCGCCTCGGCGACCCCGTCTGCGCGCAGACAGCACCGCACGCCGTCACGGAGGTCCTCGACGATTTGCGCGCCTGCTGCCTGACCGCGCCTTACACGACTCCGACCCCCTGAAGGAGACCGCCCTTGTGCTCTACACCGCACTCAGCAGCGCTCTGGACATCATCGCCCAGGTTCCAGACCCGGGCCAGGGTACGAAGCCGCCGGGCTCTGGCGGCGTCGAGAAGATCCTCGGCTGGGCGGCCTGGGTCGGTGTCGTCGTCTGCGTGCTTGGCGTCATCATCGCCGGTGCCACGATGGCGATCCAGCATCGCCGTGGCGAAGGCGGCGAGAGCATGGCCCGCCTCGGCTGGGTCCTCGGCGGCACCATCGTCATCGGGTCAGCATCAGCGCTCATCGGCGCGCTCATCTAAGGAACGTCGGGCGCCGTGCCACGCATCTCACCGGCAACTTGGCTTACATCATGCAGGGGCAAAGCCGAGTCCCTGACCGCCCTCCCGGTGGCTGGCGCGAGCTGCACTTGCGCGTCAGCGCCGCGACGTCAATCCTGCCGCCGTGATGGCTCGCCGCCAACCCCGCCGGCGTATCCGTGTCCTCCTCGCGCCAATCCGCCTCTCCAGCTGGCGCCGACCGGAGCCTGACCATGAAGAACAGCGAAAGCGATACAGCAGACGACAAGAGCCCGTGGACGCAACCCGGCTTCATCGCCGCCGCCGCCGCCGTCGTCGCCCTCATCGTCCTGCTCGGCCTCATCGTCGCGTTCACCGGCGACTCGGGCGGCGACGATCCCGGCAGCGCCGCGCGCCCGCCTGCCGCGGTACCGCCCAAGTCCTCCGCGTCTAACCCTGACGACAGCGTCTGTGGCCTCAACCCAGGCTCGCAAGCTGTCCCGATTGCTGCGCCACACGCGAGATGGGAGCTCGTTGGGCGGATGGTCGCTCCAAGCTCGCCAGATACGGTCGGTCCGAGGATCCGTGAGCACGGCATCCGGTCGTGCTTTGCACATTCGCCGACGGGGGCCCTTTACGCGAGTGTGAACCTGGCGGCAACCGCGACAGACCCTGCGCGCTGGGAGAGCCTGGCTCGTCGCCTCCTTGCGGATGGTCCCGGCCGCGACCGTGCCCTCCAAGACATCGCGAGCGAGAAGGCCGATCCAGCGCCCTCGTCCGTCCAGATCGCAGGATTCTCGTTCCGGACGTTCGAGTCAGACACCGCCGCTGTCAATCTCGCGCTGCGCGTCGACGCTGGGGACACCGCCTTTTACGCGCGCCTTCCCACGACGATGAAATGGGAGAAGGGGGACTGGAAGTTCGTAGTCGCTGACAACGGCGATCCATTCGCGGACTTGAGCCGCATCCCAGACCTTTCCGGATACACCGCTTGGAGCGGCGCCTGATGGCCTGCGCCAAGTTGGACCTTCTCTGCAAGAGCAAGGACCTCGCCGGTGACGTTGCGGGTGGTGTGGCTGGTAGCGCGGTCGACGCGTTGGCTGACGCGGTGACGGAGGCTGTTGGCAAGGCGGTGGCGTCGGTGGGGACGTTGTGGGTGAAGGTCGGTACGCCGAACCTGACGACGAGCAACGGGGGCACGACGCCGTCGGATGCGGTTGGCTTCTTGCAGGGCTCGTTGTGGTGGTACATGGCCGCCGCTGCGGTCCTGTCGGTCGTGATCGCGGGCGCCAAGATGGCATGGGAGGGACGCGCCGAGCCCGGGCGCGAGCTGCTCAAGAGCCTGGTGACGCTCGTCGTCGTCGCCGGCGCCGGACTGACCGCGATTTCCCTCGCGGTCGCGGCCGATGACGGCTTCGCGAACTGGATCATCGACAGCTCGCTCGACGGCACGGACTTTGGCACGAACATCACGGCGTTGCTCGGCTTGACCGCGATTAGCGGATTGGGCGCGGTGATCGTGATTGTCCTCGGCTTGGCGGCGTTCGTCGCGTCGTTGGTCCAGATCGCGCTGATGGTGATGCGCGGCGGGATGCTCGTGATCCTGGCGGGCATCTGGCCGCTCTCTGCTTCGGCGACGAACACCGAGTGGGGGAGGGCGTGGTTTAAGAAGTGCACCGCCTGGCTCGTCGCGTTCATTCTCTACAAGCCCGCGGCGGCGATCGTCTACGCGGTCGCGTTTCGTCTTTCGGGGTCTGAGGTCTTCGGCGACGGGAATGATCTGATGAGCGCCATCTCGGGACTTGTCTTGATGGTGCTCGCGCTCGCCGCGCTACCAGCGTTGATGCGCTTCGTCACGCCGATGGTCGCTGCGATCGCCGGTGGTGGCGGCAGCGGTGCTGCGAGCGGCGCGTTGGCTGCCGGCGCGATAGCCGTCATGCCGACCGACGCGATGCGGATCCCGCGCGGCGGTGGCGCAGCCCCCGGCGCGGGTACGGTCGCTGGCGGCTCCGGTGGTGCAGGCCCGTCAGGGGCGACCGGCGCGACCGGCGGCCGCGGCCCGTCGGGCCCGAACGGCTCATCGCGGGGCGGCGACTCGAGCCGCGGTGGCGCGCGTTCCTCATCGCCGCCCTCGCCGGCTGGCGCTGCAGCGTCGACGAGCTCGGGGCCGGGATCCGGCGCCGCCGTCGCCCCGGCCGCGACCGGGGCCGTTGGCGCGGTTGGCGTTGGCGCGGCGGCGGGTCCGGCGGGCGCCGCCGCGGCGGGCGCGCAGGCGGCCAAGGGCGCCAAGGACGCTGCGCGGGGCGCGGCGGAGTCACAGACAGGGGAGGGGGGACCAAGTGGAAGTCGCTGAGTCGAAGGTCCGCACCTACGGCAATTGGCGCAAGCCGATGTCGGCTGGCCTCGGTCAGCTGGGCTTGATCGGTACCGGCCTGATGTTCGGCGGCCTGATCGTCGTGATCCTGACCGTCGGCTTCTTCGGCCTGCTCGCCGCCGTGGTGGTGGGGATCATCGTCGGGCTGATGCTGTCGACGCTGGTGCTACGTGACCGTCACGGCAAGACGGTCTTGGCGCGCTTGGCGGTCTGGGTCGGCTGGCGTCGAACGTGCGCCGCGGGTGCGCACCTGTACCGCGGCGGTCCGCTTGGTCGCAGCCCGTGGGGGACGTTTCATCTCCCTGGGCTGGCGGCGCGTTCGACGCTGAGCGAAGCGCGCGACTCCTATGACCGGCCGTTCGCGCTGCTGCACATGCCGACGACAAATCACTACACGGTCGTGTTCGGAACGGAGCCCGACGGCGGCGAGCTCGTCGATCAGTCCCAGATCGATGGGTGGGTCGCGCGCTGGGGCGACTGGCTGGCCTCGCTCGCCGATGAGCCCGGTCTCGTGGCAGCGTCTGTCACGGTCGAAACGGCGCCCGACACTGGCGCGCGGTTGCAGCGCGAGGTCCTGTCGCGGATCGACCCCGCGGCGCCACAGCTCGCCCAGGCGATGCTGCACGAGGTCGTCGAGACCTACCCCGCCGGGTCAGCGACGGTGAAGGCCTACGTCGCGTTGACGTTCAGCGCGACCCCGCGCACGAGCGCAAAGCGCCGCGACACCCAGCAGGTCGCGCGTGACCTCGCCGCGCGCCTTCCCGGCCTCACCGCCGGGTTGGCGGGCACGGGCGCCGGCGCCGCGCGGCCGCTGGGCGCCCAGCAGCTCTGTGAGGCCGTGCGGATCGCCTACGAGCCGCATGCCGCACGTTGCTCGACGAGGCCTCCACCGCCGACACCGCGCCGGAGCTTGACTGGAGCGACGTCGGACCGGCCGGCGCCGAGGCGCGCTGGGACAGCTACCGCCACGACGGCGCGACGTCGGTCACGTGGTCGATGACCGCGGCGCCGCGCGGCGCGGTGCAGTCCTCGGTGCTGCATCGCCTGCTGTTGCCGCACCGCGACATAGCCCGCAAGCGCGTCACGATGCTCTATCAGCCGCTGCCCGCCGCCACGGCCGCGCGCACGGTCGAGGCTGACAAGCGCAACGCTGATTTCAGGGTGAAGTCCGCTGATCGGCCGTCGGCTCGGGCGCTGCGTGAGAAGGCGGCCGCCGACAAGACGGCCGAGGACGAAGCCAGCGGCAACGGCCTGGTCGGCTTCGGAATGCTCGTCACCGCGACGAGCCTGACCGGCGAGGACCTCGCCGATGTCGAGGCCGCGATCGACAACCTCGCAGCTTCCGCGAGCTGACGCCGCGATCGTGGGGACGCACGCTGCAGAGCTGCGTCCTTGCGATCAACGCGTGGCTGCGGGGGTGGCATCAGTTCTTCCGGGGCTGCGTGCCCGGCGAGCAGTTCGTGT
>Ga0136617_10003302_pt1 | contig 14406 bp, 20 predicted proteins | sample AntDrymUQ3222106_2_FD_129672 | JGI IMG/M metagenome (GOLD analysis project Ga0136617, IMG submission 129672) | Polar desert sand microbial communities from Dry Valleys, Antarctica - metaG UQ322 (21.06) | ecosystem: Environmental > Terrestrial > Soil > Desert | place: Antarctica: Dry Valley... | reverse complement strand
GACCCGACGCGCGGCGGAGTGGCAACGACGCTCAACGAAATTGCGATGAGTTCGGATGTTTGCATCGAAATTCGTGAAAATTTAATTCCCGCGCGAGAAGAAGTTAAAGGCGCATGCGAGATTTTAGGTCTCGACCCGCTTTACGTTGCCAACGAAGGAAAATTGATTGCGATAGTTTCAAATGATGTGGCAGACAAAATCATCGCGCGGATGAGAGAAAACATTTACGGACGCGAGGCTTGCATTATCGGCGAAGTCAAAGCCGAGCCGCAAGGTATTGTTTCAATGACGACGGGCTTCGGCGGCACGCGCATTGTTGATATGCTTGCCGGCGAACAATTGCCAAGAATTTGTTAATAAAAACTTTTCAAATGAGAACTTTAGAGTTATGATTGTCAAATAGTAAGTAAAGGTCTTGCGGATTAAGACAAACGCCTTATCCATATTCAATCCGTAATTCATAATTGCTTGGTGGCAGGTTATGAAAATAGGAATTAGCGGAAAAGGCGGTTCGGGAAAAACGACGATTTCGGCGACCCTTGCGCGTGTGTTTGCACGGCAGGGGTTTCCTGTTTTAGCGATTGACGGCGACCCGAATCCGAATTTGGGAATGGCTCTGGGTTTGAAAGCAGAAACGCTTGAAGAAACTCATTCGATTCCGCGCAGTATTGTTGAAAGAAAGGAAGACGCGGACGGTAAAATGCGAATGGTTTTAAAGGATTCGGTAGAAAACATTGCCGCCTTACACGGTATCGCCGCGCCGGACGGAATTCGTTTGATAGTCGGAACGAAAGTTGAAAATCCCGGCGCGGGCTGACTCTGTTCCGCACACGCTGCCGTGCGCAGCTTGATGGGAGAAATCGTTTCGGAAGCCGACAACATTACCGTAATGGATATGGAAGCATCGCTCGAACACCTGAGTCGCGGAACGGTTCGCCACGTTGACGTTCTGCTGATTGTTACCGAGCCATATTATCGTTCGCTCGAAACTGCCCGCCGGACTTTGCCGCTTGCGCGTGGGCTTGGTATTAATCACATTTACGCCGTCGTTAATAAATATCGAAGCGCAGAAGACGAAAAAGCTGTTACGGAATTCTGCCGTAATAATGATTTGGAAATCATCGCCAAGATTCCTTTTGATTCAAACGTGACGCAAGCCGATTTAGAAGGAAAATCTTTATACGATTTCAATTCTTCGTCGTCGGTAGTTAAAGAAGTTGAAAAACTTGCCGGAACATTGCGCGAGCGCGTGCCGCTCAATAATTCTTCGGCGACGAAAGTTTTAACCAAACCGAACTGTTAGATTGAGGAGAAAAACGCAATGAACAATAAACGTCGAATCGAAATTTTTAGCGCCGGATGTCCGGTGTGCGACGAAACGGTTGCGCTTGTCAAACAAACCGCGTGTCCTTCGTGCAAAGTTGAATTTTGGATATGCGCGAAACGGAAACGGCGGAGAAAGCCAAACAGTATGGCGTTCAAAGCGTTCCGGCAGTAGTTGTTGACGGCAAATTGGCTGACTGCTGCGCGGGTCGCGGCGTTGATTTAGAGTCGCTAAAAAATGCAGGCGTGGGCGTGCCTTTGATGTAAGTTAAATAAAGGAGAAAAGCAAAATGGACACAATGACGCTTTGGACTTATTCGCTGATTGCCGGCGCGGTCGTGATTTTGATTGTCGCCGCGTTGCTGATTATGTTGATTACTGCCGCGCGCCGGGTAGATAAACACGCCGCAGAAATTTGGACTGCCGGAAAGCATATCGCGGGTAACACGGTTTCGATTTGGATGCTCAACACGACCAACAAAGTCGCGGGCGGTATTTTAGAAGCAGCCGTTTCGATTGATAAGCGAGCCGCGGCGATTGACGACAAACTTGCGATGCTGGCAAATGCGCTCGGAGCGAAGAGGTAATAAAAATGCAACTTCTAACGTGGCTGACGGTTATTTATCTGGTCGTGCTGGTGCTTGCGCTTGCCGTAAGTTTGATTACGATTTTCTTTTATCTCTGGCGCATCGGCACGGCGCTCGCGGCGGTTCGAGATGTGCTGGCGCAAGCGCAAAATAATACCGCGCCGCTCGCGGAGCATCTGGAAACAATCAACGGCGGATTGGCGAGCGTCGGCGATGGCTTGAAAGCGGTGGACGAGCATTTGTTTGAAACGAATGAAAGCCTCGGCGCAACTGCCGGACGTTTGGGAATCGGTTCGCAGGCTCGTTAATTTGTGAGGAAAATATGGAAACAGCAATTATTATCGTCTGGTCTGTAACATTAATCATCGCGCTCATTTTGACGCTTTGGATATTAAAACTCGTCTTTATGATTGTGCGAACCGAAAGAGACATTATTAAACTCGCTATGACGACGCTTACCGCGTCGCACGGCATCGAGCGGAACACGGCTTTGATTTCCGGTCTTGAAGCGACAAAAGGCGTTGCGGGAAAAATTCTCGGCGCGGCTGTGGCGATTGAAGCAGGCGCGGCTTCAATCAAGCAAAAATTGCAGGGCGTAGAAAAGGCTCTCAGAGAAAGGAGTTTATAAAATGGAACTGTTATTGACGATTTTTACCGCCTTGCTCGCCGCGATTTTGTTGATAGCTCTGGTCGCCGCGCTTTTTATAATTTTGCGGACGCTGCAATCCATTCGCCGCAGCCTTGAACAAATCAATTACGGAGTGCGGGCGATTGAGAAGGAAACGGAGATGCTCGGCGGTGTCGAAACATTGAACGGCGGATTGACGGCGCTTGCGGGCGGGCTTGAATCAGTCGCCGCGCATTTTACAAACGCAGATAAAAACGTCGGCACAGTCGGCGCAGCATTGCTGCACCGATGATTTAAAGGTAAAGGGAGGGAGAGATTATGAATTCGAGAATTACGGTAGGTATTATTGCCGGTTTAATCGCCGGTGTGATTTTCGGGTTGATGATGACAATGATGAACGCGCCGGACGGAAAGCCGATGATGGCGATGGTCGCGCAAGTGGTGCGCTCCGACAGCCTCGTCGTCGGTTGGCTTTATCATTTGTTCAATAGCGCGGTCATCGGCGCGATTTTCGGTTGGCTGTTGGGCAACCGCGTTTCGGGCATCGGTGCGGGACTTTTGTGGGGCGGGCTATACGGCGTTTTATGGTGGATATTGGGCGGTTTGATTTTGATGCCGCTCTTTCTCGGAATGTCGCCGCTTGCGCCGCTAATGATGGAGCCGATGCGCCCCGTGGCGATAAGCAGTTTGGTGGGACACATTTTTTACGGCTTGATTCTCGGCGCGGCTTTTTCATTTTTGAGCCGCCGGGAAGTCTCGCCCGCAACGACAGAAGTATAAGTATACAAATCTTCAATTGAAAGATTGACGAGGAGAATTCATTATGGGCGAAATACCGGAAAAACATGTCGGCGAAGCAGGGAGTCACAAGCAGAAAATCTCTTCAACCGTAGGTTTGCCCGACCAAGTGGGCAATGTTGCGCGGCGCACGATGGAGGAATTGGCTGAGGACATTATTGAGTCGCAAGGCAAAAGCAAATTCAGTCTCGGTCCGCTTGAAAAAGTTTATGTCTTCTGGTTGGCGGGGATGAGCTGTGACGGATGCACCGTATCGGTCAGCGGCGCGACCGAACCTGCGCTCGAAGATTTGCTGACCGGCTCGATCCCCGGCATTCCGCTTGTCATTCTGCATCACTACGTTTTGCAGCTTGAAGCGGGCGACCATTATATGCGGACTCTGGAGTTAGCCGAACAAGGCAAACTCGACGGACCTTATGTTATTACTTACGAAGGTTCAATTCCCGATGAAAATTTGACTGCGGGCGGCGAACCGTTTGCGGGCGAAGGTTCATTACCGCTTTGGGCGAACAGCGAAGACCGTCGGAGAGTTTCGACTGCCGAATGGATAAAGCGTCTTGCGCCGGGCGCGGCGGCAACTATCGCCATCGGAACGTGCGCGACGTGGGGCGGAATTCCCGCCGCTTACGGCAATGTTACCGGCTCGATGAGCGTGATGGATTGGCTCGGCAAAGATTACCGCAGCACAACCGGCTTGCCCGTTATCAATATTCCGGGCTGCGCTCCGGTCGGCGACAATTTTACCGACGCGGTGCAGGCGATTCTGCTTTTCCTGCAAGGTTTGGGACCGCTCCCCGAATTTGACGAACTTGGTCGCCCTGCCTGGCAATTCGGCGACACCGTGCATCGCAAATGTGGGCGCGCCGGTTACTACGAAGAAGGAACATTTGCTACCGAGTATGGAGACAAAGAATGCCTTGTCGAAGTCGGCTGCTGGGGTCCAGTCGTTCAATGCAACATCACGGAGAAAGGCGCAATCTCGCATATGGGCGGCTGTATGAACGCGGGCGGACCTTGTATCGGCTGCACAATGCCCGGCTTTCCCGACAAATTCGCGCCGTTTTATCAATCGCCGCCCGGCTCGCTTTTTTCGAGCAACGCCTCGCGCCTGATGGGTGCGATTGTCCGACCTCTGCGCCGTATCAGCCAGCGCGAACGCAACCGCGAAATTCGCTGGCACGATACAGTGCCGAGCGGTTGGGCGATGGAACAAGGCGATACATCGGTATCACACAAAATACTCGAATTCTTTTACGAGAAGATGCAGTTTCTCGGCAGCGTCAGACCGCAAAAGGAAAGTTCGGAAGATAAATTTCCGGCGGGTTATCAATCTCTGCCCGAGCGTTTATACGGCAAAGATTATCAGGTGCTGCCCGAAGAACGAGAAAGAAAAATAAAAAACCAAATACAAAATAGCTGAAAAATTTAGGGGAAATAATGGCAGGAGTAAAATTGATTGTAATGTATCCGCGCCCGACCGACGTTGATGCGTTTGAGAAGGTTTATCAAGACGAGCATGTTCCGATGGCGGTTGAAAAGTTGGCGGGCAAAACCAGATTCGTGGCGACAAAGGTAATCGGTTCTCCGCAAGGCGAATCTCCTTTTTACCGCATTGCCGAAGTTTACTTCCCGTCAATGGATGCGCTGCAAACCTGCGCCGCTTCCGACGGCGGACGAGAAACTTTAGCTCACGCTACAAAAATTTCTACGGGCGGAGCGCCGGTTGTAATGGTGGCGGAAGAAGAGTCATTTAATTTTTGACCTGTATCCGCTGAATAGAAATTCGACAGATTGCTAATATAAAAAGCCGCTTATGGCAATGGAGAAAATCAATAATGTGCTTTAAGAATCTACCAATCGAATTTGACGCGCAAGGTGTGGCAACTCTCAAAGGCGGCGCTGCCGACCCGTATGCTTATGAGCGGAAACCGATTCAGCGCGATAAACTCGAAGAATTGATGGCGCGGAACGGGCATATCAAAGATGTCAGCATCTCGCCGGTAACGCGTGTCGCGGGTGCGCTTTCGTTTCACGCAGTCGCGGATTTGCAGAATAATCGGTTTCTTGAAGCCAATTCGGTTGCAACTATCTTTCGCGGCTATGAAGTTATCTTGAAAGGGCGCGACCCGCGCGACGCGATTTATATTTCGAGCCGCGCGTGCGGCGTTTGCGGCGGCGTTCACTCGACTGCCGCCTGCGAAGCGATTGAGATGGCGTTCGGCATTTCGCCGCCGCCGCTCGGAACGGTTTTGCGAAATCTTGCGCTTGCACTCGATTTTCTTTATGACCATCCGCTTCATCTTTTTTTATTGGCAGGTCCTGATTATTCGCAAGTTGTTGTTCAAGCGACCAATCCCGCGATGTGGGAAAAGGCGCAAACAGCGGAAGCCCCAAATGCCGAAGTTCATCAATTTAAAACCATCGGCGACATAATGAAAGGTTTGAATCCGCTTTCGGGCAAACTTTATCTTGACGGTTTGAAGATGACGCGCGTGCCGCGCGAAGCCTATTCGGTTTTGTTTGGCAAATACCCGCATCCGCAAACTGTCGTTCCGGGCGGAATGTCTTCGACGGTAACAATCACAGATTTCAACGAAACTTACACGCGCCTGCAAAAGATGATTGACTGGACAAAGCGGATGATTCTGCTGTGGGACGATTTAACGGAATTTTTCTACGAATACAATCCCGAATACAAAAAAGTCGGTGCGCGTGACGCGAATATGATTGACCTCGGAATGTGGGACGATGAATATTCTTACGATGCTTCTTACGCTCGCTGTAACGAGTGGGGCGAGGCGCGTTGGGCAACGCCGGGCGTTGTAATGAACGGCGAACTCATTACCACAAAACTTCAGCAAATCAATCTCGGTCTCGAAGAATTCGTCGAACATTCCTATTACGAAGATTGGACTCAAAACGGTAATATGCGTTTCCAGTCAGACCCGCTCGGCGCGCCGCTTTCGCCGAATCATCCGTGGAACAAAGAGACGATGCCGAAGCCCTCGAAAGAAAGCTGGAAAGACCGTTACACCTGGGACACCGCGCCACGCTGGGACAGGCAGGTGGTCGAAGCAGGTTGTTACGCGCGAATCTGGACGACTGCTGCCGCCGGAAAAATGCCAAAGAACCAATTTATGGAATCTACTGGTCACAGCCTTAAATTCCATATGCCGAAAACGATGCTGCGCGCGATGGATTTCGAGTGGAAAATACCGCAAGTGTGGAATGCCTTTGAGCGCAACCGCGCCCGGGCTTATTGTATGGGCTATAACCTAATGATTGGTTATACGATGGTGCTAAAAGCGTTTGACCTTCTGCGGCAGGGCGAAGATAAGGTCAGCACTAAATTTGAAGTGCCGAAAGGTGAGCGAATCGGCGTTGGTTTTTGGGGCGCGGGGCGCGGATTCCTCTCGCACCATTTGGTTTTAGACAAAGGCGCTATTGTCAACTACCAAATCGTTACGCCTTCGACTTTCAACGCTTCGCCGAAAGACCCGTTCGGCAATCCCGGACCTTATGAAGAAGCGGTTTTGAACACGCCGATTCTCGAAGAATTTGATAAACCGTCGGATTTTACGGGCGTGGATATGTTACGGGCAATACGCAGCTTTGACCCGTGTATGCCCTGCACGACGCACATTTACGGCGGCGAAAAGGAAATTATCCGCGAAGTCAACACCTGCGCGTGCGATGCTGAGGGTTAAACTGTTTTTGCTCGTGATTATAAAAGTAGCCCGTCACTTATCTTTCATTTAAACTTGGGATAACATAAGTAATCTAAATAAATTTCCGCGCGGCAGAGCCGCGAGGTATTGAATCGGAAAAATCTTTTTTCCTTATTTCCGTAGCAGAGCTACGGGGAATTAAACCTGTAAGGAACGATTAACTTTGAAAGGAGGTAGTTATGGCTATTAACGAAGAGAAATTAAATCAACTTTTGGGCAGTTGTATTACAGATTTCGGCGCGACGATGCACGCCGGATTGGTCGTTATCGGCGAAAGTCTTGGTCTATACAAAGCGATGGCTCAGGCAGGCAAAGCAATTACGCCCACCGAATTAGCCGAACTAACCCAAACAAACGAGCGTTACGTGCGCGAATGGCTCAATGCACAAGCGGCGGGCGGCTACGTTTCCTACGACGCGGAAAATCAAACCTATTTCCTCTCGGAAGAACAAGCCTTTGTGCTGGCTGACGAAACGAGTCCGGCTTATTTTCCAGGCGCGTTTCTGCTCGCCGTTTCCGCAGTTCGAGCCGTGCCCCAACTGACTGAGAAATTTCGCACGGGCAAAGGCTTTGGCTGGCACGAACACGACGCAGGGCTCTTTCGCGCAACTGAAATATTTTTCCGTCCCGGTTATGCCGCAAATCTCGTTAATTCGTGGATTCCGGCTCTGGACGGCGTTGAAGAAAAGTTGAAAGCCGGAGCGAAAGTCGCCGACATCGGCTGCGGGCTTGGAGCTTCAACCGTTTTGATGGCGCAAGCCTATCCGAATTCAACTTTTGTCGGCTTTGATTATCACGACAAATCAATTGAAACGGCGCGTCAGCGAGCCGCCGAAGGCGGAGTTGGCGAGCGAGTTTCGTTTGAAGTCGCTAAGGCAAAAGATTTCCCCGGAAACGATTACGATTTTGTAACTTATTTCGATTGCCTGCACGACATGGGCGATCCTGTAGGCGCAGCCGCTCACGTCCGGGAATCTCTGGCTTCAGATGGAGCGTGGATGATTGTTGAGCCGTTTGCTCACGATGATGTGAAAGACAATCTGAATCCAATCGGACGCGCCTTTTATTCGGCTTCGACGCTGCTTTGCACTCCGGCTTCGCTGTCGCAGGAAGTCGGACTGGCATTAGGAGCGCAAGCGGGCGAAGGGCGGATTCGAGATGTGATAACAAAAGGCGGTTTTTCACATTTTCGCCGCGCAACGGAAACGCCTTTTAATTTAGTGTATGAGGCAAAACCCTAATTATTACTTTTGCATCGGTTGGTATGTGTTGGGAAACGTGCCAATAAATCATTGGACGTGAGGGCGAAACAACGACTTTCTTCTTGCTTGCTTTTACGTTAATTGCTTACCAAGAATTATTTATTTGAAAGGAAAACTATTATGCCAAAATATGTCATAGAACGGGAGATTTCAGGTGCCGGGAAATTATCATCGGAAGAGTTGCAAGGTATTTCACAAAAGTCTTGCGGAGTATTGAATCAACTCGGACCGCAGATTCAATGGGTTCAAAGTTATGTTACTGACGACAAAATTTTTTGCGTCTATATCGCGCCGAATGAAGAGATGGTGCGTGAACATGCTAAACAGGGTGGCTTTCCGGCAAATCGTATTTCTGAGGTCAAGTCAGTGATTGACCCGACAACTGCTGAGGTTTAATCTGCTAAATGTAACTATGCAGAATGATTCCCGATAACACACGAATTTTTGTAGTTATCTAGAATCATTCGGGATCATCATTAGTTAGGTTGCTGTATTTAGTATCTGTCGAAACCTGATTTAGGAAAATGTGAAATGTTTTTATTGAGATTTATCTGTATTCTTTTAGTTCCAATTATGGTCGGTCTTTTACAGCCGATTACCGTTGTCGGGCAGATTTATCGCGTTGCGGAGATGAACACGAAGCAGATTCAAAGTCTGAATAAACAAAAAACTGTTGTTATTCTGACGGGCGGAGTTCTTGAACAGCACGGACCGTTTATGCCGTCTTTCAGCGACGGTTATCAGAATGAGAGATTCAGCCGCGATTTGGCAGATGCGATTGTTGCCCGACCCGGTTGGGCAGTTTTGATGTTTCCAACGATTCCGCTCGGCACGGGTGGAGCTAATGAAATTGGCTATAAAAATGTGTTTCCGGGCAGTTACGGCGTTCGCGCATCAACGCTTCGTACCATTTTTATGGATTTAGCCACACAACTCGGCGACCAAGGCTTTCGCTGGGTTTTTATCGTTCACGGTCACGGCTCGCCTCTGCACAACCAGGCACTAGACCAAGCGGGCGATTATTTTCGGGACACATTTGGCGGGCGAATGGTGAATCTTGATGGGCTTTTGCCAAAACCTTCAGCCGATTTGCCCCCACCTCCGACTTTGACCGAAAAAGAAAGGGAAGAAAACGGACTGGATATACACGCCGGAATGTCGGAACTCAGCCGTATTCTTTATATCCGACCAGACCTTGTTGATTTTTCATATAAAAATGCACGACCTTTTTCAGCTCATTCGATGGATAATTTAATCGAAATTGCGAAGGGAGATTCATGGCTTGGATATTTCGGCTCGCCACGTCTTGCAAGTGCTTCTAGAGGAGCGCAAATTTATCGGAGACAATCTTTGCAAATGATAAATACAGCATTGAAGATACTCGACGGATTGGACGAGCGGACTGTTCCGCGCTTTGCCGACGAATCGCTTTCCGACCCGGGCGAGTTCGCTGTTTCAAAAGGTTCAATCAAGCGTGACGAAGAGGTTGAAAAGCGGCAGCAAGATTGGTTGCGGAAAAGAAATCTTCGCTAAGGTCAGAAGTTATAAGCGGCGGCGCAACCTAATAATTCAATGGACGTGAGAGCGAAACGGCGGAAGGCTAAATTGTAGGAGTAAAATTTTTGAATGTTCTTGTCTCAGGCATCGGCTACTCAAATATGAGCGATATGTCTTTCGGGCGCGTTTTGCTCGGCGAGCTTGAAAAGATGGATTGGTCGGACAATGTTCACGTTGAAGATTTGAATTTCGGTCCGATTATGATTTACCAGTGGCTTGAAGAATTTCCCGTTAAATTCGATAAAGCGGTTTTAGTTAGTGCCGCAAAGCGCGGGCGCGAGCCGGGAACTTTGGAAGTTTATCGCTGGCAAGACCCGCAACCGAGCGAGGACGAGATACAGGCGAGCATCGGCGAAGCGGTGACGGGCGTTTTGAGTCTGGAAAATTTGCTGATAGTTTGCGGGCATTTCGGCGTGTTTCCCGAAGATGTAACCGTTGTTGAAATCGAGCCTCAAAACGACGAATATGGATTGGAATTTAGTCCCGTCGTCGCTTCAAAAGTCGGCGAGGCGATTGAACTTGTAAAACGCGAAGCGGCAAGGGGCAACGGTTGATGAGCGAAGTTCAAGAGCAATATCTCAACGCCGAGGGAATGGTCGAGCAGTTAAACCTGCTCGTCGAGCAGATTGAAAGTTACCCGGACGCGAAAATTCGAGAGAAAACGCTTGACCTCGTGCAAATTATTCTCGCGCTTCACAGAGAAGCGTTACGCCGCGTATTAACATCGCTCGATTCATTACCGGAGAAAGAGCAGTTGCTTTCGCAGATAGCCGGAGATGATGTTGTCCGCGCCATCCTGCTTATTCACGGACTTCTTCCAAACGATTTGCAGACGAGAGTTGCGGCAGCTATTGACGAGCTTCGTCCGTTTCTTATCAGTCAAGGCGGCGATGTCGAACTGCTCGGCGTAAACGACGGACACGCCCGAATGCGCCTGATGCGAAACGGTCAAGGCGCGCCGCCGATTTCGGCTTTGAAATTGGAAATTGAAAAAGCTCTCATCGAAGCCGCGCCCGAGCTTTTGGGAATCGAAATCGAAGGCGAAGCCGAACAAATCGAAGCAACGGCAAAAGCGGCAGCAATTTTAGGCTCGATGATTCCGAAGAAAAGTAACGAACCGCAACCGCCGAAACTGATTCAAATCAAAAGAACAAATCCGGTTGTCAATCACGATGGTAAATGGGTTTCGGTTATTCGCTCTTTAACTTTTGAAGAAGGCGCGTTTAAGATAATCAACTACGCCGACGTTAATATCTTAGTTTGTAAAACGGGCGGCGATTTTTATGCTTTTCGTAACTGTTGCGCGTCGGAAAATCGTCCGCTTGACGATGCGACATTTGAAAGTTCGATGCTCATCTGCGCCTGTCACGGTTATCATTACGATTTGCGTCGCAAAGGTCGCTGCGTCGAAAAACCGGACTTGAAACTCGGATCTTTGCCTGTGAAAATTGAAGACGACAAAGTGAAAGTCGCTTTGTAAAAGTTATGCTTAAACACGAAACGGACAATCCGATTTACTGGCGCGACGAAATTTTGCAAGTGATGTTTTGGCTGACGGGCGAAGGTTTCGGGCAGGAGTTTACAGCGGATGATTTGAAGAAATTTCTCGCCGTCGAAGATGTCAGATTAACGGAAAACTTAAAAACTATGGTTGCCGACGGCTTTCTTGAACTTACGAGCGAAAACAAATACGCGCTGACAGCTATGGGGAAAAGCGAAGGCGGGCGACGTTTTGCCGACGAGTTTGAAGAAATGATGAAGCCCGGTCACTACGAATGCGCTGACCCGGATTGCGACTGCCACGACCCGGAATTAGCCGGAGAACCGTGTAAACATCTATTTCATTCGGACGCGGTAAACTAAAGTTCTATGAAAATTTTAATTGCCGGCGTCGGTAATGTGCTGCGCGGCGATGACGGTTTTGGAGTCGCGGTCGCGCAAACACTTTTAAGCAGCAACGACTTCTCAGACGAGGTTGATATTTTTGAAGCGGGAATTGCCGGAATCGCTTTTGTGCAGGAATTGATGAACGGATACGACGCGCTTATCATTGCCGATGCTGTTGACAGAGGCGCGACGGCTGGCACAGTTTTTGTTTTCGAGCCGGAAATTAAAGAGGAAGAAACATCGCCGCTCGATTTTCACCGCTCGCTGGCAGACGCGCATTACACCGAGCCGACGAAAGTTTTAACGCTCGCCCGCGCTTTGAATGTTTTGCCGCCAAAGATTTTTGTCGTCGGCTGTCAACCGGCAGGTTACGACGAATTCGGCGCGGAAATGAGTCCGGCTGTAGCGCGGGCAGTGCCGATTGCTATTGAGCGAATTGAATCTCTGGTAAAGGAGCTTGACCAACTTGCCGAACCTGTATAGTTACAGTATTTTTCAAAAGCAATGTAATGATGAAACATTTTCTTTCGCGCTTCTTTAACCGACTTCTCATCAGGCGCGTCGTTCAATCACTCGTTCTCATACTGCTGTTAATCGTCATCAATTTTTTCCTGATACATCTCGCGCCGGGCGACCCGGTTTATTATCTTGCAGGACAGAGCGGCGACGAGCAGTATTACGCGCTTGTTCGCGCCAAGTTCGGCTTAGACCAGCCGCTTACGGCACAACTTTGGGTTTATCTTTCGAGTGTTTTGCACGGAGATTTGGGATATTCGTTAAGCTATCAACAACCTGTGGCTTCGGTCATTTTTTCGCGTGTTCCGGCAACCCTTTTGTTAATCGCGAGCGCGATTTTGATGGCATCGGTCGGCGGCGTTCTTCTCGGAGTCGAGGCGGCGCGTCGGGAAAATTCTTTTTACGACCGCCTTTTTAATACGTTTGCGCTGCTCGGACACTCTTTTCCTTCTTTCTCCATCGGACATCTGTTGCTGCTTTTTTTCGCGCTTTATCTCGGTCTGTTTCCGGCGCAGGGAATGATTTCCGCCAATCAAGATTTGTCGGGAATGTCTTACTGGCTCGATTTACTTGCTCATCTCGCTCTGCCCGCTTTGACGCTCGCCATCGTGCAAGTCGCCCAAATAATGCGGCTGACGCGAGCCGAAATGCTGCACGTGCTTGGCGAAAACTTTATCACGACGGCGCGAGCCAAAGGCGTTTCCGAGCGAAAAGTTTTATACGGTCACGCGCTCCGAAATGCGCTGCTGCCAGTTGTGACTATCATCGGAAGCGATTTGGGCATGCTTCTGAGCGGCGCGGTTTTAACCGAAACGGTCTTTGCTTATCCGGGCTTGGGCAGATTGACGCTGGAAGTTTTAGCCGCCCGCGATTATCCGGTTTTAATGGGGCTTTTTCTTTTAATTTCAATCGGAGTCGCTGTGATGAATTTTCTGACCGACATAACTTATCCGCTCATTGATCCGCGAATAAAATACAGCCGATGACGACCGACAACAAAAACAATAATCAACGTTCACTTGCCGCGGGAAATCTTTGGCGCGTCTTAAAACATAATAAAGCAGCGATGATTGGCGTGTTCGTGCTGACACTGTTTTTCGGCGCGGCAATTTTTGCCGACCAAATCACGCCTTATGACCCGCTGAAAACTTCTAACGAAACTTTTCAATCGCCTTCCCGAAAATTTTTATTCGGCACCGACGACCTCGGCAGAGATATTTTTAGCGGTGTAATTCACGGAGCACAGACTTCCATTTTGGTTGGCGTTTCCGTTGCGCTCTTGAGTGGGCTTATCGGCGTATTTGTCGGTGCAATCGCGGGTTTTGCGGGCGGCGTTTGGGACGATTTTTTGATGAGATTAACGGAGCTTTTTCTCATTCCGCCGCAATTTTTTCTGGCACTCGTTATCGCCGCGCTTTTCGGCTCATCACTTTTCAACATAATACTAATTTTGACCATCACCAGTTGGACGACAATGGGGCGGCTTGTGCGGGCGGAAGTTTTATCTCTGAAAGAAAGAAGTTTTGTCGAAGCGTCCAAGGCGATGGGAGCAAGTCCCGCGAGAATCTTGTTTCACGAAATTTTGCCCAATGCGTTTCCTCTGATAATTACAAAAATGGTATTGATGGTCGGCGGCGTAATACTGCTCGAAGCAGGCTTGGAGTTTGTCGGTCTGGGCGACGCGAACCAAATCAGTTGGGGCTATATGCTGCACAACGGTCAGCATTTTATCCGCGATGGCTGGTGGATAATCGCCTTTCCTAGTCTGGCTCTCGCCGCGCTCGTGCTGGCGCTCAACATCGTCGGCGACGCGCTAAACTCCGCGCTTAATCCGAAAACCGTTCCGCATATATTGACAAGGCAGTGTGATTAAGTCACTAAACCACTTTGCACTTCCAGTGCAGCGGTTGACTTGGACTGAAAGTCCGACAACACTACTCAAGGATAAACGGATTGTTATTCTTGTTCGATGAATTTCGATGATGTTCCAAATATTGGATGATGTTCCAAATATTGTTTGACCATTTCATCCGTGATTCTGCCCGTCGACCACGCGCTGCAAGCGATTGCCCAAAAATGATTGCTCCAATATCGCTTTTTCAAATTTGGAAACTCCGCCT
>Ga0136617_10003301_pt1 | contig 14406 bp, 12 predicted proteins | sample AntDrymUQ3222106_2_FD_129672 | JGI IMG/M metagenome (GOLD analysis project Ga0136617, IMG submission 129672) | Polar desert sand microbial communities from Dry Valleys, Antarctica - metaG UQ322 (21.06) | ecosystem: Environmental > Terrestrial > Soil > Desert | place: Antarctica: Dry Valley... | reverse complement strand
GTACGGCAGCAGCATCGCGCCGCGCACGAGTCCGCGGCCGCGGAACGAGGAGCGCACGAGCAGCGCGGCGATCAGGCCCAGCCCGATCGCCCCCGCCGTGCCGAACACCGAGTAGATCAGCGTCGTTCGCGCCGCCTCCAGGAACCCGGAGGACGACAGCAGCCGCTCGTAGTTGCGCAGGGTGTACTCGCCCCCGAGCAGGTCAAGCTGGCGCAGCTGGATCAGGCGGATCCGCTGGAAGGAGAGCACGAGCGCCCACAGCACCGGCAGGATCACCATCACGAGCACGACGAGGAACGTCGGGGAGACGAGGGTCATGCCGGCGCGCGAGTCACGCCGCGCGCGAGTCCCCCGCGCGCGGCGCTGCTTGGTCGGCTGGGCCTGGACCTCGACGGCCACGGAGCCGGCTCCTACTCGATGTCTGCTTGGATCTCTTCGATCCGGGCCTGGGCCGCGCCGGCCGCCTCGGCGGGATCGTCGCCGCCGATCACCGAGACGACCGCCTCGGCGATCGGCCGCTCGGCGCCGAGGGCGCCGAGGAGCGCTCCCTGGCCCTGCGGGAAGCCCCAGCGCTGGAAGTTCTCTACGCCCTCGCCCAGCGAGGCGATCGACTCTTCGGAGTAGAACTTGCTCAGCGGCGCCTTGCGGTCGACGCCGCTCTCCAACTCTGCCCACGCGTCGGCGAACTTCTCCGGGTCCTGCTTGTCGCCGAGGCGGACGGGATATTGGCCCTGCGGGGAGATCGCGAGCCAGCGCGTGTAGCCCTCGTTCATCATGAACTCGAGCAGCGCCTGCGAGGCCTCCGTGTTGGCGTCGGTCGTGATGTTGAACGTGGCGACGTCGCCGTACTGGGAGGGTTCGCCGCTCGGGCCCGCGATCGGGCCCACGAGGCCGCTGTTCTTGGCCAGGAACCCGCGATCCTTCTTGCACTGCGGGCAAGACGGCCGCGTGTCGTCGCGCAGCCCGGCCATGCCGTCGAGCAGGAACGGCGACCAGATCATCATCGCCGCGCGTCCTGCGAAGTACGTGCCACGCGTCGAGTCGACGTCCTGGTTGCCCTGGACGGAGAAGTTGTTCGCCAGGTCGGCGTAGTAGCTCAGCGCGTCCGCGCACTCCGGTGAGTCGAACGTCACCTTGCCCGAGTCGTCGACCAGCTGGCACCCCATCGCGAGCGCGACGTACTCGAACGACTGCTCGGTGAAGGCGTCCTTGGGCGCGGTCGCGAGCGTGATCCCGACCCGATCGTCTTCGTTGAGCTGCTCGGCGGCGGCGCGGATGTCCTCCAGCGTCTCCGGCGCCTCGAGGCCCGCCTCGTCGAACAGGTCGCTGCGGTAGATGAGCAGCTGGCCCCAGCCGGAGACCGGGACGCCCGTGGCCACGCCGTCCTGGCTGACGAGCTCGATCGCCTTCTCGGAGAACGTGTCGGGCCCGAGCTTGTCGATCACCGCCTGCGCCGCCTCGCCGTCGAACACGCCCTGCGCCGCGTAGGTGTGCGAGTCGGCCGTCGAGATCGCCATCAGCACGTCGGGCAGCTCGCCGGCCGCCGCGGAGTTGGTGATCAGCGTCGCGACCTGATCCTCGGGCAGCGGGACCAGCTTCGTCTTGACCCCGGTCTTCTGCGTGAAGTCGGCGAGGATGTCCTCGGTCGCCTTCAGCCGGTCGGGCTCGAACATGCCGCTCCAGACCGTGATGGTCTGGCCGCGCACGCCCTCGCCGCCTCCGCCGCCTTCGTCGTCATCGCCGCCGCAGCCCATCGCCAGCGCGGCGACGGTGGCCAAGGCGACGACGAGTGCGCGTCGCATGCTCACTGTTCTCCTCCTCCTGACGGGTTCATCCCGGCAATGCGCAGCCTCCTCCCGGCTGACACGTCCGCGATGCTAGAGGTCTTCGCCTGAATCCGCAAGCAGAAGTGAGAGCACGAGGCCAAGGGATCACCTCACCTCTCACTAGTCGTCACGCAGAAGTAGCGAGCAAGGTTGTGATCGGTCCGCTAAAGTCGGCCTCCGCATGACCGCGCCGCCTGTGTCCGGTACCGGTTCACCCGGTCAGGTCCTCCAACTCATCCGCGCGGGCCGCGCGCGCACGCGTAACGAGGTGGTGGGCGTCACCGGCCTGTCGCGCTCCACCGTCATGCAGCGGGTGGGCCTGCTGCTTGACGCCGGGCTGCTGCTCGAGCAGCCCGACGGCGGTCATTCCACCGGGGGCCGCCGCCCCGCGGCGCTCGCGTTCAACGAACGCGTGGGGGTGGTGCTCGCCGCCGACCTCGGCGCCACGCACGGACGCCTCGCGGTCTCCGACCTGGCGGGTGCGGCGCTTGCCGAGCGTGAGGAGCACATCAGGATCGCCGACGGCCCGGGCCCCGTCCTCGAATGGGTGGCCGCGACGCTCGAGGCGCTCCTCGCCGAGGCGGGCCAGGGGTCGGCCGACGTGCTCGCGCTCGGCATCGGCGTGCCCGGGCCGGTGGAGGTCGCGCTCGGCCGGCCCGAGACCCCGCCGATCATGCCCGGCTGGGACGCCTACCCCGTCGCCGACGCGCTCAGCGAGCGCTTCGGCGCGCCCGTGTTCCTCGAGCGCGACGTCAACGCGATGGCGCTCGGCGAGCACCGCCGGCACTGGCACGAGCTGTCGCACATGGTGTTCGTGAAGGTGGCGACGGGGATCGGCGCCGGGCTCATCTGCCGCGGCGAGCTGCTGCGCGGCAACCACGGCCGCGCGGGCGACATCGGGCACATCCGTGCGATCACAGCGTCGGACGTCATCTGCACCTGCGGCAATCGCGGTTGCGTCGGCGCCCTGGCGTCGGGCTCCGCGGTCACGCGCCAGCTTCGTGAAGCGGGCATCGACGTAGCGTCGATCCCCGACGTGGTCGAGCTCGTCAAGGGCGGCCACGCCGTGGCGGTGCACCACGTTCGCGAGGCCGGACGCGTGCTCGGCGCCGCGCTCGCCGCCGTGGTGAGCGTCGTGGCCCCGAGCGCGATCGTGGTGGGCGGCGAGATGGCCGAGGCGCCCGGCCCGCTGCTCGCGGGCATCCGCGAGTCGATCTATCAGCGCTCCTCGCCGCTGGCCACGCGGGAGTTGCGGATCCTCCTCAGCCGGCTCGGTCCGCGCGCCGGCGTGGTCGGTGCGACGACGCTGGCGCTGGAGGACATCCTGGCCCCCGCCAACGTCGACGCGCTGCTGGTCCGGCGCGGCGTCTCCGCCTGAGCCGATGCCGCCGCGAGCGACGACTTCCGTGGCGCTCACCACTGGCGCCGACGCGCCGGCTGCGGTGCGGCGCCGGCTGCTCGACGACCTCTACGGCGCCGAAGTCGCCGCCCGCGTCGCGATCGAGGTCGAGCAGCTCCTCGCGCGCCAGCCGGCCCGCCCCGTGCGAGCCCAGCGGTGGGACGAGCGCGACGCATGGCTCATCACCTACCCGGACCAGTTCACGTGTGACGGCGAGGGGCCGCTGGCCACGCTGCGCACCGTCATGCGCGACGTCTTCGACCCGTGGTTCAACGGGCTGCACGTCACCCCGTTCTTCCCTTCGACGTCCGACGAGGGGTTCGCCGTCAGCGACTACCTGGCGGTCGACGAGCGCTACGGCACGTGGGAGGACCTGCACGCGCTGGCCGGCGACCGGCGCCTGGCCGTGGACGCCGTCCTGAACCACCTCTCCGCCGGCAGCGCCTGGTTTCAGGGCTTTCTCGCCGGCGATCCGCGATACGCGGGCTTCTTCCGCACCGCCGATCCCGCCTCGGACCTGTCGGCGGTCGTCCGGCCGCGCACCCGGCCGCTGCTGACGCGCTTCGAGGGCGCCGACGGTCCGCTCTGGGCCTGGACCACGTTCTCCGAGGATCAGGTCGACCTCGACTACCGCACGCCCGAGGTGCTGCTCCGAGTCCTCGAAGTGCTGCTGACCTACGTGGAGCGCGGCGCCGACGTGCTTCGGCTCGATGCCATCGCATTCCTCTGGAAGGAGGAGGGGACGCCGTCGATCCATCTGCCGGAGACCCACGCGATCGTCCGGTTCCTCCGCGGCTGCGTCGAGTCGGTCGACCCGTCGGTGCTCGTGCTGACGGAGACCAACGTCCGCCACGAGGAGAACGTGAGCTACTTCGGCTCGCCCGGCGCCGAGGAGGCCCACCTCGTCTATCAGTTCCCGCTGCCCCCGCTGACGCTGCACGCGCTGTTGACGCAGGACGCCTCCCGGCTTCGATCGTGGGCCGCGGCGCTGGAGCCGCCACGCCCGGGGACCGCCTTCCTGAACTTCCTCGCATCGCACGACGGCGTGGGGATCCGTCCCGCCGAGGGACTGCTCGACGCCGCCGACGTGGACCTGCTCGTCGACGCGACGCTGCGAGCGGGTGGCGACGTGACCCGCCGCACACTGGCCAACGGCGAGACGTCCGTCTATGAGCTGAACTCGACCTGGTACGCCCTGATGGCCGCCGGATGCTCCCAGCAAGTCGCGCTGCGCCGCCACCTGGCCGCTCACGCCGTCATGCTTGCGCTGCGCGGCATCCCCGCCACCTACGTCCAGTCGGCCGTCGCCGGCGAGAACGACCGGGAGCGCTTCGAGCGGACGGGGGAGCCGCGCGCGCTGCATCGCCGGCGCTTCGACGACGTCGCCGGCCTTCGCCGGCTGCTGGCCGACGGGGCGAGCCGCGCGGGCGCCGCGTGGCACGGGCTGCGCGAGCTGCTGGCGGCGCGGGCGGCGACGCCCGCGTTTCACCCCGACAGCCAGCAGACGCTGCTCGACGCGCCCCCGCAGGTCTTCGCGATCGAGCGCGCCGCTGACAGCGGCGAACGCGCGCGGGTGTACGTGAACGTGTCAGGGGAGCCGTGCACGGTCGGCGTCGCAGGAGACGGTGCGAAGTGGGTTCCCCTCGCCGGCCGGGCGAGCCCGGCGCCGGGCGCGCAGCTGCGGCTCGCGCCCTGGTCCTCGGCCTGGCTGACCGATCAGCCGGCGGGCGCGTCGTAGGACAGCGCGACCTTGATCGCGTCCGCGGGATGCTCGTCGAGCCAGCGATACGCCTCGACGGCCTCTGCGAACGGGAAGGTGCGCAGAGACAGCCGGTTGGTGGCCAGCGCCCCGGAGAAGAGCAGGTCGGCCACCGCCGCGACCATCCGCCGTCGATCCCACGCCGGCGCGCTGCGGTGGGGCGCGCTCCAGCCGCCCATGCTCGAGAGCAGGGTCAGGCGGTTGTGGTGCCACTCCTCGCCGAGGCGCAGCCGCGCGGCGCCGCCCTGGTAGAAGCCGAGCGCCACGACGGTGCCGCCCAGCCCGGCGCAGGCCATGGCGTCGTGCAGTCCGGCGTCGTTGCCCGAGGTCTCGATCGCCACATCGACGCCGCGGCCGGCGAGCGCGCGCTTGACGACGACGCCCGTGCTCGGCTCGGCGGTCCGCGGGTCGTGCGCCGCATCTGCCCCCAGCTCCAGTGCGAGCTGCCTGCGGTCCTCGACCGGATCGATCACGTGCACCGTGCCCGCGCCGGATAGGCGCGCCATCTGCGCGGTCAGCAGGCCGATGGCGCCGAGGCCGACGACGGCGACGCGATCGCCGAGCTTGATCTGCGCGTCGTGGACTCCCTGGAGCGCGATCGTTGCCATGCTGATGAAGAGCGCCGCCTCGAGCGGCGCGCCCGGCGGCACGCGCACGAGCGGGAAGCCGCCGCGGCTCGCCTGCTCGACATCGATCACCGCCTCGTCGCGGTGCGGCGTGCCGGTGTGCACCACGTCGCCGGGGCTCAGCCCGTCCACTCCGGGCCCGATCTCCTCGACGACGCTGACGAGCCCGTAGCCGAGCGTCGCGGGATACGGGGAGCTCTCCCCGGCCGGCAGGATCGCGCGCAGCTCGCGGTCGAAGACGTGATCGACGAACGCCGACGTGCCGCGGTACAGGTTGAGCTCGGTGCCGTGGCTGATGCCGCTCAGCAGGCTGCGAAGCCGCACCTCGCCGGGCCCCGGCGGACCGGCCGGGATCTCTTGGAAGCTCACCTCGCGCGGTGCCGTGAGCATCAGGGCGCGACCCATTGCGTCTCGTCTCTTCCTGTCGCTGGCGGGTCTCCGCACCCTTCCACAGTTTCAACTGCGACGCAACGCGAATACATCCGGGGAAGGGGCGGTTACGTTGCATGGCCATACCGAAGCGACTAGGATCGGGCCATGGACACGAGCGAGCGGACAGCACGCGCCGCTGCGCCTCCGGGCTCGACCGGATACGTCCTCTCGCTGATCCGCTCCGGCCGCGCGGCGACGCGCAACGAGCTCATCGCCGCCACCGGGATGTCCCGGTCGACGATCCTCCAGCGCGTCAATCTCCTGCTTGCAAGCGATCTCGTCCGCGACGGCGGCTCCTCCCGCTCGCTTGGAGGCCGGCCGCCCGCGGCGCTGTCCTTCAACGATCGGGCGGGCGTCGTCATCGCGGCGGACCTCGGCGCGAGCCACGGCCACGTGGCGGTGACCGACCTCGGTGGCCGATCGCTCGCGGAGCGCAAGGAGCCGATCGTGGTCGGGTCCGGTCCCGACGCGATCCTGGAATGGTTGACGAGCACCGTCTCCGACCTCCTCGCCGAGGCCGGCGCACGGCCGCACGACACGCTGGCCGCGGGCGTCGGGCTCCCCGGACCGGTGGACGTCGTGACGGGCCGACCCGTCAACCCGCCGATCATGCCGGGGTGGAACGGCTACCCGGTGGCCGAGGCCCTCAGCGAGGCGTTCGGCGCCCCCGCGCTGGTCGACAACGACGTGAACGTCATGGCGCTCGGCGAGCACCGCGCACGCTCCGGTGCCCTCGATCCGCTCGTCTTCGTGAAGGTCGCCACGGGCATCGGGGCCGGCGTCGTCATCGACGGCACGGTGTACCGGGGGCTGCACGGTGCCGCCGGCGACATCGGCCACATCCGGGCCCCCGTGGGCTCCGACGCTCCCTGCACGTGCGGGGGACGGGGCTGCATCGCCGCGCTCGCCGCCGGGCCGGCGGTCGCCAGGGCGCTGACCGCGGCGGGCGTCGAGGCGTCCGGCACCGGCGATGTCGTGCGGCTCGTCGCGGAAGGCAAGCGCGAGGCGTTCGACCACGTGCGCGAGGCGGGTCGCCAGCTGGGCGAGGTGCTCGCCGGCGTGGTCAGCCTGTTGGCCCCCGGCGCCATCGTCGTCGGAGGTGAGCTGTCGGCGGCGCGGGAGCCGCTGCTGGCCGGCATCCGCGAGGTGGTCTATCAGCGGTCGCTGCCGCTGGTGACCGGTGACCTTCAGATTCTGCCGAGCGCGCTCGGGGCGCGGGCCGGCGTCGTCGGCGCGGCGACGCTGGCGATCGAGCACGTCGTCGCTCCGGCGACCGTGGAGCGCCTCGTCGCCGAGCGCGGCGGTGCGAGGGCCGCATGAAGCCGGGCGTCATGGACCAGGTCATCGGCGGCCGCGACGACCTCGAGGTCTTCGCGCGCGCCCGCCGGAGCGGCTTCGCCGGCGTCGAGGTCGTACTGACGCGCAGCGAGCTGCGCGCGCCCGGGAGCCCCCGGCTTGCGAGCCTCCGCGCGGCCGCGCAGGACACGTCGACGCCGATCCCGTCCCTGGTGCTCGGCGAGCACAACCACGGAGGTCTCGGCGACTCCGATCCGCAGGTCGCCGACGCCGCCGCCGACGACGTCACCGCGGCGGTCGCGTGGGCCGCGGAGCTGGGCGCCGACATCATCCTCGTCCCGTTCTTCATGCGGGGCGAGCTGTTCACCGCCGCCCAGATCGAGCGCGTCGCTCGCGCGCTGCGCCCGCTATGCCCTCGGGCGGCGGAGCGGGGCGTGACCCTGTGCTACGAGGGCACGCTACCGGCGGACGGCGTCCAGCTGCTCGCCGCACAGGTCGAGTCGCCGGCGTTCGGCTGCTACTTCGACCTCGCGAACCCCGTCGCCAGCGGGCTGGACACGGCGACGGAGGCCCGCGCGCTCGGCCCGCTGATCCGGCGCGTTCACTTGAAGGACACGCGCGTGCGGCGCGGGGACTGCCACCCCGGACTGGGACGGGTGGACTTCCCCGCGAGCGCGCGCGCGTTGCGCGAGATCGGCTACGACGGCTGGCTGGTCTTCGAGACTCCCCCGGCACCCGAGGAGCTCGTCCGGCGCGATCTCAGCTTCGCGCGGTCCGTGCTCCCGCTCGAAGGCGATGCCCGCTGGCCGCGCTTGGGCGCGTTCTCCTACGACTTCGAGGCCCGGGAGAGCGAGCGCATGGCCGAGGCCTTTCGCCGGCTCGGCCTCGAGACGGTCCAGCTCGGCGGCGGACTCCTGGAGGAGTGCCTCGCCGAGCCGGATCGCATCGATTCCCTGAAGGCCACGCTCGACGGGGCCGGCATCTCGGTCGCCGCGCTCGCGGGCTACCGCAACCTCGTGGCGCCCGACGCGGCGGTGCGCCGGGCGAACCTCGAGCTGATCGGGCGCTGCCTGGAGATCGCTCCGCTCCTCGGTACCAACGTGGTGGCCACCGAGACGGGTACGCGGTCGCGCGAGAGCGACTGGACCGACGTGCCCGAGAACTGGGGCGCGGACGCCTGGGCCCTGCTCGACGAGGCCGTCGCGGCGCTGCTGCCCGTCGCCGAGCGCACCGGCACGATCCTCGCGCTCGAAGCGCACGTGAAGAACGTCCTCAAGACGCCCGGCCAGCTGATCGGCCTGCTCGAGCGCTTTCCGTCGCCGCACCTGCAGGTGGTCTGCGACCCCTACAACTTCCTGTCGCGCCATCTGGTGCCGGCGCAGGAACGGGTCGTGCGCGACCTCCTGGACCGGTTCGAGCACCGCTTCGTCGTCGCCCACCTGAAGGACGTGGCGGTCCTTGGCGAGGAGACCACGACGCCCGAGTTCGGCACCGGTCTCTTCGCGCAGCGGCCGTACCTGGACTTCCTGCGCACCCGGCGACCGGACCTGCCGCTCATCCTCGAGCACCTCCCGCTCGACCACATCCCGGTGGCGGCGCGACGGATCCATCGTCTGGTTGGCTCAGCGGGGTCACCCGCAGCCTGACAGCTGCTGCGCGCCTCGGACGAGCCCTGCCGGAGACGCGAACCGGCTGGACCTGGCGAACGTGCTCATACAATCGAGCCATGCGTAGGTGCACCGCCAAGGAGTGGTGCCTGACGGGGTTGGGCTTCAATTGCATCCTGCTGCTCGTCAGCGACGTCACCGGTTTCGACGGGCCGGTTCGTCGTGTCCTTGGCATCCTCATCGCCACGGTCTTCTGGATCGCGCTCGTTGCCTGGGGAGCCCTGACGCTCCGCGACAGGCGCGCCGAGGTTGGCGGGTCGACTGGGGTCCTGGTTCGCCCGTGGGTAGCGCCGCTGTTACTTGTCGCCGCAGTGCTCGTCGGTGCGGTGCTGATTGCCATGCTGGTCGGGCTCTGAACATGGAACACGCTTGCTTCGATTGCCGGCCCAGGATGGCCGATCCGTTCAAGCGCTTCGCTCGCCGCGCCCGTACCGTCGCGGCATGCTCCCTCACACCGCGACCGGCATGCCGGTCGTCGACGCCCACGAGGACTTCACGCGGGCGCGGCGCGCACAACTCGCCGCGCGCGCCGCCCGGTGGCTCGGCGGTGGACGCCGGCCGAGCACGCCACGGGCGCTAGGCGACGCCCCCGAGCTGCCGCGGCGGTCGGCCCGCCTCGAGGTCATTCCGCTGCGCGCCGTCGTCGGCACGATGGAGCCCACCGTCACCTTCGACGCTCGCTTCCGGCCCGCGACCGGGCTCGTGCGCGAGCGCTGGGAGCGGATCGCGCTCGCCCATCGCAGGGGGATCTCGCTGGCGCCGATCACCGTGCTGCAGCGCCCGGACGGCTACTACGTCGTCGACGGCCGCCATCGCGTGTCGGTCGCCCTCGCGCTCGGGCATGGCGACATCGAGGCGTGGGTCACGCAGTCGGGGTCGCTCCGGGCCGCGGTGCGACGAGCGTGCCGCGGCCTGATCTGATGGCGGTCCGAACGCTGGATCCCGCCGCCCGTGCGGCGCTGCAGCGCCGCACGCTGCGCGTGCTCGTCGGGGCGCAGATCCTCGGCGCGCTCGGCACGTCGGGCGCCGTCGCGGGCGCGCTGCTGGCGCTCGACATCACCGGGAGCGAGTCGCTGGCCAGCCTGCCGCTGGCCATGCTCGTCGTCGGGTCGTCCGCGACCGTGGTGCCGATCTCCGTGCTCTCCCGCCGCGCCGGGCGGCGCGCAGGGCTGACGGTCGCGCTCGGCGCCGCTGGGCTCGGCGCCGCCGGCATGGTCTTAGCCGGCGTGCTCGAGAGCTTCGCGCTGCTGCTCGCCGCCAGCGTCGTCTTCGGCGCCGGCAACACCGCCGTCATGCTCGCCCGCTACGCCGCCGCGGACCTCAGCACGCCCGCGGAGCGCGGCCGCGCGATCGGCCGCGTCGTCTTCGCCACCACGTTCGGCGGCGTCGCCGGGCCGAACCTGCTCGCGCCGGCCGGCAGCGCGGCGACCGCGCTCGGCCTGCCCGAGCTGACCGGGCTGTTCGTGTTCGCCACGTTCGCGTTCGCGCTCGCGGCGCTCGTCCTGCTCGTGGCGCTGCGCCCGGACCCGCTCCTCCTCGCCGCCAGCCTCGAGCCGGCGAGCCCGCCGCGAGAAGCCGACCGGAGCGAGCCGCCGTCGGAGGTCCCGCTGCGCCGGCTCCTGGCGCCGTCCGCCGCGGTGACCGGGCTCGCGACCATCGTGACGGCGAACCTGGTGATGGTCGCGGTGATGGCGATGGCGCCGGTGCACATGCAGGGGCAAGGCCACAGCCTCGAGCTGGTCGGGCTCGTGGTCAGCCTCCACGTCGCCGGCATGTTCGCGCCTTCCCCGCTCACGGGCTGGCTGACCGACCGCCTCGGGCCGCTTCCCGTCGCGGCCGCCGGAGCCGTCCTGCTCACGATCGCGGGCGTCCTCTCGGCGGCGAGCGGACAGGGGGCGTTCGGCTTCGCGCTCGGCCTCGTCCTGCTCGGCGTTGGCTGGAACGCCGGCCTGATCGCGGGCAGCACGCTGCTCACCTCCGCGGTGCCCGTCGCCCAGCGCCCGCGCGTCGAGGGCGCCGGCGAGCTCAGCATGGGCATCGCGGCAGCGAGCGCCACCGCCGTCGCCGGCCCGGTCGTCGGCCTGGCCGGGTACGCGACCCTGGCGGTCGCCGGCGCCGTCGCCGCCGCGGCGCTCGGCCCATTCCTGGTCGCGGTCGCGCGGCGCGGGAGCCCCAGCGAGCCCGTGCCCGCCAACCGACTGCTGACCTGAGACGCCCGCCGTGATCTCAGACGCCACGAGATCTTAACCCGCGGCCTGTGGGCGGCGCCTAGCGTGCGGGCCGTCGGAGCTCCGTGTCGGCGCTCCCCCCGACTTCGAAGGGAGATCGCACGTGTCCATGCCGTCGTTGCGTGTCCTCGTCGCCGTGCTCGTGGCCGGCTGCGTCACGGTCGTCGCTGCGCCGGCCGCGGTCGCGGGTGGCAAGGGGGAGCGACCGAGCTGGGGGAAGCGGTTCGATCTCCAGGCGCACCGCGGCGGTCTCGGCCTGGTGACCGAGAGCACGCTGCAGTCGTTCGCGAACGGGCTCGAGGTCGGCGTCAGCACGCTCGAGCTCGACGTCCAGATCACCGAGGACCGGGAGGCGGTCGTGACCCACGACCGGCAGGTCTCGGCGCAGAAGTGCCGCGACACCGGTCCGGCGTTCGAGGGCGACGCCGAGTACCCCTACGTCGGCAAGTACATCCGCAACCTGACGCTCGCGCAGGTCTGGACGCTGGCCTGCGACAAGCCGCTGGCGCAATTCCCCGAGCAGCGGGTCGTCCCGCATGCGCGCATCCCGCTCCTGAGCGAGGTGTTCGCGCTGGTCGACTGCTACCGCGCGAGGAGGGTCTGGTTCAACATCGAGACCAAGGTCGAGGCCGGAGCGCCCGAGCAGACCGCTCCGCGCGAGCAGTTCGTCAAGATCGTCGCCCGCGAGATCCGCGCGGCGGGCGTGCGCGACCGGGTGACGATCCAGAGCTTCGACTGGGGCGCGCTGATGCGCATGCGCGAGGTCGAGCCGAGACTGCCGATCGTCGCGCTGACCAACGGCGACTTCCTGCAGGTCGGCCGGCCCGGAGCCTCACCCTGGCTCGGCGGCATCGACGTCGACGACTTCGGCGGCAGCCTCGTCGCAGCGGCTGACTCGTTCGGAGCCGACGCCATCTCCCCGGTCCACGGCAACCCGCAGAACGGGAAGCTGGGCGACTCGGACTACGTCCCTTACACCACGCCCGAGCTCGTCGCCGAGGCGCACGAGGCCGGCTTGGCCGTGATCCCGTGGACGATCGACGACCCCGCGACGATGGCCTGGCTGATGGACGCGGGCGTGGACGGGATCATCACCGACTACCCGGACCGGCTGCGGGCGGTGATGGCGGAACGCGGGCTCAAGCTCCCGAAGGCGTACCGCGAGCGGCGCAACCGGGACTGCGTGGCCGAGGCGACGGCCCGCGGTTGAACTCGGCAGACCGGGCGCCTACGATCGGCCGATGAGCCTCAGGCCGGGTACCCACGAGCTCGGGCCGGACACCGCGAGCCTCGTGGTCAAGACCTATCGCGAAGGGGTGGCCGCCAAGGCGGGCCACGACCTCGTCATCGACGTGCAGGAGTGGGGGGCGACGCTCGCGGTCGGCGAGGACCCGTCCCAATCGAGCCTCGAGCTGCGCGCCGACCCCCGTTCTCTGCATCCCCGCGAGGGGCTGCGCGGGCTCAAGCCGCTCACCGACAAGGACCGCGAGGAGATCCGCAAGAACATCGACGAGAAGGGGCTGGGCGGGGAGCCGATCAGCTTCCGCTCGAGCGCCGTGGAAGCGGCTGACGACGGCGCCCGCCTGTCGGTGCGCGGGGAACTGACCATGCACGGGCAGGCGCGTCCGGCGAGCTTCGAGCTCAGCGTGGGCGCCGACGGCCAGGTGACGGGGACTGCGGCGCTGGTGCAGAGCGAGTGGGGGATCAAGCCCTACCGTGGGCTGCTGGGGGCGCTCAAGGTGCGCGACTCGCTCGACGTCGTCTTCGACGGCAGCCTGCCGACCGACTGATCGCTCGAGCTGTCCCTACGCTAGGCGCATGGACGAAGACGCCTTCAACATGTCGGTGCGCAAGTACCTCAAGAAGCTCGGCGTGACCAGCCAGCGCGAGATCGAGGCGGCCGTGCGCGAGCAGGTCGCGGCGGGTCGGCTGCGCGGCGACGAGACGCTCGACGTCACCGCGACGGTCAGCGTCAACGGCCTGCCCACGGAGATCGTGATCGACGGCACCATCTCGCTGGCCTGAACGCGAACCTGACGAGGGACATTTCCTCTTCAGGTTTCGGCATCTGCGACATTCAGCGGGGCGACGTCGTCGCGGTGTGGGCAGCCGGCCCGGGGCGGCCTGTTCGCGATGGTCAGCGCGTACCTGCTCGGCGCGGGGCGGAGCGTAGAGGTGGTGCTCGAGCCCTGACTCACGCGATGCCCTGCGCGGTCGTGAACCGGCGCTCCGGGTCGACCGCCGCCTTGACCTCCCGCAGCCGCCGGAGGTTCGCGCCGTAGTACGCCTGGCGTGGGTGGCGCAGGTCGAGGTCGGCGTAGTTCTGGTAGGCCCCGCCGTTCCCGTGCGGCGCGACGTGCGCCCGCGCGCGGCGCACCCGGCCGCGCGCCGTGACGATCGGCGCGTAGGAGAGGATCTGCACGCTGAAGCGGACGTCGCGGTGCACGAACGCCGTCGCGGCGCGGGGCACGCGGTTGATCGCCCCGCCGTAGGCGTCGAGCACGAGCGTGGCGCCGGTGCCGGTCGCGTCGACGAACGCGCGCCGGCCGGGCGCGGAGAGCCGCTCGGCGACGTAGACAGAGGACGCGTCGAACGTGGTCCGGGCAACGGAGCGGCAGGCCGCCACGCTCTCGCCCTCCGAGCAGCCGGCCCAGCGGCGCTGCAGGGCGAGGAAGTCGCTCGTGCCCGCCGCGAAGCGCACGCCGCCGATCCGTGCCAGCGGCGCGACGAGGCGGCGGAGCGCGGACTCGGAGCCCAGGTACTGCCCGAACGCGCTCGCGCTCGTGCCGGTCAGCGTGCAGATCGACGTGAGCGCATCAGGCGCCCCGGGCGCGAGCTCGTCCCAGACGGCCAGCACCTCCTCGCGCGCGCTCGCCGGGTAGGACGCGAAGAACCACGCCGCGCGGCGCACGTGCCGGACGCGCAGGTGCACCGCGGTGACGATCGCGAAGCTGCCCCCGCCGCCGCGCAGCGCCCAGAAGAGGTCGGGCTCGGTGCGCGCGTCGACGCGCCGGCGCCGCCCGTCCGCGGTCACGACGTCGAACGCCGCGACGCGGTCGACGGTCAGCCCGAGCGCGCGGCCCGCGAGCCCCATCCCGCCCCCGAGTGCGAGCCCGCCCACCGCCACGTTCGGGCACGAGCCCGAGCCGACGGCGGCGCCGCGCCGGGCCAGC
>Ga0136617_10003300_pt1 | contig 14408 bp, 10 predicted proteins | sample AntDrymUQ3222106_2_FD_129672 | JGI IMG/M metagenome (GOLD analysis project Ga0136617, IMG submission 129672) | Polar desert sand microbial communities from Dry Valleys, Antarctica - metaG UQ322 (21.06) | ecosystem: Environmental > Terrestrial > Soil > Desert | place: Antarctica: Dry Valley... | reverse complement strand
CCAGCTCGATCCCGGCGAGCGGCAGGTCGAGCAGCGGCGCGAGATCGGCCGTCTTGGACATCACGTAGCGGTTGCGTCCCTCGAGGTCGAGCAGGAAGACGTCCGTCGGGATCGCCTCGAGCGGAACGACGAGCTCGGTCCCGCCTTCGCCGACGACTGTCCCGTCGACTGCGACGAGCCTCGGGGTCGCCTCCCCGAAGACTCGGGCCCGCACCTCTTCCTCGCCGCCCCAGGCGCACGTCGCGAAGGACGCACTCGGCGCACCGGAATAGGCGCGCTTCACGCCCCAGTACGCGGGCATGGGCACGCCGTGGTAGTCGACGGCGGCTGTGCACCAAGCGTTCGGGTACGACTCGTTGAACTGCCACGGGATCGTGCCGGCCCCGCGCCGCAGGTTGGCCTCGACCGCATAGCGGAGCCCGTCGTACTGCAACCACTGACTCGCGCGGCGCATCGTCTCGACGTCGCAGATCCGGCCGCCAAAGGCCTCCTGGACGCGCGGCACGTTGTTCCACCAGGCGCCCAGGTGCTCGTAGACCGGGTTCGAGCGATCAGCCGGCCAGCGCTGCTCCTCCTCCGGGATCAGCCCCGCCAACGCCTCCGCGTTCGTCATCCCCTCGACGCCGAACTCGCTGTGCAGCTGGCAGCGGCGGGAGTCGTAGTGGGCGTAGTGCCCCCGCAGCCCCCAGTGCTCCCACGGCCCGTGCAGGTCGCGGTCGTCGGGCGAGGGGGAAGTCGGGAGCCACGCTCGCCCCGGATCGAGCTCCCGTACGACCTCGCGTAGGGCCGCGAGGGCGGGTGTCGCGTCGTCGCCGTCGAGCTCGTTGCCGCCGCACCAAATTGCAAGCGAGGGGCGGTGGCGCAGGCGCGGGACGATCGCACGCGCATCCGCCGCGAGCAGCGCCACGAATTCGGGGTCGTCGGACGGCTTGCTCTCGATCCCGGAGCTCGACTGGCTGAACTCCTGCCACACGAGCAAGCCGAGCCGGTCGCAGTCGTCGTAGAACTCGTCTGTCTCGATGAGGCCGCCGCCCCACACGCGGATGAGGTTCACATGGGCGCTCGCCGCCAGCTCGAGCAGGTGCCGAAGCTTGTCTGGCCTCGGGACGCCATAGAGCGGGTCGATCGGGCACCAGTTCCAGCCCTTGATGGGCGTGCGGACGCCGTTGACGACGAGCGCGTAGTCGTCCGTCAGCTCCACCGTCCGAAAGCCGACCCGGTACCCCTCGGCCTCGTACAGGTGCTGGTCGCCCATCCCGTTCGCCCACCAGAGCGCAGGCTCCTCGATGCGCAGCAGCTCCTCGCCGTCGAGCTCGACCACACCGACGCCGTTCTCGAGCCGGACTTGCGGATGCGCGCGAGGCGGCGGATTCAACGTGACCGGACGCCAGATTCCCTGATGAATCAGTCGCGGGCAGAAGTCCCAGCCGTAGCCCATCCGGCTCTTGTGCACGCGCACACGGCTCGTACGACCGACCTGCGGCTCGCTCGCCGGCGCCGGATGCACGACGACGTCGAGCAGGTGGTCGCCGGCGTCGACTGCGACGCTGAACGCGGTGAAGGCGCCCTCGTGGAAGCCGACTTCCTCGCCGTCGAGGCACACCGTTGCCGCGTGATCGACTCCGCCGAACTCGATCGCGCCCGGCCCCTCGACCCGACGCCGGTAGATCCAGGCGCGCTCGGGCACCCATTCCATCAGGCGGCTGTTACGGCCCTGGTAGGGATCGGGCACCTCCCCGGCGCGCCAGAGGTCGTCGAGCACGCTCCCCGGCACACGCGCCGGCACCCACCGGTCCGCCTCCCACGGCTTGCCGGCGTGCCACCGCCATTCCTCGCCCAAGCAGCCGCGTAGCTGCCAGTCGCCGTTGAGCGCTACTGCTGCCACTCGAGCAGGTTCGTCTCGACGACGGGCCGACCCGGATCAAGGGGCACGACGAACGTCTTGATCTCGTTGGCGCCGAAGTCGGCCTCGATCGTGCGGCGCGCGAGCGGCAGCTCGATCCGCGCCGTCGCTGCCCGGCCGGTCGACTCGTAGGCGCGCACGACGAGCGCACCGTCACCGTCCTCGGCACCCTTGAGCACGGTGACGACGACAGCCCCGCCGCCGTCGGAGAGGTAGGAGGCCCGCTGCGCGAGCGGCCCAGAGTGGTACGTCTCGATCAGCGCGAAGGGCGGCTGGTTGAGCTCGGCGGCGAGCCGCACCGCGTCGGCCTCCCGCCAGTCGCCGGCGTGCGGAAGCAGGCGCACCAGGAAGGTCTGCCGCCCCTGATCCATGTACTCGAAGTCGCCGCCTTCCTCGAGCTCTCGCGGGTCGTGCCACGCCCAGACCGGGCTGCGCACGGCGCTGATCCCGATGTCGCCGCCACGGACGTCGTAGCCGTACTTCGCGTTGTTGATCACGGTGAGGCCGCGCCCGCTGCCCGAGACGTCGACCCACGACTGCCCCGGCTCTTCGTCCCCCGCGGCCGCGCGCTCGAGATGGCCGTACGGGGTCTCGAACGTCGCCCGGTCCGTCTCCACCGACGTCGGATAGCGAAGCTTGAGGAGCTTCAACGGCTCGTGCCAGTCGAGTGCGACGCGCACGTCGACGTAGGGTCGGTCGGCGCCCAGCACGTAGTCCTCGCGCAGGCTCGACGAGCCGTAGCGGCTGTCGACCCGCAGGATTGCGCGAACCGGACCCGTCTCGAGCAGCCTCACCCCGACGCACTCGAAGTCGGCGATCTCGTCGTCGTACGCCTTGACCCCATGACCCCAGGTGTCGCTCCGGTCAGCCACGACGACGGCGTGCCTCGCGCCCGATGTGGTGAGGTCGGCCGCCAGATCGGCGCCCGTCACCTTGACCACGAGCTTCGCGATTCGCCCGGTTTCCGGATCGAGCTCGAGCTCGAGGTGCCGGTTCTCGAGCCGTGTGTCGGTCGCCGCGAGCGGGTCGCCCTCGACGGTTCCCTTGCGGACGCGGTACGTGCGATATCCGAGCGGCGGCACGTCGACAGGGAAGGCGAGCCGGCCGCGCAGGCTGCTCATCGTCGTCAGCGGGCGCGTGATCTGCATCGGCACCGCCTCGCCCTCGTCGTCGACGACACACGCGCCCTCCTCGCGCAGCCACGTGTACTCGACTTCGGCGTCGGCGCGGAGCGGCCACGGGTGTGGATTGAAGACGACGACGGGTCGCATCTCCTCTTCCGGCTCGATGTCGATCTGACGAGCGATCGACTGGACGGATGCGTTGAAGGCGTTCGCGGCGACCGAGCACGCGTGCCCGATCTGGTCGCGCGCATCTTCGTACGCCGGCTCGATCGACGTTCCGGCGAGCGTGTCGTGAAACTGGTTGAAGAGGAGGAGCTTCCAGGCCCGCGTCAGCTCGCCGAGCGGATACGGTTGCAGTCCCAGCGAGTCGGCGATCGCACTCCATTTCTCGGCACGCTGCAGGATGTTCTCGGCGCGACGGTTCCACCGCTTCATGCCCGAGTGCGACGTGTAGCAGCCTCTGGAGTGGTGCTGCAGCTCGCCGCGGACGGTCTGGAGGTCGCCATTCCTGGCAACGACTCCGTCGAAGAAGCGCCGCAACGAGCTCAACTCGAGCCGCGGCAGCCCGCCCTCGTCGTTCAGGCGCGCGATCTGGTCGAGGTTCGCCTTCGTTGGGCCACCACCGTGGTTGCCGACGCCGTAGAAGACCGCATACTCCTCGCCCTCTTGCGGGAGCATTGCGATCGCCTTCTCGAGGTGCTCGGCGAGATCGTCCTTCGGCGCGAGGTACTCGTTCGGGATGCGGTAGGCGAGGACGCGCGAGCCGTCGGGCGACTCCCACCAGAAGATCGGGCTCTCGAGCGTCTTCTCGTTCGGTCCGGGGCGGAGGAAGACGTACGAGTCGATGCCGCTGCCGCGCAGGATCTGCGGAATCGAGGCGTTGTGCCCGAACGAGTCGAGATTCGCGCCCGTCGTCGCGGTAATGCCGAGCTTCTCGCGCAGGTAGCGCTGCCCGTACAGAGCCTGGCGCACGAACGACTCTCCGCCCGGGATGTTGCAGTCCGGCTCGATCCACCAGCCGCCGACGACCTGGAAACGACCCTCTTCGACGCGCGCGCGGATCCGCTCGAAGAGCTGAGGGTCGCTCTCCTCGACCCACTCGAAGAAGAGCGAGGAGTCGCAGGTGAAGACGAAGTCGGGGTACTCCTCCATCCGGTCGATCGCCGACTGGAACGACGCGCGCACCTCCTGGTAGCCCTCGGGCCACTGCCAGAGCCACACCGGATCGATATGCGCATTGCCGATCATGTGGAGGACGCGGCGGCTCATTCGCCGGCGGCCCAGCGGTCGACCCGGTCGATCACGAGGTGGAGGAAGAGAACGTGCAGCTCCTGGATCCGCGCGGTCGACTGCGACGGGACGAGGAGCGCATGATCCGCGTGCGCCGCGGCGGGGCCGCCGTCGCCGCCCCCGAACAGAACGGTGGCGGCGCCGGCCTCGCGGGCGGCGGCGAGGCCGCGGACGACGTTCGGCGAGCGGCCGCTCGTCGAGAACCCGATCGCGACATCGCCCGCACGTACGTAGGCCCGCACCTGGCGCTCGAATACCTCGTCGAAGGAATAGTCGTTGGCGATGCAGGTGAGCGCGGCGGCGTCGTTCGCGAGCGACTGGGCCGGCAGCGGCCGGCGCTCGCGCCGGAAGCGCCCGACGAGCTCCTCGGCGAAGTGGTTCGCGTCGACCGCGCTGCCGCCGTTCCCGAAGGTGTAGACGCGGCCACCGGCATCGAATGCATGGACGACGACCTCGCCGACCGCGTCGACCCGTGGGAGCAGCTCCTCGACGCGGGCTGCGAGCTCGAGGTGCTCCGCGAGTGCGCGGGCGCTCGCGTCAGCCATGCGCGACGACGTCGACCGATGCGGCGCGCTCGTACGCGATCGCCGCCGCTCCCACCACACCGACATGCCGTCCGAGCGCCGACTCGACGATCTGCGCCGCGGCGCCGGCCGGCATCATCGCCTCGGCTCGCACCCGCTCCCGCACGGGGCCGAGCAGCTGCTCGCCGGTGCCGCTCACGACGCCGCCTCCGAGCACCACGAGCTGCGGCTCGAACAGATTGACGATCGACGTGAGCCCGAAGGCGAGCGCGTCCGTCGTCGCATCCCAGACCTCGCGGGCCACCGTGTCGCCGGACCTCGCGGCAGCCGCGACGTCGCTGGCGGTCACGTCACCCATCCCGGCCTCGCGAGCCCGCTCCGCGATCGAGGTCCCGGACACGTACGCCTCGAGGCAGCCCTGACGTCCGCAGCCGCGGCATGGCCGCCCGGCGCAGTCGACGGTCACGTGCCCGAGCTCGCCGCCGTTTCCGGTGGCGCCGCGGTACAGCCGGCCGTCGATGACGATGCCGCCGCCGACCCCGGTCGAGATCGTTAGATAGACCATGTGGCTCGTGCCGGCGCCCGCGCCGTAGCGGTGCTCCCCCGCTGCGGCGGCGGTCGCGTCGTTGTCGAGCACGACCGGCAGCCCGAAGGCGGCCTCCGCTCGGGCGACGATCGGCACGTCGCGCCAGCCGGGAAGGTGGGGCGGCGCAGTGAGGAGGCCGCGGGCGGCGTCGAGCGGCCCGCCGGAGCCGATGCCGACCGCCTGGATCTGCTCCGGCGCCAGACCGGCGCCGCGGACGGCCGAACGTCCCAGCTCGAGCAGCCGCTCGACTCCGCGCTCGGGGCCTTCCTCCGCGCGGGTCGACTCGACGGCGAACGAGCGCACCTGGCCGGTCTCGTCGACGACGCCGGCGGCGAGCTTCGTCCCGCCGATGTCGAGCCCGAGGACGTGCGAGCGAGCGGACGAACCGGAGCCGTCGGCGACGGCGTCCCGCGACTCCACGGCGGTCACTAGCCCTTCCGTCCCTGGGTGGCGATGCCCTCGATGAAGTAGCGCTGGAAGATCGCGAAGAGGATCAGCATCGGCAGGACGGTGACGAGCGTCCCAGCCATGATAATCTCCCAGCGCCCCTCGCCGCCCCCGCCGGCGCCCTGCTGGTCGAGGATCATCTTCAGACCGAGCGGCAGCGTGTACAGGGCCGAGTCGCGCAGGTAGATCAGCGGCGTCAGCAGGTCGAACCACTTCGCCTGGATCTCGAAGATGAAGACGACCACGAGCGCCGGCTTCGCGAGCGGCAGCGCGATCCTCCGGAACATCGAGAAGTAGTTGTCGCCGTCGATCCGCGCCGCCTCGAAGAGGTCGCGGGGGATGCCGAGGAAGAACTGGCGCAGCAGGAAGATGTAGAACGCGCTCCCGAAGAGGTTCGGCACCCAGAGCGGGTACTGCGTGTTGACGCCGATGTCGGGCAGGAACGCGACGCGTCCGGCCTCGCCGGTGAGCTGCGTGATCTCGTTCCAGATCAGGTAGACGGGGATCATCGTCACCGCTCCCGGAAGCATCATCGTCGCGAGGATCAGGGCGAAGAGGAAGCCTCGCCCCGGGAAGCGGAAGTAGGCGAAGGCGAACGCGACGAGCGCGCTCGAGAGCGCGACGATCAGCGCCGCGAGCAGGCCGATCCAGACGCTGTTCCAGATCCAGCTCAGCACCGGGGCGTCCGGGAGCGCGAAGAGGCGCTCGTCACCGGACACGGGCGACGGATCGCCGGTGAAGTTCCACTGCCAGTTCGTGGGGATCAGCTTGTTGTCGAAGACATCGGACTGCGGCTTGAGTGCCGCGCTCACGAGCCAGATGAACGGATAGACCGCGAGCACCGAGATGCCGGTGAGCAGCACGATGAAGAATGCCGTCTTCAAGCGGCTGAAGCGCCGTCCCTCGCCGCCGCCGCCGCGTCCGAGCACCCGGCCGAGGAGACCGTGCCCGACGCGCGGGGTCAGCCCGCCGGCGCCGCCGGTGGGGAAGTTCGACTGCGCGCCTGCGCTCATGAGCGGGCCTCCGGCCCGGCGCTCATTGCTTCTCACCCTGGTAGAAGACGAAGCGGCGGCTGACCACGAACTGCACGGCGGTGACGACCATGATGATCGCGAACAAGAGCCAGGCCATCGCCGACGCGAAGCCCATGTTGAAGAACTCGAACGCCTGCCGGAACAGGTAGATGACGTTCATCAGCGCCGCGTCCGGGGCCTCGACGCCTGCCGAGCCGGCGCCGAAGTAGGCGGTGAAGACCTCCGTGAAGGTCTGGAGCCCGGCGATCGTCAGCACAATGAAGGTGAAGAAGAGAGCGGGGCTGATCATCGGCAGCGTGATGTTGAAGAAGCGCCGCCACGGCCCGGCGCCGTCGATCGCCGCGGCCTCGTAGAGATGAGCCGGAACGGCTTTCAGCGCGGCGAGGTAGATGACCATCGTTCCGCCGACGGTCCAGATGCTCATGATCGCGAGGCTCGGCTTGATCCAGCTCGGGTCGGTCGTCCAGAACGGGCCGGGGATGCCGACGAACTCGAGCGCGACGTTCACGACCCCCGTCGAGCCGTTGAACAGCACCAGGATGAAGATCCCGATCGCGACCGGCGGCGTGATGTCGGGGAGGTAGAAGACCGTCCGGAAGAACCCGGCGGCGAACGCCAGTCGCGCCAGGATCATCGCGAGGCCGAGCGCCACCGCCATCTTGGCCGGGACGGTCAGGATCGTGTAGACGAACGTGTTCTTGAGCGAGAGGGCGATCTTCGGGTCGTCGAGTAGTTGCCGGTAGTTCTCGAGCCCGACGCGGCTCGTCTCCTCGAAGCCCGCGATCTGCTCGATCCCGTAGTCGGTGAACGAGAAGTACAGGCTCGCCACCATCGGGCCGGCCGTCAGGGCCAGGAATCCAATCGCCCACGGGAGGATGAAGAGGTAGGCCGTCCACGTCTCCCGCTCCCGGAAGCGAGAGCGCGAGAGAGGGGCCCTCCGCGGAGGGCCCCTCTCTGCAGTGCCGGCGACGCTCGCCAACGTCGAGGACTTACTTGGCCTTGTCGATCGCGGCCTGAGCCTCGCGCTGGGCCTGGTCGAGCGCCTGGCGCGGAGTCTGCTGGCCGTTCAGCACGCGGTTGACCGCGTCGACCCACGCGACGCTCGTCGACCCGACGGCCGCGCGCTGGCGGTCGTCGCCGTTAACGTGAGACATAGAGCTGCTCCTGAAACGAGCAGGCCGACTTTCTTCCACCGTGCGAACATCGTTGTCCTCCAGTGTGAGAGGTACCGAGACCCCGTTAAGGCGTTGTGTGTGACAACGTAACCACATGTTCACCGCGGATTCAAGGCTGCGGACGGTTTGGGCCCGGCCTACGGCTGAGGCGGTGCCGTCGAGGCGCGCACGACGAGCGAGGGCTGCAGGCACTCGAGCGCCGGCGGGCAGGTCGGATCCTCGAGGCGGCGCAGCAGCAGCCGTGCCGCGCGGCGGCCGAGCTCGCCGGTCGGCTGCCGGACGACGGTGACGGCCGGTTCCACCATCGCCGTCCACGGCACGTCGTCGAAGCCGACGAGCGACACGTCCCGGGCGAGCCGCAGGCCGCGCTCGCGCAGCATCGCCCAGGCGCGCTCTGCCAGCTGGTTGTTGGCGGCGAAGATCGCCGTGGGCGCGCCGTCGTCGAGCACGGCGGCGATCCGCTCCCCGGCATCGGCGGGCTGGAAGCCGATCCGGACGACCAGCCGCTCGTCGACGGGGACGCCGGCCTCGGCGTGGGCGCTGCGGTACCCGGCGAGCCGGCCTGCGTCGGTCGTCCAGTCGGTGTCCGCCACGAGCAGAGCGATGCGGCGGTGGCCGAGCGCGAGCAGGTGCGCGGTGGCGTCGCGGCCGCCCTGCTCGTTGTCGATCACGACGCCGTCGCAGGGCACGTCGGCCAGCTGCCGGTCGACCTCGACGACAGCGACGCCGTGCCGGGAGAGCAGCCCGGCGGCCTCCCGGTCGGCCGGCGTGATGATCACGCCCGCCGCGCGCATCGCGAGGAAGGTGCGCGCGCACGTCAGCTCCTGCGCCCGCTCGCTGTTGTCGGAGACGAGCACCATCTGATACTCCGCCTCGCGCAGCGTCTGCTCGATCCCGGCGGCGAGCCGCGCGTAGAACTGGTTGCCGAGGTCGGAGACGGCGACGCCGACGACGCGGCTCGTGCTCTGCTTCAGCGTCCGGGCCGAGGCGTTCGGGACGTAGCCGAGCCGCTCGGCCGCCTCGCGCAGCCGCGTGCGGGCGTCCTCCGAGACGTAGCCGCGGCTGTTCAGGGCGCGCGAGGCCGTCGAGGCCGACGTGCCGGCGGCGCGGGCGATGTCGGCCAGCGTGACGGGCCGGGGGAAGCCGTCGTCGGGCGTGGCGCTCATCCGCGCACAGCCTTCCAGCGCTCCCACGTCCGCGCAACGGCGGCATAGTCGGCAGGCTCCAGCGCCTCCCCGGTCGCGTCGACGTGGCTGACGTAGTAGAGCGACGGGATCCCGAGCTCGGGCTTGACCTCGAGGTACTCGCGCCAGGCGGCGAGCGACGGGATCCGCCAGTCGTCGGTGTCGATCGGCAGCTCCGGGCAGGCGGCGCGCGTCACGTCGGCGCGCAGCCTCATCTGCGGGACGACCGAGTCGGCCCCGCCGATCATGTCGTTCAGCCGGATCATGTCCGTCACGTCGACGAAGGCCGGGTGCGGTGTGTGCGTCATCACGAGCGCGTCCGGCTTGGCCTCCTTCGCCGCGGCGTAGACGACGGCGAGCAGCTCGTGCAGCAGCGCGATCCCCCAGCGCGGCCCGTGGTGGAGGAGCGCACGGCCGGTCGGCGTGCGCGCCGTGAAGTCGATCTTGAGCCCGTCGCCGTCGAGCCCGTCCGGCGAGAGCATCCGGTGAACGGCCGCCGCGAGCGCGTCGCGCGCCGCCGGGCTCGACGGGTCGATCGTCAGCGGCACGCCGTCCGCGGTGCGCACGCACTGCTCCGGCGGCAGCCCCTCGCAGTCCCACGCCTTCCACCAGAGCAGGACGTGCCGGCCGTCGGCGTGGCGGTCGGCGATCCAGCCCTTCAGGTCGGGCCACTTGGCGGGGTCGGGCTCGTTCGTGCCGTAGGCCGACTGCCACTTGTCGTCGAGGACGACCGTGCCGGGCCGCAGGCCGTTGCGCTCGAGCTCCGCGAGGAAGGTGTCGTAGTTCGCCTGCGTCGCCAGGCTCGGCGCGTGCGGGACGTCGCCCGTCTCGGCCAGGTGGCACTGCGCCCCCCAGCCGCAGAAGATCGGGTCGCTCCACCAGGCGGGCCGCTCGCGCGGCGCCGGGGCCGGCGCGGCGCCGCGCGCCACGAGGTCGGCGCGGTGCCGGCGCAGCCCCTTGAAGGGGTCGGGCACGTTCGGCGTCAGCAGCAGCACGGGCGCCTGGAACTCGCCGTCGACCTCGGGGTGGCCCTCGTACTCGAGCCGCAGCGCGAAGCCGTTGTCGCGCACGTCGTAGGCGAGCTGGACGAAAGTCAGCTCGCCGACCGGCGCCACCACGCCGACGTCGAGCCAGCTCCCGGGCGCGTACGGGTCGGCGTCCGCCTCTGCGCTGAGGGCGAGGTAGAGCGGCGACGGTGTGAAGAGCCAGTGACCGCGGCCCGGCTCGCCGTCGCCCGAGACGCCGACGACCGTGGGCTCCGTCGCCGGGCGGGCGAGCCGCGGGTCGGCCGGATTCGGCGTGAAGAGTGTGCGGAAGCCGCTGCCGCTCGGCAGGAAGCCGTGCCCGCGGGTGCGCAGCAGCGAGCGCCCGGCGAGCAGGTGCGCGTCGGCGAGCGCGCCCGTGCCGGCGACCGACGTGCGCACCTCGATCGCCGTCTCCGTGCAGGTGAGGACGACGCGGGCCTCGTCCCAAATGGTCGAGCGCCGGGCGACGGTGAACGAGCGGCCGCCCGGGACGTCCGCCACGACGGGTGGCAGCACCTCGACCGTCTCGTCGGGCGCGGCCACGGTGTCGAGCGCCGCGAGTGGGCGGAGCGCGGCCAGGAACGTGCCGTCGGCGGCGGTGAGCGTGGCGCGTAGGCCGTCCGGGGAGAGCTCGAGCCGGTAGCCGGGCGCGCTGAAGGCGAGCTCGCTCATCCGACGTTCACCAGCGCCTCGGCCTGTTGCCCGAAGGGGACGCCGCCGACGGTCAGGTCGGCCCCGACGCGCGCGCGCCGGGCCGCCGGCCCGGCGACGGCGGCGAAGTGGAGGACAGCCTCGCCGCGCGGTGGCAGCGCGACCTCCTGCGGCGCCGGCTCCGCCCAGCCGGCGGGGACGACCAGGCGCACCACGGCGGTCTCGGGCCGGTCGAAGGGGTTGCGCACCTCGATGTCGAGCTCGACCGCCGCGCCGGTCGCCACGGTGGAGCGGTACGGCTCGATCCGCGCCCCGAAGCCGCCCGGCCCGAAGCCGGCCTCGTCGGGCAGCAGCTCCCGGTGCAGCTCCGCGACGCGCGCCCCGTCGGCTGCGAGGCCGTCGAGCAGGGCGTCGGTGACGGCGAGCGGCGGCCAGTGGCCGCTGACGATCACCTCCGGGCGCAGGCGCCGGTAGAGCTCGGCGCTCGCGACGAAGTCGTCGCTGCGGAAGCGGTTGCGGTACTGGTAGTTGAGGATCGGCCGGGCCTCGCCGCTCTGCTGGTCGCCGGTGGCGAGCACGCGCACGCCGTCCACCTCGAGCTCGAGCGCGGCCGCGTAGAGCGTGTGTCCGGGCAGGGCGTGCACCGTCAGCTCGTACTTGTGCCAGCGCACCGTCTCGCCGAGCGCGAGCACGCGGTCGCTCGCGATCGGCTCGAACCAGAGGCAGGGCAGGTCGTAGCGCTCGGGCTCGGCGAGAATCGGCGCCACGTTCGCCGGCGACCAGATCTCGGCGCCCTCGACCGCGCGCACGAGCTCCAGCCCGGCGACGTGGTCGTCGTGGAAGTGCGTCACGACGACCGCCTCGATCCGCTCGACGCCGTGGTCGCGGCGCAGCGCGTCGAGCGGCCAGAGCAGCGCGCGGCGGGCCTCGCGGGCGGTGCTCGGCAAGAGCCCGGTCGTCACGTCGTAGCCGCAGTCGATCAGCAGGGCCGCGCCCGACTTCGAGACGAGCGCGTAGCTGTTCGCGAAGGCGGCGCGGTTCCGCAGCAGGTGCGGGGTCACGGGCGCCCAGGGCGCGCGGTACATGTCCGCGAGGTCCCACGGCGCCTCGCGCCGCAGGTCGACGAGCTCCTGGACGCCGGCGCGCACGACGTCGAGCGTCGCCTGCGGATCGTCGACGACGGGGCCGTGCGCGGGCAGCAGCAGGTCGGGCGCGCGGTCGGCGAGGACGGAGCAGGAGACGTGCGTCGCGGCCAGGCCCTCGACGCCGCTGTACGACCACTGCGTCGCCGCGAGCGACCAGAGCCTGCCGCCGTCGTGGACGAGGTCGCCGCAGAACGCGAGCAGCCTGCCCCCGTCCCGCACGAGGTAGGTGACCGAGCCGGCGGTGTGGCCCGGCGTCGGCAGTGTCAACACCTCGTGCTCGCCGAAGAGCTGCGCGCGGTACTCCGCCACCGTGCCGGACACCGGGACGTCTTCGAGCAGCGAGAAGCGGTCCTGCCGCAGGTCGTAGTCGTTCTCGAGTGGCCGCTCCTGCCAGTGGCGGTCCGCGCCGGCGATCAGGCCGTGCTCGACCGGCGGCACCCAGACGCGCGCGCCGGTGCCCGCGAGGCGCGCGAGGCCCTCGACGCCGTCGCGGTGGTGGTGCGTGACGAGCACGTCGGCGACGCGGTCGATACCGAGCTCGTCGAGGTGGTCGAGCACGGCGCCGCTGCCGGCGTCGACCAGCACCGCCTGCCGGCCGGAGCGCAGCACGTAGACGTTGCACGTGTCGCGGAAGCGCGCGACGGTCGCCGTCACGGCGTCGATGAGAGCGGCAGCCGGCATGTGTGGCAACGATTGCATTTTCCCCGGCCGACGCGCTAGATTCGTCTCCGTGGGCCAGATCGAGCTGCAGGACGTGCGCAAGGAGTTCGCCGGCGGCGTCGTCGCCGTGGACGACGTCAACCTGACCGTCGCCGACGGCGAGTTCATGGTCCTCGTCGGCCCGTCCGGCTGCGGCAAGACGACGCTGCTGCGCTCGATCGGCGGCCTGGAGAAGGTCACCGGCGGCCGCATCCGGATCGGCGACCGCGACGTCACGAACGTCGAGCCGGCCGGACGCGACCTCGCGATGGTCTTCCAGAACTACGCGCTCTACCCGCACATGACCGTGCGCAAGAACCTCGGCTACGGGCTGCGCGTGCGCAAGACGCCGAAGAAGGAGATCGCCCGCCGCGTCGCCGAGGCGGCCGAGCTGCTCGGGCTGCAGGATCTGCTCGACCGCCGCCCCGGACAGCTCTCCGGCGGCCAGCAGCAGCGGGTCGCGATGGGCCGCGCGATCGTGCGCGAGCCGGCCGCGTTCCTGATGGACGAGCCGCTCTCGAACCTCGACGCCAAGCTGCGCGTCGCCACGCGCGCCGAGATCCTGAAGCTGCAGAAGCGGCTCGGCACGACCACCGTCTACGTCACGCACGACCAGGTCGAGGCGATGACGATGGGCGACCGGATCGCGGTGATGAGCGGCGGCGTGATCAAGCAGCTCGGCACGCCGCAGGAGGTCTACGAGAACCCGCGCAACGTCTTCGTCGCGAGCTTCGTCGGTTCGCCGGCGATGAACCTCGTGGACGCGCCGCTCGTCGACGCGGGCGGCTCCGGATTCGTCGCGGGCTTCCGGCCGGAGCACGTCCAGCTCGCCAACGGCGCGGGCGGGGACGCGGTCCGTTTCAGCGGCCGCGTCGACAACGTCGAGTACCTCGGCGAGGAGCAGCTTGTGCACGTCCTGATCCGCGACGAGCCGGTCGTCGCCAAGCTGCCGACCACCCAGACCGTGCAGGCCGGCGACCAGCAGTCGTTCGCGATCCCGCGCGCCCGGCTCTTCCTGTTCGACCGCGAGACCGGCGAGCGCGCCAACTAACGCCGGCTCGTTGATCCGGCACCCCGATTACACGCGCGGGCGCCTCGCGCAGACCTCCGCGCGCCTGCGCGAGCTCGTCCATCCGGAGACGATCCCGGTCGAGGAGCTCGCGGTCGCCGGGCCCGTCGACCGGATCCCGCACGAGGAGGCGCAGTGCCTCGACTACCGGCAGGCGGAGCCCGGCGAGCGCTTCGGGCCGCTCTTCGCCACTTACTGGTTCCGCGGCACCGTCACGGTGCCGGCCGCGTGGGCGGGGCAGCGCGCCGACCTGCTCTGGGACTCCGCGAGCGAGGCGACGCTCTGGCTCGGCGGTGTGCCCGCGCAGGGGCTGAACAAGCACCACCACGACGCCCCGCTCGCGGAGCCGGCAGCAGGAGGTGAGAGGGTCGAGTTCGAGGTCGAGCTCGCCTGCAACGGTCTCTTCGGCAAGCAGGCTGCGCCCGTCGAGCTGCACCGGTGCGAGCTCGGGCGCTTCGACCCCGACGCCTGGCGGCTGTTCCTCGACTTCGAGACGCTGCGCGCGCTCGCCGTCGACCCGGGACTCGACGAGGCGTGGTCGGGCGAGCTGCT
>Ga0136617_10003299_pt1 | contig 14408 bp, 14 predicted proteins | sample AntDrymUQ3222106_2_FD_129672 | JGI IMG/M metagenome (GOLD analysis project Ga0136617, IMG submission 129672) | Polar desert sand microbial communities from Dry Valleys, Antarctica - metaG UQ322 (21.06) | ecosystem: Environmental > Terrestrial > Soil > Desert | place: Antarctica: Dry Valley... | reverse complement strand
GTTTTTTTACGAGCCTGAAAGTTCGACCGCGCTCGGTTTCGGTTTCCGCTGCGGTTTTCTCGGTCTTCTTCATATGGAAATCGTGCAGGAAAGATTGGAACGCGAATTCAATCTCGATTTAATTACGACCGCGCCCGGCGTGCGCTACCGCGTCACGACGACCGACGGCGTAACCGTCGAGATTGACTCGCCGTCGAAGATGCCCGACACCGGAAGAATTACAAAAATCGAAGAGCCGTTTATCGAAGCGACAATTTTGACAAACGACGCTTATCTCGGCGGAATCCTACCGCTCTTGGACGAGAAGCGCGGTGTTCAGAAAAAATTTGAATACGTCACCGACACCCGCGTAATGCTCGTTTATGAACTTCCGCTCAACGAAATCGTGCTTGATTTTTACGACCGCTTAAAGTCGGTTTCCAAAGGTTACGCCTCGCTCGATTATCATCTTTCGGGTTACGTCGAAAGCGACCTTGTGAAACTGGATGTCCTCGTCTCCAACGAGCCGGTTGACGCTCTGTCTTTAGTTTTGCATCGCGCAACCGCCGCCGCCAAGGGCAGATTGATAGCCGCAAAAATGAAGGAACTCATCCCGCGCCAAATGTTTGAAGTCCCGATTCAAGCCGCCATCGGCGCAAAAGTCATCGCCCGCGAAACCGTCAAAGCAATGGGCAAAAACGTCATCGCCAAATGCTACGGCGGCGACATTTCGCGCAAACGAAAATTGCTTGAAAAGCAAAAGGAAGGCAAAAAGCGAATGAAAAAAGTCGGGCGCGTCGAGATTCCGCAGGAAGCGTTTCTGGCAGTTTTGAAGGTCAATGAAAACTGAAACACTTCAAATTATCATTGACACGAATGTTTTGCTTTCGGCTCTGCGTAATAAAATGAGCGTTATAGAAAATGTAGCCGTTCCCGAATCTTTACTCAAACAAGTCCGCGAGCTTTCCGAAAAAGAAGGAATCACGGTTGACCAATTCGTTTCGTCGGCGATTGCCGAAAAAGCGTCGGCGTGGACGACCGTTGAATACTTGAAGGAAAGAGCTAAACACGGAAGCCGTGAAAAATTCCTGCAAGCGTTAAGCAAAGTGCCGAAAGTCGAACTTGACGAAGACGATAAAATCAACTAAAAGTGAGGCGCGTCGAGATTCCGCAACAATTATTTTTTAGCGGCGCGAGATTTCGGACAAATTTTTCCATTGCTCTCTGAGGATATTTTAATGTTTGAGCGCGTTTTTACTACAATTTGTTTGTTGCTTTTGTGCGTTTCGGCACAGGCTGAAACCTTGCCTAAAGCGGCGCGTGAGTTTCGCGCCGTTTGGATTGCGACGGTTGCTAATATTGATTTTCCGTCGAAGCCGGCTTTGAGCGTCGAGCAGCAAAAAACGGAAATTTTGAAAATACTCGACCTCGCGCGTGAGCTGAAATTAAACGCCGTCGTTTTTCAAGTTCGTCCGATGTGCGACGCGCTTTACAATTCGCCGATTGAGCCTTGGTCGGAATTTTTGACCGGCGAAATGGGAAGGGCGCAAAACTTTGATCTTTTGCAATTCGTCGTCGAAGAGGCGCATCTGCGCGGCATTCTCGTCCACGTCTGGTTTAATCCGTATCGCGCGTATCATCCGGCGGCGCAAACCGTTTCGGAGAATCACATCTCAAAACGTCGTCCTGATTTGGTTAGAAAATACGGCAAATATCTATGGCTCGACCCGAGCGAACCGGATGTCCGGCGTTATTCTCTAAGCGTCGTTTCGGATGTTGTCAAACGCTATGACGTGGACGGCGTTCACTTTGACGATTATTTTTATCCGTATCCCGAAAAGGACACGGGCGGCAACCGCATCGAATTTCCCGACGACGTAATTTGGCAGAAATACAAAGTTGCAGGCGGAAAATTGAGCCGCGATGATTGGCGCAGAAAAAACGTCAACGATTTCATCGAGAGCGTCGGACGCGAGATCAAGCGTATAAAACCGCACGTTTTATACGGTATTTCACCTTTCGGTATCTGGCAGCCCGTTCCCGAAAAAGATATAAAAGGCTTGAACGCCTATACCGAGCTTTACGCCGACTCGAAAAAATGGCTGCAAGACGGCACGATTGATTACCTCGCGCCGCAGCTTTATTGGGAAACGGCGCGAAAAAGTTTAAGTTTCCCCGTGCTGCTCGAATGGTGGCAAAACCAAAACGTCAAAAATCGTCATTTGTGGGCGGGAATTGCGACGTATCGCATCGGCTCGAACCCTAATTTTACGGTTGGCGAAATTGTCAGTCAAATCGAAACGACGCGCCGAATTCAACCTTCGGCGGGCAATATCGGATATAGTTTCAAATCCCTGCGAAATAATGTCGGCGGCATCCAAGAGCTATTGAAATCAAACGTCTATAAAACGGATGCAATTGTTCCCGCGTCAAATTGGATAAAATCGAAAAAGCCCGTTGCGCCGAAAGCTATAATCAAAAAAGACGGCGACAAACTTAAAATCACCTGGCAAGAACAGGGGAAAATAAAGGCATTTTGGTTTGTAGTTTACGCAAAAGATAAAAACGGCTGGAGTTATTCGATTTTGCCGGCGGCGACAAAAAGCATCGGGCTTTCGGCTGACCGTCAAATTTCGCAAATTGTTGTTACCAGCGTTGACCGGCTCGGTAACGAATCTTCAATTAGACAATCAATCTTGAAGCAGTAGTTTTCAATTTATTCAAGTTTGAGATAGATTCGGGTTTTCCAAAATTCAGAGAAAAATCAATTTCGTCAGTGCGTTTGCAGATAGTAGTCGAATTTGGCATACCGAAAATCTGCAAACGCTTTTTGACGATTTTGAAAAACAATGAAAGCCAACTTTTGGACTTTTATTTTCAAAAAGATAAATCCAAAAGTTAGCTTTCACAAAAACTTTCTTGAATAAAACTATTTGCTATTCGGCAAGTCTTTCTTTAGCAATGCCGTTTATTTTCATTTGGGCATCTTCGTCAATCTCGCCGCCGCCGAGCCATTCGGTTATTTCTTCGATGGGTCGTCCCATTGCTAATGCGACTTGCTGATCGTCCGATCCAAAGACCTCTGTTTTCAATCTCTTTAAATGCTCGCGGCTTTCTGTTTCGTCAACAGTGAATTCATCTTGACTCATAAATTTCCCCTTTTCTATTAAAATATAATGTAACAGGACTATGATGACGCGCCCGGTAGAACTTTTCAAGTTTACAGTTTAATTTATCCGGCGGTTTACTGCTGAATCTTTAAATAAAAATCGTCCCGTCTTTGATAAGGGGTTTTTAGTTTATTGTAGTTCAGGGCTCAGATAAGTATAATATGACGCGAAATGTAAAATTATTTCCCAAGGAGATTTATTATATGAAACGACACTCTTTTTTATCACCCGCCCGCCGCGTAACACTCTCGGCGTGCAAATTAATTTTAATCACAGCGACTTTTTTGTCAGTAACGGTTTTGGCGCGAGCGCAGTCGCCGGTTGACATACGTATTTCCTCGCACAGTCACTCGTTCGTCAGATTAGGCGATGGGCAGGATATTTTGTTTGAAGTCAGAATATACATCGAGCGTAGACGTCAAGCGAGCGGTGTTGTAGTGACCGCCGAGTTGCCCGCCGGCGTTACCTTTTCCTCAGCCATACCAAGTAAAGGAACGTGCGATTACGCTGACAATCTCATCACCTGCCGTCTCGGAGAAGTCGGTATGGAGGGTGCTCATTATATTGATTGGGTCGAATCTATACGAATTTATGCCAGACCGACTCAGGTAGGAACATTCGCGCTTGTTGCGCGCATAATTGCCGACGAGCCGGACCCGAATCTGTCCAACAATATGACGACGACGGAGACATTGAGGGCGACGGTCAATCCGCCAAAATCACGCAAGCGCGGCAGAATTACTCAATGGTAAAATTTAGTAAATGTTTTGTAAAGACTCGATTTTATCGGGTCTTTTTGGCTTTTCGCGCTCTTTGGCTTTGAACTTCTCGCTGTAGTCGGGCAAAACTTTACGAATGTTTTCGAGTTAGTCGGGTGTCAGGGTTCCGCCTTTCACCGCATTGTCGGCTTTTTCTTTGAAAATTAAATAAATAACAATCTGAAGTTTCGAGGTGAAATGAAATGATGTCTGTGATTGTCATTGCTACAAAAAATATCGGAAAAGTCAGGGAATTACACAGACTTTTGACAGATTTGCCTTTACGAATAAGAAGTCTGAACGAATTTCCAAACATTGTCGAAGCGGAAGAGACGGGTGCGAGTTTTGCCGAAAACGCCGTCATAAAAGCCCGAACTTACGCTTTGCAGACGAAACTCTGGAGTTTAGCCGACGATTCGGGTTTGGAAGTTGCGGCTTTAGACGGTGCGCCGGGCGTTGTTTCCGCTCGATACGCAGGCGAAGATGCAAGTGACCGGGAAAGAATCGCAAAACTTCTTTGCGAGTTAGATAAAACAAAAGACGCACGCCGTTCAGCGAAGTTTGTCTGTGCAATGGCGATTTCAAACGAAAAAGGCGAGATAAAATTTTTGACCGAAGGCGTTTGCAACGGAGAAATTGCTCTAAGTGCAAGCGGCACAAACGGTTTCGGTTATGACCCGATTTTTGTGCCTGATGGGTTTGAGCGTAGTTTCGGCGAGCTTTCCGATGAAATAAAGCAGGAAATAAGCCATCGGGCGCAGGCGATGAAAAAAATTATTCCGTATTTACGCGGTTTTTACGTTGCTTCACTTGACCAATCAAATTTTCGCCTGTAAAATTCGGCACTTGAGAGTGTTTCTTAAATGAAACGTAAAACTCGCGGGGCGTAGCACAGCCTGGTAGTGCGCTCGGTTTGGGACCGAGAGGTCGGATGTTCGAATCATCTCGCCCCGACCAATTTACATATGATTGGTTAAAGTCTTTTTTCGCTTACGGCATTTGCAATTTTGTAAGCAAATATGTTGAATCAAGTAGTAATTTACATTAACGAAAACAAACTTGGAGGAAATTTATAGATATGGCAGCAGCAACCACAGCAAAACGTATGACACAAACGGAGATTATCAGCCAATTAGCTGAGAAATCAGGAATGAAAAAAGCGGACGCAAAAGAATTTTTTACCGCCTTAGCGGCTCTCGCCACCAGCGAAGTCAAGAAGAACGGTGAATTTACGCTTCCCGGTTTCGGAAAATTAGTCAAAGCCACCCGCAAAGCGCGTGAAGGTCGCAACCCGGCAACCGGCAAACCGATTAAAATTCCGGCTAAAACAACCGTCAAATTCCGTCTCGGTAAAGCTATGAAAGATGCCGTCGGCGGCGGAAAATAATTCAATTCTTTTTATCTTTTGGACCGTTGAACCTTCGGAGTTCGACGGTCTTTTTCTTTTGTTTGCAGACAGTTTGAGAAAAAAGTCACAAAAGCAAAAAAAGTTGGTGACAAACGGGAAATTCTTTGTTAATATCTTTGTCATATAGTTGAAGAAATGACCGGCGATTTTATCAATTCAGCAAATGCTTGGTTGTTAATCTCAACTTAGGGTATTTGGGAAAGTGTAATTTCTTTTAACTTTTCCGTGAAACCTGCGGCATATTTGCGACAGGTTTTACAAGAACAAGGGAAACTTTAAATCAAGGAGAATACAAAGTGGCAGCAGCTAAACAAATAACATTGCAAGACCGAATCTTGCAGATTGACCATATTCAAGCCCGACGCTTTGCTAAATTAGGCGGCGCGACGGTAGAAATTGCAACGGAAGGAATCATCAGACATCTGCGGGCTTGCGCCCGGATGGATGTCAACCCGGATGCTTCAGCCGTCAGAGAAATAATTGATGATGCCTTAAACGGTAGAAGAGTATTTGCCGAAACGTCGAATGACCTTCTGGCTGCATAATTCGTTTTTATAATTTAAGAAATTTTAACTCGACCGCCTTTTTTCGGCGGTCTTTTTTATTGATTCACAGTTTTCAAGCGCACTTTATAGAGCGTGTATGAGCCGAAGCTTTCGCCGCCGTCGAATTCGTACCAACGCTCTAAAGTCGATAAATCTAAACCAGAATTGCCCGGCACGACGATAAAGGAGATGGTCGGCTGGCTGGCTTGCTCGATGCCGAAGCGTTTGCGATACTCGCCGTAACGCCTGGCTTCTTCGGCAATCTCCCGGTGAGTTAAAGGCTGATACTCGGAACTAAGGCGTTTCGTGTGCTTGCCCCAACCGAACAGCGCAATCATTGAAACGAAATCACCTCGTCTGATTGAATTCTCCAGCCACGCTTCGTCCAGATTCATGTAATAAAGCCACTGGTAATAACGCTCCTTGCTTTCCTGCCAGGTCAAACCGGCAAAAACGTGTTGGTGTCGCGCCCACAAAACAGGCTGCGGCGCAACCGTCGGCAAATCGTCGCCTTGAATCATACTCTCGGAAAACACGACGGCGCGTGTTCCGTCGGTCGAGCGCGTGTCGTTTTCGGAAAGCTCTTCGAGCCGCCGCGCAACCGGCATTGCTTCGTCTCTGGCGATGTTGGCTTCGTCCAGAACGCGCACCGTGTAATGACACTCGACAATGCCCCAGACGGTTGCAACAGCGGCGACAATCGCTAATGCGGCGCGTGGGAATGTCGGCACTTTTTGATTGGAGCCGCGCCGGAGCAAACCGATTGCCAGCACAAGCGCAGTGGCGGCGACATAGTTCCCGATAAAAACCTGATAATGTATCGGCTGAAGCGATTGTCCGGTGATTAACTGTTGGTTAAAAACCAGAATCGGCACGAGCGCGAAGGCGAAAGCGAATAGCGTCGAGCGTTCCTTCAGATTGATAATTTTGAAATAAACTCCCAGAGCCAGCATTAAAATAACCGCATAGCTAATCAATTCGGGAACGCGCCACAAATCGAGTTTTCTGGTCAGCACCAGAAGCTGCACTTCGTCCATCGTCTGCGAGCGACGCGAAAGCAAAAAGGCATACGGAATCAACGAGCAAACGCACGCCGCGCCCAACGCCGCCAAAGCCTTTAAATCCCTTTGCCAATTTTCGGGGCGCACGACGAGCCATAGCAAACCGATGCAGCCGAGCCAGGCGGCGGCGGTCGTCCAGATATAAAAATAAGAGTAAACCGTGTAAGCGAAACAGAACGACGCGAGGATGCAGAATAAAATCCTTTTTTTCAATTCGACGCTCGCCAACATCAGCCAGACCGACGCGCCGAGGGCAAAAAACGCCGGAAACGGCACGGCGGGAACGTATCGTCTGAGAAACGGAAAATACGGATATGAAAAACCCGTGCCGAGTATCTCGCCGATTGCGCCTTCGCCCGCCGCGAGCGCGCCGCCGCACAAAACGACGAGCGTCGCGGTCATCGCATACAAATCGTTTCCGGTAATCGAAACAATCAGCCAGAAACAAGCCAGAGCCGTCAAAAAAGCCGCGATGCCGCCAGCCAGCCACATCGCCGTCCGTGCCGAAACTCCAAAGATTCTTGCCGGAATCGCCACCGTGTAAGGCGCGGCAAACTGAATCGAAAAGAGCGATTCGGGCTGCGGATTTTCCGCCGTGTCGTCGCGCCCGGTATACGGGTCGTTGCGGCGCGCTCTGCCGTCAATCAAAGCGCGGAGATACGCGGCATATGCCGCTTCGTCAATATCGTTGTAGGCATAATGTCCCTGCCAATCGCCGCCCTGCGCCGACCACATTTTCAATTGCGGATACAGCCCGCAGACGAGCAGCACGACTCCCGCCAAAATTCCGAAACGCCACTTAACATTTATCATTGAATATTTGTCACCGAACAGATTGAATATCCGATATTGAACATTTAAGATTGAGCAGACGACAAATGATAAATGATAAATGACGAATGGTAAATGAAGGTGAACGAATATGAGTTTGAAAGATAAAATTGTCAGCGATTTGACCGACGCGATGAAGGCAAAAGATGCCAACCGCCTGTCGGTTTTGCGAATGGTCAAAGCAAATTTGATGAACCGGCAAATCGAGAAAGGCGCGGATTTGACCGACGAAGAAATCACCAAAGCCCTGCAATCTTTGGTCAAACAGCGTCGTGATTCAATCGAGCAATACGAAAACGCCGGACGCGCGGAACTTGCCGAAAAGGAAAAATCCGAACTCGTCGTGATTGAAGATTACCTCCCGCAAGCCGCCTCGAAAGAAGAAATCGAAAAAGCCGTCGCCGAAGCAATCTCGGAAACCGGCGCGAGTTCGATAAAGGAAATGGGCGCGGTGATGAAAGCGGTGCAGGCAAAATTTGCAGGTAAAAATGCGAATGGAAAATTAGTCAGCGAAATCATTAAATCAAAATTACTAAATCAATAAATTCAAAGTAATTCCGGTGAATTTATTATGCGGAATTACATTATTGAGGAAAAAGTCAGTCGTAAAAATAGGAAAAGCCAAGTTTTTGTTGACTTTAGCTTTAAATTAAGATTATAAAAAATTCCGCATAATACAAATCTAATTCAGCAGAATACAAAGTTTGGTCAGACAGCCGCTGCCACTTTTGAGTGCCCGACGGGTCGCCAACATCACGGGCATATATGTTACGCTCGGGAGCTTCCGCTCAACCGCGTTGGAAACGGAAAGCTCACGAGCGTAACCGTCCTTCGCGGTTGTCGCCCTCGTCTTTCGCTCGTAGCATCGTTTCTCTGCCAAACATGTCGTTGCAGCCGACTCGCAAAAAACGCTCACGGCTGAACTCAATCGTTATGTTTTTCGTGTCGGCGGAAATTGAAATGTCGGATGAAAGAACTTTTTACAGATTTCTTGTCGCTCTTTGACTTTCAAGTTTCGTGAATGTCGCGCAGAAAAAGCCGAACAAGATTAGCGTTCTTTCGAGTGTCGCTTCTTGGCAAAGGTTTTCGGAACGTGGTTTTCCCAAAGTGGTGCCTGTTCAAAGGCGGAAAAAAAAGCGCGTTCCTTTTCAGGTTGGGCAAAGGTTAACAAATTTTCTTGACACGGTTTGCCCTGACGGTTTAGTTTTGTAGAACGGCAACGAAAACTCGTTTGAAAACAAAGTTGTGTGAAATCGAACGGCGCAAAGACACAGAATCTCGTGGTTGACTTGAAGTTGCGCGAAGGCAAGCGACTCACTAAAGATGAAGAGCAAACATAACAATCATTGGACGTGAGGGCGAAACAGCGACTTTGTTATCGCGGTGTCCGTTACCCTTTGCTTGCGTGTAATCGGTTTCGCCCCACGTCAATTCAATCGCTATATGCTTCTTACTGAAATCGTATCCGAATATCGAGATGTTTCAAAAAAGAGTATTTACTTCAGGCACGCTGATTGGTTGTTTCAAAAGTGATGAATGCTTAGACAGAAAAATTCTTTACTACCAATTTCATTTGTAGTATCTTGTTACTTTTAGTCAGCAAGTAAAACCGATTGGGAAAATGGCAGGAAACCATTCTTCCTTTTTTCCAGTTAAATTAAAATCAAACCAAAATTAAGAATCAAAAGGAGGCTTCTATGTCTAAAAACAAAAATATAAAGTGGATACTTTCTACTTTAGGATTGCTAAGTGCTGCCTTTTCGGTAGTAATGTTATTTACAACAACAGTTTTAGCCGCTTGTTCAGCACAGGCAACAAACTGTCCCGACATAAAATGTAGTCTTTCAGGAGCAGGTAATTGCAATGCCACAGCGAATTGTGTGACATGTACACCTGCGGGACAACCTGCACCGATACCAACATGTTGCCTACTCGAAGGAGAATACTAATCTTAAACTAAGGCGTTTCTGACTTTTATGATATGGAAAGATTAATAACTATTTTGATCTTTCCATATTTTCCATAAAGTTTTATCTGCAATTTATATGCGAAAAGTAAAAGACTCGAGTCATATTTTATTAATTCTTGTAAGTATCGTCCTACTTGCTGCAAATGTATTTTTGATTGTTCAGAATTTTCAACTTAAGAAGACAGTAGAACAATCCAAATTATTCACTACCGAAGAAGGATACAAATTCACAGACTTAAAGTTCAAGGGTTTAGATGGAAGTGAAGAAACAATTAATTTGTCGGACGGAAGGCACAAAACTCTTTTCTTGGTTTTCAATACTTCTTGTCAATACTGCGTGCAACAATATCCTTACTGGAAAGCAATAACTGAAAATTTGGATTCTACAACTTGGAGAATTTTAGCAATTACTTCTGAGGAGAATTACGACAAGATTAAAGCGCATTTAGAAGAACATAAACTTGATACTGTCAAAGTAGCATGCATAAGACGCGAAGAAATGCAAAAGTCACGGATGATGTATACACCAATGACTTTAGTTGTTGACATTGATGGTGAAGTCAAAAAGGTTTGGGCTGGGCTTCAGAAAAATATAAATCTTGGCAATTTTTGAGCAATTGGTTCAAAGAAAAAAGATTTGTTACTTAAATTAGGAGATAATGATGAAAAAGTTGTTTTTGTTGATTTTAATATTTTCCTGTCAGATCTCTTCTTCAAGCCAAAAGAAGAATGACGACAATGTTATTCCTCAACAACCCGTTATCGAAAAACAAATTGTCGTTGATAATATTGAATATCAGGTTAAAGAAATTCCGTTTGCAGTCGTTCGAGTGTTTGTAAGATACAATATTGCCTCTTGGCTTTGGAACGACGGAAAAGATGATTCCGGCAGAGCCGAACAAATTGCTGTCCGTGCTATTGATGATCTTTACGAAAACAAAAATGAAATTCCGAACATTTATTTTAGTATATTAAACCCCGGATTATTCGCACTTCTCGACAACAAATCAAAAGATGCAGCAAACAAATTAAGAGAAAAATATAAAATTCGTCAAGAGGACGAATCAGGCGACATTGACGCTTTGCTAAAGCAAAAGGATGGCGAAAAGTTAGCGACCAACAGGGCTATCAAATCGCTCTCTAAACAGCCAAAAATAGAGTTGGAAACAATTTTTCTAATCGGGCAACTTCAAATCCGCAAGTCTCCAGAGTTTTTCAGGCTTTTAACAGCTGTCGTTAATGCTTTGGAAATGGGACGAGTTGATTTCAACATAAATGATCTTCTTATGATGTCTGGCTATTTTATCGAAACAAACATTCCTATCGAATTACAAAAAAAATTCTTTAAAATAGTTGTCAACAAATCAAGAAATGCTGTGCAAATGCCAAACGGTGATGCTGATGCAGCCTTTAATTTATTAAGTCTAATTATTTCAGAAATCTCAACTAAATTCCCAGAACTTCTCCCTGAAGCCAGCATTATTCAATCAGTGTTAAAAACAAAGGCTTCACGCGATTATATTGAGGCACAAGAAAGAGCGGAAAGAATCAAAAATAGCTCGGACAAGCTAAACGCTTATATTTCTGAAGCTGAACAAGCTAACAATCAAGCCGATAAATATGATTTATATATTAGTGCCGCACACTTAGCTTTAAAATTGGAAAAATTCAAATACGCTGTTGATATAGTTGGAAAAACTACGGATCTTGATAAATCTAAAATCGTTTCAGAAACCTTTCGGACACAGTGGCGTGACCAATTTTTTGGACAAGTTGTCGAGAAGGCTCTTAAGGTAGATGATCTTGATTCGGCAAACTACGCGATAAAAAAAATTACCGAGCTTCTAACGAAAGCCGAAAGCCTAAAAAAAATAGCCAACTACTATTTTGATCGGCGCGATATAGTTTCCGCTGGTTATTCTCTTGATGAAGCTATTAAATTGACTGCCAAAGCGGAAAATACTCCACGAAAAATATCCAGTTTTATCAACTTAATTCCTGCCGCTCAGAAAATTGAGCGAAACCGAGTTTCTGAACTTAGCAAATTAACGGCTACAGCGATCAATGCAATCCCCTCTCTCAATGTAGAAGATAAGCCTCAAACGGAAAATTATAAAAATTATGTTACTTCGGTGATGGATATTAACCGAATTTTATTATCCGCTTTAACAAGTTTGATTAAAGAAAACAGGAGTGAAGTGGTAGATTTGGCGAGTGGCATTAATAAAAAGGAAATAAAAATAATCGCTGACTATGCTTTAATGACCGATTCGGTATTTCAAATGACAGAACAGGTAAAAGAACAAGGTAAGCATTGAAATTAAATTTTTGCCCATTTTATGACAATCAAAACCTGTCTAATAAACGATTGTAGATCAACAGCGCATATAACAATTAAATGGATGTGAGGGCGCGAGCAGCGACTTTCTTAAAACCTCCTTTCTAAATTCGGAGTTGCGTGTATCTGGTTTTGCCCCACGTCAACCAAACCGTTAGCCAAACATATTTCTTACCTTGTCCATAAAACTTTCGTCCTGAAAATCAAGGTCTTCGATTTCCGCAAGTTGTTCCAGAACTTTGCGCTGTTCTTTGGTTAGGGTTTTCGGCGTGATAAGCGAGGCGGCGACAAACAAATCGCCTTTACCGCGACCGTTTAGACTCGGCATTCCCTTGCTCTTGAGACGAAAGACCGTTCCGGTCTGCGTTCCCGCCGGAATTTTCAAATCTTCTTCGCCGTCGAGCGTTTTGACTTTTATATCCGCGCCGAGTGCCGCTTGTGCAAACGTTACGGGAACGGCTGAATAAAGATTCGCGCCTTGTCGTTCAAATAAATCGTGTTCTTTGACGTGGATGACGATGAACAAATCACCCGCCCCGCCGCCTTGCGCTCCGCCTTCGCCTTCGCCGCTGATTCTGAGACGCGAGCCGGTTTCAACGCCTGCCGGAATTTTTACTTCCAACGATTTTTCTTTTTCGATGCGTCCCGCGCCGCGACAATTTTTGCACGGATTTTTTATAATCTGACCTTTGCCGGCACAAGTCGGGCAAGTTCGCATTACCGAGAAAAATCCCTGCTGATAGCGCGTTTGTCCGCTGCCGCTGCAAGTGGTGCAGGCTGCCGCCGAAGTTCCCTTTTCCGCGCCTTTGCCGTCGCATACGTCGCATTTTTCAAGACGCGGAATGATTAATTTTTCTTCCTTGCCGAGCGCGGCTTCTTCTAAAGTGATTTCCAAATCGTAGCGCAAATCCGCGCCGCGCTGCGCCGCCGTCCGCTGCGAACTTCTGCCGCCCTGTCCGCCGAACATATCGCCGAAACCAAACAAATCAAAAATGTCTTCGATATTGGAAAATCCGGGATTGAAGCCCGCGCCGCCTGCGCCCGCGCCAACACCTTGATGTCCGAAGCGGTCATACGCCTGGCGTTTTTGCGCGTCGGACAAAACCGAATAGGCTTCCGCCGCTTCCTTGAATTTCTCTTCCGCCGTGTGGTCGTCAGGGTTTTTGTCGGGGTGATGTTTGATCGCAAGTTTGCGGTAAGCCGCTTTTATGTCCACATCGTTTGCGGTTTTGACAACACCTAAAATTTCGTAATAATCTCTTTTGCTCATAAATTCAAGATTCAAGATTCAAGATTCAAGATTCAGGATTAGTAAATTAATAATCCAAAATCGAAAATCTAAAATCCAAAATAAAGATAACGCCAGCCCAATTCTTTGAACTGACGTTAATCTAATTTTGCGATAACCGGACGAAACAGTCAACAGTGGGCAATATGCGGTAGTGTCCTAATCTTGAGGTGCTATACTTAGTCTTTGTGTCAAAAACGACCGTTTTACAGACAACAAAAACTAGACAGGCTTGGGCATATGCAACTTTCTCTTAGGTATCCATCGATCCTTCCCATTCTGATCCCATAACCCAAGCGAGAGCAGATAATTTTCCTTGGAGCACCCCCCAATCAATATCATTCCAACCGAGGTTTTCTATACCGTATTGCTTTTCAATACGAGCCGCTGCTTCGCAGCCGATGCCGTCCCTGCCCGTGCATTCCGTTCGAGTTTGCTGGTGTCGGTATTGATGACGATTCCACCAGACCATATCCCAACACTCTTGATATAGTGCCGATATAACTTCGTCGCTACGCCTTAAGATCATTGGGAATATTTCCCCTTCCTCTTCTTCGTCGGGAAGAAATTCAACGAAGTTGCCTTCATCGTCATAGCCGGTTTTGTATCCGTTGGGTCCAACCTCACGGGCTCTTTTAAGGCTGTTGAGTCTTTCTTCGAGAGGGTATTGGTCGGAAAATTTCTTATTTAGTGTTTCAACTTCTTCCACAAGGTCGGGACGGAAGTGAGCAACCTGAATCTTTGCACGCCGGAGCATGAGCTGACCGATGCCGCAGACATTTGGATTTGGATCGAGTATGCCAATTAAGACACGGGAAATACCTCGCTGGATGATGCGGTTAGCGCAGGCAATTTTCCCTTCGCCACGAATAGTGCACGGCTCAAGCGTCGTAATGAGCGTTGCACCATTCAGATCAATGTCTGGTAGCTTCTTTTCGGGGGCTGTAAGAAATTTTGTGTAATTCCGAATTTAATAAATAAGGAGAATTACACAAATGACAATACGAAAAGAAGTTTTAGATGAACTAATCAAGGATTACAAGAATCCTGAAGATTTGCTT
>Ga0136617_10003298_pt1 | contig 14409 bp, 16 predicted proteins | sample AntDrymUQ3222106_2_FD_129672 | JGI IMG/M metagenome (GOLD analysis project Ga0136617, IMG submission 129672) | Polar desert sand microbial communities from Dry Valleys, Antarctica - metaG UQ322 (21.06) | ecosystem: Environmental > Terrestrial > Soil > Desert | place: Antarctica: Dry Valley... | reverse complement strand
TCGCGCTGCACGTCGAGGTGGAGGAGTCCGCCGGCGACCCGCTGGTGACCGTGATCTTCAGTCACGGGCTGGCGCTGGACCAGGGCAGCTGGCACTACCAGCGGCGCGACCTCGCCGACCTCGGGACGCTGGTGTTCTGGGACCAGCGCGGGCACGGGAGGTCCAGCCGGGGAAAGCCGGAGCGGGCGACCATCGACCAGCTCGGCGCCGACCTGCATGCCGTGCTTGATGCGACCGCACCGGAGGGCCCGGTCGTGCTGGTGGGCCACTCCATGGGCGGGATGACGATCATGGCGCTGGCCGACCAGCACCCCGAGCTGTTCGGGAAGCGGGTCATCGGGGTGGGGCTGATCTCGACGTCACCCGGCAAGCTCGCCGAGGTCAGCCTCGGCGTGCCGGCGGCTGCAGGGCGCGCGCTGCGACGCGTGGCTCCCAAGGCCCTGGCTGCCCTCAACCGCCGGCCCGGGCTGGTGGCCGGCGGCCGGCGTCTCGGCAGCGACGTGGAGTTCGTGCTTACCAAGCGCTACTCGTTCGCCACCGACGTGCCGCCGTCGCTGGTGCGCTTCGTCACCCGCATGCACGACGCGACCCCGCTCGACGTGATCGCCGAGCTCTTCCCGGCCTTCGACTCGCACGACAAGCTCGAGGCCCTCGATGTCCTCAACGGGGTCGAGGCGCTGATCCTGTCCGGCGAGCAGGACGTGATGACCCCGGCCGACCACAGCCGGGACATGGTGGAGCAGGTGCCGGGCGCAGAGCTGGTGATCATGGACAACGCGGGACACATGATCATGCTCGAGCACCACGAGCTGGTGAGCGACCACATCCGTGACCTGGTCGTGCGGGCGCTGCCCGACACCGACACCGACTCCGGCGCGGGCACAGGCACGGGCACAGGCACAGACGCAGGCACGGACGCAGGCACGGACGCAGGCACGGACGCAGGCACGGACGCAGGCACGGACACAGCCGCGCGCCGCCCGGCGTGACCGCGCTGCTCGATCCGGTGGCCGCGGCGGCGCGGGCCTCGACCTGGGTGGAGCTGGCCGCCTCGGCCCGCAGCTGCGTGGCGTGCCCCGAGTTGGTCGAGGTGCGCACCCAGGTGGTGCCGGGGCTCGCCGCCGCGGGCGCCGACGTGCTGCTGGTGGGCGAGGCCCCGGGCGCGCAGGAGGACGCGGTCGGCGTGCCTTTCGTGGGTCGGGCCGGTCAGCTGCTGGACGGGCTGCTTGCCGAGGTGGGCCTGAACCGCGACCGGGTCGCGGTGGCGAACGTGCTGAAGTGCCGACCGCCCGCCAACCGCAAGCCGCGTCGTGGCGAGGTGGCGCGGTGCCGGCCGTGGCTGGAGCGCCAGATCGCCCTGCTTGACCCCGCGCTGATCGTGGCCCTCGGCGGCACGGCGGCGGAGTGGTTCATGGGCCCGGCCGCGCGGATCGCGGCGCTGCGCGGGTCGGTGCACCTCTGCGACGGTCGCGCGTTGCTCGTCACCTACCACCCGTCCGCGGCGATCCGGTTCGGTCCGGCGGGCGCGCCGCTGGCAGCACTGCGGGAGGACCTCGCCGAGGTGGCCCGGCTCGTTGCTGCGCGTGGGCCTGCACGATGACGGTTGTCGTTGTCCCGACCGTCCACGACATGCAGGCGTTGGGACGACGGCTGGCCCCCGTCGTACAGGCAGGTGATCTGCTGGTGCTCTCCGGCGACCTGGGTGCGGGCAAGACCGCGCTCACGCAGGGGATCGGAGCGGGGCTCGGCGTGCGCGGGCCCGTCACGTCGCCGACGTTCGTGATCGCCCGGGTGCACCCGTCCCTCGTCGGCGGACCGCCGCTCGTGCACGTCGACGCCTACCGGCTCGGGTCGCTGGCCGAGGTGGACGACCTGGATCTCGATGCGGCGCTCGAGGAGTCGGTGACCGTGGTCGAGTGGGGAGGCGGCCTGGTGGAGGGCCTCTCCGAGGATCGCCTCGAGGTGGAGGTCCGGCGCGCAACCGGTGCCGGGGACGAGGAGCGCCGGGTGACCGTGGTTGCTGTGGGGGAGCGGTGGGCGGCCGTCGACCTCGGCACGGTTGTCGGAGGTGGCGCCTAGGATCTGGACGCCTGGTCGCGGGAAGGGAGGTCCGGATGTCACGGCGCGGGTGGCTGCTGTTCGTCGCGATGGGTGTCATCTGGGGCGTTCCCTACCTGCTGATCAAGGTTGCGGTCGAGGAGATCTCGCCGTCCGTGCTGGTCCTGGGTCGCACCGTGCTGGCCGGCCTGATCCTGCTGCCGGTGGCGCTGGCCCGCGGGCACCTGCGCGGCCTGCGCGCGGCGTGGCTGCCGATCCTCGCCTTCGCTCTGGTCGAGATTGCCGGACCGTGGCTGCTGCTCGGTGTCGCCGAGCAGCGGCTGTCCAGCTCGCTCACCGGCCTGCTGCTCGCCTCTGTGCCCTTGGTCGCGGCCCTCCTGGCGTGGCTCGGGGCGGGCCGGTGGACCCCCGCCGACGATCGCCCGGACGTGCGCCGGGTGCTCGGCCTGCTGGTCGGAGTCGCCGGCGTGGCCGCCCTGGTCGGGTTCGAGGTCGGGTCCGGCGACGTGGGTGCGGTGGTCGCGGTCGCCGGTGTCTCTGTCTGCTACGCCGTGGGGCCGATCATCCTGACCAGGTGGCTGTCCGACCTTCCCGGTCTCGGTGTCATCACGGTCTCGCTGCTGGTGACCGCCCTGATCTACCTGCCGATCGGGGTGGCCCAGGCCCCGGCGGAGCTTCCGTCGGCGAAGGTCGTCTGGTCGGTGGTCGGGCTGGCGGTCCTCTGCACCGCGGTCGCCTTCGTGCTGTTCTTCGAGCTGATCGCCGAGATCGGACCGAGCCGGGCCACGGTCATCACTTACCTGAATCCCGCCGTGGCCCTGCTGCTGGGCGTGGCCATCCTGGACGAGACCTTCACCGTCGCGACCGCGGTCGGCTTCGTCCTGATCCTCGCCGGCTCAGTGCTCGCGACCCGGTCACGGGGTCCCGGCCGCGACGCCGATCGGGTGCCGCGCGCACGTAGGTCCGTCGACAGCGACTGCGAGAAGGTGGCCCACCCGGTCGCCGAGCCGTGAGCGGATCGGGCTGTGGACAGTTTCGCTTCCGGTGACAACCGGCCGGCCTGTCTGGGAGTCTTCCTTCCAGGAGCCGTCGAGCCGAGACGGCTGATCGCTCGGAGGGATACCGCCATGCGCAATCTGGGGATCGCAGTTCTCGCGTCCACCGCGTCCGTCCTGGTTGGCGCCGGCCTGGTCATGGCACCCGGTGCCAGCGCCGATGAGCCGCCGGAGATCGTCTCCGTCGACGCCCGGCCGGAGCCAGTGGGCCTGTACAAGGCGGGCAGCACCCAGGTCACGATCGATGTCCACGTCACCGACGATGTGGCCGTTGCCAGCGTGCGGGTCTCCCTGCTGGCAGCACCTGGGCCAGGGGACGACGACATCCCTCCCGACGAGGAGCAGGGCTCGGCGTCCCTGGTCAGCGGGACTGCTCAGGACGGCACCTGGCGCGCCACGATCTTTATGGACAAGCGCAATTCAACCGGCCTGTGGTCGACCGAGGTCGGCGTCAGGGACACCGCGGAGAACGGCGCCTTCGCCGGCCATGCCTACGACGAGGGCTACTCCGTCCCTCCGGTCGACGACTTCTACGTGAAGCGCAACACCATCATCCGAGGCTTCAACGTCGCCGAGCCCGCGACTAGGGGCTCCTACATCCGGATGTACGGCCGGCTGATGCGACTGGACCCCGGCCTGGGCTACGTCGGATATCGCAACAAGACCATCCACGTGTTCTTCCGCGCTGCAGGCACGGCGACCTGGGAGGCGAGGGGCACCGTGAGCACCGGCTCACGGGGCTACTTCTCCAACTCCCGCACGTTCCGAGCCTGGCGCGACGGTGCCTGGAGGGTGCAGTTCAACGGAACGAGCAACTACCTGGCGGAGACGTCCCGCGGCGACCACGTCGACGTCCGCTGAGGGCTGGCCCAGGCCCGCGGCTCCCCTCCACACATGATCGCCCCTCAGCGGGACAGGATGTGTGACGTGGCGATCCTGCTGCGGCATCCGCCGTTGTCCGACCTGGCTGAGGCGCAGGTGACCTATGCCGAGGTCGGCGCGACGGCCAGTGACATGCCTGCCGGCTACCGACACGTTGTGCGCCGCGATCGGCTGGGCCATGGCACGGACGTGTTCGACCGGTGCGCGGCAGGACTGCTGACCTGGAGGGTGCACCGTGACGCGGGTCTGCACCTGCGCGCGAGTCACACGCCTGCACAGGTCGACGCCGTGGTGAGCCAGCTGGTCGGCACCCGCACTCTCGGCCTGGTCGCGCCGTGCAAGGTCGTCTACGTCGTCGATGAGCCCCGCCGGCAAGGTTTTGCCTACGGCACCCTGCCCGGACACCCTGAGACGGGGGAGGAGGCGTTCGTGGTCTGCCACGACGAGGACGGCTCGGTCGCCCTGGAGATCACGGCCTTCTCCCGGTCGGCCAACGTCCTGAGTCGCCTCGGTGGACCTGTCACGCGCCTGGTCCAGGACCGGATGACCGATCGCTACGTCGCGGCCGCCAGGCGCATCGCCGCCGAGACCGCTTAGGCAAACTCAGACGACTTCAGGCCACTCTGCCGGTTCGAGAGGCTGTTCGGGCGGGTCACGAAGCGAGAGGCGCCACCAGCCCACGTCCCGCCAGCAGCCGAGCTTGAACCCGGATGCCGGGAACACCCCGATCCGCTGGAACCCGAGGCGCTCATGCAGGGCGACGCTCGAGTCGTTGGGCAGCGCGATGCCGGCGAACAGCGAGACATAGCCGAGGTTGCGCACCGCGTCGATGATGTCGCGGTAGAGCGCCGAGGCCACGCCGCGGCCCCATGCCGACTCGTGCAGGTAGACCGAGCAGTTGGCAGACCACCGGTAGGCGCTGCGCTGGTGATGCAAGCCGGCATAGGCGAACCCCAGGATGGTCCCGTCGGCTCCTTCGGCGACGAGCCACGGGAGCCGCGGCCGCGCAGCGATCCGCTGCTCCATCTCGACGCGAGTCGGGGCCTGCTCCTCGAACGTGGCAGCAGTCGTCTCGACATACGTCGCATAGATCGCGGCGATGTCGGCGGCTTCCTCGAGCCGGGCTGCCCGGATGGTGTGCGCAGGGCGGGAGTCCACACACCGATGGTGCCAGTGATCTCCCACGGCTAGCCTCACGTCGTGCTGCTGCTCGGGATGGACACCGCCACTCCCGCGGTGACCGTCGCCGTGTGCGACGGCGCGCGGGTCCTCGCCGAGTCCAGCGCCCCCGACGACCGCCGGCACGGTGAGCTGCTCGCGCCGGCCATCGAGACCGTCCTGCGCGACGCAGCCGTGACCGTCGGCAGTCTGGACGGCATCGTGGTCGGCGTCGGGCCAGGTCCCTTCACCGGCCTCCGGGTCGGCCTGGTCACCGCGCGGATGCTCGGTGCCGTCCTCGGCGTGCCGGTGCACGGCGTCTGCACCCTCGATGCCATGGCGTTGGCGGCCGGCATCGACGGGCCGTTCCGCGTCGCGACCGACGCGCGCCGGAAGGAGGTCTATTGGGCCGGGTACGACGGGTCGGCCGGCCCGGCCCGGGTGGAGGGGCCGCACGTGGCGCGCCCGGCCGAGGTGGCGTGGGACGGTCCGGTGGTGGGCCAAGGGCCGCAGCTCTACCCCGACGCGTTCCCCGACGGTCGCGGTCCGGGGCGGCCCTCGGCGGCGGCGCTGTGCCGATGGGTGGACGAGGGCCGGCCGACTCTGCCGCCCGAGCCGCTCTACCTCCGCCGGCCGGACGCGACCGAGCCGTCCGGCGTGCGCAAACGAGTCCTCGGCGGATGACCGACCTCCGGCCGATGCGGTGGTGGGATATCGACGAGGCCAGCGAGATCGAGCGGACGCTGTTCCCGGACGCCTGGTCGGTGGAGACGTTCTGGTCCGAGCTCGCCGGGGTGCCGGAGACACGGCACTACGTGGTCGCCGACGACGACGGTGAGGTCGTCGGCTACGCCGGACTGTTCGCGACCCGCCACCAGGCCGATGTCCAGACCGTCTCGGTTGCTCCCCGTCAACAGGGCGAGGGGCTGGGAGCAACCCTTCTGCGCGCGCTTCTCGACGAGGCCGCGCGCAGGGGCTGCGGGGAGGTGCTGCTGGAGGTCCGGGTGGACAACGCCGCGGCTCTGACCCTCTATGAGCGGTTCGGCTTCGAGCGCATCTCGGTGCGCCGCGGCTACTACCCCGGAGGAACCGACGGGCTCGTGATGCGGCTGCGGCTCTAGGGTTACGCAGGTGACGGAACGCATCGCTCTCGCCACCTCAGCCGACTTCCCGAACCTCGACGAGGACGGCGCCCTCCTGCTCGACGCGCTGGCCCGCCGTGGCCTCAACGGTGAGCCCGCCGTGTGGACCGACGAGGGTGCCCCCTGGTCGTCGTACGCCGCGGTCATCGTCCGCTCGACCTGGGACTACTTCCATCGCAGGGCCGAGTTCCTGGAGTGGGCTGACCGGGTCGCTGCGGTGAGGCGGCTGGCCAACTCTGCCGACGTGCTGCGCTGGAACACCGACAAGACCTATCTGCGCGAGCTCGCCGAGGCAGGTCTGCCGGTGGTGGAGACCGCTTGGCTGCATCCGGGTGACACGTTCTCCCCGCCGACGAGCGGGCAGTACGTCGTGAAGCCGGCCGTGTCGGCAGGGTCCAACGACACCAACCGCTATGTCGCGGGCACTCATGACGCGATGGCCACCGGGCACGCGTCCCGGCTGCTCAGCGCGGGGCGCGTGGTCATGGTGCAGCCCTACCTCCACGACGTGGACACCGCGGGCGAGACCGCGCTGCTGTTCTTCGCGGGGACATACAGCCACGCGATCCGCAAGGCAGCGTTGCTGGAGCCGGCGATGGCCTCCCTCGAAGGGGCCTATCGGCCCGAGACGATCACGGCACGCGAGCCGTCACCCGCGGAGCGCGATGTCGCAGACCGGATCCTCGACACCGTGTCGGTGCTGCGTCGGTGGCCGCGGGGCGAGCTCACCTACGCGCGCGTCGACCTGGTGCCAGGGGCGGACTCCACGCCGACGCTGCTCGAGCTGGAGCTGGCCGAGCCCTCGATGTTCCTCAAGGATGACGAGGCGGCGGCCGACCGGTTCGCCGCCGCCATCGCGGCCCTGGTCGGGGTGGAGTCGGCTGAGTGAGGGACCGTTGAGCGGCGAAGCTCTGGTGCTCGGCATCGAGACGTCCTGCGACGAGACGGGTGTCGGCATCGTGCGCGGCCACGAGCTGCTGGCCGATGCCGTCGCCTCCAGCGTCGAGGAGCACGCTCGGTTCGGCGGGGTGGTGCCCGAGGTCGCCAGCCGGGCTCACCTCGAGGCGATGGTGCCCACTGTCGAGCGGGCGTGCGCGGACGCGGGCGTGCACCTCGCCGACCTCGATGCCATCGCGGTGACCAGCGGTCCGGGGCTCAGTGGCGCGCTCCTGGTCGGGGTAGCGGCAGCCAAGGCGCTGGCGATCGGGCTGGGAAAACCGATCTACGGCGTCAACCACCTGGCCGCACATGTCGCCGTCGACCAGCTCGAGCATGGGCCGCTGCCACAGCCGTGCCTGGCGTTGCTGGTGTCCGGCGGGCACTCGTCGCTGCTGCTGGTCGAGGACGTCACCGGTGACGTGCTCCCGCTCGGGGCGACCATCGACGACGCGGCGGGGGAGGCGTTCGACAAGGTCGCCCGCGTTCTCGGGCTGCCCTTCCCCGGCGGCCCGCACATCGACCGGGTGGCCAAGGAGGGCCACACGTCCTACGTCGACTTCCCCCGTGGCCTGACCGGTTCGCGTGACCTGCGCGAGCACCGCTACGACTTCTCGTTCTCCGGCTTGAAGACCGCGGTCGCGCGCTGGGTCGAGACCCGCGAGCGGGATGGCGAGCCGGTGCCGGTCGCCGATGTGGCCGCGTCTTTCCAGGAGGCGGTCGTCGACGTGCTGACCCGCAAAGCCGTTCTTGCGTGCAGGGAGAACGGCATCGACCATCTGCTGATCGGTGGCGGTGTCGCGGCGAACTCCCGGCTGCGTGTCGTTGCGCAGGCGCGCTGCGACGACGCGGGCATCACCCTGCGGGTGCCGCGCCCGGGGCTGTGCACCGACAACGGCGCGATGGTCGCGGCGCTGGGTGCCGAGGTGGTGGCGCGCGGCGTCCCGCCGTCGTCGCTGGACCTGCCCGCCGACTCGTCGCTGCCCGTGACAGAGGTCGTCGCGCCGTGATCGGTGCGCTGCTGCTGGTGCTGGCAGCGGTCCTGCTCGTGTCAGGTGCCGAGCTGTTCGTCGAGAACGCGGCCGGGGCGGCTCGGCGTCTGGGAGTGACCGTCATCGCGGTCGGGGTGCTGCTCGCGGGTGCCGAGCCGGAGGAGCTGCTGACGGCCATCATCGCCGCGGTGCAGGACCGTCCGGGCCTCGCCGCCGGTGACGCGATAGGCGCGAACGTCACGATGCTCACCGTGACGATCGGGTTGGCTGCCCTGCTCCGTCCGCTGCCGATGGGGCACCGGGTGCGCCAGTACGCCCTGCTCTCCGCGGTCGCCGGGGGGCTCGCCCTGGTCGCCCTCGTCGGTGGTCGCGTATCGCGCTGGGAGGGCGGCCTGCTGGTGCTGGCCTACGTCGGGCTGGTGGCGCTGGTGTGGTGGCGGGAGAAGGAGCCGCCGGCCATCGGTGAGCTGGCGGAGATCGACGACGACGAGGCACGCCGACCGGGCGTTGCGCTTGGCCTGGCTGTCGTCGGCATCGCGATGATGCTCGTCGGCGGCGACCTGGCGGTTCGCGGGGCGGTGCGTGTGGTGGACGCGATCGGGCGCAGTGACTCGGCAGTCGGCCTGACCATCCTGGCGCTGGCGACCACCGCCGAGCTGTTCGCCCTGGTGCTGACGGCGGCACGCCACGCCGTGCCGGAGATTGCGGTGGCCGGCATCGTCGGGTCCGCGGCGTACAACGCCACCGCGACCCTCGGCGCCGCCGCGCTGGCCCGACCGCTGAACGTCGACGGCGTGATCTGGGCTGCGGTGCTGGCCGCGGTGCTGCCCCTCGCCGTCCTGCTGTTCGCCCGCCGCGGTCACCTGGGCCGGGTCGCGGGCGCAGCGCTGTGCGCCGGGTACGCGGCGTACGTCGTGATCGTGCTGGCGTGAGGCAGGATCACGACATGGCGAACCCGACCCCGGTCATCCTTGACGTCGACACGGGGATCGACGACGCGCTGGCCCTCCTGCTGGCGGCGCGGTCACCGGCGTTGGACCTGCTTGCCGTGAGCTGTGTGGCCGGAAACGCCGACGTCGACCAGGTCGTCCGCAACACCCTGAAGGTGCTCGATGCGGCAGGCGCCGAGGACGTCCCGGTCGCCCGCGGCGCCGACCGGCCGCTGCTGGAGCCGGCGCGTGACGCTCGGCACGTGCACGGCGAGGACGGCATGGGTGACCTCGGCCTCGCCGACTCCGCCCGGTCGGCGGTCGAGATGCACGCGGTCGAGCTGATGCGCGCGAAGTTGGAGGCGGCATCGAGCCCGGTCACCGTCGTGCCGCTCGCGCCGATGACCAACGTGGCACTGCTGTTGCGCACCTATCCGCACGTCGCCGAGCAGATCGAGCGGATCGTGTTCATGGGCGGCGCGGCGGCGATCGGCAACGCGACCGCGGCTGCGGAGTTCAACATCTGGCAGGACCCGGAGGCTGCCGCGATCGTGCTGACCTGCGGTGTGCCGGTGACGATGTACGGGCTCGACGTCTTCTACGAGGTGACCATCGACGAGGCCGCGGCAGCGCGGCTGACTGCGTCGCCCGACGCTGCGGCGCAGCTCGCGGGACGGCTGCTGCAGCGGCAGCACGGCCGGCACATCGCGACGGTCGGTGATGCCGGGGCAGTGGCCGCGGTGATCGATCCCTCGGGGCTGACCACCTCCCACCATCCGGTGCGGATCGAGCTGGCCGGCACCTGGACCCGCGGCCAGACCCTCGTGGATCGCCGGTCGTGGGCGGGCGACCTCGAGCACGACCCGCACGGTGTGCCCGCGGCCATGGTCGACGTGGCGCTCGGCGTCGATGCCGAGCGCTACCGGACGCTGTTCCTCGACAGCCTCAGCTGAAGTTCCAGGTCAGCATGACGTGTCGACTCTCCTCGTCCCGGCCCGCGGCGCGGTAGGTGGCCAAGGCCGCAGGGTTGTCGTCGTCGGTGAGGACCCACATCCCGTAGCAACCCTTCGTGCGGGCCAGGTCGGCGAGCGCTCGCACGAGGGCCGTTCCGATGCCCTGGTGCTGGCTGCCCTCGTCGACGGCCAGCTCGTAGAGGAACATCTCGGTGCCCTTGTCGGGATGGGTCGTCTCGACGCCGGTGATCATGCCGACGGGTCGACGCGCGTCGTCGAGCGCGAGCAGGATGTGGTGACCCGGCTCGTCGACGAACCGTTGCGTGGCATCGCCCTTGGCTGGACCGTCGAAGAGATGCGATGCGGCTGCAATCAGCTCGGGATCGTCAACTAGCTCGATCGTGGTCACAGTCGGATCATGCCGGGTCGCGAGGTCCCGGCGCATCGGCATTTGTCAGCCGTCGGGTGGGTAGCGCTTGGGGCCCTTGAGGTAGGTCTTGCCCAGGGGGCTGGTCCAGGTCTTGACCCCGGTGTCGTCGTCGTAGGTGAGCAGCCAGCCGCCGTGGGTCTTGGCGTTGTGGTGCTGACGGCACAGCGGGCCGAGGTTGATCCGGGTGGTCTTGCCGCCCACGCGGTGCTCGACGACGTGGTCGAGGTCGCAGTGCTCGGCGGCGCGGTTGCAGCCGGGGAACCCGCAGACGCCGTGTTCGGCGGCGACGTGGCGGGCCAGCCGGGCGCCGGGGCGGTAGCGGTCGGCGCCCAGGTCGAGAAGGCGGCGGGTGCCGCCGTCCACGGTCCAGCGGACCCAGTCGGCGTCTGCGGCCAGCTCGCGGGCCAGGGTGGCCGGGATCGGGCCGTGCCCGGGCAGCTCAGCGGGGTGCTCGGCCAGGTGCAGCAGGGTGGCCAGGTCCACGACCACCCCGACCGTCGGGCGTCCACCGCAGCCGCAGCCCGGGCCGGCCGCGGCACCGTGGTGGCTGTCGGGCGCAACGTGCGCCTCCCCGCCCGCCTCGCCGAATGGGCCGCCCTGCACGCCGGGGTCGCCGCCCGCCTCGCTGCCGCCCGCCGGCGCACCGCTCGCTGGCTGGGTGGTGGAGTCGCCATGGCCGGGAAGGGGGCGGCCGGTGAGCAGGGCGACCAGGGTGTCCGAGCGCAGCGCGTCGATGCCGGGGTCCTCGACGCCGGTGTTGCGCAGCCGAGTCTTGGCCCGGCGGGCCTGGGCGGTCAGGGTGGTCCAGACGTGCGCGGCGTCGACCGCGGTCAGGGTGGCCCACAGCCCGGACATCGCGTCGGGCTGCGGGGTGAGCGAGACCCGCCGCTGGCTGCGGGCCTTGCGGTGCCGGGCGGCGGCGCCGGTCGGGTCGACCGCGAGCACCTCCCGCTCCAGCGCCCGGTAGGTCTCCGCCGCGGTCTGCGTCCCGGCCCCGGCCAGCACCCGGGCCGCGACCTCCACCGCGAGAGGGTCGGGCAGGTCGCGCACCGCCACCGCGATAGAGCGGGCCTGCCAGTAGGAGATCGCCCCAGCGCCGAGCGCCGCGAGCGTGTCCGGCAGCCGGGTGATCAGGTCCGCGGCGACCTGGGTCCGCTCGTAGGCCGTGCCCGGCGAGAGCCGCAGCGCGGCACCCACCTCGTGGCGAGCGAAGTCACCGTCGAGGCCGCAGTCCTCGGTCGCCTCCACCACCGCCGCCAGCGCCCGCTGCTGCGCCGCGTCCAGCGCCGCCTTCGCCCGCTCCAGCGCCATGATCAGATCCACTCGCGACCCGCCGTCCAACCCGGCCGGGTCCACCCCGGCCAGCGCGGCGACACCGCCCAGGTCCACCGGACCGGTGGTCGCCCGGGCCACCAGCGCCGCCTCGCCTTCGGCCGGTGACAGCAGGAAGACACCAGCAGTCGGGGCATCGATCTGCCACCCCGCTACCAGCTCCGGCACCTGCGTCCTCATAGCCAAGGACGCTAGACCCGACCACCGACAACCAGGATCGGGACGGCGCAGAGGTGGCGCTGAGCAATGCACGCACGCTAGATGCGAGTCACCACCAGGACAGTCGGTGCGCCGGCGACCTTCGTCAGCACGATCGTCGCTTCGTTCGGTCCGGACAGCCGCAGCTGCTGCCGCAGCGACTCGGGCGTGATCGCGGACCCGCGCTTCTTCACCGTCAGCCGGCCGACGCCACGCGCCCGCAGCAGCGTCCGCAGCCGCTTGAGCCCGAACGGCAGCACGTCGGTCACCTCGTACGTCCGCAGGAACGGCGTCGACACCAGCGCATCGGATGCCACGTAGGCGATCGAGGCATCGACCAGCCCGCCCGACACCAGCGCCGCCGCCTCGGCCACCAACCCGGCCCGGATCACGGCACCGTCCGGCTCGTAGAGATAGCGGCGCACCGGCCCCACCTCACCGCGCTGCTCGCCGTCGCCGGTGAGGGTCGCCCCCGCAGGCAGCAGGGTCGCCCGCCGCCGCGCCCCGCTCGCGAGCGGCCCGAACCACAGCGCGCACTCCACCACGTCGCCCCGGTCGGACACCCATTCCGCCTCCGCACCGGGCGGCAGCACCCGGTGCGAGATCCCCGGCGCCAGCTTTGCCCCGGTCGCGGGCACCCGGGACGCAAGATCAAGCACAAAGTCGTACGGCGGGGAGTAGGCGTTGGGGTCGAACGTCCGTCGACCACCCGGGCCACGGCGCCGGGACGGGTCGATGAACGCTCCGGCCCACCCGGCGAGGTCCATGGCGGTGACGTCGTCGCAGACCACCTCCGCGGTCCCTGACGTGCCGCTCCCGAGCACGGCCAGGTTGGCCCGGGCCACCTCCACGGTCAGCGGCTCACGATCGACGCCGAGCACCCGCTCCGCGGCAGCAGCCAGCCGGGGCAGGTCACCGCCGATCCCGCAGCACAGGTCCGCGACCCGGGTGACGCCGGCGTCGGCGAACCGGGCGGCATGCCGGTCCGCCACCGCGGGCCGGGTCGCCTGCTCGAGCCCGTCGAGGGTGAAGAACATCCGGTCGGCCGCCGGGCCGAACTTGGTGCGCCCCCGGGCCCGCAGCCGGGCCTGCGTCAGCGCGCCGGCCACCAGGTCGTCAGCGAACCCCTCGCGCCGCAACCGGGCACCGATCGTGAGCGCCGTGGCGTCGTCGTACGGGGGAAGGAGATCGAGCAGCCGAGCCCCCTCGGGGGCGACCAGCGCGCGCAGCGTGGCGATGTCCACGGTCTGATCCTCGCAAGCGACTGAAGATCCGCCCTAGTCCTGCCGATCCGGAACGCAGACGATCTGTGCTCCAGGGAGGAAACCCGATGACCGCAACCGCACTCGACGAGGCCGCGAACCCGGCCGACGAGAGCTCGACGGCGTCCGTGGACCCCGCTCGACTCGAGGCGCTGCGCCGCTACGAGGTGCGTGAGGACCTGGTCCACCCCGACCTGGACGGCGTGGCCCGCCTCGCCGCGTTCGTCGCCGGCACCCCGAGCGCTGCCCTCTTCCTGCCCGAGCGCGACGGTAGCTCCGTCCCCGGCCGGCTGGTGGCATCCCACGGCTGCGACCGCGCCACGCTGACCCGGGCGCAGGCCGACACGCGCCCGGTTGCCGCTACCGCGGACCTGGTGACGGCAGACGGCCACCTGATGGGTGCCCTGGTCGTCTTCGGCGACCAGCCGGCGGAGATCACCGCGGAGCAGCAGCAACGGCTCGGTGACCTGGCCGACCAGTCGATGGCGCTGCTCGAGCTGCGCCGGATGGCGCACACCCTGGCCCGGATGACCCCCCGTGACCCCCTGACCGGGCTCGCGAATCGCCGCAGCCTCGAGCAGGCGATCGGTGCGGCGATCGGCCGGGCCGAGCGTGGGCTGGGGACTCCCTCGGTCGTCGCGCTGGACCTCAACGGCTTCACCGTGGTCAACGACATCCTGGGTCGCGAGACCGGCGACGCGCTGCTGCGCGAGGTGGCCGACCGGCTCTCCCGCACCGCCCGTGGCGTCGACACCGTCGCCCGGCTCACAAGCGACGACTTCGCCGTGCTGCTCGAGCACACCGGGGGGACCGGCGCGACCGCTGCCCTGGGTCGGCTTCGCGCGAGCGTGGGGCACCTGACCGCCGGTGCCGGCGAGCTCGCCGTCACGGCCGCGCTGGGAGTGGCCACCTACCGCCCCGGCGACAGCGTCGCGAGCCTGCTGTCCCGGGCCGACGCGGAGATGTACGCGGAGAAGACCCGCGGCTGAGCGTGCAGCACCCCTCTCGCTGGCACTCGGGTTGACCGAGTGCTAAGGACGGCCTAGATTTCGTTCTGGCACTCTCGACGTGAAAGTGCCAGG
>Ga0136617_10003297_pt1 | contig 14414 bp, 13 predicted proteins | sample AntDrymUQ3222106_2_FD_129672 | JGI IMG/M metagenome (GOLD analysis project Ga0136617, IMG submission 129672) | Polar desert sand microbial communities from Dry Valleys, Antarctica - metaG UQ322 (21.06) | ecosystem: Environmental > Terrestrial > Soil > Desert | place: Antarctica: Dry Valley... | reverse complement strand
CGGGTCACCCTGACGAAAGGACGCACGAAGACCGTGCGAGTCGCGATCTTCTCGACGTACCCGCCGCGCGCCTGCGGGATCGGAACCTTCGCGTTCGATCTGCGCACTTCGCTGCTCGCGGTTCCGGACGTGAAGAGCGTCGGCGCGATCGCGATCCTCGACGAGGCGTCGAGCCCACAACGACCCGAGCTCCTGGCAACCGTCTCGCAGGCCGTGCGCGGAGACTACGTCCGCGCGGCGAGGCTCCTGGGGCGGCTCGACGTCGACGTCGTCCTCTTGCAGCACGAATACGGGATCTTCGGCGGCGCCGACGGCGAGTACGTTCTCTCCTTCGCGCGGGAGCTCGCGCGGCCGCTCGTACTGACGTTGCACACGGTGCTGTCGAAGCCGACGGATCGTCAGCGCGACGTGCTGACGGCGCTCTGCGAGGAAGCGGAGCGAGTGATCGTGATGACCGAGACCGCACGCCGACTTCTGATCGGCATGGGTGCGTGCGCCCCGGCAAAGATCCGAGTCGTCCCGCACGGGGCGCCCGTCGTGCTCGGCCGACACGCTCCCGGCGGCAACGGCTCGCACCGGCACGTGCGGCTCCGCTCGCGGTTCGTCCTCTCGACGTTCGGGCTCATCTCGCCGGGAAAGGGCATCGAGACGGCAATCGCCGCGCTCCCGGCGATCGTCGAGCGCCACCCCGAGGTGCTGTATCTGATCGCCGGTCGGACGCATCCCGAGATCGCACGCCGCGAGGGTGAGCAGTATCGGCTGCTGCTCGAGCGCCGGGCCGTCGGCCTCGGCGTGGCGGATCACGTCGAGTTCGACGATCGCTTCCTCTCCGTCCACGAGCTGGCCGACCTGCTGCACGCGACGGACGTGTTCGTCACGCCGTACCGCAATCCGGAGCAGATCGCCTCGGGTGCGCTGACGTTTGCGATCGCCGCAGGATGCGCCTCGATCTCGACGCCGTACCTGTACGCGAAGGACATCCTCGCGTCGGGCGCCGGCGCGTTCGTCCCGTTCGACGACGCCGACGCGATCGCGGAGGCGGTGTGCGATTTCGTCGAGCACCCGGAATCCCTCGCCGCAGCGCGAGCGGAGGCACGCCGGATCGGATCGGGCCTGGCATGGCCGTCCGTCGCGGCGGCGACCGCCGTCGTCTTGAAGGAGGCTGCAGCGGCCCGTCCTCGCCGGGAGCCGATCCCGATCGTCGAGCTCGAGCTCGCGTCGGTTCGGACCGACCACCTGCGCACGCTGATCGACGACGTCGGCATCGTCCAGCACGCCCGCGGGGTGATCCCGAGCTGGGAGACGGGCTACTGCGTCGACGACGTCGCACGGCTCGCCGTCGTCGCGCTCGACCTCAGCGGGCGGGCGCCCAATCGCGAATGGACACCCGTTCTCCACCGCTCGCTCGCCTTCCTGCGGTTCGCAGCCGGCCCCGAGGGCGCCGGGATGCGGAACTTCATGGGGTATGACAGGCGCTGGCTCGACGAGCCGCATGTCGGCGACCACGTCGGGCGCACGATCTGGGCACTCGGGGAGATCCTCGCGACGGCGTGGATCCCCGCCCTCTTCGGGCCCTCCCGCTCGCTGCTCGACGCGCTCGTCCCCTCGCTGCGGGACGACGTCTCGATCCGCACCGCGGCCTACGCCGTGCTCGGGTTGGCGCGTCTCGACCCCGATCGGCTCGACCGGGACGCGCGGGTGCTGCTCGAACGCCTCGTCGACCAGCTCGCGACCGCATACCGGCGCTCGGCGTCGGGATCGTGGCTGTGGTTCGAGGACCGCCTCGTGTACGACAACGCGCGGCTCTCGCAGGCGCTGATCGTCGGTGGAACGGCATTGAGACGCGAGCCAGACGTCGCCCTCGGGCTCGAGTCGCTCGCGTGGCTCGGCGACGAGTGCGGCCTCGATGCCGGCATCCTGCGTCTCCCCGGTCACGAGGGACGGGATCGCGACGAACCTGCTCCCGGCAAGGGCGACGAGCAGCCGCTCGACGCTGCCGCGCTCGTCGAAGCCGAGCTCGCCGCGCTCGTCGTGACCGGCGACCCCGAGCACGGGGCGCGCGCGCGGAGCGCGTTCGAGTGGTTCCTGGGCCGCAATCGGCTCGACCGCCCGCTGTACGACTTCGCAACGGGTGGGTGCAGCGACGGTCTGGGCGAGTCCGATCTCAATGCGAACGAGGGCGCGGAGTCGACACTTGCGTTCCACCGTGCCCAGCTGCTCCTCGACGCCGCTGCCCTCCCGGCCGCTGCTCGGCGAAGCACCGCCCGCGCGAAAGTCGCATGAGCTCCCACGACCTCTTCCGTCGGCATGCCGGCAACCCCATCCTCACGGCTGCCGACTGGCCGACCCCCGTCAACGCGGTGTTCAACCCGGCCGCCGCGGTAGTCGGCGAGGAGACGGTGCTGCTCGCACGCGTAGAGGATCGCCGCGGAGTCTCACAGCTCGGGGTGGCGCGGTCGACCAACGGGATCAGTGGGTGGACGGTCGCACCGGAGCCGCTGCTCGCGCCCTCGGACGGGATCGAGAGCGAGCAATGGGGTTTCGAGGATGCCCGTACGGTGTGGGTGCAGGAGCTCGACCGCTGGGTGATCACCTGCACGGCCTACGGCCCGTCCGGTCCGGCCGTCTATCTCGCGACGACCGAGGACTTCAGCTCGGTCGAGCGGCTCGGGATCATCAGGCAGCCCGAGGACAAGAACGCGGCTCTTCTCCCCGAGCGGGTCGACGGGAAGTGGATCCTCTTCCACCGCCCCATGACGGCCTATGGGGGATCCCGAGGAGAGATCGCGCTCTCCCGCTCCGATGACCTCCTGAGCTGGAGCGCGCCCGAGCAGGTGCTGCAACCTCGGCACGGGGCCTGGTGGGATTCGCTGCGGATCGGGATCGGGCCGCCGCCGCTCCGGACCGACCACGGCTGGCTCGTGATCTACCACGGCGTCAAGGAGACCGTTGCGGGAAGACTCTATCGGGTCGGTCTCGCGCTCACGGCGCTCGAGGATCCGGCTCGGGTGCTGCATCGCGCGGACGAGTGGGTGCTCTCACCCTCGGCCTCGTACGAGCGCGCGGGCGACGTGCCGAACGCGGTGTTTCCCTGCGGTCTTGTGCACGATTCGAGGTCGGGCGAGGTTCGTCTCTACTACGGCGCGGCCGATACGACCGTCTGCGTCGCGACGGCCCGCCTCGACGACCTGCTCACCGCTGTACTCGCCGGCCCACCCGACTGATCGGCCCAGCCCTTGGCGGCGCCCTCGAGCTTCGGGAGCGAGTGCGGCTACACCTACGATGTCCGCACCGGTTGGCCGATCGAGATCGCAGAGGCGACTGCTGCAGTCGGTTTCAACGCAGGACGAGCTCGCCGGCTCGCCATCCGATCATCATCGCTGACGCATTCGTATTGACCGAGACAATGTCGGGCATGATCGACGCGTCCGCGACTCGCAAACCGGTCGTGCCGATGACCTCGAGCTCCGGGTTCACGACGCAGTCCTCACCCGATCCCATCCGACATGTTCCGACCGGGTGGAACCACGTGCTGATCGACTCCTTGATGTAGTCGGTCAAAGCGGCCTCGGTCGAGACCTCGACGCCCGGGAAGAACTCGCCTCCGTTCCAGTCGTCGAATGCCTCGGAATGCCCGATCTCGCGGGCCATGTGGACGCTTTCGATCAGCATGCGAAGATCGTCGGGTTCAGCCAGATAGCGAGGATCGATGATCGGCTGATCTGTCCATTCGGCGGAGCGGAGCCGCAACGTCCCTCTACTTCTCGGCTGGGTGATACCAGGGATGATCGTGTATCGAGGCAGCCCGTCACCTGTCAAGGGCGCGAAGTTCATCTCCTTCGCAAACGAGATCTCGATGTCGGGAGCATCCCGCTTGGGAAACGACGTTCGGCCGAACGCACAGCATTCCGTGACCATCGAATGAGCAAGAGAAATCGACTGCTTGGACGTGTAGACGACTCCGATCAGTAAGTGGTCGATGAGGTTCTCGCCGACGGGGAGATCGATCAGCGGCTTTACCCCGACAGATTGGAGATGATCCGCTGGCCCTATCCCAGACACCATCAGGAGCCGTGGCGAGTCGAAGGCGCCTGCACACAGGATGACCTCGCGACACGTGATGCGACTCGAGCGACCGCCACCGGCGGGATGCGCCTCGACGCCGGAGACGTTGCCGTGAGGATCGACGAGCAGCCGCTCGACGGTGGTGTTGGAGGTGATCGTCACATTGGGCCGGGTCGCCACCTGAGCAAGAAATGCCTGAAACGAGTTATTCCTTCGCCCGTCGACGATCGTCGAGCGGTTCCAACCGGCCCCGTCGAGGCTGCCGGAGTCGAAGAAGGGATTTTGGGCGAACCCGGCCTGCTCAGCCGCAGCGAGAAACACCTCGGAAAGGGGGTTGCGGTCACCGACGAACGCCGGGGCAAGCACAGCCTCCATCTCCTCGTACGCGTTTCGAACCGTCGTCCAGTCCCAGTCCGTGCAGCCGTCGTCGGCCCAGGAGTCGAAATCGCTGCTCGCTCCGCGGAGGTACACCATCCCGTTGATGCTGCTCGTACCACCGAGCACCCGACCCCGCGGCATCCGGTGGATGCGGTGGTTCGTTCCAGCCTGCGGCACCGACTCGTACTTCCAGTCGACGTCGGTTCCCCAGAGCTTGAAGTACTCCGCAGGCGACGCGATCTCCCACCGATCGTCTGCGCCGCCGGACTCGATCAGCGCGACCGAGACCTCCGGATTGTCCGAGAGTTTGCGGGCGAGCGCGCACCCCGAGGATCCGCCTCCCACGACGACGTAGTCGTACGAGCTCACGCGTCCGATCCGTCCTTTCGATGTTGCGCGCTCCAGCGACTCCGGTTCACCGGGGAGCGCCACCCGCTCATGTGCTCCAAGGAAGCTCCTGGCCGTCGTCGCCCCAACTCGGAATCGCAGGTTGGAGTGGGTCGTCGATCCAGAGGAACCTGCCGCTCACGTCGCGATCGATGATCTCGAGCACGAGCTGCGCCGCTTTCTCCACGGGATCACCCCCCGTCTCGCCGACCCACTCGACCCACTGGACGTAGTCGGCGGCTACGGGACCGAGTTGCTCGACTTGAGACTTGATGTCCGTCCACATCTCGGTCTTGAGATCACCCGGATGGATGACGTTTGCGGTCACCCCGCTGCCCGCGAGCTCGGCGGCGAGGTGTCGCGTGAACTGGTTCAAGCCCGCTTTCGACGTGCCGTACGCGCTGTTGAGGATCCCCGGGGGATGGAGCGAAGCCGCGGACGACACGTTGATCACCCGGCCCCAGCCGGCGTCGATCATCCCCGGGACGAAGGCACGGCACGTCAGATAGGCGCCGACCAGGTCGACCATCACGGTTCTGATCCAGTCGGCCGGATCCGAGTCTGCGACGAGCGAGATCGGACCGAACCTGCCCGCCGCATTGACGAGCACCGTAGGTCGGCCGAGATCGCGCTCGATCGTCTCTCGAAGGCGCATGACGCTTTCGGGATCGCTCACGTCGGTGGCGTAGCTCGGTGCGCTCCGTCCGACTGGGACAACAGTGAGACCATGTCCCGCGAGCGCGTCTGAGATTGCTTTACCGACACCGCTCGTGCCGCCGGTGACAACGGCGATCTCGTTCACGCGGCCACGCTCTCCAGGTGGAAGAGCTCGCTCATGAACCGTGCGTCGACCTGCTCGTCGTCACCGAACGCGATCAGTGATGTGAACGTCTCGGCCCAGCGGTCGTGGATCTCGGACACCCACAGCCGGTCGAACGCGTCTCTGTCGAGAATCTCCGCGTAATAGAAGACGATCGGGTCGGCTTCGAAGGCCGTCATCCGGGCGATGCCGAGTCGGCGGAACTCCTCGACCAGCTCGGGCCAGATGTTGTCGTGTTTCTCCCTGTACTCGGCGAGCGCACCCGGCTCGAGCCGAATGCTGTATGCGCGCCGGATCACAGACTTCGCCGGTCGACCGTGTGCCAGGGTGTAGCTCGCGCGCCGAGGGTCATGCGTCAGCTGTCGTCTCGAGGTGAAAGATCTCCCGTAGCTCTCCTGCATCGACCTTGCCCTCGGCGTTGAATGCGATCAACGGCTTGAAGAGCTCGCCCCACCTGTCGTGGATCGGCGTGCTCCAGAGTCGGTCCCAGGAGTCCGGATCGCGGATCTCGGAGTAGTAGAACACGATCGGGTCCGCGACGAAAGCGGTCATCGTCGCGATCCCGCACCGCTCGATCTCCTCGACGAGCTCAGGCCAGATGTTGTCGTGGTACTCCTTGTAGCGCTCGAGCGCTCCCGGCTCGAGGCGAAGGGTGAATGCGCGACGAATCATTTTGCTGCCTTCCTGTCGATGGTTGGGTCTCCGGTGTTGATCGCATGGAGGAGCGAGCTCGAGTCGAGCTCCTGCGCTGCGGTATCGAGCACCACGCGGCCGCGGTACAGCCCCACGATGCGGTCGCACATGCCGATCAGCTCGGGCACCTCTGTCGAGTGGAACACCACTACCTTGCCGCTGTCGGCGAGGCGCCGGATCAGTGCGAAGATCTCCTGCTTCGCCCCGATGTCGACACCGCGCGCCGGATCGTCCAGGAGAATCACCCCCGGGTCGACTTCGAGCCACTTGCCGAGGACGACTTTCTGCTGGTTCCCACCCGAGAGCTGGTGGGTTGTCGTCCAGGGAGACCGAGCCTTGATCTGCAGGGCTTCGATCTGCCGCTCGGCCGAGCGAGCCAGTTCCCGACGGCCGAGCCAGACCTTGCGCGATCGAAGCGCTCCATTTCGAACCTGCCCGATGTTCTGCGCGATCGAGTGCGAGAGCATCAGTCCCTGACGCCGCCGATCGGCGGGCACGAGACTGACACGGCGACGGGCCGACGCCGTCGCGGAGCCAGGCAGGCCCCGCCCGTCCGGGAACTCCACGAGGCCCGCGTCGGCCTTCCGGACGCCGAAGAGAGCCCCGAGGAGATCCGAGACGCCAGAGCCCTGGATCCCCGCGAGTCCGACGATCTCACCTGCGTGCGCCTCGAAGCTGACGTCCTTCAGCCACGGTCGCACGGAGAGACCCGAGACGGCGAGTCGCGGAGTCGACGTTCCCGGAGCCCGGCGCGCGGCCGTTCTGACGGGGTAGAGCGCCCGTTCCGCCCGGCCCAGCATCGCACGTACCGCATCAGGGATCGTCAGCTCGGACCGACTCTTCGTCATCACGTGGTGTCCGTTTCGCAACACGGTGACCGAGTCGGCGATGGAGAACACCTCCTCCAGCCTGTGGGAGACGTAGAACATCGTGATCCCGGAGTCGCGCAGGCGACGAAGCACCGCAAAGAGGCGTTCGGTCTCTGACTCGCTGAGGGCGGAGTTCGGCTCGTCGAGGATGAGAACAGAAGGCTCGGAGAGGAGAACACGGGAGAGTTCGACGAGCTGCTGCTCGCCGACCGGCAGGAAGCCGACGGCACGGTCGAGATCGACGTCGAGCCCGATCTCGCGAAGGACGGGGGCGGCGCGGCGCGCCATCGCCGACCGCGAGATCAGCCCCATGCGGCGGGCTTCGGTTCCAGGAAAGAGGTTTGCGAGGACGGGTCGCTCCCCAAAGAGGCTCAGCTCCTGGTAGACGATTCCGATCCCTCGCTGACGCGCCTGGCGTGGTGACAGCGCATCGAACAACTCGCCGTCGATCGCGATCGTGCCGGCGTCGGGTTTGACGGCGCCGGCGAGGATCTTCATCACCGTGGACTTCCCCGCTCCGTTCTCGCCGATCACCGCATGGATCGTCCCTGCGTCGACGTCGAAGCTGACGCCGTCGAGCGCCCGGACGCCACCGTAGTGCTTCGAGAGGCCGGTGATCGCGACCTTGATCGGAGCAGGGGCCGGCGGCGAGCCGCCGGCCCCCTGCGTCAGGCTCGCGTCGTCAGCGGCTTGCATTCGCAATCGGCTCGACGTGCGCCCGCCAGTTGACGAACTTTCCCTTCGCGAAGAAGAGGCGATGGTAGTACGCCTTCTGCGCGGCGGAGTTGGTCTGGAACTTCTTGATCGTTGCGAGCGAGATCGGCGGCAAGCCATGATCCTCCACCGCACCCTTCTTCGTGATCACTTCGAAGCCGGAGGAGATGAACCCACTATTCGGGAGCTTCTTGCCCGAGCGGAGTGCATCGACGATCATCTTGATCGGCAGATAGCCCTGGACGTAACCCGTCTGTCCGATCGAGACGAGACCCGTCCCATTGGCGAGCGCCGCGAGGTTCCCGAGCGTGGGGTCGCCGCCACCGGTGATGAACTTGTTGCCGTTCTGCTTGTTGAGCTTCCCGAGATTCTCGAGATCCTGGGCACACACGCCGATGAGTGCCTTTGCGTCCGGATTGGCCGCGATGAGCTGCTGCCAGGCCGTGAAGTTCTTGGTCGGGTCACCGGTGACGTCGAAGGCGCCCTTGATGTCGAGCCCGCTACCGAGGCCGCGCTTGACGCCGTTGATCCTGTCGACGAGCGCCGGAAAGCCCGGGGCGCAGGTGCCAATGATGACCTTGCCCTTGGCGCTGGCGCCACCCATCTCCTTGCGAACCATCTTGCCGAGGATCGCCCAGTCAACCACGGAGCGCTCGCCAACGTAGGGCCCCTTGATCCGCGAGCTGTAGATGTTGAACTGGACGATCGGCTTGCCTTGCCCGATCAGGGTGTTCAACCCGGTCGCCATCGAATCACCGGTGATCGACGTGCTCACACCGTCTGCCCCCGACGCAAACAGATCCTGGACGATCTTGAGCTGTGCGGCGGGATCGAACCCCGGCGTACCGGTGATCCTGACGTTGACGCCGAGATCCTTGCCGGCGTCGCGGGCGGCCTGAGCAACCTGCTTGATGAAGGGATTTCCGACGAAGTGCGTGACGAAGCCGATCGTGAGCTTCTTCTCCACCTTCGGCGCACTGTCGGCGGTCGAGGCTCCCGCCCCGAGTGCGACAAGAGCGGCGAGGCCGACCGTCAGCATGACATTCCGAACGATCCTCACGTGGTCCTCCTTGGTATGTGGAACGAGAATCTGGCTCAACATTCGAATCAGCGCGGCCTATTCGAGCCTCCTCTCTGCACGCCACCTACGCTGCCACTTGACACCCTGGTCGACCGCGACGGCGACGACGATCACCGCACCGGTCACGAATGTGCTCCAGGTCGCGTCGATTCCGAAGAAGACGATGCCGCTCGCGATCGTGGCGATGATCAGCGCACCGAAGAAAGCTCCGATCACTGTTCCGCTTCCGCCTGAGAGCGGCGTTCCACCGATGATCACGGCTGCAACGACCGTGAGCAGGAACTCGCTCCCCGAGTTTGTGTCGATCGCGCCGAACTGACCGACCGAGAGCACGCCGGAGAGACCGCAGACCGCACCGACGAGGACGAGCGCGAGGATTCTCGTACGTGCGAGCGGGATTCCGGCAAGCCGGGCTGCTTCGGGATTGCTTCCGATCGCCTGGACGCGGAAGCCGAACCGGGTTCGCGTCAGGACGACCTGCAGGACGAGCGCGAGCACGACGAACACGATCGCGAGCACCGGCACCGTCCCGATGCGACTCTGGACGGTCGTGAAGAAACTCCCTTCCACATCAGGAGGGACGACGGCCGAGGATTTGCTGAACACGAGCGACAGGCCGTGAAACATCGAGAAGGTTCCCAACGTGACGATGATCACCGGGAGCCGCAAACCTGTGGTGAGCAAGCCGTTGACGAGGCCGAGGGAAGCCCCGAACAGCACCCCGAGCAGGGCGCCGAGCCACGGATCGACGCCGTGGGTCATCGCGAGAGCAGCGATCACCGCGGAGAAGTTGAAGTTCCACCCGACCGAAAGGTCGATCTCGCCGAGCGCGAGGAGGAACACCGACGCGAGGGCGATCATGCCGAAGAACGAGTTGCTCGCAACGAGGTTGAGGAGGTTCTGGGGCTGCGCGAACGCACTGTTGTGCGTGCCGACGACGAGCACGAGCAGCAGGAGGGCCGCGAGCACACCCAGCTCCTCTGGCAGCCGGATGCCGGAGCGTCGCGGTCGTAGGGAGCCCAGGCCGTTCTCGCCCTCATCGAGGGCGACGACCGGCTCGTTCGTCTCGGGTGTTCCCGTCATGTGTCGCTCCAACCTGTGGAATCGGCTCCGTGGGAATGACCCCGTGCCCCACTCGCGATCCAGCAACCCTTCCACCCAGCCCGCAATGTGTCCACCACGGCTCTCAGCGCTGCGCCCCGATGGTCTTCAGCGCCGACCGAAGCCGGTCTCGAAGCATGATCGTCTCCGAGACGTTGTCACATTCGTTGCAACGCTCCCAGTCGATCCAGACGTACTCGACCGCGAGGTAGCCGCCGTATCCCGCTGCCCGGAACCGCTCGACGATCCGGTCGAAGTCGAGCTCGTTCTCGCTCATCGGCGCCTGGAGTCGACCGCTCTTGGCGCCGCGCGCGTGGTAGTGACGTGTGAAGGGGATCAGGGGCTCCGCTGCTTCCTGTGGAAGGCCTTGATAGGTGAAGTGGGTGTGGTCGAGCGTCAGCGTCAGATCGGGGGTCAGCTCACAAAGCCGCAACGCATCGCTCGGAGCCTCGACCACCGAGCCGATGTGCGGCTCGACGGACAGGGCGATCCCGGCAGCGCCCGCCTCCATCACCCTCCAGCGCAGCTCTTCCGCCGACCGGCCGAGACTCTGCTCGTGCGACTCATCGGGCCAGTCGATGCCCGGAAGCATCGTCATTCCTGTCAGCCCGAGAGCCGATGCGAACCGCAGCGTGTCCCGAAAGAGATCGGCTGCCCGGTCGCGCTCGGCGGCGTCGGGGTGGTTCGGGGCGAACGTCTCGAAATCGGACCACGGGATCAGGAACAGATCGGCTATCTCGAGACCACGGCCCCGCACTCGCTCGTCGAGCCTTCCCGCCCACTCGAGTGGGTTGTCTCTGACGATCTCGGGCCGGATGTGCGACCGGTCGCCCATCAGACCGATGTCGATCGCCTCGAACCCGAGGAGCTGGACGAGGTCGCAGACCTTCTCGTGCTCGAGCAGCGGAAAGCTGTGATCGCCGCAGGCCAGCTTCACGACCCTGGCGTCCTCGACGGGTCGGCCTCGGCGGCCTCGCGTGCCGACTCCACGATCTTCTCGACGCTCGGGACGAGCGCGTCCTCCAGCAGGGGCGTGTACGGAACGAGGAGATGGTCCGGCAGACTCAGCACCCTCGTCGAGCCAACGGGAAGGCTTCCCGAGCGCGCCAGCCGCGAGACGAGGCTCGCCCCCCACCCTGCGTCGTGGAGCTGCTCCTCGACGATCACGAGGCGCCCCGTCCGAGCGAGGCTCCGCTGCACGGTCTCCTCGTCGAGGGGCCGAAGCCAACGCAGGTCGACGACCTCGGCCGAGATGCCCTCACCCTCCTGCAAGCGCATTGCTGCCTGCAGCGCTCGGTCGAGCATCATCAGCGTTGCGACGATCGTAACGTCGGTTCCTTCGTTGACGACGCGAGCTTTCCCGACCTCTGCGACGTTCGACTCGCTGCGATCGACCGGAGCCTTCCTCCCGTACAGGCCTCTGTGCTCGAAGAACAGGACCGGGTCGTCGTCGCGAATCGCTGCCCGCAACAACGAGTAGGCGCTGTCCGGCGTCCCCGCGGTGACGACCTTCAATCCCGGGAGAGCCATGTACCAGGACTCTCCGGTCGCCGAATGCTGCGTCCCGAAACGACCCGACGAGCCGCCGATCGACCGAACGGTGACGGGCACCGAGCACTGTCCCCCGGACATGAACCGGAACTTGGGGAGCTCGTTCACGATCGCGTCGCCTGCCGTCGGCAGGAAGTCGCTGAACATGACTTCCACGACCGGGCGAAATCCGGTCACCGCCAGACCAAGCGCAACCCCGATGAAGCCGTTCTCACAGATCGGGGTGTTCCGCACGCGTTCACGCCCGAACCTCTCGACGAGACCCTCGCTCGTCTTGAACACGCCGCCTGCCTCGGCGACGTCCTCGCCCATGAGAAGGACGGCATCGTCACGGATCATCTCGTCGGCCAGCGCCGCGCAGATCGCCTCGCGATACGTCAGGTCGACGGTGGCGGAATCGGCTGACGCCACCGTCGTCTCAAGCTGCGTAGACATAGTCGACGATCTCCTCGAGTGTGGGGAATGGTGATTCGGCTGCGCGGTCTGCGGCGGCATCGACATCGAGCTGTACCGCGGTGCGCAGCTCGGCGAGTTCCTGGGACGACGCATGCCCGTTCTCCTCCAGATGACGACCGAAGAGCGCGATCGGGTCGCGCTCGAGCCACTTGTCGAGCTCACCTGCAGGCCGGTACTTCGCAGGGTCGGTGCGTGAGTGACCACGGAAGCGGTACGTCTTCATCTCGATCAGGGTCGGTCCGCCACCGGAACGAGCGCGCTCGAGAGCCGTAGACACCGCCGCATTGACTGCGAGGATGTCCTGACCGTCGACGATGGTTCCCGGGATGCCGTGCGCGTCGGCACGTCGAGCGAGATCCTCGACCGCTGTCGTCTCCTTGAGCGGTGTGTACTCGCCGTACAGGTTGTTCTCGATCACGAACACCGTCGGGGTGCGCCAGACAGCGGCCATGTTGAGAGCCTCGTGGAAGGTCCCGATGTTCGTCGCCCCGTCACCGAAGAACGCGATCGCGGCCTGGTCGGTACCCCGCAGCTTGGCCGAGAGGGCTGCACCGACGGCAACCGAGAGACCCGCCCCGATGATCGCAAACGAGCCGATCAGACCGCGGGAGAAGTCCGTCAGGTGCATGGAGCCACCGACACCTCCGCAGCAGCCGGCGCGTCGCCCCATGAGCTCGGCGAACGCCGACTCCATCGCCATCCCTCGCGCGAGCGCGTGCCCATGGCCGCGGTAGGTGATCGTGAGGTAGTCGTCGGGACGAAGGGCGCTGACGGCTCCTACCGAGACGGCTTCCTGACCCTGGCACAGGTGCGTCGTGCCCTGGATCAGGCCCTGTTGAAAGAGCTCTTGCACCTTTTCCTCGAAGAGGCGGATCTCCAGCATCCGCCGCTGCCAGGCGAGCTGTTGCTGGAGGTCCGGGGTGGGTTGCGTTAGTGGTCGGTCGGTCAAGACGGTTCCTCCGCGAATCGATTGGCCAGGGACTCCGGGTGCTCGAGCGAGCGCTTGAAGGCGCCGAGCCAACGCGCGGCGTCAGCCCCGTCGACGGCGCGGTGGTCGGCGCTCAGCGTCGCCACCATCATGCGCCCGGTCGTCACGGTGCCGTCTTCTCCGACGATCGCTCGCCGGATCGATCTTCCCACCGCGAGGATCCCGACTTGCGGTGGCGGGACGAGAGCGGCGAACGCCGAGACTTCGAACATCCCGAGGTTTGTGAGCGTGAACGTCGCGTCGGTCATCTCGGGCGCACGGAGCTTCCCCGCTCTCGCCCTCTCGACGAGATCGGCGACCCGCTCGGCGGTGGTGAGCAGATCCAGCTCTCCACACCCCAGAACCGCGGGTGCGACGAGCCCGCCGTCCAGGGCGACCGCAACACCGACGTTGATCTCGTCGACCATCAGCAGGCCTTCGTCGCTCCAGACGGAATTGAAGATCGGGAACTCTCGCAAGGCGACGGCGCAGGCCCGCACGAGGCCCGCGGTCATCGTCACGTTCGTCCCGGCTGCTTCGGAGACCCTACGGAGATACGCCTCGGCGCTGGCAGTGGAGATCTCTGTCGACACATAGAAGTGCGGCACATTGGACTGGCTCTCTGCCATCCGGCGACCGATCGCGGCGCGCATCGGCGTGAGCTGGACGAGCCGGCCGGCCGTCACGTTCATTGCGGCACCTCGAGGAAGGCGATCACGTGCCCGACGTCGACCTCCGCACCGTCACCATGGACGATCTCGGCGAGGGTTCCAGCGGCGAGCGCCTCCATCTCGACGGTCGTCTTGTCGGTCTCGATCTCCGCAATGGGCTGGCCACGGTCGACCTCGTCCCCGACTGCGACCAGCCACGATGCGATCTTGCCCGACGCCATGTCGTAGCCGAGGTTGGGCATCGTGATCTCGAGTCTCACCCCGTCACCTCTGCCGGCGTCCGACCTGGATCGGTCACAGGAGACTCCGTCGCGTCAACCGCAGCGTGCTCGAAGAACGTGAGGCTCCGGGCGAGTCCCAGAGTGCGCTCATACTGCCGGCGCCGCCTGCTCGCACCGACGGCCGACCGCGCTCATCTGGCCACGATACCGGAATCGGTTCTAGAATTCGATCGGCGCAAGGCCGCTAACGTCGGCCTGGCGATCACGGCACCACCGGCGGCGGGCCGCAACTTGGACGCGAGACGAATTCGGTCGGAAGCCTGATCTCTTTCGTCCCCTTGAACCCGTTGAGCAGCTCGAGCAGCAGATCAGCGGCGGCCTCCCCGATCGACACCATATCTCGGCGCACAACCGCGATCTGTGGGGTATGGAGCTCTGCG
>Ga0136617_10003295_pt1 | contig 14420 bp, 11 predicted proteins | sample AntDrymUQ3222106_2_FD_129672 | JGI IMG/M metagenome (GOLD analysis project Ga0136617, IMG submission 129672) | Polar desert sand microbial communities from Dry Valleys, Antarctica - metaG UQ322 (21.06) | ecosystem: Environmental > Terrestrial > Soil > Desert | place: Antarctica: Dry Valley... | reverse complement strand
CGCGCCCGCCGCTACGATTTTGTCGCCGCTCACCAGAACAACCCAGCCTTGATGCAATTCGTGACCGTCGAACACGCCCGCAGGACTCAGCAGCGTGACCTCCTGTGAGTGAGCAGCGCCGGCCACGAAAGCTAACGCGGCGCCGACGGGAAGAAGAAATTTCATTCCCTGCGCGCGATGATTTCGAGGAACATCGGCGTGGTAAACCACGAGTGCACGTCAGCCTCCGCTTCCTTAAACTCGCGCAGAACATCCGCGGCCCACTCTGGTGTCACGCGGCCCAGTTCCTGCAAACGCTCGAGATTGATCTCGATGAAGCGCGCAGGCCATTGCCAGGTGTAGTCGCGCGGTGACACTGTGCGGACGATGGGCCGGATCTCGACGACACGCAGGCCCGCGTCGCGCAGCAATCCCGGCAGCTGGCGAGCGACGTCAGGATCACCACCCGTTGCGCGCCAGCTTTCCATTACTTCGGTGCAGAAGTTCTCGAGCGCGGCGCGTTGCGGCATGAAGCGGAAGGTGGAGTAGTCGCTGTACTCGTGGAAAATCGCCACCCCACCGGGCTGCAAGGCGCCGGCAATGTTCTCGACGAGCTTCTGCGGCAAGGAGACGAAGTTCGTGACCCAGCGGCACCACGCCGCGTCGAAGTTCAGCGCGCCTAACGATTGCTCCATGAGATCGGCTTCACGGAATTCGACATTGCCCAAGCCGCGCCGCTCGCATCGTTCCCGCGCAGAATCCAGGAAACGAGCAGAGCGTTCCACGGCCAAAACCTGGCCGGTCGGCCCGACAATCTCGGCGAGATCCGCGGTCGCGTATCCGGGTCCCGCCCCCACATCGATCACCCGCCAGCCGTGCGTGATCCCGACGCGGTGCCAACAATCGGTCACGACCGAGCGCCAGACGCGATGCTGCAACCCGAGACGCGCGACTTCGTCGTCGTGCGTCCCGAGCACGTAATCGGTTTCGTTCTTCGTTGTCACCGTTCTGCTCAACTTGTCGCGAGAAGGGAAAGTTGCCCACCCGAATCTTGCGGCGCGCATCCCCGGAATTGCAGCGGACACGTGTGTTTGATTTAATCCGCGCCGCATGAAGCCGCGCAAAGCCGCCGTCGTTTTCATTTTTGTCACGGTCATGCTCGACATGCTCGCGCTGGGCTTGGTCATTCCAGTCCTGCCCAAGCTGGTGCTTGGTTTTTTGGGAGGAGATGCGTCCGACGCGGCAAAATGGCTCGGCATCTTCGGCACCGTTTTCGCCCTCATGCAGCTCGTCTTCTCGCCCATCCTGGGAGTGCTTTCCGATCGTATCGGCCGCCGGCCTGTGATCCTCCTCTCTAATCTCGGGCTCGGGTTGGATTACGTTGTCCTCGCACTCGCTCCCTCCATCGGCTGGCTCTTCCTCGGCCGCGTTCTTTCCGGGATCACGGCCGCGAGCGTGCCCACCGGCTATGCCTACATTTCCGATGTGGTGCCTCCGGAAAAACGCGCGGGCGCGTTCGGGATGATTGGCGCCGCCTTCGGTGCGGGCTTCATTCTCGGCCCGGCATTGGGAGGGTTGCTCGGGAGCTTTGATCCGCGCCTTCCCTTCTGGGTGGCGGCCGGCTTGAGTCTGGCGAACGCGCTTTACGGCTTCTTCGTGCTCCCGGAATCGCTCCCCCGCGCACGACGGAAAGCATTCACCCTGCGCCGCGCCAACCCGGTTGGATCGCTCGTTCTCTTGCGCTCGCACCCGGAATTATTCCGGATCGCGTTTGTGCAATTCGTCAGTTTCGTCGCCCATGAGGTCCTGCCGAGCGTCTTCGCGCTTTACGCCATCTATCGCTACGCCTGGAGCGAAGGACAAATTGGACTCTCGCTCGCGTTGGTCGGCGCATGTTCCGTGGCGATTAACGCCGGTCTCGTCCGGCCAATTGTGACGCGGCTCGGTGAACGCCGCACGCTCTACCTCGGCCTTTTCTTCGGCGCCATCGGCATGGCCCTTTCCGGCTGGGCTGTAAAGGGCGCCTGGTATCTTGCGGCCATCCCGGTGATGATGATCTGGACGATCTCGGGACCGGCGGCCCAAGCGTTAATGACCCGCCGGGTGAGCGAATCGGAGCAGGGAGAACTGCAGGGCGCCATCAGCAGCTTGCGGTCGGTCGCCTCATTAATCGGGCCGGGACTCTTCGCCTTTACCTTCGCCTTTTTCATCGATCCTCACCGCGGATGGGTCCTGCCAGGCGCACCCTGGTATCTCAGCGCGGCGCTACTTTTTCTCGCGATGCTGATGGCGATGCGAATTCCCAAGGTGACTGGTGGAGGAGTATCCGGTGCAAAGGGCAGACCGCACCTGAACACCCTCGCACCGCTGTCCGCCGCGACCCCGCCGGTGGCAGAAACGTGATCGAAACCTCAGCGGCAACTTACGAGACTTCTCATTGACGCAGCTTCACTGGCGCCTTCCTGCGCTTCCGCAGTTTCAGGGATCTTCAACTTCCTGCCCGACCGCGGTTACAACGCCGGCACAACTTTTTCCAACTACGCGGCGCGGATTAATACCTGCAATTTCAACTTCACCCCCTACACCTCTTCCGCCACGACCGCGGCGCAAAACCAGATCGTCTTTTCCAGTCCGACGAGCACCCGCTTCACCTTCGATGCTGATCCCGGAGCAGGCGTCGACTTCCGCTTTACGACTGGATTGCTGGCGGACACTTCGCGCCCGGTTTTCGGAACGGCATCACCTGCGGTCGCGGCAAACACAACGATCGGCACGGATGGACCGCTCGCGAACCGGCTTACGCTCGACTCTGAGGGTCTCGTGCTCGACACCAGGCCCGGCCGGACGGGCTCGGGCTGGGTGAGCGACGAGTATGGCCCCTACATTTATCATTTCAACGCCGCGAAGCAGCTCGATGGCATCGTCACCCTGCCCGCCGCGCTCGTCCCGCGCGACGCCAACGGCATCAATTTGCCGCGGATGCGAACACAAGCGGGCGGCGCACGAACCAGGGCATGGAGGCGATCGCCATCAGCCCCGACGGCACCAAGCTTTAGGTGATGTTGCAAAGCGCGACTCTGCAAGACTCCGGCTCGGGCAACCAGGGCCGCAGCAACACGCGCATCCTGGTCTATGACATCAGCGCGACCGATTCACCGACCGACCCGATCGCGCAATATGTCCTGCAACTTCCGCGCGTGGACGACAACGGCGGAACGGCCGCAATCAATCGCACCGCCGCGCAGAGCTCAATCGTGGTGCTGAGCGACAACAAAATCCTGATCCTGTCACGCGACGGAAATGGTCGCGGCGCGGGCGTGAACACCGGCACGCCCGTCTTCAAGTCTGTCCTCCTGGTCGACTTGAACGGCGGCACGAACATCGATGGCTCCTTTGATGCGGCCGGGGCCGCGGTCGCGCCGGGCGGCGTGCTCAACATGGTCACGCCCGTGCCGTGGATCGAGGCATTGAACCTGATTGGCCGGCTCGATTTGAACATCACGGAAATCGAGCAGTTCGGCTTGAATTTGTTGCCCAACAACGGGGACATCAACACGCTCTCGGAAAAATTTGAGGGGCTCTCGCTCGTTTCCGCGATGGATCCGAATGCGCCGAATGACTTTTTCCTCTTCATCGGGAACGATAACGATTTCCAGACCCAGACCGGCACCCTCCTGACTGCGAACGGCACGACGCAGGCCTACACCGCCGGCTTGGAGAACGACACCATGGTGATGGTGTATCGGGTGCAAATCATCCCCGAGCCCTCGAGTTTGGCCCTCGCTTTCGTCGGCGGGGCGCTTCTGTTTGCAGCAATCAGAGCGCGCCGTAAGTCCGCCTAACGAGCGATAAAGCGAGCTCGCTCCGGGCAGAACGACAGTGTTCGTAGTTTTCCACGCCCTTGGAGCGTGTCCTGCGCTTGAACCTTGGGCACGGCAGTTTTAGCCGGGGTCGCTGACCCCGGCTGGCGCTCGCGTGACCACGTCTCTCGTGGCCGGGGTCAACGACCCCGGCTACAACCCGGCACGGACGCGCCGGCATCCGTTCGAAAGCGCAGTCATGACACGCTTCAAATTGTCGGTGGCGGATTGTGCAGCTTCACCGGGTGCGCGCTGCGTTTCCGCAGCTTGATGTTCAGCATTTCAACGAAGACAGCGAAGCCCATCGCGAAGTAGGTGTAACCCTTCGGAATGTGGAAGCCGAGGCCTTCGCCGATCAGGTTCACCCCGATCAAGATCAGAAAACTTAGCGCAAGCATCTTGATCGTGGGATGCCGGTCCACGAAAGCGCTGATCCCACCGGCGAAGAGCATCATCACTCCTACCGCCAGGATAACCGCCGTGACCATGACCCAGATCTGGTCCACCATCCCGACCGCGGTAATGACCGAATCGAGCGAGAAGACCATATCGAGCAGGATGATCTGGATTAGGACGGACCTGAGCGACGGGGCTGCCCGCACGGTGCCTTCGCCATCATCGCCCTCCAGCTTGTTGTGAATCTCGTGCGTGCTCTTCGCAAGGAGGAAAAGACCGCCGCCGATCAGGATGATGGCGCGTCCGGTCACATCGACGCCGGCGACGCTGAAGAATGGCTTGGTCAGGCCGACGATCCAGGAGAGCGACATGAGGAGCCCGATGCGCATCAACATCGCGAGGGCGAGGCCGATCTGGCGTGCTTTCTTCTGCTGCGCGGCCGGGAGTTTTCCCGCCAGAATGGAAATGAAGATGATGTTGTCGATCCCGAGAACGATCTCGAGCACGGTCAAGGTAAGCAGCCCGATCCAGGCCTGCGGGTCAGAGAGCCATTCCATCGGGCAGCATAGGGAGGAAGAATGAAGAAGTCAGAAAGAAAGCGCTGAAGCTGGTTGTGTCTCTCCCTTTTTTTCGCGAATCTTGTCCTCTTTGCCCGCCCATTTCGCAATTCCAGATGAGTAGCTCTCCTTGAAGGTTCCCATGCAGATCAAACTTCTCCCCAGTTTTTGCGCGGTCTTGCTGGCTGCGATGGCGACTGACGCTCAAGCGATGGATCTCGGCCGGGCCGAGTCCGGCATCGACACTGCCATCACGCGCTTTGGCGTGAACGGGCAGGGCGTGGTCGTGGCCTTGATCGACCGCGGCATTGATCGGAAAAACGACGACTTTCGCAACGACGACGGCACCACGCGGATCAAGTGGATCTTCGACCTGACGGACGATACGGGCGCATTCGCTCCCGGTAATACCTATGGCATGGGGACAATATATACCGAGGCGCAGCTCAATGCCGCGCTTACCAACGGCACGAGCCTCGCCCACCGTGATGCGGTTGGCCACGGTACCACCACGGCCGGCATCGCCTGCGGAAACGGGCGCGGGTTGGCCAGTCGCAAGTATCGCGGTGTGGCGCCGAACGCCACCATCATTGTCGTCAAGGTGGTCGCCGGCGCGCCCGCCCACGGCAGCGAGCCCGCGGAAGCGAACTTTTACAGTGAGGCCCGGGTTTTGGTGGGGATGGATTTTGCGCGCGAGAAGGCGCTGGCGCTGGGTTTGCCGTGCGTGATGATCCCAAACCTCGGCTCACTCAATGGACCGACTGATGGGACGAGCCTGTTCGCGCGCAAGATCAACTCGGTCGTTGCGCCCGGCATTCTAATGGTCAATGGCCCCGGAGACGACGGCGGAATGCCGAACCGCGCCACCGGCACCGTGACGCAGGGTGGAACGGCGTCACTTCAGATCAAAAAAGGCCAGACCGGCAATTTGCGTCTCGATCTTTGGTACCGCGGCGCTGATCGGTTCAACGTCACGATCGTCACCCCGAGTGGCACTTTCGGTCCGTTCGCCGCGCCCGCGAACAACACCTCCAGCTCGGCCAACCAGCCGGGGCTTTTCAATTTTTTTCACAACGGCGCGAGCGTTCCGTTCTACGGAGCCATGAACGGAAAGCGCGAAATCTTCTGCGACATCAACGGCCCGATCGGCACTTACACTTTTCAACTCACCGGCGCCACGATCGCGAGCGATGGCCGCTTCGATGCCACGATGAATCCTTCCACAATTTTTCAGCCGCCGGCAAACGCGAATGCCTTTCTCACCTTCGTCCATCCCGGCAACCTCGGGAACATCTGGGACGGCGCGACCGCGTCCCTCAATATCTGCCCGACTGATTACGTTCTCCGGACCAATTGGATCGACATCGACGGCTTCGCGCGGTCCAACACCGGCCAGGGCGCGATCGGTGAAATTTGGAAGGGGAGTAGCGCGGGCCCGACCTTCGATGGGCGGCTCGGAATCGACCTGGCTGCGCCGGGCGACAGCCTGTTTACAACCAACGCGCCGAACAGTTACGGCGCGACGTTTCGCTTCAATCTCATCCAGGACGGCAACGGAAAATATACTCGCGCCAGTGCCGTCAGCGCCGCGGCCCCATTGGCCACGGGTGTGGTGGCGCTGATGTTGCAGATGAATCCGAAGCTCGATGCGGCGACGGCGAAAGGGATTTTGCAGGCGAGCGCGCGGTCTGATTCTTTCACCGGCGCAGTGCCAAACCCGCAGTGGGGCTACGGAAAGCTGGATGCGGCAAAGGCGCTCAGCCTGACCGCGAACACACTGTTGCGCGTGACGCAGACGCAACGGACTGGAAACGACATCCACGTTTTCTTCACCTCGGTTGTAGGAAAATCTTATCGGGCGGAGTTTCGCGATTCCCTCACTTCCGGGCCGGATTGGGCCTCGCTGCCTGGCTACACGGAGGTCGCGGGAACGGGCGCAAGCATCGACGTCGTTGATCCCGGCGCAGCCACGCTCGGCAAACGCTTCTACCGCATCGTTCCGCTGCTCTGAGTCGAAGCGGCGGCGTTTCTGCTCTCCCAGAATCAGAAATTCGGGCGGAGACTTGCCGCGTTGACGCTACCGTAGTCATCGAGCCCGGCTCCAACACTTGTCAGCCGCGCAGCGTGCGGCCAGACTGCCTTCCCGCCATGCCACGCCTCCAACGCCAGAATTATCACGACATCGAACGCATCATTGAGTTCGATTTCGTCCGGGCCACGGAAGCGGCCGCACTGAATTCGTTGCAGTGGCTCGGGCGCGGCGAGAAGGAACTGGCCGATGCGGCGGCCTGCGATGCCATCCGCGGGATGTTCGATCTCATGAACATCTGCGGCGAGGTCGTGATCGGGGAAGGGATCAAGGACGATGCCCCCGGTATTTTCAAAGGGGAGCAGCTCGGAACCTGGCTGCCCGGTTCGCCGCCATTCCACATCGCGCTCGATCCGATCGACGGCACGACCAACATCTCGAAAGGGATGCCGAATTCGATCGCGTGCATTGCGGCGGCCAGTCCGGAAGAAGAAGTGAAGGTCGCGCTGCGCGACATCCCATCATTCTATATGATGAAGCTATCGTACGGCCCGGCCGTGACGCGGGCGATGCAGATCGCCGGGATCGACACCTTGAAACTGGAAAGCCCGGTCGAGGAGACTTTGATCACGGTGGCGAAGGCGTTGAATAAGCGCGTGCAGGATGTGGTGGTGATGATGCTCGATCGGCCACGGCACAAAGAGATCGTGGCGGAAATTCGGCGCGTAGGCGCGTCGCTGCGGATGATCAGCGATGGCGATATCGCGGCCGCGATCGGGCCAGCGATCGCGGGCAGCGGGATCGATATTTACCTTGGGATTGGCGGCTCGCCCGAAGCGGTCCTGGCGGCGGCGGCGATCAAGTGCCTCGGTGGCGACATGCAATGCATGATGTGGCCGCGCGATGAGAAGGAACGCGCGCAACTAATCAAAGAGGGCGGAGAGAAAGACCTGGGCCGCGTCTTTTTCGCGGACGATCTGGCGAACGGAAAGAACATCATTTTCTGCGCGACCGGGATTAGCGACAGCGCGCTTTTGAAGGGGATCAAAACAGAAGGCCCGCACACGATCACGCATTCGATCCTGATGCGGGCGAAGAGCAAAACAGTTCGGTTCATTCGCGCTTCCCATGATCTGCAGAACAAAACGATTCGTTTACGCTCGGATAGCCGCGAGCACAGCATCTGAGTGTAGCCACGCGCCGTGCCGCTGTAGCCACGCGCCCTGTGGGCCGTGCGAGACTGATGTTCCATGGAAGGTCTACTCCCGCACGTCCCGCAGGGACGTGGCTACAGCAGCACTCGTGCTCGGGCTCGCGCTCGTTCCCTTCGTCCGCGCCCAGACGATCGATCCGGAAGTCGGTCGAATGCTGGACCGCGCCGTGGCGGATGCGGAGAATTTCCGCAAGCAACTGCCGACTCTGCAATACGAAGCGAAAATGCGCGTGCAGGAATGGAATGGTCGCGGCCGCTGGCGCGGCACTGCGAAGGCGCACGCCATCATGCGTCCGGGCGACACGCGGCCGGTAAAATTTCTCTCGCGCGAGATCGAGGGGAAAGTCCGGCTACCGGACGACGAGAAGGATTCCAACGAAGAAGAGGAGAAGGACGTCACGCTCCAGGAATTCGCCCGGGAGCATCAGATTGCGGAGCGCTTCCAGTTCGATGTCATCGGCAGCGAAGTGGTGGCGGGACAACGCGCGCGCCGGGTCGCGTTCAAACCGAAGCCGAATCAGCCGGAAAAGAATACCGCGGACCGTTTTCTCGACACCATCAGCGGGACCGCCTGGGTCACGGAAGAGAAGAGCAAGCTGGTTAAGTTCGAGATGCGGCTGCTGCGGCCATTCCGGCTTTTCTGGATCTTGGCTGTCCTCAAGGAACTCTCAATTGAATACGAGCTGCTCGAGCCGGGGGAGTTCCTGGGGCATGCGAAGCTGAAGGTGCTCTTTGCCCTGACGACGCCGATCTACAGCATCCGGCAGTTGCATGACGTGGACCTCGATAAATTTCGGCGCCGTGACACGGTGGCGCAAGCGTCTGGCAAACGAGGGCTACCGGAATAACCGAATCTTAAATCAGCCAGAGTCCCTTTTTTTTCATCCTGAGAATCTTGTTAATCCTGTCCTCGACATCCGCCTCAGCGTTTGTTGATATCCGATTACACCACCCGCTTATGAGAGATATACCGAAAACCGAACTGTCGCCAGACAATGGCTGTGTCATCGATACGAAATGGAACGTGTCGCCGTTGAAGTATCACGCTTGCGCCGCTTCCATGGGAGACGAGCCGACGTTGGAGGAGGCGCCCCCCATGCCTGAAATCATAATCTACGATCACGCTGGTTTCCGCGGAGCCTACGCTCGCACGAATTTAAGCTTCCTTTTTCTAGGCGATTTCTGGAACGACCGGATCAGCTCGCTCATCATCGTGAGCGGTGTCTGGCGCTTTTATCGCGACGAGTATTACAAAGGTGATTGTTGGGAACTGGGCCCCGGATTTTACGAATGCTTCTTTAAAGAGAAGGGCCCGGACGACGTGGTCAGCTCGTTTAAGGCTATTGCGTTGACTTGGTCGCGGGCAAGTTGAGCCGCGTTTACACTGGCGGACGATGCGTCCGCGGCCGCCTCCTGCGGTGCGCTTTTGGTCTCCTCCTCCTCGACAGCGGCGGCGCGATGGCGAAATCAGCAGGGGCACCGCCATCGCGCTTCGCGAATCTCGACGGCGCGCGGATTCATTACACGGATTACGGGAAGGGTGAGTTCGCGCTCCTCTTCGTTCACGGGTGGAATTGCGACGAAACCGTCTGGAAAAACCAGGCAACCGATCTCGCCCGGCACGCTCGCGTTATTACGATTGACCTGCTCGGTCACGGCCAGAGCGATAAGCCGGTGATTCCATACACGATGGATCTGCATGCGCGTGCGATCGACGCCGTTTTGCAGGATGCGGGCGCGAAGTCGGTGGTGTTGGTGGGACACAGCAACGGGACACCGGTCATCCGGCAGTCTTACCGCCGGTATCCGGAGAAAGTGCGAGGACTGGTGATTCTAGATGGCGCGCTTCGTCCTTTCGGCGACCAGGCGATGATGGAGAAGTTCATCGCGCCTTTGCGCGGGCGTGATTACGAGCAAACTGCCGGCCGCTTTATTGGTGTGATGCTGGCTCCGATAAAAAACGTGGCCGAACGCGAGCAAATCAAAACGACGATGCTCCGTACGCCGCAGCACGTCGCCGTGAGCGAAATGGAAGGCTTGCTCGATTCGGCCCTGTGGCAACCGGACAAAATCGAAGCGCCCGTGTTGATGATCCTCGCGAAACAGCCCGCCTGGACGCCGGAATATGAAGAGTTCGCCCGCTCGCTAGTCGCGAACCTCGACTATCGCATCTGGGACGGCGTCTCGCATTTTCTGATGGTTGATGCGCCAACCGAATTCAATCGCGCGCTCCTCGGATTTTTGAAGAAAAACAAGCTGCTGGCGAAATAGGTTCAATCACGAACTACGTGCACGGTTCGCGCCCGTCGGCTAAAGTGTTGCGTTATGGTCGCACTGGCAGGTCAATCGCTAACCGACAAAATCCTGGCCGGCGAGCGCATTTCCGCCGCGGAAGCGCTGGAACTTTATCGCTGGCCTCTCCAGGAACTGGGTGCGCTCGCCGATAAGCGGCGGGACCTGGCCAAGCGCGGGAGTTACGATGAGCGGGGCGCGCAGATCGTGACTTACATCATCGATCGCAACATCAACTACACGAACGTCTGCAATGTGTACTGCAAGTTTTGCGCGTTCTATCGCACGGAAAAAGATACTGATCATTATGTCCTCAGCCTTGAGCAGCTGGACCAAAAACTCGATGAGCTGACGGCTGCCGGCGGCGTGCAGATCCTGATGCAGGGGGGACATCACCCAAAGCTGCAATTCGATTGGTACATCGAGCTCCTCCGGCACATCCGGGAAAAATACCCGCACATTAACATTCACGGATTCAGCCCTCCGGAATTCCAGCATTTCGCAGGCGTTTTCAAAATGCCCTTGCGTCAGGTAATCTCAGAATTCAAAGCTGCCGGGCTCGGCTCCATTCCGGGCGGGGGCGGAGAGATTTTGGTGGATCGCGTTCGGGAGCGAATCTCGCCGTTGAAATGCAATTCCGACGGCTGGCTCGAGGTAATGCAGATCGCTCATGAAGAAGGGCTCAATTCGAGTGCCACGATGATGTTCGGGCACGTCGAGACAGCGGAAGATCGGATCGAACATCTGGAGCGCCTGCGCGATCAACAGGACGCGAGCGGCGGCTTCACGGCTTTCATCTGCTGGACCTTTCAACCGGAGAACACCGTCCTGAAGATCAAGCAACGGGCCGGGGTCGCCGAATACCTGCGCATGCAGGCTCTCTCGCGAATTTTCCTTGATAACTTTCCGAATGTGCAGAGTTCCTGGGTCACGCAAGGCCCCGATATCGGACAGGTGGCGTTGAAGTACGGCGCAAACGATTTTGGCTCGGTCATGATGGAGGAGAATGTGGTGAGCAGTGCAGGGACGACATTTCGATTGAACGCGGCGGAAATCGAGTCTCTTATCCGCGACGCCGGGTACGAACCACGGCGCCGGAATAATTGGTACCAGCTCTTGAATTAGGATCGAGCAGTGCGTTCTTCTCCGGCGCCAGACGCCTGGCACCGCCGAAATCCCGCCTTGACGATTCGATGCTCCTTCCCAACTAATATCCGCCTGTATCGGACCAGGCTTGCCGCGGGCTGGATTTTTTTAACTATGAAACATTTTGTCGGTCTATTTCGCGGCGCTGCGTCTTCCGCCTTGCTCGTGGTCGTTTTCGCAGTGCTTACCTCGGGCTCGCTCCTGGCCCAGGGGGGCGGCGGAATCAAAATTAGAGCAATTGAGGTGCAGTATGCCGGGCCGGAGACGATCAGCCGCGAGCGAATTCTCGCGCAGATGCGAACGAAGGTCGGGCAGATCTACTCGGACACAGTGGTGGAGCAGGATATCCGGGCCCTTTATTCTACCGGCCAGATCCAGAACGTCCGGATTTATGGTCAGGAGCAGGATGGCGACGTAAAGGTCATCGTAGCCGTGCAAACGCGCGCGGTCGTAAACGAGATCGAGATCGGGGGCGCGACACGCATTTCCGCGAAAGCTCTGCGCAAGAAGATCAAGCTGAAGGTCAACACGACCTTGAACGAGGACGCGCTGGGCACAGCGCGGCAGGAGATCCTGGACGCCTATCGCGCGAAGGGCTTCAACGACATCGACGTGCAGTATCGTGTAGATACCGACTCGGCGCGCGGCACCTCGCGGGTTGTTTACACCATTAACGAGGGAGCGAAAGGCGCGGTCAGCAACATTCGGTTCGAAGGGAATACGGCTTTCAGCGATTGGACTCTACGCAAGAAAATGAAGACCAAGCGCAAGACGCTGATCGCGTTTCTCGACAAGTCCGGACGCCTGGATGAAGCGCAATTGCAGCAGGATCTCGATGCGTTGCGGGAATGGTATCAGGATCACGGCTACGTCGACGTGGAGATCAGCGAGATCCGCCGCGAGCGCACGAGCGGGCGGATGATGCTCGTCATACCCATCGTCGAAGGACAGAAATATCGCGTCGGGCAGGTGACCGCGAAGGGCTACAAGCAGACCACGGAGGAGAAGCTGCGCCTTCTCTTAAAGATAAAGGAAGGCGACGTTTACTCGCCGAAAGCGATTCGGGAAGATGCCAAGAAGATCGCTGACGCCTATGGCGCGGGCGGGTATGTCGACCTCGTCGTTGTTCCGCAGGGCGTGCCCCGCGGCCCTGGACGAATCGACGTCGCCTTCACAATCGAAGAAGGCAGCCGCTCCTTCGTGCAGCGCATTAATATCGTCGGGAACACGCGCACGAAGGACAAGGTGATCCGACGCGAAGTCTTGATCGCACCGGGCGACGTTTACAGTACCACGCGGGTGGAAACGACGAAGAAGCGCCTCGATAACCTGGGCTACTTTTCGCGGGTAGAGACGTACCCGGAAGATACCGGTGTGGCGGGCCGGAAGGACTTGACCGTGCAGGTGGAAGAGAAGCGCACCGGGTCGCTCAATTTCGGCGCTGGCTTTAGTACGATCGACAGCATCGTCGGCTTCGTTGAGCTCACGCAGGGCAACTTCGATTTGACGAATTGGCCCAACTTCACTGGCGGCGGACAGAAGTTCCGCGCCCGCATCCAATATGGTGCGAGCCGAAAAGACGTGGTGATCGCGCTGACGGAACCGTATTTTCTCGATCGCCGCCTCTCTCTCGGTGGAGAGGCCTACTACCGGGAGGCGGCCTTTCTTAGTTCCATCTACGATCAGCGGAACTATGGCTTTGCTCTCGTGACGCGGAAACCGCTCGGCCGATTTATGTCGATCAGCTTGGAGTATCGCCTCGAGCAGATTGAAATCTTTAATGTTCCTGCGGATGTATCAGAGGAGTTTGACATCGAAGAAGGCTTGAACTCAAAAAGCCAGATCACAACCAGCTTCGTCCTCGATACCCGGGATAATCCTTTTCTAAGCCGCAAGGGGCAGCGTCTGGTTGTCACTCCGTTTGTCTCCGGCGGGTTCCTCGGCGCCGACACGCAAAATTTCGGCTTCGACATCGAAGGTTCGCAGTACTTTCACCTCCCTTACGATATGATCCTGCTCCTGAATGGTGGATTCGGAACGGTCGATACCTGGGGCGACAGCGATCGCGTTGAGATTTATGACCGCCGCTTCCTCGGCGGCGCGAATGATCTGCGCGGCTTCGACTTCCGCGATGTAGGTCCCAAGGATGAAAATGGGGAGCCGCTCGGCGGCCGTACGTTCGCCCGGGCCACCGTTGAACTAACCTTCCCGGTTATCGAGAAAGTGCGTGCCGCGGTCTTCTATGATATCGGGTTCGTGGAACCTAAATCTTTCAATGTCGGCGGCCGGGCCGCTTCGGATGTCGGGTTGGGTCTGCGCCTCGATCTGCCGATCGGGCCAATCCGGCTCGATTACGGCATTCCAGTCCAGGATGGTGGGAACAACAGCGGGTCAGGGAAGTTTAATTTCAACGTCGGATATCAATTTTGAACGGATAAACGCTTGCGCGGTCTATAAACTCTCCAAATTACCCAACTGCACCCGTTTATGAAAAAGCTCTTCTCCGCCGTCCTTCTTGCCGCACTCGCATTTCCTGTCGCTACTTACGCGCAGGGCACAATGAAAGTCGGCACGGTCGACATGAATCGTGCCTTCAAGGAGTACAACAAGACGAAGGACGCCGAATCCAAGATCAACGACGCCAAGAACGCGGCCAAAAAGGAGTACGACGAACGCGCTGAGGGTTACAAGAAGGCCCTCGACGAGGTGAATAAAATCACGCAGCAGCTCGAGGCTCCGGCTCTTAGTGCGGACGCGAAAAACGCCAAAGCCAAGGAGCGCGATGAGAAAATCGCTTCGATCAAAAACATGGAGCGCGAGATCAATGAATTCCGCCAGACCCGCGAGCGGCAGCTGCAGGAGCAGGCCCTCCGGATGCGGGAAGGAATTGTAAAAGAGATTACCGAAGTCGTAATGGACAAGGTGAAGGCGAACAATCTCGACCTCGT
>Ga0136617_10003294_pt1 | contig 14421 bp, 15 predicted proteins | sample AntDrymUQ3222106_2_FD_129672 | JGI IMG/M metagenome (GOLD analysis project Ga0136617, IMG submission 129672) | Polar desert sand microbial communities from Dry Valleys, Antarctica - metaG UQ322 (21.06) | ecosystem: Environmental > Terrestrial > Soil > Desert | place: Antarctica: Dry Valley... | reverse complement strand
GATGATCGTTCTCGACACGACGATCGTGAACGTCGCGCTGCCGTCGATCAGGGATGACCTCGTCTTCTCCGAGACCTCGCTCGCCTGGGTCGTGAACGCCTACCTGCTCACCTTCGGCGGGTTCCTCCTGCTCGGCGGCCGGCTGGGCGACCTCTTCGGTCACCGCCGACTGTTCCTGATCGGGATCACGCTCTTCACCCTGGCCTCGCTCGCCTGCGGGCTCGCGGGCTCGCAGGGGCTGCTCGTCGGCGGTCGTGCCATCCAGGGACTCGGTGGCGCGATCGTCTCGGCTGTCGCCCTGTCGTTGATCTTCAATCTCTTCACCGAGCCGGCGGAGCGGGCGAAGGCGATGGGCCTGTACGGCTTCGTCCTCTCCGGAGGCGGCTCCGCCGGGGTGCTCCTCGGCGGTGTCCTGACCGACGCTCTCGACTGGCACTGGATCTTCTTCGTCAACCTCCCGATCGGTGTCGCGGTCTACGCGCTCTCGCTCACCCTGCTGCCAGCCGGTCGCGGCTCGCCCGCCCCCGGGCGTCTCGACGTGGCCGGCGCGGTCACCGTAACGGCGTCGCTGATGCTCGCCGTCTACGCAGCGGAGCCCGCGCACGCCGGCGCCGCCGGCCACAACTGAGCAGGCGTCGCAGACCTAGAATGCGAGGCGGCGGGTCCTTCGACGAGGCGAGGGGTGAACGACCATGGCGACCACGAACGCGTCCGGGTCCGAGCTCGACACTCTGGCTGACCTGAACCGGGACTACGTCCGGTCAGTCCAGAACTCGGATGTCCAGCGCTTCGACGAGATCCTGGCGGACGACTTCCTCTGCTCGAACCCCGACGGCTCCCTCGTCGACCGGGAAGCGTTCCTGGAGCAGACGGCGAAGCCGGTGGGGATCACGAACCTCGAGGCGCAGAACGTCAACATCCGTGTCCTGGGCGACGTCGCGATCATCCACGCCCGAACCACCTACCTGTTGCCCGATGGCCGCGAGGCGGTCGGACGGTACACCGACGTCTGGGCGCGCCGGGATGGGCGCTGGCTCGCCGTCTCAGCGCACGTGACCCGCGCCTGACGGGGCCCCGAGGGGAGTGAGGCGATGCTCGAGGAGAGGGTGCTCGAGATCCGGACGTATCGCATTCGCGACGGGGAGCGCGACGAGTTCGGCCGCCGAATGAGCGCCGCGTTGCCGATGCTGCATCGCCACCGGATCGACGTGGTCGGGCATGGCCCTTCGCTCACGGACGCCGAGCACTACGTCCTCCTGCGCTCGTTCGCCTCGCTGGACGAGCTCGACGAGCAGGAGCGAGCCTTCTACGACGGGGACGAATGGCGCTCGGGGCCGCGCGAGGGAATCCTGGAGCTGATCGAGACGTATCACACGGTCGTGCTGCGCTCGACCCCCGAAGCCGTGCGAACGCTGGCGCAGTCGCTCAGAGTGTGAAGCCCACCGTGTATACGAGTGTCGAAAGCCCGATCGGCGAGCTGCTGCTGCTCGGCGACGGACGCTCTCTCCGTGGCCTGCACATGCAGGAAGGGCGCAAGGCGGTGCCGGTCGAACCGGGTTGGCGGCGCTCGGCGGAGCCGTTCGGGAACGTGCGGGCTCAGCTGGAGGAGTACTTCGCGGGTCGGCGTTCGGGATTCGACCTTCCGCTCGACCTGCAGGGCACGCCGTTCCAGCGTCGCGTCTGGAGCGCGCTGCGGGAGATTCCCTACGGTCAGGCGCTCACCTACGGCGAGCTCGCGCGCCGGATCGGTCGACCCTCCGCGGCACGTGCGGTCGGGCTTGCGAACGGCAGCAACCCGATCTCGGTGATCGTCCCTTGCCACCGTCTGATCGGAGCGAACGGCGGGCTTGTCGGCTACGGCGGCGGAGTCGAGCGAAAGCAGTTCCTGCTCTCGCTCGAGGCCGACGCGGTCAGGCCTTCCACTGTGTGCCGATCGGCAGCTCAGACGGCCAGCGGCTCCTGAGCCCGCAGCGACTCGAGCCGGTCACGCACGGCCGCCCGCGCGTCGGAGAACACGCGTGCGTCGCCGAAGAAGACGTGCTGCGACTTCGCGCTCTGCACGAACGCGTTCAGCTCGAACGCGATCCGACGCGGGTCGAGCTCGGGGTCGAGCTCGCCGAGCTCCTGCGCCTGCTCGACGGCGCGCTCGAGGTAGGAGCGCCAGCGCCCGATCTGCTCGCCGATCCGGTCGCGGACCGGGCCCGGTCGGTCCTGGAACTCGCTCGAGGTCGTGGCGAAGAAGCAGCCGCCCGCGAACACCTCACGCTCGATGTAGTCGAGGAAGCCGTCGAGGAGCGCCCAGATCCGGGCTACGCCCCGAGGCGCCGAGCGTCCGCGCACGATCACCTCGCGGCCGAAGATGGCGGCGGCGTGGTCGATCGTCGCGAGCTGCAGCTCCTCCTTCGAGCCGAAGTGGGCGAAGAGGCCGCTCTTGCTCATTCCGGTCTTCGTCGCAAGCCCGCCGATCGAGAGCGATTCGAGCCCGTGCTCGGAGGCGAGCGCCGCCGAGGTGTCGAGGATGGCCAGCCGGGTCCGTTCACGCTTCGTTAGCACGATCGTTCGATTCTAGCGTCTACTTCAAGTGGAAACGATACCGAGCCTTGACAGGAAAAGCACGCTCGTTCTATTATCCTCCCATGGCCATCCCCCGCCGAAAGCTCCAGGCCGTGAACTCCGTCCGAGGCATCGACCACGTAACGATCACCACCCGCGACCTCCGCGCGGCCAAGCGTTTCTACGAGCCGACTCTGCAGCCGCTCGGCTTCTCGGTCGTCTTCGACTGGCCCGACGGCGGGCGGGCCTACCTGGGCCTCCCCACCGAGCCGAGCTCCCTCTGGATCGTGCAGCGCAGCCACCCCGGCCGTGCTTCCGTGTCGCTGGGGGCGGTCGATCGCGACGCGGTCGACGCCTTCTACGCCGCCGCGCTCGCCGCGGGCGGCCAGGCCGTCTCCCCCCCGGCGCACCGCCCGGAGTACACCGCGCGCACCTACTCCGCGGAGGTGGTCGACGCGGACGGGAACACACTCGAGGCGATCTGCCGGCGAGCTGAGCCCCTCCCCGGCGCCGAGCGCGCAGCCTAAGAGGGCTAGGCGGCCACCTCCTCGCTGGGCTCCCCCGCCTCGATCGGGTTGTTGATCGGGTCCTGGCTCCACTCGAACCAGCCGCCGTCGTAGACGGCGATGCGCTGCCAACCCATCAGGTACGCGTAGAACCAGGTCTCGCTCGCCCGCCAGCCGGTTCCGCAGTAGAAGGCGACCCACTTGTCGGGCGTGATGCCGGTCTCCTCCCAGTTGGCCGCGATCTCCGGGTAGGGGCGCATCGTGTTGTCGACGTTGCGGTAGTGCTGCATGTGGTAGGCGTCCGAGCCGCAGTTGCCCCACACGTCGCCGGCGATCCGGCCGGCCGGCCCGATGTAGTTGTAACCGCTGACGTTGCCGATGTGCTCGTTCCACGTCCGGACGCTCACAAGAGCGGCAGTGTCGGGATCGGACAGGATCTGCTTGGCCTCGTCGATGTCGACGATGACCTCCGGGCGTCGGGGGATCCGGACACCGAACGACGGAACCGGCGTCGGGTCGTGAGGGATCGTCTCGAGCGGGTTGCCTGCCCGGACCCACGCGTCGTAGCCGCCGTCGAGCAGGCGGACGTCGTCGACGCCGGCGTAGCGCAGGATCATGGCCGCGCGCGTCGCAGAGATCTGGCCGGCCCGACGTCCGGGCCACTTCTCGTCCGCGTGGCCTTCGGTATCGCGGCCGTAGAGGATGACCGTCGTGTCGTGGGTGATTCCGAGCGCGCGCAGGCCGGCATCCAGCTCCTCGGGCGATCGTCGATTCCAGTCCACCGGATTCTCGAGCTGGTTCGTGTCGAGGTACAGCGCCTCGGGGAGGTGATTGTCGTCGTACTCCTCCCGAACCCCGAAGTTGACGTGGAAGACGAGGAAGCGCCCGGCGGGCGCAGCCTCCGGCCGGCCGCCGTCGAGCACCTGTCGGAGCCATCCGGGGTGGACGAGTCGCTCGTAGTTGGGGAGACGCTCGACGGGCAGGGTCTCATCGGCCGCCCACCCGGCCCAGCCGCGCTCGAGGGTGCGGACTCCCGCGTGGCCCAGGTCAGCCAGCAGGTTCTGCACCGCCGAGACGCCATCGCGGCCGTCGCCGTAGAGGACGACCTCGCGGCTCGGAACGATCCCCTTCGAGTGCAGCAGCCGCGCGATCTCGGCGTTGTCGACACTTGCCGACCAGGCGCTCGGAAAGGCGACCGCGCCGGGGATGTGACCCCCGCGAGCTTCTCCGTTCAGGCGCCAGCCGTTGTAGGCAAACAAAGGCCGGACGTCGACGATCGCCAGCGCGGTCTCGGTGAGTCGCCCGCGAAGCTCGGCTGTGGAGACGGTCGAGGCGGCTGTGTGGTGGGACACGCGCGGGGCGTGCGTGCGCGAGCGCTTCCCGTGCGTGGTGCCTACCTCTTTGAGACCCGACATCCAAGCTCCTTTCTCCGAAGTGACCTTGCCAACGCAGATGGCCGAGAGGAAAACCCTAGCCGCGTTGGTTCAAAAAGTAAAGTGGCTATTCGGGCTGAAGTGACCGTCGGTATCGTCTCGCGCCTGCTCCGCGAAGTCCGGTCCACAGGAGGCCCGCAATGACCGTCGATGTTCCAACCCTGCAGACGCGAGCCGGCGACGCTTCCCCGGCGCACGACCTGGCCGCCCTCGAGTCGATCGCGCGCCGCGTGCTCTGGCTGGCCGTGCGGATCGTGGACTACGCGAATCGAGAGCGGCCGAGCGGGGACGACCTCAAGGTCGGCGGCCATCAGGCGTCCTCGGCGTCGATGGTGAGCCTCCTGACGGCTCTGTACGTCGCCGACCTCCAGGCGAGCGACCGCGTCTCGCTCAAGCCGCATGCGTCGCCCGTCCTCCACGCGCTCGAGTACCTGCTCGGGCGCCTCGACCGATCCTATCTGACGAGACTGCGGGACTTCGGCGGCCTCCAGAGCTACCCCTCGCGAACGAAGGATCCCTTCGTCGTCGACTACTCGACGGGCTCCGTCGGCCTTGGCTCGGCGGCCCCGCTGTTCGGCGCGCTCGCGGACCGCTATGTCCAGTCGCACTTCGGCGCGTCCACGGGCGGCCGTTTCATCTCGCTGCTCGGAGATGCAGAGCTCGACGAAGGGAACCTGTGGGAGGCGGTCCTGGAGCCGCTCACACGCGGCCTCGGGAACGCTCTCTGGATCGTCGACCTCAACCGGCAGAGCCTCGACCGCGTCGTCCCGGGGATCAGGGCCGGCGAGCTGGAAGGACACTTCCGAACCGCAGGCTGGCACGTCGTCGAGCTGAAGTACGGTCGCCGGTTGCGCGAGGCGTTCTCGCGGGACGGCGGCGACGTCTTGCGCAGGCGGATCGACGAGATGCCGAACGAGCAGTATCAATCGCTCTTCGGCGCGTCCGACGACGCCGTGCGCGAGGCGCTCTTCGCCGCTGCCGATGCGCGCGACCGCCGCACGCTCGAGGGCGTGCTGGCGCCGCACGAGGGTGCAGTCCAGGCCCTGATCGCCGACCTCGGCGGCCACGACCTCGGCGACATCCTCGAGGCGTTCGAGCTCGCGCGGTCGGTCGCCGACCGGCCCACCGTGATCTTCGCCTACACGATCAAGGGCTACGGCCTCGAGATCGCGGGCCGGCCCCAGAATCACTCGGCTCTCCTGACCGCGGACCAGATCGATCGCTTTCGCGAGGCGAGTGGGTTGACACCCGCGACGGAGTGGGACGCCTTCCCCGAGCAGACGGCCGAGGCGGGTCTGCTCGCCGCGGCGGCCGCGCGGCTGGAGCGGCCGCCGCGCAGGTCCGCTGTCCGCGTCGAGGTTCCCGCTCGCATCGCACCGGCCGGCGGGTCCACAACCTCGACGCAAGCGGCCCTCGGCAGGCTGCTGCTCGACCTGTCGCGCCTCCCGGGCCTCGCCGAGCGCCTCGTCACGATCTCGCCCGACGTGTCCGTCTCGACGAACCTCGGCGGCTGGATCAACAAGGCGGGCGTCTGGCATCCGGAGGATCAGCCGGTCTACGACGCGACCGAGGCTTCGCCGCTCCGCTGGAAGGCGTCACCGCAGGGCCGCCACATCGAGATGGGCATCGCCGAGATGAACCTCGTGCTCGCTCTCGGGCAGCTCGGCCTGACGTGGGACTACCAGGGTGAGCAGCTCTTCCCGATCGGGACGCTGTACGACCCCTTCGTCATGCGGGCGCTGGAAGGAATCGTGTACTCGGCCTACTCGGGCTCCCGCTTCATTCTCTGCGGGACGCCGTCGGGGATTAGCCTGAGCAGGGAGGGCGGAGCGCACCAGTCGCTCAACACCCCAGGGATCGGCATCGAGACGCCCGGACTGACCTACGCCGAGCCCTGCTATGCCCGAGAGCTCGCCTGGCTGCTGCTGGACGCGCTGAACGGGCTGCAGGACGAGGGGGGCGAGGCGCTGTACCTCCGACTCTCGACGAAGCCGATCGATCAGCGCCCGTTCGAGGATGCCGTCACGCGACGCGGCGAGGAGGCGCTGCGGCGGGATGTCGTGGCCGGCGGCTTCAGGCTCCGCGAGCCGGGCGCCTCCGGCGATCGTGTGATCCTCGCCGCGTGCGGCGCGATCGTCCCGGAGACCCTGGCGGCCGCGGAGCTGCTTGCCTCCGAGGAAGGAGTCGAGGCAACGGTCATCTGTCTGTCCTCTCCCGACCGGATCTACCACGGGTGGCGCGCGGCCACCACCCGTCCGGTGACGGACGGCGCCAAGCGTTCGGTCTCGCATCTCGACCGGCTCTTGCGTTCGGAGGAGCGAGGGTTACCCGTTGTGAGCGTCATCGACGGCTCATCGCACGCGCTCGCGTTTCTGGGGTCGGCGCTCGGCACCCGCTGCGTCCCGCTCGGCGTCGACCGCTTCGGACAGACGGGCTCACAGCCGGAGCTGTATGCGGAGTACGGGCTCGCGCCCGAGGCGATAGCGACCGCGGCTCTCTCCGCTCTCGAGCCATAGCCGGCCGTGGTGACGATCGATACAGAGGAGCCGCTGGCGGTCGCGGTGGTTCGGGCGATCCAGACGGGCGATCTTGCGACGCTGAAGCGGCTGCTGGATTCGAATCCGGGGCTCGCGACGGCGAGGCTGGGCGACGATGATCCAGAGGGGATGTCGCGCACGCTGGTGCATGTGGTGACGGACTGGCCCGGTCATTTCCCCAACGGCGCCGCCACCGTGGCGGTGTTGATCGAGGCGGGGGCCGACGTCAATGGCCGTTTCCGTGGCCCGCATGCCGAGACGCCGCTGCACTGGGCGGCGAGCAGCGATGACGTGGAGGTGCTCGACGCGTTGATCGACGCGGGCGCCGACATCAAGGCGTCCGGTGGGGTGATCGGCGGCGGGCCTCCGCTCGCGGACGCGAGGGCGTTCGCGCAGTGGCAGGCGGCGCACCGGCTGGTCGAGCGCGGGGCACGGACGACGCTGCAGGACTCGGCGACGCTCGGGCTGATGGATCGCCTCGAGGACTCCTTCGCGGGCGATCCACCGCCTGCGTCGGACGAGGTCGACCCCGCCTTTTGGGGTGCGTGTCACGGTGGCCAACGAGGCTCGGCGGACTACCTGCTCGACCGGGGCGCAGATCTGAACTGGATTCCGCCTTGGGAAGCGCTGACACCGCTCGATGCCGCGCGCCGTAGCGACGCCCCTGAGCTGGTCGAGTGGCTGCGCGGTCGCGGCGCCCGCTCGGCGAGCGAACTCCGCTGAGGGCTGCGATCCAGCCCATGTCCAGCGACGGCGGGTTTCTCTCATGAGCAGGATCGGTGTCGTGACCGGCGCGACCCAGGGGCTGGGCTTCGCGCTCGCCGAGGGTCTGGCGCGACAGCTTGCGCCCGGCGACGTCGTCTATCTCACGGGCCGTGATCCCGATCGCGTGCGGGAGGCCGTCGAGCGCGTGGATCGTCCGCGGGTGGAGCTGCGCGGCCATGTCCTCGATGTCCGCGACGGCGCCTCAGTTGCAGCGTTCGCCGATGCGATCCGCGCGCGCCACCTCGGCGTCGACATCGTCTTCTCCAATGCTGCGGCACGGCTTACCCCCGGAACACCGGCGGCCGAGCTCGTGGGGCCGTTCGTCGACACCAACAACCTCGGCACAACGCGCATGTTGCGTGCTTTCGATCAGATCGTGCGCCCGGGCGGGCGCATGCTGGTCGTGGCGAGCTCCTTCGGCTCCCTGCGCGAGCTGCCCACGCGCTTGCGGGGAGTCTTCGACACCGACGCGATGACGCTCGACGATGTCGACGCCGTCATGCTCGCCTGGCGCGACGCGGTTGTGGAGGGACGGGCCGCCGAGGAGGGCTGGCCCGACTGGATCAACATCCCGTCCAAGGTGGGCCAGGTAGCTGCGGTGAGGGTGCTGGCACGGGAGCGCCGTACAGCCGACGCCGGCGATGGATCTCTCGTCGCTGCGGTCTGCCCGGGGCTTATCGACACTGCGGCATCGCGGCCGTGGTTCGACGACATGAGCACGGCTCAGACCCCCGCGGAGGCCGCTGTGGCCCCTCTGAGCCTCGCCCTCGACCCGGTGGAGCCGCGCCTCTACGGGGAGCTCGTTCGGTTCGGGGGGATCGTTCCCTGGCGGTGAACGCTCGGATGCGAGTGCTCAGGCTCGAGTGTTGTCGAGGTGCTGCAGGAGCTCGTGGGCGGCAAGCTCGATCTTTTTGTGTCGCCACTCCGCGGCCCGGTACTGACAGGCGATCAGGCCCATCCGATGGACGCGCCGGAAATCGCCGTAGACGAAACCGTGTCGGGCCTTGGTCTCGTCGTTCGCACCCTCGGTGAGTCCCAGGTGCCATGCGGCGTAGTCGTCCCACGAGTGAGACTCCAGGAAGGCGTTCTCGTCGTCGGCGCTCGGTTGCACGTCGCCCCACGCGCTTTCGAGCACGTACTGGTGCGCGTCGATGAGCCGTCTCGCCTGCGCAACAGCCTTCTCGTTGACCGCGTACGAGGCCATGGCCTCATTCTCTCCGACCGAGGCCTCGGGTGCCCCTGTGAGAATGACCCGGTGCATGTCGACCTTCTGCGAGCCGCGACGCCGGGCTGCGCCCGCCGGGTGCACCTGAACAACGCCGGAGCAGCGCTGCTGTCCCAGCCGACGCTGGACGCCATGACCGGGCACCTGCGACTGGAGGCCGAGATCGGCGGCTACGAGGCGGCCGGCGCGGCGCGGGACGCCATCGACGACACCTACGCCGCGGTCGCCGAGCTGGTCGGTGGCCGCGCCGACGAGATCGCCCTGTTCGACAACGCCACTCACGCGTGGAACGCCGCGTTCTACTCGGTGCCGTTGGGCCCAGGGGACAGAATCCTCACTGGGCGGGCGGAGTACGGCAGCAACGTCCTGGCCTACCTGCAGGTCGCTCAGCGCACCGGCGCGGAGGTGATCGTCGTTCCCAACGACGACTACGGGCAACTCGACACGGTCGCTCTCGCCGACCTGATCGACGACCGCACCAAGGTGATCGGAGTCACCCACGTCCCCACGAGCGGCGGCCTGGTCAACCCCGCCGCCGAGGTCGGCCGCATCGCCCGCGAGGCCGGGGCACTGTTCCTGCTCGACGCCACCCAGTCGGTCGGGCAGTTCCCCGTCGACGTCGGGATCCTCGGCGCAGACATGCTCACCGGCGCGGGCCGCAAGTTCCTGCGCGGTCCGCGTGGCACCGGGTTCCTTTGGATCCGCAGCGAGGTGCTGGAGCGCCTCGATCCGTTCGTCGCCGAGATCCGCTCTGCCACGTGGGACGGCGACCGCGGCTTCACCTGGGTGGACGGGGCCGCGCGCTTCGAGTCGTGGGAGAACAGTTACGTCAATCTGCTCGGCCTCGGTGCGGCGGTGCGGCAAGCCCTCGACCTGGGGCTGGACGTCATTGGCCGGCGCACCTCGATGCTCGGCGGCGAGCTGCGCGACGGGCTCGACGCCCTCCCCGGTGTCCGCACCCACGACCTGGGCGAGGTGCGCTGCGCGATCGTGACCGCGTCCGTCGACGGCGTGCCTGCGGCCGACGTCGCCGCGCATCTGGCGCGGTCGAGCGTCAACGTCACGACGACCGTGCCGGAGCACACCCAGTTCGACACCGAGGACCGCGGCGTGCATCCCCTGGTGCGGTTCTCACCGCACTACTACAACACCGGGGACGAGCTCGACCGCGCGGTCGAGTCGGTCGCTGCCATGACGCGCTGACGCGAGTTTCAGCCACCAGACGTGCTTGCCGCTCCGGCTCCCGCGGCGCCCCCGGCATCCTCCGCGAGCCCACGGACGACGAAGGCTGCGAAGAGCAGGAGGCCCGGCTCGACCGCTTCGGGCTCGGCGACGGTGACCTCGACCGGCCGGCGCCCCCAGCCCTTGCCGTGGATAACGGCGAGCTCGCGCTCGTCGTCGGCGAGCGCGTAGCGCTCGCGCCAGCTGCTCGCGGGGCGCAGGGTCAGCTCGCGTCCGGCCCAGCGGAGCGTGCCGCCGCGACGGAGCGCTCGCGGCACGAACTCGCCCACCACGGCGCCCTTCGCGTCCGCGGCTTGCATGGCCCGCTGCCAGAATCCCCGGCGTGTGAAGTGCCAGCTCCTTCCGTCGGCCTCGGCGGTTGCTTCGCGGGAGAAGAGGCCTTCCAGGCGCACCGTGCCGACGCCTGCAGGACGTAGAGGCGGCGGTCACCCGGGGTGCGCGTGAGCTCGAGCTCGGTCATCGCGTCACTGGAAGCATGAAGGATGTCCGGGGCGGCCGGATGCGATGGGCGGCGCGGTCGAAGTACAGCGCGGCGGACACGAGCAGCGCCGCTGCGACGACCGGCGCGACGACCGGCGGAGACCAGCCGAGCGCCATCGCCGCGATCCCACTGCGGCCGCCGGCAGCACGCCGAGCGCTGCGAACGCCAGCTTGAGGCCGATGCGCGTGTGCCACCCATCGGTTGCAACGACGGCGGCAGAGCCCGTGGCCTCGGCGAGAAGTATGAGACACGGGATCAGGACGACGCCCGTCGCCCAGATACCGGTGGTGACGCGGGGCGCGAACAGCACGGGCAGCCACGCCAGCTCGGTGCTCACGACCCGGTGCACAGCCGGGATCGCGCTCAGCCACAGCAGCGCAGGCAGCGGCCGGAGCGGCGCGAGCCGCAGGTGGTAGTGCTCCAGCTCGACGGCCAGCTGGCCGCCGGCGCCCGCGACCGCGCCGACCAGCACCACCGCCGTCCACGCCCACGCGAACGTCGGCGCGACGTCGAGCAGCACGAGGGGAACCCCGATGTCCAGGAGCAGCCCCAACGCGACCAGGCTCGGGAGCATCGTTCGCCGGAGCTGGACCGCGGTGAAGCTGACCCCGTCAAGCGCCGTTATCGCTCCGAAGCGCTTGACGAGCCCTTCGTACTCGAGGACCACGTTCACTCCGTCTTCCCGGCGAAGAGCGTCTCGCCGTTCTGGTGCAGCACGAGGCCGCGCACCTCCCTGTCGAGTCGAGCCGGAAGACGATCCCCGCGTCGACGCCCTCCACGGAGAAGGCAGGATCGACCGGAAGCTCATGTGATCTCCCGTCGCACGACGAGGCGGGTGCCGGCGGCGGCGAAGGCGAGTCCATAACCGGCGAGCAGGAGCGCTGCGCCCCAGAGGGGCAGCAGGCCGCCCTCGGCGGTCGGTGTTTCGCTCAGGGCGCTGGCGGCGCCACCGGGAAGCCAGCGACCGATTTCGGGCGCGAACCCGACGAGGAAGCTTTCCACGATGAACGCCCAGACGAGCGCGACGGTGGTGGCGAGGGTCTGGTTGGACATGAGCGCGCCCAGCCCGACCCCGATCACGGCGTAGAGCGCGGTGACGACGAGCGAGCCGAGCAGAACGACTCCGACGTCGCGGCTGAAGATGCTCACCTCGACGTCCCTGGACGCGAGCCAGGGCAACGCGATCGCGAGGGTGAGCAAGAAAGAGAGGCACGCGACGCCGATGCCGACGACGCTGCCGGCGGCGAGCTTCGCCGCAACCACGCCTCTACGGTCGGGGCTGATCAGGAACGTCGTGGTCGCTGTGTTGTGGCGGAATTCGCCGGCCATGAGCAAGATGCCGGCGAGAAGGACGAGCAGGGCGCCCGAGGACGCGGCGGACATCACGTTGCGCAGCCCTTCGCTGCTGTCGAGGGAGGCGGCACCCGGGCTCCCGGTCATGACCAGGACGATGCTGACGGGGACGCCGGCGAGTGCGACCGCAACGTACGCCCAGAACACGCGGACGGTGCGGAGCTTGAGCAACTCTGCGCGAATCAGGTTTTTCATCGGGATGCTCCTTGGGAAGTCGTGAGCTCGAGGAACATCTCCTCGAGGTTGAAGTGCTCGGGCGTCATCTCGTAGATGACGGCTCCGGCTCCAGCGGCGGTGAGCCCCACCGCTTCGGCAGTGGTCTCCAGGGCGACGAGCGCATCTGCCGCGACGAGTTGCGCTGCGATGCCGTGGGCGGCGAGTGCGTCACGCAGCGTCTCCACCTGTGGCGTCCGCACCCGCACCCCCGACCGCGACCGGTGGGCCAGTTCCGACAGCGAGGACTGGGTGACGAGTCGGCCGTTCGCGATGATCACGACGTCGTCGACGGTCTGGGCCATCTCCGCCAGGAGGTGGCTCGAGACCAGCACGGTGCCGCCTCCGTCCGCGAACGCGCGCAGGAACTGCCGCAGCCAGTTGATGCCCTCCGGGTCGAGGCCGTTGGCCGGCTCGTCGAGGATCAGGATGTCCGGCTCGCCGAGCAGTGCGCTGGCCAGGCCGAGGCGCTGGCGCATCCCGAGCGAGAAGCCCTTGACCCGCCGATGCCCGACGTCGGCGAGGTCGACCTGGGCGAGCACCGCCTCGACGCGCGCGAGCGGCAGGCCGGCGGCGACGGCGAGCACCCGAAGGTGGTCGCGCGCCCGCCGGCCGGGGTGGAAGGCGTCGGCCTCGAGCACCGCTCCGACGCGGCGGAACGGCTCGGCCAGCTCGGGGTAGCGCTTGCCGTCGATCGTGGCGGTGCCCTCGGTCGGCCTCACCAGGCCGAGGAGCATCCGCAGGGTCGTGGACTTGCCCGCGCCGTTGGGGCCGAGAAAGCCGGTCACGGCTCCTTCGCGCGCACTGAAGCTCAGATCGTCGACCGCGACAACGTCGCCGAAGTGCTTCGAAAGTCCCTGGATCTCGATAGTTGCCATTGCTCCCTCCGGTTGCTTTCGTTGCCCTCGACTCTGCGGACGCGGCGCCCCGGTGTCGTCGGCCGCACGACGGTTTGCGGCTCTCCCGCAGGTCAGGTTGTGAACGGGGGGGAACTCCGTCCTCCGACAGAGGCCGATCTGTCTCGCGGGAGAGGAAGCGGCTGCCGTTCTCGGTTACGGTCGAGCTATGCAGGGGGCCAAGGCTCGTGCCACCTCGCGGCTCGGCTCCCTGCGAGGGCCGGCGCGGCGAGTGGCCACGGCCCTGCGGCGCCACCCAACAGCGACGGACTCGGTCGTCGCCCTGGTCTTTGCCGCCGCTGCCTTCGTCTCCCTCAATACGACCTTCGAGCTGGTGCGGCAGGACCCCGGCTTCGACGTGCCGGCGAAGCCGCCGCTCGTCCTGGCATTACTCGCCGTCACGCTTCCGCTCGCCTTGCGACGCCGCTTCCCGCTCGCCGTCGCCGGCACCGTGATCATCGCCTTCGTCGTCGGCCGGGTGACGCTTGCTCCCGCGGAGCCGGTCCTGCCGGCCTGGGAGGGGTACGTGACGGTGTGGGCCTGCTGGCTGGCGCTCTACAGCGCCGTCGTCCACTGGCGCAGGACGCGGCCGACGACGCTCGTCCTCGCCGCGCTCGCCGCCGTTCTCCTCGGCGAGGTGGTGCGCGAGATCTACGGAGGCGCCTTGGAGGGACTGCCGCTCACCCAGGGCTTCCAGCTGGTGTACAACGCGATCGTCCTCGCCCTGCCGTTGGTGCTCGGTGCAGCGGTTCGGGCGTCGCGGGAGCGGGAACGCGAGCTGGCCGCGCAGGCGACCGAGCTGCAGCGGGAGCGGGAGGAGAACGCGCGGCGGGCCGTGCTCGAGGAGCGGGTGCGCATCGCGCGCGAGCTGCACGACGTCGTCGCGCATCACGTCAGCGTGATGGGCGTCCAGGCCGGCGCGGCGCGGCGCGTGATGGGGCGGCAGCCCGAGAAGGCTGAAGAGGTCTTGAGCTCGATCGAAGCCTCCAGCCGGCAAGCCGTCGTCGAGCTGCACCGGCTGCTCGGATTCCTGCGCCGAGCAGACCAGCCGGACGAGCTGGCGCCACAGCCGGATCTCGCGCAGCTCACCGATCTCGTCGCCCGGGCGGGGCGAGGCGAGCTGAACGTGGAGCTGTCGGTCGAAGGGGAGCCGCGACCGCTTCCCCGCACGCTCGAGGTGTCCGCCTACCGGGTGATCCAGGAGGCGCTCACGAACG
>Ga0136617_10003293_pt1 | contig 14423 bp, 13 predicted proteins | sample AntDrymUQ3222106_2_FD_129672 | JGI IMG/M metagenome (GOLD analysis project Ga0136617, IMG submission 129672) | Polar desert sand microbial communities from Dry Valleys, Antarctica - metaG UQ322 (21.06) | ecosystem: Environmental > Terrestrial > Soil > Desert | place: Antarctica: Dry Valley... | reverse complement strand
AGGCGCACCGCTATGGAAGTATTTCTCTGCTGACCGATTTCAGTGTCTGCTCTGTCGCTGAGCAGAATCTTGGCCATCGACAACCATAACTTGTGAAACGTACCCACCCTCTATTCCGAGACGCGGGCGCCGTAATAGGCGGCTCGGTTTAGGAGTCAGCGGATTCGGGCGCCGGCAGTCAGTGGAATTGCTTGCTCGATTCCCGGCGGCGCGCGTTAGCGAGCCTCGCTAGAATGCATGCATGGCAAAGCTCCCGACTCCTGCAACCATGTACAGAGCTTTCTTGCGCCGCGATCCGACCTACGAGGGCGTGTTCTGGCTGGGCGTGCGCACGACGGGCATTTTCTGCCGACCCACGTGCCACGCGCGCACGCCCAACCGCGAGAATATCGAATTCTTTGCCGCGCCGAGCGACGCACTCCACGCGGGGTTTCGGCCGTGCCGCAAATGCCTGCCTCTGGACAGCGGCCGCAAACCACCGCCTCTCGTCGAACAGCTACTCGCTGCGGTGGAACGCGAGCCCGGCCGGCGCCACCGCGACGCCGAACTGGTCGCACGCGGCATCGATCCATCGACCGCCCGCCGCCAATTCAAACGCTATTGTGGTATGACGTTCCAGGCGTATCACCGCGCGCGACGAATGGGCATCGCGCTTTCCGATATCCGAAAGGGCAAGACCGTGCTCGACTCGCAACTTGATCAGGGCTTCGCATCCGGCAGCGGTTTCCGCGAAGCATTCGGGCGCATTGTCGGAACGCCGCCGTCACAGGCCGGCGGTTTGGGCGTGCTGCACGCCAGATGGCTGGAAACCCCGCTCGGCGCCATGCTGGCGCTTGCCGATGATCGCGGATTGCATCTACTCGATTTCGTCGACCGGCGCGGTCTGGAACGGGAGCTTGGTCGTCTGCAACGTCGGCTGCACGCGCGCGTGCTGCCCGGCGAACACGCCGTCCTCGAGCAAATCGTGCGCGAACTCGGAGAATATTTTCGAGGTACGCGCTTGGTGTTCGACACGCCCGTCGCCCTGACGGGATCGACATTCCAAATCGCCGTGTGGCGCGCGCTTCAGAATGTCCCGCCACGCACCACGTGCTCTTATCGCGACCTCGCGATCAAGGTGGGGCAGCCCACAGCCGTGCGCGCCGTGGGCCGCGCGAACGGCGACAACCGGTTGTCGATCGTCGTGCCCTGCCATCGGGTTATCGGCAGCGACGGTGCGTTGACCGGTTACGGAGGCGGCTTGTGGCGTAAGCAAAAGCTGCTCGATCTCGAGCGGTCGGCAACGACTGACTCCTGTTGATCGACGTGCCATCGCCTAAACCGGCGGCATGAGTTGATCCCTTCCGAGCGATGCCCTTCCGTTCGTTCTTATTGCTGGCGACGCTTGCCGCGTTGTGGGGCGGCTCGTTCGCCTTCATGCGCTACGCGGTGCCTGCTCTGGGGCCCGTGCCGCTCACGTTCGCGCGCGTTTCGCTCGCCGCCGTTGTGCTACTCGCGATTGCGCTGGCGCGAGTGCCAGCGCGCGACATCACCGCCAGGTGGCGCGACTTACTGGTGATCGGAACGCTCAATTCCGCATTGCCGTTTTCGCTGTTTTGTTTCGCCGAGCAATACGTGACGGCATCCACTGCTGCCATCCTGAATGCGACGAGTCCGTTTTTCGGCGCGATCGCCGCGGCGATCTGGCTGGCCGAGCCGCTTTCGATGAACAAGGTTGGCGGGATGCTCGTCGGATTCGCCGGGGTCGTTGTACTGGTCGGCGGGCACTTGGACTCCCTGTCGCGACCGATAGTGCTGGCCATTGCTGCGTGCCTGGTCGCGTCGCTCTGCTATGGCTTGGGCGGTGTCTACGTCAAGCGCCGCATGCAGGGCGTTTCGAGCATGGCGCTCGCATGCGGCAGCCAGCTTGCGGCGGCGATCGTGCTGGCTCCGGCATTGCCGTTCACGGCGGTGCCGGGTCCGGTGACTCCTCTCGTCGCCGCGAACGTCGTCGCCCTCGCCCTGGGATCGACGGCGGTTGCTTATCTCATTTACTTCAAACTGATCGCGGATATCGGACCTTCACGCGCGCTCACAGTCACGTTTCTCATTCCGCTATTTGGCGTCGCGTGGGGAGTCATCTTTCTTGGCGAAGCGGTCACGCCAGAGATGGCCGGCGGCGGCGCCCTGATCGTTGCAGGAACGGCGCTCGCGCTGCGCGCTCATCCAACGAGATCGGCCGCAGAGCCGAGTATCTGCTCGCGCAACTCGCGGTAGCGCGGCATCTGCGGTGGATACACGCACAGATATTTGACCTGCGCCGCTTGCAGGCAACGCTGCTTGATCATCTCGAGTTTCTGGTCGCGCGGATTGATGATCTGATCGGGCTCCTTCGAATCGACGATTGCGACAATCGTCATGTCCCGATCGCACACGACGAATCCCACATGCTGGTTCGCTATCTTGTGAAAAGCACGCAACCGCTCCATCCCGTGCGGCCCGATCTTCACTTGCAGGACATCCGCAAGCCTGATGCGAGCGAATATTTCATGACGCGGAAAGGCAGCCTTGAGCAGCAGGAACACGACATTGTCAGCTTTGCTGAGAAAGCGCGGACGCAGCAGGTAGAGTCCTGGCAACTCGGCAGAGGACAATAGACGCGTAGTCTCGCCCTCGGTCCATTGCGCCACAGTACTGGGCGTATCGGTGCTTCCGCGCGCCTTCGATGCGCCCGTGCGACTGCGCCGCATCAGGCCTACAATTACCGCAATCACCAAGGCGGCGATCGCCAGCGCAAAGAGAATTCCGGAAGTCATTTAAAAGCCGATTCCCCTACAGCTTCGGCTCCGCGTACCGGCGCGCTTTATGACCGAGGCATAGACGTTGTGACATCGCAAATATACCGGATAATCCCTTGTAGTCTATAACTTTTTATCGATCCCGTACGGCTCGGCGAACAGGTATGGCTAGGTAATTCTGGCATTCGCGAGCGGCGCGCCGAAGTCACTCTTCATGAGATCAATGTGCGTCGAGCAATTTTTCAGGAGCGGCGGCTCGCTTTCCTAAGACTCCTTGCGCAAAAGATTTCGGAATGGGAACGCAAGCTCGCTGCGGTCCAGGGCAAGCCGATGATCGCGTACCACAACAACTGGGCCTATTTCGCGCGACGCTTTCGGCTCAACTTTGCCGGACACATCGAAGTCAAACCAGGAATTCCCCCGAGCCCTTCGCATCTGGCCCAGCTGCTCGGCGTGATGCGGTCACAGCAAGTCAAGGTCATTGTCCGGCAACCGCACGAGCCGGCGAAGAACCCCGAATTTCTTGCCGGCAGAACCGGGGCCAAAGTCATGGTGCTGGCAGCATCGGTCGGCGCTACCAAGCAAGCGGACGACTACCTGTCGCTGTTCGATTACAACGTAGCCACGTTGATGGCTGCTCACTGAATCTCGAATGTCCGACGCCATCGCGCTTCTCTGGCTGCCCTTTCTGGTGGCGTTGTGCCTGACGGGCATTCATACGTATCTCGGTATCCAGGTCCTGGCGCGCAAGATCATTTTCGTCGACTTGGCCATGGCGCAGATCGCTGCCCTGGGCGCTACTGTCGCGTTCATGTTCGGTCACCCGGTGAGTAGCGCAGGTTCGTATGCCTGGTCGCTCGCATTCACTCTGGTGGCCGCGGTACTCCTCGCCTTCACACGCGGGTGGTCGGGGCGCGTTTCGCAGGAAGCGTTGATCGGCGTTGATCTACGTCGTCGCCGCCGCAGCGGTCTTTTTGCTGGTGGAAAAAGCCCCTCAAGGTACCGAACACATCAAACAGGTGCTGACCGGCAACATTCTCACGACCGGCGCCGATGATCTGCTCGCGGTTGTGCCGCTCTACCTTGTGGTCGGCTTCGCGCTATGGTCGATCCGGGTGCATTCGGCCACGCCCGCCGCAGGGTGGCGCGGATGGCTGTGGGATTTTCTATTTTATGCGTGCTTCGGCGTGGTGGTCACCAGTTCGGTAGCTTTGGCCGGTGTGCTGCTCGTGTTCTCGTTCCTGATCATCCCCGCCATGATCGGTGTGCTGTTTGCGGACCGCCTGGTCCATCAATTGTGGATTGGCTGGAGCGTGGGCGCGGTGGCGAGCCTGACCGGGTTGCTTGCGTCCTATGCCTGGGACCTGCCTACCGGCAGCGCCTTGGTGTGCGTGTTCGGCGGAACGCTTGCTCTGGCCGGCGTGGCATGGCCCGCCGTGCGCAGCGGCGCAGAAGGAACGCGCGGCCTGACGCGCATTGCATGCACCGTCGTCGGCGCCTTGCTGATCGCTTCGGGCACATGGCTGATGATCGCGCCGCGCGCGGATCAGCCTTTGTTCGATGTCGTGGAATACGCGCTACCGGGATCGCGCGCTGTCTATATGAACTCCCGCGAACTCGTAGAGTACCGCGACGCCGATCTGTATTCGAAGCGGTACCGGGACGACGCCAAGCGCCTGAACGAAAGAGAAGTCGCAAGCCGTTGGCAAGGACGCGTGATCGACGACCTGGAGGTGCGCAGGATTTCGTCGTTTCTGCAGTCCTATAACGAAATGCGCAAGGGAGAAGAGTTCGTCAAACGGGAAGTTCGCAGCCGCGCCCGCGATCGCACGCGCTGGATCGCGGGGCCGATAACGATCCTGACGGGGCTTGCGCTCATGCCGTGGCGCAGAATTCGCTCGCCGGCGACGCTGCGAAAAGCGTGGCGGTGGAGGGCGTGAGGGGTTTCCTGCGTAGCCGTCGAAGACCGGCAAACAAAGCCCGCGACGCGATGTTGCGAGCTATGAAAGGAAGCCGCGTCAGGGGGTTAGAGGCCGCCGTTCTCCCATGGCCCCCAGATCGCGAACGTCCTGCCGAGGACATTCAGTAGCGCGGGATCGGCATCGGACCCCCGCGTATCGCCCTGCCAATTAACGAACAGTATCTCGTCATCGGGGCTGAAGCATGCGCCAGCCCATTCCGTATCGTTAATTACGTTCTGCGCGAAATCGAAAATCCGTCCATCACGGGTCAGGCCGCGACAATACAAGCTGTCCAAATCGCCGTCCTCGCAGAGAACGATGCCGCCGCGCGGGGAGATGCAGATGTTGTCGGGGTTATCGAGCACGGACTGGGAAGGCGACTCAAAGATCAACCGCAGGATGCCCCCGGAATTCCCGTTCGGTACGTATTCCCAAACCTGACCTTCGCGGGCGTCGCCGCCGGAAGTCGAGGTGAAGAACACCGAACGTTCGCCGTACCAGCAACCTTCTAGCCGGGCGAATATCGCGCCGCCTTGCGCCAATCCCTGGTCGTAAACCGCGCTGGAATTAGTCTCGGCGCTGGCCGGATCGGGATCGTTTATGGTCACCCACGTGCACGGCAGCGCGCGGCGCAGGGTCTGCCGGGTGCGCGTGTCGTACTTGGGCCGGCCGCGGATGGCGAGCATTTGCAGCATGCCGCCGGCGGCCAAATCGTCGGGATCGTTGGGAATGAAGCGATAAAAACCCGAGTCGCCGTCGTCTTCGGTCTGATAGACGATGCCAGTTTCCGGATCAACGACCACTGCTTCGTGCGCAAACCGGCCCATCGCCTTGAACGGCACGGCTTCGACAATGCTCTCCGCCGACACAGGAACTTCGAACACGTAGCCGTGGGGCTGGTTGAATCCGTTTCGGCCATTGAACGGGGTGCGAGGAACGAACGGACCCGTGCCTTGGGTGATTTCCTCGCACGTAAGCCACGCGCCTCCGGCGAAAGGCGTGCTGCCACCGGCGCAATTGGTGTGCGTGCCGCTGATGCTCACGAAATCCTTGACGAGCTCGGGTATGCCGTCAGCGTTCAGGTGAAGCTCCAGCGAGGTACAGCTGCCACCAGCCTTGGTGTCATACGCGAACGCCGGATTGCCTCTGACGGTCGCGGTCATGGCATCGTTACGGTCTTCGTGATTGCGGATCAGCCGGATATTGCCATTCGATAGCGCGAACGCGGCCATGCCGTCGTGTGCTTTCGGGGTCGGATTGCCGTCGGACATGATGCTGCCGGTCACGCCGAAGCTGGTATAGGAAAACCCGATCGGCAGCGCGATGCGCGCCACGCCGTCAGCCAGGTCCGCGACCGGAGACAGCGAACCGTAGCCACCCTCGCCCAGTCCGGCGGTGCGTAGCGGACCGGCGGCAGCAACGTCGCCCAGCGCGAAAAAAGGGCTGGTTCCGGCGAAAGCGAGGCCGGCCGCCGAGGCTTTGAGAAAGCTTCGTCGTTTCACTTGTAGTCGTGATCTCATGTAGTTCCCCTGAAGTGGATCTAAAAAAAATTCCGACGGGCGCGTATCAGCAACGCTAAGCTCGACAAAAGCAGCAGCAGCATCGGCGCTTCCGGCACTTCGTTGACGCGAAATTCGAGCGAGGAAATTGCCGAACCGCTACCATCGTTCGCGAGCGCACTATTGGTCAGCAGAACGGACAGCGTCGCCGGTGCGCCTGCCGCCAACTCAAAAGCGAAGCGGGAAACGCCCGAGCTCGCGACTGCCTCGTCAAGCAAGGTCACGCCTCTGCTCACGAGCAGCACGTCGATCAGACTCTCGGCAAACCCATCGCCTTCTTGATCGGTAAGCGTATCGAGGTCCAGCAATAGGCGCAGCGGCGCGCCGGTGCCGGTGAAATCGGCGACGAAATTGACGGCCGCGAACGCGAACGCAGACACGCCGGCCGCAAACACATCGGAAGTTGTCTGCAGGAAACTTCCGCCCACCGCCGAATCGCCGACCGCGCTGGCGGCGGCAAATTCGATTCCAGTGATGACTTCTGCGAAGGTCAGCAGCGGCAGCGCATCAGGCGGACTGGTTGCGAACTGCGCGTCTTCGACGTCGTCCACCGAGGCGATCGCCGCGGTGCGGATTTGCGGATTGCTGAACGTGATCGGAGCGGCTTGCACCTGATTGAACGAGATCGCAAGCAGTATGACGAGCAGATACTTTTTCATCTTGTCCTTCCGGGTGGTGAACGTCAGTTCAGACGCTTGATCCGGTTTTGCGGTCCGGGGGCGACCGGCGATACGACCGCGAAAAACTGGAGCAGCGCGTCCAGATCGACCGCGCCGCCGAGACGATTCACGCCTTCGCGCAATACGATGAAACTGTCGCCGCCGTCGGCGAGAAAGCTGTTTACCGTCACGCGATAGCCCGCCGCGGTGTCGAGGATGACGCCATTGATCCCGATCGACGCAGGATCGACACGGCTGCCGACCGGCTGTGCGTTGTCCCAGGTGTAGCTGAAGCCTTGTGATACTTGCAGGATGCGTGGCGAGGACTGGCCCAGCCATTGCTGTTCGAGCAAGGTGTCGATTTGCGCGCCGGTCAAGGTCATCGTGACCAGGCTGTTCCCGAACGGCTGTACGGTGAAGGCTTCGCCGAACGTCACGTTGCCGTCGCCCTCACTTCCGCTCTGCGTGAATGAGAAATCCGCGCGTATGCCGCCGGGATTCATGAACGCGACCACCGCCTCGCCGAAGCCTTGCGACGCAGTCGCCGCGAGTTGCGCGTCGGCGATTACGTCGCCTAGTGAAGATTCGCCAGCCGCATTCTGGTTGCGCGTCAAATTGGCGCTGATCGTCCCGACGATTTTGTCCGCAAGCGGAGCAGTCAGCGCGTCGTATTTGTTGACGAGCTGCGTGAGCTCGGGGTCCTTTGGCACGTCACGGGTCACGATCAAATTGTTCGCGCTCATCGCCACGACATCCTTGGTGCGCGTGTCGATAGTCAGGTCGATTTCGGTCACGAGACGCCCGAACGAGCTCGCACTGGTCACGATGCGTCCATCGATCACGCAGTTATAGCCCTGATGCGTGTGGCCGCTGACCACGACGTCGACTGCGCGGTCGAGCCGGTTCACGATGTCGACGATGGGGCCTGAAATTCCCGGACATTCGTTGAAGCCGCCGCTGGTGAAACCACCTTCGTGGATCAGCACCACGATGGTTTCGATGCCTCGCGCGCGCAACTCGGGCACCAGTGCGTTCACGGTGGCGGCTTCGTCCTTGAACGTAAGTCCGGCCACGCCTGAAGGCGTAACGATGGTCGGCGTGCCTTCGAGCGTCATGCCGATGAATGCGACTGGCGTGCCTTTGAAATCCTTTACCTTGTACGCGGGAAACAAGGTCTCTCCGGTCTCGTTGTCGACGACGTTGGCGGCAAGGAAATCGAATTCGGCGCCGAGGAACGGATCCCCGTCCAAGCAGCCCATCGGATGACAGCCCCCGGTTTGCAGGCGCAGTAATTCATTTTTACCGTCGTCGAACTCGTGATTGCCGACTGCGTTCAATTCCAGTCCGACGAGATTCATCGCCTCGATCGTTGGCTCGTCTGCGAACAACGCGGAGATAAGGGGACTCGCGCCGACGAGATCCCCGGCGGACACGACTGCGGTATTCGGATTCCTGGCTTGCAGGTTTTTTACGTGGGTCGCAAGAAACTCGATGCCGCCGGCAGGCACGGTGATGAATTTGCTCGGATCGGCGGGATCGGGCGCGCGTATGCCGCCCGACGGGGGCTGCAGATTGCCGTGAAAATCGTTGAGCGCGATCAGCTTGACTTTGATCGTACGCCCGACGTCCGAACGCGCCGCCGAGCGCAGTATCGTCGCGCGTTCGCGCGGCGTAATGATGTTTGCTTGGAGCAAGTCGCGCGTGATTCGCGTCACGTGCTGCATGAATTCGCTGGGATTGGCGTAATTGCCGTCTTCGATGATCAGATCGTTGATCGAGCATCCGTCGCTGGCAAGCCGATTGGCGACAGCGGTGTCGACTTCGCCAACCACGACGGTCGACCGAGGATCGGTCGTCTGACAGGCGGCGAAAACAGGCGCAGGGCTGAGAAAGGTGAGGGCGGCTGCGAAGGATAATGCGATGCGCATTGCTTCTCCGTAATGTTTAGTGTTGCGCGAATTCTAGAAGGTCGAGGTGACCGTTTTATTGCATGGATGGAGAACGAAGGGGCGTAACAAACGTCGTATGTCCCTCTTAGGGTCGTAGTGCAAACTGCGCGCGGACTCGCTCGTTAACTTACCTGCCTAGCCAAAATTCGATGATGACTATGACTCTCGATAAGCTACGCGGCGGAGGTTTCGTGGATGTGTAGGTCCGGCGACACTTCGATGACAGCGGGCTAAACCGGAAGCCGATAGATCCTCGCTTTAGGGCTGGTATCGATCCGAGGCGGGACTACGCGCGCAGCTACCAGCGCGCCAAAACAAAGGCCCGGACGAACCGGGCCTTTGTTTCAAGACGAGTTGGGCACAAGTCGTCACTGAAGGATCGGTGACGGCAGCAAGCGGATGGGACACCCGAAAGGCAAAACGGCCCGCTGCAGGCCGTTTCACTTAAATCGCGTTGGAACGCGGAAGCTCCAGCGGCGACTGTCCGGAAAGTATGGTTAGGGCTCTAATAGCAACTATGCATATTTCAGTTTTGGCTCAAAGTCGCCGCGACCTTCGGGAGTGAGATCGAACAAGTTCCAGAGTGGATCGAGGGCGTCGTTGTGGCGGTACTGCTGGCCGGGTTCGGGCGGGACATAGAGAAGTTCCGAACCCCAGAAATGACGAATCGTTTTGCCGTCGCGGCGGAATACATTGAGCATCGGCATGTCCCATTGTTCGCCGTCGTTGAACTCTTGTTGCTTTCGCATCGCAACCGACAATCCCTGAGAGTCGCCGAAGTAGTCGCGGTCGTAAGTATTGCCGGCGGTTGACAACAGACGCAATCGGCGCCAGTCACGTTCCTTTGCGAACGCCGCGATTCGCGGCAGCGGGGATCTCGCGACGACCACAAGGTTGATGCGCTGACTGATGTGCTCCGCCATGCCCTCGATCCCGTCGAGGAAATGCGTGCATCCGGGGCAAGGCCGCTCACGTTCGGGTCCATACATGAAGCTGTAGATGGCGAGCGTGTCTTTGCCAGGAGCGAACAGCTCCGATAGCTTTACAGGTCCGCCGCTTCCTTCGAACGGGTAATCCTCAGGAATGGTGCCGCCGATTGGCAATGATCGGCGTTGGGCGGCAATCCGCTCGATCTGCTGTCGCAGCTTGATCTCCTCGGCGAGCAGCGCGTTACGCGCGGCACGGTACTCTCCGCTCTCGCCGGGAATGTGCAGATGATGCAGTTCTGAGGACGATGACTTCATCAAACGCTCTCCGTCAAATCGGAAGTTACTACGATGGGGTTAATGATTCTTTTCTTTGCACCGAAGTAGCTGCAGCTGCAATCGATCGACCTGATCGGGGCGACGCTTAACGGCTCGGCTCGGAGTGGTGCTCATGCGTGACCGTCCAGCGACCCCCGAGCTTGCGCAACCCAATCGTCAAGCGAACTTCGAGTTGAGCGTTGTCTCCGTTGTCCTCCTTTCCACGACAGTGGATCAGGGAAGTGGCAAAAGCAACTTCGTCGCCCGAAGTGATGCTGAGCTCGCTGAGATCGAAAGCCCCAGATCCGTGCAGCCACTTAAACAGGGGTGGCCACGAGTTCTTGTAGGCATCCATTCCCTTCAATTGAGTTGGGCCGGGAAGGTCAAACATCAGTATCTCTGAGGAGTGGTTGACCAGGATGCCATCCAGATTCTCGGCACGGATTGCCTTAGCCCAATTCTCGATGAGGGCGCGGACATCGGGCTCTTCGTTCGCTCTCGTATTCATCGCTAGCTCCTTTTTTTTGGTCGACTGAGGTCAGTAGCCGATGCGCGTTAACGTACCTTTCGCGCGAAAGCGCGCAGCTCCTGCGCAAACAGCGCCGGCTCCTCGAACGCCGCAAAGTGACCACCGCGATCGGGTTCGTTCCAGTAGATCAAGTTCGGAAAGAAGCGCTTAGCCCAACTGCGTGGCGCCGGAAAAATTTCCCGCGGGAAGATACTGCAGCCAACGGGCAGTTTGACGACGCCGGCGTTCTTGGCATCACCGCTTCCCGCATGCTCGAAATAGATCCGGGCGGAAGACGCTGCCGTGTCGGTTAACCAGTACAGGGTGATGTTGTCGAGCATCTGATCGCGCGTCAGCGCATCTTCCGGATCGCCCTTGTTGTCCGTCCATGCGTAGAACTTCTCGTATATCTAGGCGGCTTGGCCGACCGGCGAGTCGGCTAGTGCGTAGCCGATGGTTTGCGGCCGTGTCGCCTGAATCGCGAAATAGCCGCTGCCTTCGGTTTCAAAGCGCTTCATCGCATCGACGGCGCGCTTTTCTTCCGCCGAGAGTTTCGCGGGCAGTTTGTCGGGAATGACAAGTGGCATGTTGAGATGAACGGCAGCAAGGCCCGCGGCTCGCTGTTGCGCCATCTTGATCGTGATGAAGCTGCCCCAATCCCCACCTTGCGCCACGTACCGTTCATAGCCAAGGCGCAGCATCAATTCGCCCCAAGCGCGTGCGATGCGCTCAGAGTTCCAGCCGCGCGCCACGGGCTTATCCGAAAAACCAAAACCTGGTAATGAAGGTGCCACCACGTGAAAGGCGTCTTCTGCGCGGCCACCGTGCGCCGTCGGATCTGTGAGGGGATCGATGAGCTCGAGGAATTCGATGACAGATCCGGGCCATCCGTGCGTGATGATGATCGGCAAAGCATTCGGATGTTTGGATTTGACGTGCAGGAAGTGAATGCCGAGCCCGTCGATCGTCGTGCGGTATTGAGCGAAACGATTAAGTGCAGCCTCACAACGCCGCCAGTCGTAATCGGTGCGCCAGTAGTCGATCAGCGCGCGCAACTTGTCTAGTGGCACTCCCTGCGACCAATCGCTCACCGTTTCTCGCTCTGGCCAGCGCGCCAGTGCAAGACGTTGCCTTAAATCGTCCAGCGCGCTCTGCGGTGCGCGGTAGGTGAAGGGCGTGATAGTGAGATTCGCCTGACCAAATGCGCGACTTGCACGCAGGAGGCTCGCTACGGCGGGCGCAACAATTCCCGCTCTCAGGAAATCGCGGCGAGAGCTAATCATCGGTTTGGATACTCGGTCGGCTTAAAGAGAGTTTCAAGATGGTCGAACGCTCCGTTCCAGCCGTCGCGGTGCTCGTCGCGCTCCGCTGTGTCCGCGAATCCGGCATGAGTCAGCGTAAGTTCCGTGCCCTCGGCGATCGATCGCAAGGCAATTGTGACGATGGACACTTGCTCCCGATGCGACTCCGACTCCCAAGTAAAAACCAATCGCTGATTCGGAACGACTTCGCGATACTCGCCGCGGCTGGAGTGCTCCGCGCCGTCCTGAGTCCGGAAGACAATACGAAAACGGCCGCCGACACGTACGTCGACTTCGGCCTTCAGCACCGGCCCTGCATCCGGTCTCCACCACCGCGCCAGTTGTTCGGGGCTTGTCAACGCCGCGTAAATCTTGGCGGGAGACGCCTTGATGCGGCGAACGAGTGTCAAGCTCGGTGTGTCCACCACTATTTGTCCTCAACCAAATTTGCGAGTCGATCTAGCCGGGTCGACCAAAAATGCTCGTACCGCTTAAGCCATTGCATCGCTTCTTTCATAGCGACCGGCGCGAGGTGAACCGACACCGTGCGGCCGGACTTGCTGCGTGTGACCAATCCTGCATCGGCCAGTACGCCCAAATGCTTCATAACTGCCGGAAGCCCCAGTGGAAATGGCCGCGCGAGTTCGCTGACCGATAAGCCGGGATGCTGCTTGAGTCTCGCAAGCATCGCTCGCCGCGTCGGGTCGCCGAGAGCCGTGAAGGTGCGGGATAAGTCGTGTTCTGAACACTTCACCATTAGGTGAAGTATTGATTGCGCCGGGAGAAATGTCAATCAGGTAGGCGCAAGGCTCGGAATAAGCGATCAGCTGCTCTCACTAAATTAATTCTCTGAATGAATCGCACTAGGACTAAGCGCCACATTCCATTTTCGCGTCATGAACCTCGGTCTGGTCCGAGTGATCACAGATAAGACAAAAGGCCCGGACGAACCGAGCCTTTTGTGTCAAGACTTGCAACGACTCCGTAGTGCCACGTGGTGGTTGCACGTGCTCCGGAATGACACGGCGTTTTCCCCAAGCGCGAACCGTCTTTGCGACGGCCCGTTCTCGGGTATTGCGTCACATATCCATGTCGCCCATGCCACCCATGCCGCCCATCCCGCCACCACCACCGCCGCCCATCGGCTTATCGTCCTTGGGACTCTCGGCGACCATCGCGTCGGTTGTCAGCATCAATCCCGCAACGGACGCCGCGTTTTGCAACGCGAAACGCGCAACCTTCGTCGGATCGAGCACACCCATTTCGACCATGTCGCCGTAGTCGCCGGTCTGGGCGTTGAAGCCGTAGTTGCCTTTGCCTTCGGCCACTTTATTGACGACGACCGACGGCTCGTCGCCGGAGTTGGCGACGATCTGGCGCATCGGCTCTTCCAAGGCGCGCAGCACAATCTTGATGCCGGCATCCTGGTCTGGGTTCGCGCCCTTCAAGCCCTTGATGTTGGCACGGGCGCGAAGATACGCGACGCCGCCGCCGGCGACGATGCCTTCCTCGACCGCCGCACGCGTTGCGTGCAAGGCATCCTCGACGCGCGCCTTCTTTTCCTTCATTTCCATTTCGGTCGCCGCGCCAACCTTGACCAACGCCACGCCGCCGGCGAGCTTAGCCACACGCTCCTGCAGTTTTTCCTTGTCGTAGTCCGACGTCGCATCTTCGACCTGCTTGCGGACGTTCTTCACCCGCGCTTCGATCGAGGCCTTTTCCCCGGCGCCGTCGATGATGGTCGTGTCTTCCTTGCCGACTTCGATCCGCTTCGCGCGGCCCAGATCCTTCAGCTGCGCGTTCTCGAGCTTTAAGCCCAACTCTTCCGCGATCACCGTACCGCCGGTCAGGATCGCGATGTCTTCGAGCATGGCCTTGCGGCGATCGCCAAAGCCCGGCGCTTTGACGGCGGTCGTCTTCAGAATCCCGCGAATGTTGTTGACCACCAGCGTCGCCAGCGCTTCACCATCGACGTCCTCGGCGATGATCAAGAGCGGTTTGCCGGCTTTTGCTACCTGTTCGAGCAACGGCAGCAGATCGCGGATATTGGAAATCTTCTTGTCGTGCAGCAGGATGTACGGATCTTCAAGCATCGAAACCTGCTTGTCCGGATTGTTGATGAAGTACGGCGAGATGTAGCCTCGGTCGAACTGCATGCCCTCGACCAGCTCGAGTTCGTTCTCGAGCCCCTTGCCGTCCTCGACCGTGATCACGCCTTCCTTGCCGACCTTGTCCATCGCCTCGGCGATGGTCTTGCCGATCGCCTCGTCCGCGTTGGCCGAGATTGCGCCTACCTGCGCGATTTCTTTGCTGGTGCTGCACGGCTTGCTGATCTTTTTGAGCTCTTCGACGACGGCGATCACCGCTTGGTCGATTCCGCGCTTCAAGTCCATCGGGTTCATACCGGCAGCAACATACTTCATGCCTTCGGCGATGATCGATTGCGCCAGCACCGTTGCCGTCGT